>JADMIO010001357.1_pt1 | contig 15173 bp, 13 predicted proteins | sample 8958161 | NCBI WGS metagenome assembly JADMIO01 (sample SAMN16585339, study PRJNA669376) | soil metagenome | isolation source: Crop rotation soil | place: USA: Cullars Rotation, Alabama | collected 2011 | reverse complement strand
AGGACAAGCACCCGGGACTGACTGTCACTGTCGACGGTAACCCACGCGTCTGGGAACAACTGAGGCCAAGGTTTGTCGGTGGTGACCCGCCAGATCTTTGTTTTCCTGGCTGGGGAATGGATCACTGGGCATTGGCAGAAGAGGGACAACTCGTCGATCTGAATAGTGCCCTAGACGGCCCTCCCGCCGAAGGAAACGGGGAGTGGAGAGATACTTTTGAGCCGCAAGTCCTCAGCCTCGGACAGCTAGATGGAAAGCAGTATGTGCTTCCCTACTACGTGATGCTTTACGGTTGGTGGTACGACCCCGGTGTCTTTGCAAAGAACGGCTGGACACCACCGAAGACTTACGAAGACCTGCTTAACCTCTGCGAAAAAATCAAGGCCAAAGGTATTGCGCCGATCACTTATCAGGGCCACTACCCTTACTATATGATCGACGGAATGCTGCTTCCCTGGTGCATGAGTATAGGCGGCAAGGATGCTGTAAGAGCTGCGCAGAATCTCGAGCCCGGAGCATGGAAGTCGACCGCGATGGTCGCTGCCGCAAAGATGATCGATGATCTCAACAAGAAAGGCTTCTTCGAGAAAGGCGCAACTGCACTGAGCCACACCGAATCTCAAACAGATTTTCTTCAGGGCAAAGCCGCCATGATCCCTTGTGGAACGTGGCTCTCATCTGAAATGAAGAAGTCGATGCCCCGAAACGCGAAAATGGAATTCTTCTTGCCGCCGGTCGTGAGAGGCGGCAGAGGAGAGCCAACCTCCCTTTTGATCGGAATTGAACCGTGGATGGTGCCGACCGCATCAAAGAACCAAGCCGCTGCAATTGAGCTCTTCAAGTACATGACTTCCCTTTCGGTTGCCAAGCGATTTGTGGAAGAGAAGGGCACCCTGATGTCGATCAAGGGCAGCGATCAAGGAAAGCTGCCACCCGAACTCGTCAAGCCCGCAGAAGCACTCCGAGAAAGCAAGGATGTCTGGGCAGTTCAATACCGCCAGTGGTATCCCGCATTTAACAAGGAGATAGAAAACTCCCTAACCGCCATGCTCAACGGCGAACTGACGCCAGAAACGTTCTGCAATCGAGTAGAAGCTGCCGCTGAAAAGACCAGGAACGACGACACCATCACGAAGCACAAACTGTGAAGTCGCGCGGCCGGGCTCTGTTCGTTTTGGCCTTTCTAAGCCCGTCCGTCTTGTTGTATTTTGGGTTTGTCCTGTTCCCACTTATTCAGGCGTTCCAACTCTCGCTCTACCGATGGCGAGGCGTTTCCCAAAATCGTAAATTCGTTGGATTGGAGAACTACGAAAAGCTTGTCCATGACGAGACCTTTTGGAAAGCGCTCCAACACAATCTGTGGATCCTTTTCGTTGGAGCCATGTGTATCTTCGTTCTCGGGCTTGCCATCGCCAACGCGATGCAGCGCGACACAAAGATCGTACGTGCAACTCGCGCGTTGGTGCTCTTTCCCCAAGTGATCTCTCTGGTTGTAGTTGCGATCCTATGGACGTTCATATTCAACCCGTCTTTCGGATTGCTCAACGCCACTTTGTCCGGAGTCCACCTCGATTCCCTTAGCCACGCTTGGCTTGGCGAGTCGGCAACCGCACTGCCCGCAGTCACCATCGCGTTTCTGTGGTACGCCATGGGCTTCTATGTGATGCTATTCGGCGCGGGGATAAAAGCGATCCCAGAAGAGGTCGTCGAAGCCGCCGAATTGGATGGCTCATCTGGTCTTCATAAGTTTCGCCACATTACTTGGCCTCTCCTCTGGTCTGTTAAGCGCGTAGCCGCCATCTACGTAGTCGTCAACGTCATGAACGTATTTGCGTTGGTCTTTCTTATGACTCAGGGTGGACCAGATCGTCACACGGAGGTCATGCTGACCTATCTTTACGAGCAGGCCTTCAGCAATAGCCAATTTGGCTACGCCTCCTCACTGGCCGTCGCAAATCTTGTCGTGGCGATGCTTCTGAGCTTTGGCATCATGGCTTGGCTGAGACGAAATCCCACGGAGGCCCGTCAGTGAAGCGATTATTAAGCTCTTTGGGCCTCATTCTGTTTTGCGCGACAATCGTGATTCCCTTGCTATGGGTAGTTATTACATCTTTAAAGACTGGACCCGAAGTATTCGGTGCGCCCTGGTCCCTACCCAAGGAACCTCAGTGGAAAAACTATTCCAATGCGTGGCGTGAGGGAGGGATCGGACGCTACTTCTGGAACTCCGTCGTTGTCACCATTGGCACCCTTGCCCTTCTGTTGCCAATCGGATCGATGGCCGCTTATGTCTTTGCCAGGTTTCCATTTCGTGGTTCAAAAACCCTGTTCACGACTTATTTAGGCGGCATGATGTTTCCCAATTTCTTGGTAATTGTCCCGCTATTTTTTCTCCTCAAAAATCTCCACCTCTTGAATACCAAGGAAGGCTTGGTCATCGTTTACGTCGCCTACTCTCTATCCTTCACGATTTTCGTTTTAACTGGATTCTTTCAGGCCCTCCCGGGAGAACTCGCAGAAGCGTCGATGATCGATGGGTGCAGCCACGCCAGCACCTTTTGGCGAGTAATGCTTCCCTTAGCAAAACCCGGATTGCTCGTGGTCGGGATTTTCAATGCAATTGGTCTATGGAACGAATACAGTCTCGCCCTCGTTCTGGTCTCAAGCGAACAGAATCGCACGCTTCCTCTCGGCATTGCCAATCTCATGATGGTTCAGCATTATCAATCCGACTGGGGAGCACTCTTCGCGGGTCTAGTGATCGTGATGCTGCCGGTGATGGCGGTATATGCCGTGTTCAAGGACAAGATCCATCAGACCATGCTCGCTGGCGCGGTCAAATAGGAGTATCGTAAATCAGTGGCAGCTAAGCTGATCAAAACGATCAACTATTGGTCCTTTCCTGGAGGGCTTGAGAACACGCTCGACGTTTTTGAGGCACTCCGCCTTACAAAGAAAAACCGTTTCGACGCACTTGAATTGGGGATATCAGCGGATGGCGCTTTGCCCCTTGCGGTATCGGAAGAAGAATGCGCCCGAATCGTGGCGGAAGCAAACCGACTCGATCTCCATTTACCTAGCGTTGCCAGTGGCCTCTATTGGTCGAGGGCTTTAGGAGATAGCGATGGTGAGGCGCGAGACCAAGCGGAGCAAGACCTCGGCCAGATGATTCGAATTGCATCTTGGCTTGGCGCGAAGACGCTCCTTGTGATCCCCGGCGCTGTCGATGTATTTTTTCTTCCGGATCGCCCAAAACAGCCCTACGAAGAGGTTTGGACCAATACGACGGATGGTTTAAGAAAAGTGCTGCCGCTCGCCGAAAAGCATCGAGTCAGGTTAGGAATAGAAAACGTATGGAATCGGTTTCTCCTGAGTCCCCATGAAATGGCGAATTTCATCGATCAATTCAATAGCCCGTGGATTGGTGCATACGTCGATGTTGCAAACGTGATGCCGTTCGGACATCCGGAAGATTGGCTCCGCACGCTGGGAAGGCGAGTCGTCGGAGTGCATTTCAAAGACTTTCGGCGCTCAGTCGGAACAGCAGAGGGTTTTGTTGATTTGCTCGAAGGGGATGTCGATTGGCCCGCGGTTATGAGAGCCTTGGATGAGATTGGATACGAAGGCCCTGTGGCGGCAGAAATGATTCCGGGATACAGGCACTTTCCGATAGTGCGAGTGAGCAACGCTTCAAATGCGATGGATGCCATTCTCGCAGGGCAAGATCTAAGAGCCTAGATTCTTCTTGTCTTCCCAAATCGGATCGGTCACGCCTTTAACCGTCTTATCTTGCACGTCTCCAAGCTCAAACAAAACAATCTCGTTACGGCCCTTCTTGAGCCAGCAGCCCGGCACGTAAGTTGATTGCTGCGACCCAATCCGCCAATAGCGGCCTAAATTATGTCCATTTACCCAGACCACGCCCTTATTCCAATTGCGCATATCCAGGAACGTGTCGCCAACGTTACTCAGGTCAAATGACGCGCGATACCATGCAGGCCCCGATTTCATCGTCTTGCTAAATCGTAAACCTTTGAGGTCGCTCATGGGGAACTGATAGTTCAGCCAATTTCCAACAACCTCTTTGTGATCCCAGAAAACCCCGCCGGTAATTCCCTTGCGTTCGCCTACGATCTCCTTACCGTAATTAACTCTTCCCAGATTCTCGACGAGGATGTCGAGCTGCCCCGAGTCGATAGTCAGTGATTTAGCTCGCTCATTTAATCGGCGATCGATCACAACACGTTCTCGAAAGAGCACAGCACGATCTTGCAGATTGCCTAACTCTAGGTAGGCCGTGCCTGGCGGGACTGGGTGCCGGTAGAGCACGAATCCGTAAGGCTGCGCCAACTCCTCGAACGAAAGGGGCCGTGAGGAGGCGACCGGTTTGGGCAAGTTATCTACAAGAGCGGCGCACTCCGTAAATTCTATGCGCGGTATGCCTATTGTCGCAGCTGCCAGCGGCTTCTCCGTGGGCTTCTCACTACTCGGCAGATACTTCGTGATGACGGCTCGGTAGGCATCAAACTTCGCCGTCAACCTTCCCGCATCATCGATGCACGTGTCGTCGTAATAGCTGTTGGTTTGAGGATGATAATTTCCACCATCGACATTGGCACCGTTCATAAAGCCCGGTGTCCAGCCACCATGGACCATGTACATGCTGAATGAAACTCCGTGCGACATCATCCATTCAAAATCTTTGAGGTCGCCAAGGGGTACTAGGCTATGTCCTTGCCCCCATTGGTCAAACCATCCCGGATAAAACTCGCCGCACATAAGGGGCTGTCCCGAACGGTACTTCGCCAACTCTTTGAAGGCGCCTTCGGCATCGCCGCCGAAATTTACAGCGGCAAATACGTCCGGAAGGGTTCCGCCCGTGATCATGGATTCGCTCGGCCCGTCAACCGTGTATAGAGGGCAATCGAATCCACTTCCTTTCAGCGTGTCCCGAATAAACTCCTTATAAATCATGTCGTTGCCATAGGAGCCGTACTCGTTCTCAACTTGAACAAGCAGGATCGGACCGCCCTTCGTTATCTGCAGTGGAGCAAGTTGTTTTGCGACAGCCTCCAGATAGCGCTTGCATGCAACAAGGAATCTTGGATCACGGCTGCGGACCTTCAAGTCGGAGATGTTTGCCAGCCAATACGGATAACCACCCCACTCCCACTCGGCGCACGCATAGGGGCCTGGTCGAAGCAATACGTACATGCCGTCTGCCTGAGCATCCTTTACAAAGGCTGCGACGTCGTCATTGCCCTCAAAATGAAACTTGCCCGGCTCCGGCTCGTGGACGTTCCAAAACATGTAGGTCCCGACGGTGTTCAGGCCCATCGCCTTCATCTTCCGGAGTCGATCCCGCCAATACGGCCGCGGCACCCGAGAATAATGCATTTCACCGCTTCGAATTTGAAACGGCTTACCGTCAAGCTTGAATTGCTCGCCCGTGGTCGTAAACGTGTGTTGTGCCGCTGAAATTGATGCCACGGCTAGGACGAGGAGCAGAAGAACGGCCCTCATGAGAAAAATTGTTGGCTGCCCGCCAAGGATTCGAACCTCGATCAACAGGGCCAGAACCTGCCGTCCTGCCATTAGACGAGCGGGCAGCGCTCGAAGCTGAGATTATACCGGCTGGGCCAGTTCCAGCTTTAGGCTAACCATTGCCCTCAAGCCGAGCGAGAGCCTGGCTCCATGCGCCGAATTCTTCAGATATAGTTCCTAGCGGAGGGTTTCGCCGTTGGCGAAATGCAGAGAACTTTATGAGAGGAATTTTGGCAGCCGCAGTGCTGTTTGCATCGATGATCGGCTTCGCCCACGCTCAGGACATGAGCGCCATGATGGCCCCTGCTCCCGAGATGAAAGCCGTTGAATTCCTGATGGGTGAATTTAAGGGCACGGCAAATTTCTCCTTTGGTGGAGAAAAGACCAGTGGTCCTTGCTCAGCAAAGTCGGCAAAAGCCATGACGGATCACTTCATCCAAACGAATATCAAATACACGATGAAATTGCCTGGAATGCCAGACATGGTCACGGAGGGTATGCATTTGCTAACCTACGATCCACAGGCTAAGCAGTACGTCTCGTGGTGGTTCGACAGCATGGCCACGAACTCGATGCATTTGACCGGAAAATTTGAAGGCGACAAGTTGGTTATGGTCAGCGAACCTACAGACATTCCAGGAATGGGGAAAGTCGTGATGCGATCAAGTTGGTGGAAGGCTAAAGATAACTCGATCGGCTCGAGCTTGGAAATGCAGCAAGGCGATAAGTGGGTTCCAATGATGGAAACCGAGCTTAAGAAATCGTAACCGGCACACCTTTGACATAAGCAGGCTCAAAGTGATGAGCCCGTTTTAATTGGTCCTGTGAGGCGTCATGAGGAAGCCAACATCCTTTCCTGTCTTCGTAGTGGCGAGGCCAACGATCTGTCCCTTGTTGTTTATCCACATAGCCGCCTTCGGGACCAGTTCCGAGCCGCGTGGAATTAAGTCCGCAAGGTCGTAGGTCTGCCCGTTCTTATAGAGCCAGGCATGAAGAACGTCGCTCTCCATTTGTGTCGTATATCCCACGATCTCGCCGTTGTCGTTTAGACGGCTGACAACAATAATGTCCGTGTTCAGCTCCGGGATTTCCACCAAAGATTTTTCTTGGAGGTCGACAACAAATATCTTCGTATGATTTTCTCCGAGCCGCGCATAGAGTGCGATGAGGGATCCATTGTTGATCGCGACAGCCCGAACGTCATCGCAGAATGGGGGCACGGGCAGTGCCGAAGGCTCGCCTTTGTCGTTCCACAGAGTCGGCTGAACCTTCGACACGCCCGGTGATTTGTTCATATCGATATCTCCGGAGGCCCCCACTATGTAGCCCGCATTATTTATCGAACTGGCAATCGCCTGCGGCATTCCAGGCAGTGGCGACAAGGTCACCTCCTTGTCCCGGTTGAGAAGAATCGCTTCGAGCTTGTTGTCTGTCGTCTTGCTTCCGACAATCTGGCCGGATTCGTTCAGACACTTAGCGCGAAAGTCGAGAAGCTTCGCCCCATTTTGTTGGGTGCCAATGTAACCAATCATAGGTGAACCGGGAGATTCGGAGTACTGTCCGATCGCCGTGCCCTTGCGATTGAGACCATAGACACGAGAGCCGAATGAGCTGCCGCTGACCGGGATTCCAAGAATTGCTTCGCCATTACGCTTTATGTAGGGGCGCGCTTCTGACTCCTGACTCGTGCCCATGATGCCGGCCATATCACCGTCGTCTGTAATGACAAGCGGCTCTACAAAGCCGCCTTCCTGAAACGAAGGAGTTTCAACGATGTCGTACTGGATGTCGTAAAGGAAAGTAGCCCTTTGAAGTTGCCTAGTCGACTCGATACGCTCAGGCGTGAGCTGATTGTCGAGCCTATGGACATGGTCGACGTCTCCGTATAGGGAGGAAGCCCCTGCACCTTGGACCTGAGATTGTTCGGTACCTGCCAAAGCGGTGGCGACCAGCAAGACAGCGCCAATGACCCAAACAGATCCGCTTAGTCTGCTCACTTTTCTTCACCCATCTGTGGCGACATGACGAATCCCTTGAGGAAGGTTCCTGCGTAGCCAGCTGTTCCAGCAATCTCCCCGCGATTATTGATGCAATACGCTTGCCCCGGATCCCATGGTGTGCTCCGAGGAAGAAGCTCATTTAGAAAATAAGTCCGTCCCTTCCTGTAGAGCCACATCAAGTTGTCCGATTGGCCTGTTCTTTCATTTCTTGCAGCGGCCTCTCCGATAATGTCGCCGCTGTCGCTGATGCCTCGGACCTCGGAACGGCTAACGGCCCGGTCAAATGGTATCAAAGAGGACTTGCCATCCTTACTCACGAAAGCAAACACACCCTGAGGAGCATTGCCTGGACCGACTTCGTGTTGCCAACAAATGCCAGCCACGGTTCCATCATGCGCGATGAACATGTGGTCAAAGTAACGAAATCCTTTAGGCAATGGCAGACGACGTGGACTCGAAGGGTTCTTCCAAAGAGTGAGAGCGCGATCGACACCAGAGATTCTGTAGCTCCCACCCACAACCCAACCTTGTGTCGTCATGGATCCTCCCCCTGAGAGCTCGTAACCACGAAGGGGTTTAAGAGCTTCTTCGTGGTCGCGAAAGTGTCGAATCGTAGTCCTTCCCTGTTGCATTGCACCCAGCCAATCACCATTGGGCGCAATATACGTCGGGAAGATTTCTTTCGGCACCGCCATGCGTGACGGTCCCACCTCCTTAGTCCAGCGAATTGGTACCGAGGGTCCGTCGAATTCGCTCGGCAATAATGCCCCAATCTGGCGGCTCTCGTCGAGAGTCATAGCATGTACCTTCCCGAATTCGAGCACCCATGCAGGTCCCTTCGACTCGACCAGAATCGACGAAGTGCCGCAAGTGCCCACGATGTCGCCCCGATTATTGATGGCGACTGGGCGAAGCGGTTCACTCACGTTGGGCCCCACATTGATCTCACGAATGTCGTATCGCGGAGGCCTGGTCTTCCAGTGGATGATGCTCGGAGCGAGCGGCGGAGGCGGAGGAACGATCTTGGGCGGCTCGATTTTGCGAATCCGCTTGTCTCGCTGGGGCTTGACCGGATCCCGCGGCATTTGATCCTGAAACTGGACCAATCCGAAGACCAATAGAGTAGTCAGCATCGCTCCCACTTTTAGCATTGGACACCTATTGGCATCCTGTCGTTACCTTCAAACGTAAGAACATCCGTGAAAAGCCTTCCCGCTCTTGCCTTCATTGTCCTAGTAAGTGTCGCCTGCAACCCGCAGGATTCAACCAATTTGCAGCGAGATGCAAGCAATTTAGGCAAGACGGCAACTCGAGCCGCGGCCAACGCCACCGTTGCGGGCAAGGTTAACGCCGCACTGGCCTTGCGCAAAGGAGTCAGCCTAAAGAATCTCCATATTGAAGCGGAAGGCGCCGTCGTTACCATAGGCGGACACGTCGACAGCGCCGCAGAAAAGCGAACCGTCTTGGACGTCGCCACCAACACTGTTGGGGTCGATCGCGTGATCGACAAGATTCGGGTTCAGGTTCCGGGTCAATCCGCAAAACCCAATCCGGGATAGCCCGCCCTTAGTATTCGCAGTGTCGTTGCGCAATTTGACGCGTAGAAGTTTGTATGGTCTTGGCCGTCGCTTGCGCTGCTTTCGCGCTTATCCAGATTCCAGTGACAAAGGGCGTCGATCCGATCGTCATCGCGGGCATCGTGAAGCCCGGCCGTTGTCGCGTTCCGATTCTCCTGTCTGGCCAGTCTGAGTTGTTCCTCATCGACACGGGTATCGAGAAATCATACGTTCGCGCTGATGTGAAGCAAAAGGCTCTGAAATCAGATTCCAAGGCCGTCCTCACTCTGGGATCGGTTTCCATTCCCTTGTCAACCATCCCGAGCCAGCAGTCCACGGTTTACCAAGAGTTTCCGCCGATTGGTGGGATCATCGGGATGGACATTCTTTCCAAAGTCATCTTCAGCATCGACTACGACAAGCAAGAAGTGACGATTTGGCCAGAAGCCGCTCCCGGGAAAGAACTTGGAGCGGGGTTCTTTAAGAAGGACGACGAGATCGCCAGTATCCCGTTGCTCAAGGACACCGGCTACCTTGCTCCATTCATCATGACCTCGCTCGGAGAAGCGGTACTAGATACCGGAGCGGTGACGAGCCTTCTTGGAAAGCGTGCAACGTCGTCAACCGACGTCTTGGCTACTTCGTTGAGTCGGCCAATGGAGTTCTTCGAGATGTCCGCTGGTAAGGCCACTCAAGTTGTTGTCCGCAACCTCTCCCTTAGCGGCCACGAAATCTTTTGCCAGCCGATGTTGCTGAGCGATACAACAGACGTCGCTGTCATCTCGGCCGGACTTCTTGGAAGACGAGTCTTATTTGACCTTCCGCACAAACGAGTGGAGTACGCGGTGCCAAGCGAGATCGATCGCGCATGCAGCGCAATTGGATCATTACTTCACGGGACGGTCGAGGAAAAGAAGGGCGAATTATTTTTACGCGCGCAGTCGGCTCGGAATCTCGGTGCCACGAAGACTCCGTCGGTCAGGATCATTAGCATCGATGGCAGGAAGACAGGTGAATGGCTGGCCATGTTTCGCAAGCGCGATCCGGCGACGGCCGACTTGCTGCGAGGGGCTTACGATTCACTGTCGAAGAACGGCAAAGTTATGGTCGAACACAACGGAAAGCCAGAGGCTTTGCTGCTCGCGCCGTTCCTTAATCCTTAGCCAGCTTTTCGAATCTGATCTTCCGTCATCATGAGCGGGCGCAAGCCCTCATCGATGATGCCTTCGGGGACCACGACACGCTTGACGTCGAGGTTGCTGGGCACTTCGTACATCACATCAAGCATTACTTGCTCGATGATGGCCCGAAGCGCACGGGCGCCGGTCTTGCGCTTGATCGCTTCTTTTGCGACCTCGCGCATGGCTCCCTTCTCGAAGATCAGTTCCACGCCATCTAGCGCGAAGAATTTCTGATACTGCTTTAGGATTGCATTGCGTGGCTCGTTCAGGATCATGACGAGAGCGTCCTCGTCTAGAGTGTCTAACGTAGCAATGACAGGCAGACGGCCGATAAATTCTGGAATGAGTCCGAACTTGAGGAGGTCCTCAGGAAGCGTGTTGCGAAGCACGTTCGGATCTCGCTCGGTGCGGCTCTCGGGGTTGGCACGGAAGCCCATCACGTTCTCTTTCATTCGCCGACGGATCATGTCTTCGATTCCTTCGAAGGCACCTCCGCAAATGAAGAGCACGTTCTTCGTGTCGATCTGAATGTATTCCTGCTGAGGATGCTTTCGTCCACCTTGAGGTGGAACGTTGGCGACGGTTCCTTCAAGAATTTTTAGGAGCGCCTGCTGAACGCCTTCACCACTCACGTCACGCGTGATCGAAGGATTGTCGCTCTTTCGAGCAATCTTGTCGATCTCGTCGACATAGATAATTCCCTTCTCGCAAAGCTCTTTGGCGTTGCGCGGATCGATGCTTTCCGCAGCTTGATAAAGCTTGAGGAGGATGTTCTCGACGTCTTCGCCGACGTACCCTGCTTCCGTCAACGCAGTGGCGTCGGCGATCGCAAACGGCACATGAAGCATTCGAGCCAAGGTCTGAGCGAGAAGCGTCTTTCCTGAGCCGGTCGGTCCGATCATCAGGATGTTGCTCTTTTGCAACTCGACATCGTCGTTGCTCTTATCGTCGATTCTCTTGTAGTGGTTATAAACCGCGACGCTCAACGAACGTTTGGCGACAGATTGTCCGACCACATAGCCATCGAGATAGCTAACGATTTCCTTCGGCTTGGGGACGCTTGTTACAGGTTGCGTCGATGCGATGTGCGGCCGAGGCGCTGGAGGCGCTTGGACCTTATCCTGGTCGTTGTGGAGAATGTCGTTGCATAGATCTATGCAATCCGAGCAGACGGCACCATGGAGCCCTACGATCAGCTTCCGGACTTGCTCCTTCGTCTTTCCGCAAAGGCAACATTGATCTCGTCGTTCGGTTGGTTTAGCCATTCTCTCCTCTAGTTCAAGCCGAGCCTTATCTCATCCCGCTTTCTAGCACTTTGTCGCATATCCCATAGGCTACAGACTCCTCGGCAGACATGAAGTAGTCGCGGTCGCAGTCCTTCCGCACTTTTTCCTTGTCCTTACCCGAGTGTTTTGCGAGGATCTCCATTAGAGTATCCATCGCTCTGTTGATTTCTTTAGCCTGAACGTTAATATCGGCAGTTGTGCCCTGAAATCCAGCGCTAACCTGGTGAATCATTACGCGCGCATGGTGCAAAACATAGCGTTTCTTAGCCGCTCCGCCTGCTAAGAGCACTGCACCCATGCTTGCGGCCTGCCCCACGCAGATGGTCGCCACGTCGGGCTTAATGATCTGCATGGCGTCATAAATGGCCAATCCGGCGCTAACAGAGCCTCCGGGGCTATTGATGTAAAAGTCGATATCCTTGTCCGGGTCTTCCTTCTCCAGGAAGAGCAATTGGGCGACAATTAGGTTCGCCACGTAGTCGTCCACGGGGGTTCCGAGGAAAACGATTCTATCTTTGAGCAGGCGCGACCAAAGGTCGTAGCTGCGCTCACCGCGAGCAGTCTGCTCGATGACGTATGGAACTCCCACTATGATCTCCTCATCGTCGTATCGTTCATCGTTGCAATTCATGGGCCAATTTAAGCCCTCGCGCTGCCCGCCATCTCTTTGACGTCAGCTTGAGTTGCGAGAAACTCGCGCACCTTTCGAGAAATTGCGCGAAATTGTAGTTCTTGGGTCGCGTTCTGCTGTTTCAGCAGTTCCAGCATCTCCTGGGGCGTCACGCCGACCTCCCGAGCCATCTCCTCAAGTTCCAGGGTCATGGTCTCGTTGTCCAATTCCATGTTCTCCTGCTTGTAGATCTCGCGAACCATCAAGGCGCGCTTGACCTCGGTCTTGGCTCTCTCACGCCACGCATTGCGAATGTCTTCAATCGACATCCCCTGTTGCTCAGCGTAGTCCTCCAAAGTCTTCCCCGCCTTCTTTTGCTCCTCGGCTACCTCACCAAGGCGCTGGTCAGCGATCGGCTCCCACATGTTGTCGGACACTTCGACCTTGCTTCGGTCGAGAAGGCCATCCAACAGCTGCTCGGCAACCATCTTCTCGATCTCGGCGTTGACCATTCTCTCCATTCCGATCTTCAAGCGCTCTTTCAGGTCGTCAAGGCTGTCCGCTTTGAGGCTCTGGGCAAAAGTGTCGTCCAGGTTAGGCATTTGAACTGCGCTAACCGAGTTCAAGGTCACGATCGCGGGGAAGCTCTTTCCCGACCAATCCTTCTCCTGGAAATTCTCAGGAATTGCGAGTTCACCATGCTTGACTTCTTCGACCCTCATGCCTGTGAGAGCCTGATCCAGGCTGGGGAACGTTTGGCCCGCAATGACCATGAACGTGCGGCCCTCTCCCTCTTCCCCGTCCGGCTTAATATTGACGACGCAGACATCACCATCGGCAACGCCTCTTTCGGTAATCGCCACATGTGTCCCGCGGCGCTGGCGCCATTCCTGAATCTGGCGATCGATATCCTCTTCGGTGACCTCCATAGCGGGCCGCTGAACCGGGATTCCCTTTAGATCTCCAAGCTCTACAACCGGGGGCAATCCGATCTTTGCGGTGAACTCGCACTCGGTCTCGTTGATCTTGGTGACGTCGAGCTGAGGGCGGACTGTGGGGTCGGGCTCGAGGTTCTGCTCCTTCACCAGGGCCTTGTAGGCATAGCTGATGATCTGCTGGAGGGCCTCGTCGTAAAGCTCCGCAGGCTGCAGATACGACTCGACAAGATGCTTCGGCGCATGGCCAGGGCGAAAACCTGGGAGTCGAACCTTCTTAGCGAGGTTCTTTTTGGCCTTGTCGAAACCCGATTTAACCTCCTCCGGGTCGCAAACGATATTGAGTTTAACGGTACACGGGTTGAGGTCTTCTCGGGTTGTCTGCATGGTTCTAAAAGCGGTCTTTCTGAGTTCAAAGTGTACCCGCCAGAGGCGGGCCGATCTGGGCGTTCAGGACATGGGAGTGCTCGCTGGGCAGGTGCAAAGTTGATGGGTCATTTCAGTAAGTCATCAAAAGCAGAGTCGAGGGTTTCAAAGCGATAAGGATAGCTGAGCGCCTGGAGGCGCTCGGGAACCGCATTTTGGCTCGCCAAGGTGACCTCGGGCGGTGGAAGTGCGACTGCAGATCCAATCTGCAGAACGAACCTCGGAACGTTCGGCACCCAGGGGCGGTGCATCTTCTGTCGCAGCTTCTCCATCAATTCGTTGTTTGTCACTGGAGAAGGTCCGACCAGATTCACGGGTCCCTCCAGTTGGCGTTCCACGCAAAAGCGGAACGCTCCGGCCACATCAGCAACATGAATCCAAGCGCAGAACTGCTTTCCCGATCCTTGAGCCGAACCCAGTAGCAGTCCCGTGAGCCTCTTAAGTACAGGAAACGCTCCCCCATCTTTGCCGAGCACAAAGCCAATCCTCGCCCGACATTTCTTCGTCGCGGGAGCCTGTGCTTCCTCCTGAGCGGCCTCCCAGTTTCTGCAGACTTCAGCAAGGTAATCGTTGCCAGAGGGCGACCACTCGTTGGCAGGCTCGTACGTACTGCCGTAGTAGCCCACAGCGCTCGCATTAACCCAAACCGCAGGGGGCTTCTTGCAACGCTTGATCGCGTCGCCGATGGCCTTGGTCGGCTCGACACGAGAAGACATCATCCGTTTCTTCTTTTCTTCGGTCCAATGTGTGAAAACGTTTTCGCCTACGACGTTAAGAACGGCACCCGCCCCTTCCAGAGAATCGGCCCATGCTCCAACAGTTTTGCCATCCCAGTGCACAGGCTTTGCGTTATGTATAGGTTTTGGATTTCGAGATAGAACAACGACCTCGTCGCCGGCATTTGCAAATTCGGTTACGAGCGCGTTTCCTAAAAATCCCGTGCCTCCCGCGATCACTACTTTCACCTAAACACCTGCCAACTGAATACGAAGTCCAAGTTTAGGTGGCCACAAAACGGCCCAAACCGCCGCGCGCGCCCTGTATCGAAATCGCTTTTGAACCTAATGGCTTTTTGATTAGTGAAAAAGGGGACCATAAAAATTCGGGGTCCAACGGGTGGGTGCAGGGCGACCAGGAACGATGAGCGGATTTTCTCGGTCGCCAATCTACTGAGTATGACGATTTCGAAGCCAGATATGTATCGCGATGTCTACTATTTCGGATGGAAATCGATCGCTCAGTCTTCAGACATCCATTGCTTGTGGATGGTTTGATCGATGCCGATGGTCTGCAAAACTCGCGCGACTACGGTATCAGCAAGTTCTTCCAGCGACTGAGGCCGCGAATACCAGGCCGGACACGCCGGAAGGATTGTCGCACCTGCTTCCGCGAGCGTTGTCAGGTTTCTCAGCATGATGACGTTCATCGGCATCTCTCGAGGTACGAGGACAAGTTTTCGGTTCTCCTTGAGGCAAACGTCGGCAGCGCGTGTCAAAAGATCGTCGCTAATGCCATTGGCGATCCGCCCTGCCGTTCCCATGGAGCAGGGGACGATTACCATCCCGTCGTGGCGGAACGATCCGCTGGCAGGCGGGGTGAAGTAGTTTCGAGAGTCGAGCAACTTGATATTAGGCA
>JADMIO010842082.1_pt1 | contig 15174 bp, 7 predicted proteins | sample 8958161 | NCBI WGS metagenome assembly JADMIO01 (sample SAMN16585339, study PRJNA669376) | soil metagenome | isolation source: Crop rotation soil | place: USA: Cullars Rotation, Alabama | collected 2011 | reverse complement strand
CTTTCCCCTCTGTTTTTGTCCGTGGAATGAACAATGGAAGTCCGAGCTCATCGCTAATAACTTCGTATAGCATACATTATACGAAGTTATATTCGATGCGGCCGATCTAGCAGAAAGTCAAAAGCCTCCGACCGGAGGCTTTTAACTTCTGTCACCTAGGTTACGCCCCGCCCTGCCACTCATCGCAGTACTGTTGTAATTCATTAAGCATTCTGCCGACATGGAAGCCATCACAAACGGCATGATGAACCTGAATCGCCAGCGGCATCAGCACCTTGTCGCCTTGCGTATAATATTTGCCCATGGTGAAAACGGGGGCGAAGAAGTTGTCCATATTGGCCACGTTTAAATCAAAACTGGTGAAACTCACCCAGGGATTGGCTGAGACGAAAAACATATTCTCAATAAACCCTTTAGGGAAATAGGCCAGGTTTTCACCGTAACACGCCACATCTTGCGAATATATGTGTAGAAACTGCCGGAAATCGTCGTGGTATTCACTCCAGAGCGATGAAAACGTTTCAGTTTGCTCATGGAAAACGGTGTAACAAGGGTGAACACTATCCCATATCACCAGCTCACCGTCTTTCATTGCCATACGAAATTCCGGATGAGCATTCATCAGGCGGGCAAGAATGTGAATAAAGGCCGGATAAAACTTGTGCTTATTTTTCTTTACGGTCTTTAAAAAGGCCGTAATATCCAGCTGAACGGTCTGGTTATAGGTACATTGAGCAACTGACTGAAATGCCTCAAAATGTTCTTTACGATGCCATTGGGATATATCAACGGTGGTATATCCAGTGATTTTTTTCTCCATTTTAGCTTCCTTAGCTCCTGAAAATCTCGATAACTCAAAAAATACGCCCGGTAGTGATCTTATTTCATTATGGTGAAAGTTGGAACCTCTTACGTGCCGATCAGATTAAAACGAAAGGCCCAGTCTTTCGACTGAGCCTTTCGTTTTATTTGACCATGTTGGTATGATTTAAATTAATACGACTCACTATAGGGTCAGTGCGGCCGCGACTTCAAGTCACGTGAATTCCAAGCTTCGGATCCCACTGTGCTGGAAAGCAGCTCGGTCGTCGCCGGCAACGTCGGCGGGCAGCTGCAGGTGCAGGGCGGCGCGGGCGACGATCACATCTGGGTCGTCGCGTCGCAGGATGCCGACATCAGCCAGGGCGGCGAGGAAGGCGAGGTGATGATTCACATCATCTCCGACACCGCGAACGTCGACCTCGGCGGCGACACGATCACCACCTTCCCCGACTTGTACGGCCGGACGCGCAACCTGTGCGAACGCGAGAACGACGAGGCGTTCGTCGGCATCTACTCGGTCGAGTGCTACGCGCGCTTCATCTCGAGCATCCTGATCCACGGCGGCGCGGGCAACGACCAGATCAAGCTGTATCTCGACGAAGTGCCGTCGTGGGGCGTCTACTCCCTGCCGTACGGCGCGTCGGTGTACGGCGACGCCGGTTCCGACGTCTTGAAGGCAAGCAATGCCGCGGGCGCGTATCTCGACGGCGGCACCGAAAACGACTTCCTCTACGGCGGCGCGCAAGGCGACACGCTCGTCGGCGGAGCGGGCAACGACTACTTCCACCCGGCAGGCGGCAACGACTCGATCAGCGGCGGCGCCGACTATGACGAGGTCGACTACTCCGACTCCGGCAACCAGATCGACATCTCGCAGAACAACGCCGCGGACGACGCCGACGGGTCGGGCGGCACCGACAACGTCGCCTCTGACGTGGAACAAGTCGACGGCACCAAGTTCAACGACACGCTGCGCGGCGGCTCGGACCCGTCGATCGACTACTACTTGTTCGGCAACCTCGGTGACGACACGTTCTTCTCCGGTGCGGGCCGCGACCACTTCAACGGCGGCGGCAACGGCACGACGGGCGACTTCGTGAACTACTGGGACTGGAACACGCCGGTGACCGCGGCGATCAACGGCGCCGGCCCCGGTGGCGACACGATCGCGGCCGACATCGAAGGCGTGCGCGGCACGCGCTTCGCCGACTTCCTCATCGGCAACGGCGGCGGCGACACGCTCATCGGCGAAGGCGGCAACGACACGTTCGGCGCGAGCGGCCGCGGCGACAGGATCTACGGCGACGCCGAACCGAACGGCACCCTGCACGGCTCGGCGGGTCCGAACGACATCATCGACTACTACTTGCTCAGCTCGATTCCCGTCGGCACTTCGCTGACGAGCCTGCCGGGCGGCGACAGCAACCCGCCCGCCGACGTCGAAGGTTTGGCCGGCACGAACAACGCCGACGTGCTGCGCGGTTCGACGCGCGGCGGCACCGAATATCTCTACGGCCTCGACGGCGACGACGACATCGAGCCGAGTCCGACACACTCGGCAACGGGCGTCGACGCCGGCAACGGCACCGACGCCGTGAGCTATGCCGGATGGGGCGGGCCACTGTCGCTCTACCTCTTCAACTACGCGAACACCGAGATCCTCGTCGGCACGCAGGCAAGCGGCGACGTGCTCGAGAGCTCCGGCGGCTCACTCGTCGGCCTCGGTGGCGACGACCGGTTCCAGGACGACGGCGGCCCGACGCGCATCTACGGCGACAACGCGCCGTTCTCCATCCTCGACGTCCCTGCCGCGACGTCGAATGGTTTCGACACGGCTGACTATTCGCACATCGCCTTCGCCATCACGGCAACCGTCGGCGGCGCGACGTCGAACGGCGGCGCGCTCGGCAGCGACGTCGAACGCGTCATCGGCACGCAAGGCAACGACACGCTCAACGGCGACGGCGGCGCGAACTGGCTGTACGGCAACGGCGGCGACGACCACATTTACGGCAACGGCGGCGACGACCATCTCTACGGCGACGAGAGCCCGAACAACATCGACGTGCCGCTCACCGGCGCGGACGGCTCCGACTATCTCTCCGGCGGCCCGGGCAACGACGATCTCACCGGCGGCGCGGGCAACGACGAGCTGCACGGCGACGCCGACAACGATCACTTGCACGCCGACCCGGGCAACGACATTCTCGACCCGGGTTCGAGCTCGGGCACCGGCGTCGACGAGATCGACTTCCGGTCGTTCCCCGCGGGTTGCGACATCACGATCACACCCGGCGACCCGGGCTACGACACAGGTTGCGGCGGCGGCAACGACGCGGTGGAAAAGTCGACCGGCGGCAAGCTCGTCATCGACGGCAGCGCGGGCAAGAACACCTTCGTCAAGGACGGTTCGCTCGCCGGCAACGCCGCGTACGAGTTCGACGGCGGCGCGAGCGACGACACGTTCATCGATCGCGGCAACACGGTCAGCGGTCCCGACTTCTTCTCGGGCGGCGGCGGCAACGACAGCTTGCAATACCAGACGACGACCGCGGTCACGATGAACCTACGCGGCGATCCCGGCGCAGGCGGTCCGGCAACCGGCGACCGCGTGCTCAAGCTCATTTCCGGCTCGAACGTCCTGAGTGACGTCGAGCAACTGTGGGGTGGCAGCGCCGGCGACGTCTTGACGGGCAGCGACGGCAGCGACCTTCTCGTCGGCGCGAACGGGAACGACACGCTGTACGGCATGGGCGGCGCCGACACGCTCGACGGCGGCGCGGGCGACGATTCCGTCTACGGCGCGGACAGTCACGAGGAGGCGACCTTCCCGACCGGTCACGGTGACGCCGACTATCTCTTCGGCGGCCTCGGCAACGACCACCTCTACGGCGAGAACGGGCCCGACACGTTGTGGGGCGGGCTCGGCGCCGACTACCTCAACGGCGGCGTGTACGACAACGCCGTCGACACGTTGTTCGCGGCCGGTGACAACCAAGAGTTCACCGAGTTCAACGGAACGGTGTCGCTTCCGTTCGTCGGCCCCGCGGTCGCGGACACGGTTGTGTGCGGCCACGGCATCCTCGGCACGTCGCAAGACGTCGCGACATGGGATCCCGCCGACATCACCCAGAACTGCGTTGCCTACGCGCCCGGCCTCCCGAACACGGGGCTCGCCGACCCGCAACGCTGGCTGCCGCCGAGCGAGCCCGGACGCGCCCGCATCACGTTCACCGATGTCTACAACCTGCTCATCAACTCGTCAGATGACTGGGACTCGCAGGTCGAGGAGTACCTGCAAAAGGCGATCATCGACGCCGGTGCCGACGCGGCATGCGGTGAAGAGGCCGGCCCGATCTGTGCCGCCATCATCGAGGAGATCAAGCACCTCGTCGACGACAACCTGCGCGTCACCGAAGACACCACCTCGATCACGTTCGTCGACGAGAACGGCGGGCTCGATCCCGGCAACGGTTGCCGGCAGGGAACGACGAACGGCCGCCTCGACCGGCACATCGTCATCTGCCCGACGCCGGCGGTGCCGCACAGCTTCAACGTCACGACACACGACGGCAACGACCAGATCTCGTCCAACGTCGCAGCGCCGGGAACGTTCACCTTGAACGGCGGCAACGACACGGTGATGGACCCGGCGGGAACGCAGACGATCAACGGCGGCACCGGGATCAACACGATGATGTTCAACCGGCCCGCCGGTACGTTCGTGACGGCGACGCTACCGGCGTGGAACGCGCCGAGCGGTACGACGGCGTCGAGCGCGACGACCACGGGGAACGGTCAAGCGGGCGAGAACGACACCATCGCGAACATCCAACGCCTCGTCGGCGGGCCGGAGAACGACACGTTCCAGGGAACAACCGCGAGCGAGACGTTCGACGGCGGCGGCGGCTTCAACACGATGTCGTACTCGGATCGCACGGCAACGCAGGCCGTCAACGTCACCCTTCCGGGCACCAATGCGACGACGACGGCAAACGGGCAACCGGGTGAGAACGACTCGTTGACGAACTTCAACGCCGTCTACGGGGGTGCCGGGAACGACACCCTCACCGGCAGCGCGGGCGACGACCTCATTCGGGGCGGTTACGGGACCAACACGCTCGACGGCAGCGGCGGCAGCAACACGCTCGACGCCGCCGACGTGATACAGGGCATGACCGTGAACATTCCCGAAAACGGCGTCGCGAGCACGTTCACGTTCGGCACCGGCCGCGACAACTTCGTCAACTTCGTCAACTTCAACGGTGGGTCCGGGCCCGATGTCGTGCACGGCAGCTCGGTCGCGAACGTCATCCACGGCGGCCCGGGCAACGACACACTCTTCGGCGGCGCGGGCAATGACGCGATATACGGCGATGCCAACGACGACTACGTCGACGGCCAGACCGGCGGCGACGTGATGGACGGCGGCACCGGGAACAACATCATTTCCTACATCTATCGAACGAGCGCGGTGAACGTCGGTTTCAACGACGGCGCCAACGACGGCGAGACGATCAACGGCGTGAGCGAAGGCGACGACGTCCGCGCATCGGGCGGCGTCGACTCCGTGTACGGAACCGCGTTCAACGACACCTTCGAGCCCACGAACGGCGTACAGAAGATCTTCGGCCTCGCGGGCTACGACACCGTCACGTACAACACCACACTCGGCATGACGTTGAACGTCGGCGGCACACAACACTACGGGCCGGCCGAAGGCGACTTCATCAACTCCGACATCGAAGAGCTACGCGGCGGCAGCGGCAACGACACGTTCATGGGGTCGCCGGGTACGCAGAAGCTCGACGGCCGCGGCGGCACGAACACGATCTCGTACGACGACCACCAAGACGCCACGAAGGCTGTGTCGATCACACTTCCCGACGGCGACGCGACGACGACCGGCAACGGTTGGGCGGGCGAGAACGACACGCTCGTGCACTTCGACAACGCGCTCGGCGGGTGGGGGAACGACACCATTCACGGCAACGCGAACACGAACTTCCTCTACGGGAACTTCGGCAACGACCGCCTCTACGGCGCGGGCGGCAACGAGTTCTTCATCGAAGAGCCGGGTGCCGACGAATACCACGGTGAAGGCGGCACCGACACGATGACGTACGTCAACTCCGCCACCGCCGTGAACGTCACGCTCGACAATGCCGCGAACGACGGTGCGGCGGGCGAACAGGACAACGTCTCCGACGACATCGAAGTCGTCAACGGAAGCCCTTACGGCGACTCGATCACCGGAAGCGCACACGCCGACACCATCTACGGCGGCGACGGCGGCGACACCCTCGTCGGCCTGGGCGGAGCCGACGTCCTCAACGGCGGGACCGGCAACGACCATGTCTACGGCGACGGCGGCCCTACTGCCACGCGTAGCGCCTACGGCGTGCAACTGCTACCTGCCGGCCAGGTGTACGGCGGCAACAACATCGACGCCGGCACCGGCACCGACTACATCGACACGGCCAACGGCGCGCCCGACACGGTGGCCTGTGGCGAGGACGCCAGTGGCACCGATCAGGACTACTGGTACTACGACCTCAGCCAGTACGTGAAGGACGCGAACCCGGCCGGCGACTGCGAGACGGGTCGGCGCGTTGGCTGGAGCGACCGCGAGGACAACACGAACGACAACCTTGTCCGGCGCATCGGTGTCGCCTCACCGGGCAATGCCGCGACCACTGCCACGGGGATTACAGCGATGATCGTCGACAGCGGCTACGACGGGTCGTTGTGGCTGCGGCTCTACCAGGACAAGACGCTCTTGTTGACGACCGATACTGGTGGATACGCGGACCCGGGCGAAACGCCGGCAATCGCGTTCGCGGGGGGTCTCACAATCGTGGCCGCGCGCGGCGGCGGCCACGACATATGGACGAATGCGTGCGGCTTGGGCTGCAAGCCGAACTCGTGGGTGGACATCGGGAAACCCCCGGTTCCGGGTATCCCGTCGTCGCCTTCGATCGCGCGCTTCAGCGACTCGTCGCCTGCCTACGCGGTGTTCGTGCGCGGCGGCGACGGCGCACTCTGGGCACGGATCCACAATTCCGCCGCGACCGGTGGCGCCATCGACGGCCATTGGTCGGCCTGGATCTCGGCGGGTGGCCAGATCGCGATGAACCCCTTCAACGAGCCGTCGTCGCCCGCCGCGCTGTTCGCAGGCAAGGACGGTGAGATCAAGGTCTACGTGCGGGGCACTACGAACCACATCTACAGCAACTCGCTCGTCTGCCCGTTGACGTGCGCGTTCACCGGCTTCGTCGACGAGTCGCCGAGTGGCGCACCGGCCGAGTACGACGAGTCGACCATCCCACCGACCTACGACGTCCAGGGCAGCTTCACAGGTACGCCGACCGTCGTGACGAACGGCGACGGGTGGATCACGCTCTTCGCACGCGACGACGTGTTCTACAGCACCATCTTCGAACACATCTACGTGCCCGGGGTCGGGTGGTATGCCCCGTGGAACCAGGTTGGCGACGGACCAGGTCTGATCACGGCCGAACCGGCGGCCGCGTCAACGTCGTACGCCACCATCCAGCTGTACATGTCGGTCGACGAAGACCTGCACATGCGCGAGTACGAGTTCAACCCGCACGACGCCGGGAGCCGCTAGGCGAGCAATCAGACGCTGATGCCGTAGAGCTCGGCGACGTTGTCGTGCAGGATGCGCTGCCGCGCGTGCTCGTCGAGCACGGCGGCGTGCTCCGCGAGCAGCTCCTGGCTGTGCGGCCACGTCGCGTCGCTGTGCGGGAAGTCGTTCGCCCACATCAAACGGTCGACGTTCATGAGGTGCGCGGTCTTGAACGCGACCCAGTCGTCTTGGAACGTCAAGTACACGTTCCCGGCGAACCATTCGCTCGGCCGGCGCGAGAGCTCGCCTGCCGTCAGCCAGTTGCGGTGCCGGTCGTAACCGTGATCGGCGCGGTACATCCAATGCGGCGCCCACCCCGCGTCGGCTTCGACGCACACGACGCGCAGCTCGGGGTGACGTTCGAACACCGCGCCGAAGATGAGCGTGCCGATGATGTCCTGGTTGCCGCGCACGATCGACATGAAGCTGTTGAGCTTCGGGCCGCGCACATGGTTCGCGCCCGGTGTGTCGCTGCGGCTCGTGAGGATGTGGAACGACGGCGGCAGCTGCAGGTCGACGATCGCGTCCCACAGCACGTCGTACATCGGGTCGTCGTAGTCCTTCTCGGGCGGGACGCCGGGCAGCATCACGCCGCGTAGCCCGAGCGCCTTGATCTCTTCGAGATCGCGTACACCTTCTTCGGGAGTGCGCACCGCGGTCTGGCCGAGGCCGATCAGCCGGTCGGGCGCGGTCGCGCAGAACTCGGCCATCCAGAGGTTGTACGCCTGGAAGCACGCGCGCTGGTAGTCGACGTCGCGCACGTTGCACAACAACATGCCGACCGACGGATAGATCACTTCCGCGACGACACCGTCGGTGTCCTGATCGGCGAGGCGCGCCACCGGGTCCCAACCGCCGCGCCACAACTCGTCGAAACGTTTGTGACTGTCGAGCCGCACCTCGTCCGTCGGGCGCCCCGCGGCCGCGACCAACCAGAACGGCACGAGGCTCTTGCCATTGTCGATCAGCATCACGTCGCCGAGCTGGTCGTGGTACTCCATGCGCGGCGCCCGGTCGCGGAACTTCGGGTCGATGCGATCGATATACGTGCCCGGCGGCTCGGTCACGTGCGAGTCGGCGGAGATACAGGGGCCGAGCGTGGCGGTCATGGGCCCGATTCTGCCCCGAGCGGCGACCGCCCGACCAGCACCTTCGCGGGCGCCCTCAAGGCCGACGGCCGAACGTGCCGAACGAAGACGCGTCCTTTTGTGACATGCGGCTCGTAGGGGGAACCGGCGATGCTTCGCTCGGCTCGGCTGCGCTCTTCGGCAGCGCGTAAGGCGCACGACCTATTGCTCGAACCTCGGCATCCGTATTTGGATGGTTCGGATCGAGCGCGGGGCCCGGGCGGGCCACGTCAGGACGAAGGACGGGCGGGAATGGCACGGATGCGGTTCGGCGTGCTCGCGTGTTTCGTCGTGGCCGCAACCGTCGCGCCCGCGGCCGCCGCCGGCGCGTCCACGACATTGCGTGCCGCCGGTTCTCTCGGCATCGTGAGCCGCGATACGAGCCACATCACGATCAAGTGGACCGACCGCTCGTCGGGTGAGACGGGATACGCGGTCGAGCGCGCTCAGGGCGCGGGCACGTTCGCGCAGCTGTCGCCGCTCACGACGAAGAACATCGAGCGGTTCGCCGACAACGGCTTGATCGCCGGCACCGCGTACAAGTATCGGGTTCGGGCGTTCCACGACCGGTCGAACGGGACGCGTGATTGGGGCCCGTACTCCTCGACGCTCTCGACGTCGACGACGGGGACCGCACCCGACACCACTCCCCCGCCGGTACCGACCGGATTGAGCGTCACCGCCGCGAGCTGCACGCAGCTCAACATCGGCTGGGCCGCGTCGAGCGCGACCGATCTGCACGCGTACAACCTCTACCGCGGCGGTGTGTTGCTGAAGCAGGTGCTCGCGCCGGGCACCGCAACGACGGATGCCGGCCTGCGCGCGTCGACGACGTACAGCTACGCGCTCTCCGCCGTCGACAACGCGGGCAACGAGTCGGCGAAGAGCAGTGCCGTGAGCATGACGACGTCGGTGTGCCCGGATGCCACACCGCCCTCGACTCCAGCGGGTCTCGCCGCGGTCGCCGCGAGCTGTTCGCAGATCAACCTCACGTGGGCCGCGTCCACCGACACCGGCGGCTCGAACCTCAAGGGCTACAACGTGTACCGGGGCGGCGTGCTGTGGAAGTTCGTCGGTGTCACGAGCACGACCGACCCCGCGGTCGCCGCGTCGACCGCATTCAGCTACGCGGTTTCGGCCGTCGACAACGCGAACAACGAATCGGCGCGCAGCGCGACCGCGACCGCGACGACGCCGGCGTGCCCGGACACGACGGCACCGTCCGTTCCGGCGAACCTCGCCGCGAGCGCGTCGAGCTGCAGCCAGGTCAACCTCTCGTGGGCCGCGTCGACCGACACTCGGGCCTGAAGGGCTACTTCGTCTGGCGCAACGGCGCGCTCGTCGCGCAGGTCAGCGGCACGACCGCAACCGACACGACCGTGAACGCGTCGACCGCGTACAGCTACACCGTTTCCGCGGTCGACAACGCGAACAACCAGTCGGCGCTCAGCGCGGCCGCGCCCGCGACGACACCGTCCTGCCAGCCGCCTCCCGACACGATCGCGCCCGCGGCGCCCGCGACCGTCACCGTGACGGCCGCAAGCTGCACGCAAGTGAACATCTCGTGGAGCGCGTCGACCGACGCGTCGGGCATCTCGAACTACAACGTGTTCCGCAACGGCACGCTGTTGAAGTCGGTGACGGGCGCGACGACGGCCACGACCGACTCGGTCGCGGCCGCGTCGACGAACAGCTACACCGTGTCGGCGGTCGACGGCGCACCCGTGCCGAACCAATCCGCGCAAAGTTCGCCGGCTCAGAGCGTCACCACGCCGGCGTGTCCCGACGCCACGGCGCCGTCCGTCCCGGCAAGTCTCACCGCAACCGCAGCAAGCTGCTCACAGATCAACCTGACGTGGTCCGCGTCCACCGACACCGGCGGCTCGAACCTCAAGGGCTACAACGTGTACCGCGGCGGCGTGTTCTTGAAGTTCGTCGCCGCAACCAGCACGACCGACACCGCCCTGGCCGCGTCGACCACATTCAGCTACGCGGTCTCGGCCGTCGACAACGCAAACAACGAATCGGCGCGCAGCACGACGGCGAGCGCGACAACACCCGCGTGCGCGGACACCACCGCACCCTCGATTCCGGCGAACGTCGCCGCGAGCGTGTCGAGCTGCAGCCAGGTCAACGTCACGTGGAGCGCCTCGACCGACACTGGCGGCTCGGGCCTGCGCGGTTATCAGGTGTACCGCAACGGCGCCGCCATCGGCACCGTGCAGAGCGCGACATCGTTCGCGGACTCGGGGCTCTCCGGAGCGACTGCGTACAGCTATGTCGTCTTGGCGATCGACAACGCTGGAAACAGTTCGATGTTGAGCACCGCCGCATCGGTCACGACTCCGGTCTGCGCCGACACCGCGCCCCCGACCGTTCCCGCGAGCGTGCTGCTCACGGCGGCGAGCTGCACGCAGATCGACGTCAGTTGGCAGGCGTCGACTGACACCGGCAGCTCCGGCATGCGCGGTTACCAGGTGTACCGCAACAACATCGCGATCGGCGCCATCGTGCCGATCACCTCGTTCTCCGACACCGGACTGACCGGTGCGACCTCGTATACCTACTTCGTGAAGGCCGTCGACAACGCCGGGAACTACTCCGCGGCAAGCACGGCCAAGGCAACATCGACACCGGCGTGCCCCCTTCCGCCGGCCGCGGCGCTGGCCGGGTTCGTGCAGGGGATCGGCAAGGCGGGTGACGTCGCCGTCGACGCGGTGAATCACAAGGCATACGTGGCGTCGAGCGACTTCGGTGCTGCGGTCATCGACGTGGCCAATCCCGCGTCGCCGCAGCTCCTGCGCCTCCCGGCCACCCCGTTCTTCGCCGACCGGATCGCGTTCACAGCATCGTTCGTCGTCGCGGGCGGCCGCGGAGCCGGGCTCACGTTGTGGAACCTGACGACCAATCAGCAGACGACGCTCGCGATGACGGCCGCCGGCGTCGCCGCGAGCGGCAACTACGCCTATGTCGTGCAGATCATCCCCGGCAACCCGGCTCGCGACGACCTCGTCGTGATCGACCTCACCTCCAAGGCGACCGTTGGCCGGGTCACGCTCCCGTCGGGCACCGGCGACATCGCGTTGCTCGGCAACGTCGTGTACGCGGTGGGCGGCGCGAGCGGCGTGTACGCAGTCGACGTGAGTAACCCGGCGGCACCGGCGATCGTCGCGACGACCGACACGCCGGGGAACGCGACCGCTCTCGCAATGGACGCGTCGACCAACCGGCTGTACGTCGGTGACACGACCGACGTCGCCGTGCTGAACATCGCGACACCGACCGCGCCGACACTGCTCGGGTCGGTGACGCAGAACGTCAACCGGATCGGCGCGAGCGGGACGCGCGTCTTCACGATGTTGAATGGCAACCTGACGACGATCGATGCGACGAACGCGGCCGCGCCCGTAGTACGCACGACGCAAGCGGCGTACTTCGGCGGCGTAGTCACCGGGATGGGTTCGTACGCACTGATCGGGTCGACCGACGGTGGCGTTGGCGGTTTGTACATCGTCGATGCAACGAACCTCGCGAGCCCGACGCTCGTGGGCAGCCTGCACGGCTCGTACGACGATTTCGGGCTCGGCGTGTCCGGAACTGTGGGCGTCGTCGCCGGCAACGGCTTCGGTCTCCACGTCGTCGAGTTCACGACGCCGACGACGCCCGTCATGCGGGCCGCGATCACGGGCCAGTACTCCGGCGTGACGATCGCCGGCACCTATGCGTACGCCTTGAAGCTCACGCCGGGGAACCCGCCGCGCATCGATCTCGTGGTCTTCGACGTGCACGCACCTGCCTCACCGGTGCAGGCCGGCAGCGTGCCGCTCGCCGGCGGCAACTCCGTGCTCGTCAGCGGCGGCTACGCCTACGTCACGACTGGTGTGGGCGGCATCCAGATCGTCGACGTGCGGACGCCGAGCGCGCCCGCGGTGGTGAGCACGTTCGACCCGAGCCCGGGTGCCGGCTCCGCGACGAGACTCGCGATCGACGCCACCCGTCACCTCTTGTACGTCACCGACACCACTGCGCTGCACATCGTCGACGTCACCAATCCCGGCGCACCGGTGTTGCGGTCATCGCTCACTGTCGCGGCCGACGCGGTGGCGGTGGCAGGGAACCGTGTGTTCGTCATCGGGGGCGCGTTGGTGAACGACCTCCAGGTCGTCGACGCGACGAATGCGAGTGCGCCGGCGGTCGTCGGTACCGCGAATGCGCACACCGGCACCGGCGTCGCCGTGCTCGGCAACTTCGTGTACGTCTCGACGCCGACCGACCATGTCGCAGGCACGGGCGGCGTGCTCCTGTACGACATCACCACGAACACGCCGACATTCCGCAACCAGGTCGTGGTGCCGGGGTACACGCACAACGTCATAAGCGTCGGGTCGTACGTGTATGCCGGCGACAACGCGAGCGTAATCGACGTGATCGCGCCGACGTCCTAGCCGGGCCGGCGCGCGAATCGGCCGAGGTCGAGCGAGGGCGTTTGGTTCGTCGCGAGGTCGGCGAGCAGCTCGCCGAGGAGCGGGCCGAATTTGAAGCCGTGGCCCGACGTGCCCGCGCCGACCACGACGTTGCCGGTGCGGTCGAGCACGAAGTCGTCGTTCGGAGTGTTGTCGTAGAGACACGTCTCGACGTGCATCGGTTGCGGGTCGAACGCGGGCAGCCAACGGCGTGCCGCGTCGCTGAGCTCGGCGACGCGTTCGGGACGGCACGCGACGTCGTCGGTGTCGGGATCGACGCGTAGGCCGGCGTGGTGGAAGCCGAGCTTGTACGCATGCGTCGTCGGGGTCGGGAGCCCGTACGCGGCCGGTTGGCCGTGCTCGATGAAGATCGGCATCGGCGGCGGTGCACCGGAGCGATGCGCGAAATACGCGACGTGTTCGAGCGTGGCAAACGTCGAGAGCGGGAGCAACTCCGCCGACCACGGGCCGGGACACACGATCGCCCGGCCCGCTTCGACATCACCGCTCGTCGTCTCGACGCGCACCCTTCGCCCGTCGTCGTCGATGGTGAGCACGCGCGTCTGCTCGCGCAGGTTCTCCGCGACGGCGTCGCGCAGTGCGTCGAGCGTTCTGCTGGCGTCGATCACCGCGGAATCGGGCTCGAGGATCGCGTCGCCGTCGACGTGCAAGTCGGGATACACCTCGTGCACCTCGCGCGCCGGCATCGGGCGGGCGGGCGCGCCGGCTTCGCTCATGGCCCGGGCGAGTTGATCGAGACCGGCGCCGAACGTGAGTTGCGGCGTCGGCGTGAGCAGTCGACGGCTCGCGTCGGCTTCGAGCTCGGCCCACAACGGACGCGCCGCCATCGCCATGCGGACATACAGCGGATCGGTGTAGCCATAGCGGAAGATGCGCGTCGCGCCTTTGGAGCCGCCGCGATCGTGCCCGACCGTTGCTTGTTCGAGCACGACGACGTCGCGCCCACGATTGTGGAGCGCTCGTGCCGTCGCGAGCCCGAGCAATCCCGCGCCGACCACGACGAGCTCGGTGCGTTCCGGCGGCATCCGCCCATTGTGGTCACCATCCGCGCCGCGAGCGAGCCACCGTGTTCGAATTGACACACACTGATCCGTTGCGGGAGGGCACCATGCTCGAAACCGAATCGCACAACGATGTGTGGCACGTGGTCGCGTTGAGCCTCATTCTCGCGGCGGCGCTCTACATTCTCGCCGGCGTGCTCTCGTCCTTGTCGATCGACGGCGCGTCGACGCGACAGCGGTTGGAGGCGATCTCCGCGTTCGGCGGTCACGTGCTCACCGCGGGGCTCGTGCTCGCGGGCGTCGTCGTGCTGTTGCATCTCTCGAGATCAGCCGACGCGGCGCGTGTGCGCCCGCTGCTGATCATCGCGCTCGCGATCGCGGGCATCGTCGTGTTGCTCACGATCTTCTCGGTATGGGACATCATCACCGCGTCGGCCGGCGATTCACGCCTTCTCGGGGCGACAGGCAAGTGGCAGGCACGCCTCTCGGGCGTCCTGCTCGTGGTGGCGGCGGGGTTCATGGCAATCGTTGCGATGGTCACGGCCAACCGGGCCGCCGCGATCAGTGGAAGTCGCGCGAGCGCAAGCCTTCCGCCAAGCTGATCGGCAGCCGCGTGATGCGGCCCGCCACGAGGTTGGTCACACCCTGGTGCTTTTCGAGCACGCCGCGCACGCGTAACGCAGGCGCGCCGCGCGCGACGGTGCGGAAGCGTTTCCACACGCCTTTCGAGCAGATCACGTTGACGAGGCCGGTCTCGTCCTCGAGGTTCAAGAACACGGTGCCTTTCGACGTCGCGGGTTGCTGGCGGTGCGTGACGACCCCCGCGACCTCGACGACGGTGCGGTCGGCGATCTCGCGCAACTCTGCACTCGTCACCACGCCTTGCCGTTGCAGCTCGGCGCGCACGAATTCGGTCGGGTGCTTGCCGACCGAGATGCCCATCGCCCACAAGTCGGCGTGCACCGTTTCCATCTCGGTCATGCCCGGCAGCGGCGGCGCATGCGTGCCGGTGACGACGCCGGGCAACGTGGCGACGACCGTGCCGTCGCGGTGCACGCTCGGGCGCGCCGTGCCGAGCGCCCCCGGGAAAG
>JADMIO011054809.1_pt1 | contig 15177 bp, 9 predicted proteins | sample 8958161 | NCBI WGS metagenome assembly JADMIO01 (sample SAMN16585339, study PRJNA669376) | soil metagenome | isolation source: Crop rotation soil | place: USA: Cullars Rotation, Alabama | collected 2011 | reverse complement strand
GCCGCGACTTCAAGTCACGTGAATTCCAAGCTTCGGATCCCACTGTGCTGGAAAGAAAGCATGACCACCATCGACGTACGGCATCGTGTCGGCTATATCGGCGACCGAGGTGCCGTGGTGCCGAATGCCGGCGAGTACCTCCCGCTGGAGAATCCCGCGACCGGCGAACTGATTGGCGAGGCCCTTGAGGTCGACGCCGCCACCCTCGACGAGATCATCGCCGGCGCCGTCTCGGCCTACAGGAACACCTGGCGGCATGTCGCACCGGACGTCCGTGGGGCAATGATGTTCCGCTGGGCCGACCTGATCGAGCAGAACCGTGAGAGCCTGGCTGACCTCGAAGTTGGCGACGTCGGGCACCTGCGCCGCGAGGCGCTCGGCGACGTCGACACGGGCGTTCGGCTCATCCGCTACTACGCCGGCATGGCCGACAAGATCCAGGGGCACACCTACAGCCAGATCCCCGGCCGGCTCGCCTACGGCCAGCCGACTCCGTATGGCGTGGTCGGCGCGATCACGCCGTTCAACGCCAACGCAGTCATGGTCGGGCTCAAGGCCGCCCCCGCGATGGTGGCCGGAAACTGCATGGTCCTGAAGGCCCCGGAATCGGCGCCGCAACTCATCTTCGCGCTGTTCGAGCTGGCGCTCGAGGCCGGGATCCCGCCGGGTGTGCTCAACGTGTTCACCGGCCGCGGCAGCGTCGTGGGTCCGATGCTCATGAAGCACAAGGACATTGGGATGATCTCCTTCACCGGGAGCGTGGAGGCCGGCCGTGCGGTCGTCGCGCAGTCCGCAGAGAACATCATCCCGGTCGTTCTCGAGCTCGGCGGTAAGAGCCCGGTCATCCTGCTCCCCGACGCCGACTTGGATCTGGCGATCCCGTCCGCGGTGCATTCCAACTTCGTCAAGAGCGGCCAGAGCTGCGTCGCAGGATCCCGCATCCTGGTCCACGACTCCATCTACAACGAGGTCTGCGCCCGGGTTGCGGAGTTCGCCGACCGGATCCGGGTGGGGCTGCCGACCGATCCGACGTCGCAGATGAGCACCCTCATCAGCAAGCGCCAGCGCGAGAACGTCGACGCCCTGGTGTCGTCCGCCATCGCAGCCGGTGCCACCCGGCTGGCCGGTGGCGCCCCCGCGACAGGGAACGGCCTCGACGGCGGCGCCTTCTACCAGCCGACGGTGCTCGCCGACGTCGCCGACGACAACCCGGCTGCTCGCCGCGAGGCGTTCGGGCCCATGGCCAGCCTGCTGCGCTTCAGCACCGTCGAGGAGGCGCTCGCCCGCGCCAACGCCTCCGACTTCGGCCTTAGCGCCCAGGTGTGGGGCAACGACGCCCGCGCCCTCCAGTACCTGACGCAAAACATCGAGGCCGGCGCCGTGTGGGTCAACACCTACCGCGCCGCCCATCCGACGATGCCGCTCGGGGGTATGAAACACAGCGGCTACGGGACAGAGTACGGCTTCGAGGCGGTGCTCGAGTTCACGCGGAACAGGTCGGTCATGTGGGATCTCACCACCGAGCGGGCGCTTCCCTACGCCGACACCACCGCCCCGGCCGGGCATTAGTGCGTTTTACCGTGCCGGGCACCAATGCTGGTGGGCCGGTGGCACTCTCAACGACTGCGAAACAACCGAGAGGTCGGCTCATTCCCATGACCACCACTGGCTCGACACCCGAACAAATAAGTGCTCCACGCATCATCCGCAAGGTCAAGCGATCGATTCTGCCGGTCACATTCCTGCTCTACATGTTCAGCTACATGGACCGCTCCACGATCAGCTATGCCCAACTGACGATGTCCGCCGACCTGGGTATCGACATCCCGACGTACGCCGGGGCTGTGTCCATCTTCTTCATTGCCTACGTGCTGTTGGAGATACCCAGCAACATCATCATGGCGAAGGTCGGCGCAAAGATATGGCTGGCGCGAATCGCGATCACGTGGGGTGTCATCACAATAATCACCGGATTGGTTCCCAGCGCGGGGTACCTCTTTATCGCACGGGCTGCCCTCGGAATCGCAGAGGCTGGCCTGTTTCCCGGTCTGGTGTTCTACCTGACCTTTTGGTTCCTGAACCGAGACCGCAGCCGTGCCCTTGCCGGCATGGTTTTCGCCATGCCGTTCGCGCTGATAATCGGCAGCACCACCGCCGGCCTGATCCTGGATCACGTCGATTGGTTCGGGCTGCAATCTTGGCGGTGGTTATTTGTCCTGCAGGGCCTTCCGCCGATTCTCGTCGGTGTGTGGGTTCTGCTGTTCCTCGCCGACCGACCAAGCAAGGCCAAGTGGCTCGCGAATGGCGAGAGCCGTTGGCTCGAGGCTGGAATCAGCGCCGAGTACGACGCCCGAACCGGGCCCAGCCCGCAGGACCACAAGTCCATCGATCTGCGAGTAATGAAGAACCCCAAGGTTCTTCACCTCTCCAGCATCATCTTCCTCTGCGGGGTCGGCACATACGGCATGACCTTCTTTCTGCCACAGATCGTCGCCCAACTGGACCCGGGCTATTCGGCGACGAACATCGGCTTCGTCGGCGCCATCCCGTACGTCTGCGCGGCAATCGCGATGCTGGTGGTTGCTCGGATCTCCGATCTGCGCGGTAACCGCAAGGGCATCGTCATGGGGTGCCTGTCGGTGTCGGTGGCAGGCCTCGTCCTAACCATGGTCTTCCGCCATGATCCACTGCTGGGAGTTCTGGGGCTCTGCTTGCTCGCCGTCGGCATAATCGGCTACATCCCGCCTTTCTGGGCGTTGGCCACCGAGGCTTTGCGTCGGACCGAGAGTGCCGTCGGCCTGGCATTGATCAACTCGGTGGCTTCGGCAGGAGGCTTTGTCGGACCCTTCCTGATCGGCAAGGTAGCCACGAAAGAAAACGTCGCGTTCGGTCTCATCGTGCCCGCCGTTTGCCTTGCGGTGGCGATCGTGTTGATGGCCTTCGTCAAGCCGGCTACGGCACCGCACAGGCGATAACCACTGTCTGCAGGACCGATGCCAATGACTGACTCGACCGTTTTCGGGCGGGAGCAGCAGGTAAAGGTGAGATCGCCGATTGACAGTCTGCATATCCGTTTATAGTCTGACATTTGTCAGGACGTCTGATTCGCTCATCGCATGGAAGGCATGAAGTGGAACACTTTGGGCAGCTCTATATCGACGGCAAGTGGGTCGAGCCGTCGGGCGAAGGGACGCGGACCCTGATCGACCCGACGACCGAAGAGCCTTGGGCCACTGTGTCTTCCGGAGGCGGCGTGCCCGATGTGGACCGGGCTGTGGCCGCCGCTAAGCGTGCGTTCACGAGCTTCTCGAAGACCTCGGTCGCCGAGCGTATCGCCCTCATCGAGCGCATCATCGCCGCCTATGAGCGTCGCGAGGGCGACCTGTCGCAGTTGATTGCCAAAGAGGTCGGTGTGCCCGTCTCGTTCAAGGCCCAGGTGTCGGGCCCGGCAGGGCACATGAAGGTCGCCCGCGACGTCATCCGCGACTATGCCTTCGAGCGCCAGCTGGCTGACACCATCGTCCGGCGGGAGCCCATTGGCGTCTGCGCGTTGATCTCGCCGTGGAACTGGCCGATCCAGACTTCCGTGATCAAGGTGATTTACGGACTTGCTGCGGGTTGCACGGTGGTGCTCAAGCCGTCGGACTCCTCGCCTGCTTCGGGTGTGGCCCTGGCCGAAATCATGGACGAAGCCGGCACCCCGCCCGGTGTGTTCAATCTCGTTATCGGTCGCGGCAGCGTCGTAGGCGATGCGCTTTCGCGACACCCCGACGTGGACATGATTTCCTTCACCGGATCGACCGGCGCCGGAAGCCGGGTAGGCGAGGCCGCGGCCAAGACGGTCAAGCGACTTTGCCTGGAACTGGGTGGCAAGTCGGCGAACATCGTGCTGACCGACGGTGACCTGGAAAAGGCTGCCCGCTGGAACATTCAACGTGGGTTTTCCAACACCGGCCAGTCGTGCCATGCTCCCAGCCGGCTCCTCGTGCACGAAAGCCAGGTCGACGAGATCCTGCCCTTCCTCGTGGACGAGATCAACCGGATGCGGGTGGGTGACCCGCGCGATCCAGCCACGACGCATGGCCCCATCGTTCACGCTCAGCAGTACAACAGCATCCAGGACCACATCGAGATCGGGCTGAGGGAGGGTGGACGCCTGGTCACCGGGGGACTGGGTCGGATCGACGGATTCGATCGCGGCTACTTCTGCAAACCCACGGTGCTGGCCGACGTGACGCCGGACATGACGCTGGCCAAGGACGAGATCTTCGGGCCGGTACTGGTCGTCATGCCGTACCGGACCGAAGACGAGGCGCTGGAGATCGCGAACGACTCGATCTTCGGGCTGGGCGGCTACGTCTTCAGCGAGGACCGCAAACGTGGTTACGAGTTCGCATGCGGCTTGCGGGCGGGGCGGATTACGTACAACGGCGCCAATACGAATTCCTTTACACCGATGGGAGGCTACAAGGAATCCGGCGTCGGTCGCTCGATGGGCGTGTTCGGCCTTGAGGAGTATCTCGAAGTCAAGTCGATCTACGGCTTCGAGGCAGAGGCGAACGCGTTGCCCTTGTACGTCTAGCTGACTGCAACTTGGGCGGGATCGTTACGGGAATGGCAACGACGCAACAGAGGACGCCGGCGCCAACACCGATGCGAGGGCGGGAGACGTGAAGGTCGCCCACCTTGGCCACGCGTGCCTACTTGTCGAAGCGGACGACGCCCGGATCATGATCGACCCGGGAACCTTGGCGACGGGGTTCGCATCCGTTCGGGATCTTAACGGCATTGTGATCAGCCATGAGCACCCAGACCATTTCGATAAAGCGGGTGTCGCCGCGCTGATGGAGCTCAATCCTGACGCGACACTGGTGGTGGATCGGGCGATCGCTCACGAGCTCCCTGAGAACGTATTCGACAGCGCGCGAACCAAGTTCGTGTCCACCGGTGAAACGTTCGACATTGACGGGGTGGAGATTCTCGCGGTCGGAGGCACCCATGCCACCATCCATCCCGATATTGCGAACACGACGAACATCGGTTTCTATTTCACCGAATCCGGTCTGCTGTACCCAGGCGACGAGTTCGCGAACCCCGACGTCGACATCGTTCTCCTTGCGCTACCGGTTTCTGGTCCGTGGCAGAGTTTGGCCGACGTCGTCGACTACCTCCGCGCAGTCAACCCGCCCGCCGCGTTCCCGATGCATGAGGCGGCACTGACGGAACCGGACGTTTGGTACAGATTGATCGATGAGCTGAAGCCGAAAACGACGCACTTTCAGGTCCTCGAGCACGGCATCCCCACGGAACTGTGACGCTTGTGGCCGTGTCGGAGCGGTTGAGGGGAAACCGCGATCTCGCACACCTTGGCCGATCTGATCTTCTCGTTCTCGTGCCGGTTCGCGCGGTTTGACGTGTTGGTGTGACGACGAAGGATGATGCCAGTGAGCCCGGCCGACCGACCAGCCTCGCCGCTTCGAGACCGACGCTTCGCGCTGCTGTGGTCGTGTGTCGCGGCAGCGTACCTGGCGCAGTGGATGCTACCGGTCGCCGCGCAGTGGTTCTTGGTCAACCGTCCAGGTGGCGCGGCCCTTGTCCCCTTCGTGCAAGTCGCTCTGACACTGCCGATGGCGTTGCTGGCGATCCCAGCCGGCGTTTTGGCGGACCGTTTCGATCGGCGCAAGTTGGTGATCATCGTGCAGATCGTCGTGCTGATCGCGGAGGTGGCGCTGGTTTCGCTGACTCTGTCCGGCGGCTTGCAGCCGTGGTCGTTGTTCGCGCTGCTGGCGGTGATGGCCACGGGCATCGTGACCACCTTCAACTCGCTGAGCTCGATGGTGCCGGATTTGGTTCAGACGCAGGCGATTCCGGCGGCGTCGGCACTGCTTACGATCGCCACCAACGCCACCCGGGTGATCGGACCTGCTCTGGCCGGTTTCATCTTGGCCGCCGCGAGCGTCGGGGTGGCGTTCGCCGCCGCGATTCCGGCGACGGCAGTGCTGTTGGGGGTGCTGACTCGGCTTCGGGCGCCGTCGGCCGGTGATCGCGCGGATGAAGGATGGTTGGCCGCCGCGGCGGTGGGGGTGCGTTACGTTCGTCATTCGCCGCAGGCGCTGAAATTGATTACCCGCACGTTTTGGTTCACCACGGGGGTCATGGCGATGTTGGCGATGTTGCCGGTGCTGGCCACCCGGCTCGGTGCCGATGCCACCGCGCTCGGGATGGTGCTCGCCGCTCAGGGCGTGGGGGCGGTAATCGGTGCGCTGACGTTGTCGCGGCTGACTTGGACCGCCGAGCCGAACTCCGTCGTCGCGGTGGGGTTGCTGGTCGCCTCCGCCGGGTTGGGGCTGGGGGCGGTGGCCCCGAATCTGGTGGTGCTGGGGATCGCTACGGTGCTGGCAGGGTGGGCTTGGACCACCGTGTTGGCGACGAATCAGGCTGGGATGCAGATGTATTTGCCGGCTTGGGTCCGCGCACGGGGGCTGTCGGTAATGATGATCGCCACCTTCGCCGGGCAGGCGATCGGATCAGCGCTGTTCGGGTGGGTCGCGACCGTCACGAGCCTGCCCTGGATGCTGGGCATCGCCGCGGTCTTCATGCTCGGCGGCGTTGCGTTGGCCTTCTTGATGCCGCTGAAGAACTTGGATCACATCGATCGGTCGGCCGTGCCCGGTTGGGTGGAATCCGAATTCGTGCTCACCCCGCAGGAGGCAAAACGGCCGCTGCAGGTGCGGGTGTGCTACGACATCCCCTTCTCAAGGGAGAACGAGTTCCTGGAACTGATGGCCCACCTGCGGTTGATTCGGCTGCGCACCGGTGCCCGGCGTTGGCAGCTGCTCACGGACCCCGAAGCTGACGGGCGTTACTTCGAGGAGTACATGGTGTCCTCGTGGACCGATCACGAGATGCAGATCCGGATGCGCGGAACTGCGCACGACCGTGCGATGGAGACCAGGGCGAAGGAAATGTCCCGCAAGGAGCCGATGACCACCTACTCGTTCCGATTGGCCGTGCCCGGCGTGGCCGCGATGCGCCGCTGAATGGGTTGCACTTCATCACGGCGCCGTGATCTCATCCAACCAACGAGCGAGCGATGATGCGTCGCGCCTGCTGGGCAACCGGTTCGTCGATCATTCGACCCCGCCACTGCACGGCACCTCGGCCGTTCGCGGCGGCGTCCTCCATGGCAGTGACGATCGCGCGGGCTTCCGCCACTTGCGCCGCCGTCGGGGTGAAGGCCTGCTGTACGGTCGCCACCTGTCGCGGATGGATGACCCACTTGCCGTCGAAACCGAGTGCCGCCGCCGCGATCGCGTCCGTGTGAAGTTCGGCGTCGTCGTCGACGCTGAGACGGGGTCCGTCGATCGGCTGGATTCCGTTGGCGCGTGCGGCGAGCACTATCCGGTCCTGCGCGTATTGCCACGGGGCACTGGGCTGACGGCCGAGAGACACGGAAAGATCGGCGTACCCGATCACACAGGACGTGATCCGAGGCGAGCTCCCGAGGATCGACTCGACGTTGCTGAGGCCCTTCGCTGATTCGACAAGTGCTTGCAGCGCAATTGGACTCGTGCGGCCCACGGCGGACTCCATGGCTGCAAGCTCTGAATCGACGGTACGCAGATCGTCGGAGGACTCGACCTTCGGCACCACGACGGTCGTCACGGCGGCGTTTGCGACGCACGCGAGGAGATCTCGTTCGCACCAAGATGTCCCTATTGCGTTGATACGGACGGCGATTGCGCCGTGTTCGCGCACCTGGAGCCCGGCAATGTGGCTGCGCGCTTTGTCCTTCGCTTCAGGTAGCACCGCATCCTCGAGGTCGACGATGATCTCGTCGACTTCCAGTGCGGCAGCTTTCGCAATTCGCGCGGGCTCACTGGCCGGCACGCACAGGGCAGCCCGCCGCAGTGCCGCGCTCACGAGGCCGCCCCCGTGTCGTCCTGGTCTCCCAACACAACCAGAAGATCGCCCACTTCGACGTGTGCCACAGTCGACACTGCGATGCGTTGAACCGTCCCGGATTTGGGTGCGGTGATCGCGGCTTCCATCTTCATCGCTTCGATGGTGGCTATCGTCTGGCCGACTTCGACAGTGCTGCCAACGTCGACGACCACGGTGACGACGCCCCCGAAAGGTGCGGCGATATGGTGCGGGTTGGCGCGGTCTGCCTTCTCCGAGGGCGGCACTGCACTGGCGATGCTGCGATCGCGCACCGTAATGGGTCGCAGCTGGCCGTTGAGGATGCACATCACTGTACGCATGCCACGTTCGTCGGGGTCGGACACTGCCTCCATGCCGATGAGCAGTTCAACTCCTTGTTCGAGCCTGACTCTGTGCTCGTCGCCACGGCGCAGCCCGTAGAAGAACTGGTTGTCCGACAACTGGCTGGTGTCGCCGTACTCGTCGCGGTGTGTTTCGAATTCCTGCGTGGGCCCGGGGAACAGGAGCCTGTTGAGTGTCTCTTGGCGTTTTGGACCTGGTGATGCCAGTGCCGCGTCGTCCTCGGCGGTGAGTTTCTGCGTGGGTTCGGCCGGTCTACGGCCGCGCAATGCCTTGGTGCGCAACGGTTCCGGCCAGCCACCAGGAGGGTCGCCCAGCTCGCCGCGCAGGAATCCGATGACGGAATCCGGGATGTCGTAGCGGGCGGGGTCTGCGGCGAACTCCTGCGCGGACACGTCCGCTCCGACGAGGGCGAGTGCGAGATCGCCGACCACTTTGGACGATGGTGTGACCTTGACAAGACGACCCAGAATGCCGTTGGCCGCAGCATAATTCGCTTCGACTTGTTCGAACTGGTCTTGAAGGCCGACGGCAATCGCCTGTTGCCGCAGATTGCTCAGTTGTCCACCGGGGATCTCGTGGGTGTAGACGCGCCCGGTTGGGGCAGGTAAGCCAGATTCGAACGGCCGGTAGACGTTGCGCAGCGCTTCCCAATACGGCTCGAGATCGCACACTGCTGCGAGTGACAGGCCGGTGTCGTATTCGGTGTGAGCGGCTGCCGCGACGACTGCGGACAGCGCCGGTTGGCTGGTTGTTCCGGCCAGTGGTGCTGCCGCACCGTCGACGGCATCGGCGCCGGCATACCAGGCTGCCGCGTAGGTGGCGAGTTGCCCACCTGGCGTGTCGTGCGTGTGAACGTGCACGGGCAGGTCGAATCGCGACTTGAGGGCGCCCACCAGCGTCGCTGCCGCCGGAGGGCGCAGCAATCCGGCCATGTCCTTGATCGCCAGCACGTGCGCACCTGCGTCGACGATTTGCTCGGCCAGCTTCAGGTAGTAGTCCAGCGTGTACAGCGTCTCGTTCGGATCGCTGAGGTCACCGGTGTAGGACAGGGCGACTTCGGCGACTGTCGTCCCGGTTTCGCGGACAGCCGCGATCGCCGGGCGTATCGAGTCGACGTTGTTGAGCGCATCGAAGATTCGGAAGATGTCCACACCGGTGCGGGCGGCCTCGTCGACGAACGCATGGGTGGTGGTGTCAGGGTAGGGGGTGTACCCGACGGTGTTACGGCCCCTCAGCAGCATCTGCAGGCAGATGTTGGGCAACGCTTCGCGCAGCGCGGCCAGCCGCTGCCACGGGTCCTCTTTCAGGAACCGCAGCGCGACATCGTAAGTGGCACCGCCCCAGCACTCGATCGACCACAGTTGTGGCATCATTCGCGCGACGTACGGCGCCACCGTCAGCAGGCCCGTCGAGCGGATTCTCGTTGCCAGAAGCGACTGGTGCGCATCGCGGAACGTGGTATCCGTGACGGCGAGCGCACGGGACTCCTTGAGCCAGGCCGCAAAACCTTCCGGACCCAGTTCGGCGAGCCTCTGCTTCGATCCAGGCGGCGGAGGAGTCGACAGATCGATGGTCGGAAGCTTGTCGTGGGGATACACCGATGACGGACGCGGTCCATGCGGCTGGTTCACCGTCACGTCGGCGAGATAATTCAGGATCTTGGTGCCACGATCAGCGGAGCTGCGTGCGGTCAGCAGGGACGGGCGCTCGTCAATGAAACTTGTGGTGACGCGGCCGGCGATGAAGTCGGGATCGTCGATCACTTCTTGCAGGAATGGAACATTCGTCGACACTCCACGGATGCGGAATTCGGCCAGCGCCCGGCGCGCCCGGCGCACCGCCGTCTCGAAGTCGCGGCCCCGGCACGTCAGCTTCACCAGCATCGAATCGAAATGCGCGCTCACCTCGGCACCCAGGTGGGTTCCGCCGTCCAGCCGAATACCAGCTCCGCCCGGCGTGCGGTATGCCGTGATCCGTCCGGTGTCCGGCCGGAACCCGTTGGCCGGATCCTCGGTGGTGATCCGGCATTGGAGTGCCGCGCCACGTAGCGTCAGCGAATCCTGGCTGAGACCGAGGTCTTTCAGTGAAGTGCCAGCCGCGATCCGCAGCTGAGCCGACACTAGGTCCACGTCGGTGATCTCCTCGGTCACCGTGTGTTCCACCTGGATCCTCGGGTTCATCTCGATGAAGACATGCCGACCTGACGCGTCGACCAGGAATTCGACGGTGCCCGCACACGAGTAGCCGATCTGCCGGGCGAATGCCACCGCGTCCGCGCAGATCTTGTCCCGCAGCATAGGATCCAGATTGGGTGCGGGCGCCAACTCGATCACCTTCTGGTGGCGGCGCTGCACACTGCAGTCCCGCTCGTACAGATGGATGACATCGCCGTGCTCGTCCGCCAGGATCTGTACTTCGATATGGCGCGGGTTGACGACAGCTTGCTCCAAGAACACCGTCGGATCCCCGAATGCCGACTCCGCTTCGCGTGATGCCGCTTCGATGGCCTCAGGCAATTCCGCCGGATCAATCACCCGTCGCATGCCGCGCCCGCCGCCACCGGCCACCGCTTTGACGAACAACGGAAACTCCATTGACTGTGAGGCAGTTAGTAATTCAGCGACATCCGCCGAGGGCGCCGACGACGTCAGCACGGGCAATCCAGCCTTGCGGGCTGCGTTGATCGCCCGTGCCTTGTTGCCGGTGAGCTCGAGGACTTCGGCGCTCGGGCCCACGAACGTGATGCCCGCGGCCGCGCACGCTGCCGCCAACTCCGGGTCCTCCGACAGGAATCCGTACCCGGGATAGATCGCGTCCGCGCCACAGGCAAGCGCGGTGTCCACTATTTCGGTCACCGACAGGTACGCGCGGACCGGGTGGCCTTGTTGGCCGATCTGATACGACTCATCGGCCTTCAACCGGTGCAGTGAATTGCGATCCTCGAACGGATATACCGCCACCGTCGCCATGTTCAGCTCGTAGGCAGCCCGAAACGCCCGAATGGCGATCTCACCTCTGTTGGCGACGAGAACTTTGGTAAACACGGCGAAAGGACTCCTAGGGCCGGGGGCCTGGTCAGGAAAGCGGAAGGGAAAACGGCACTCAGGCCAGCGTTGCCGTTGCCGACGCATGCACGGTGTCGTGACCGGAAACGACTGCGAGTTCGACAATGTCGGTGCTCGGGATGCCCTGCACACCGAACGGGTCTCCGAGGAAAACGGGTTTGCGGAGCCGGAATTGGAAGGAGTGCAAGAGGCGTTGTCCTGTGCGGGACCGGACCAGCTCGGCCATGTAGATCGCGAGCAACGGTCCATGGACTACAAGAGCGGGATAGCCCTCGGTCTGCGTGGTGTACGCCTCGTCGTAGTGAATACGGTGCGCGTTCGCCGTCAACGCGCTGAACCGGAACAACAGAACGGGATCCACCGCGGGCGACAGATTCCAGTCGGCGGTACTCGCCGCGAGCGATTCGCTGGTCCTGGTGAACGATGTCGAGGGAGCGGATTCGCTGCGGTACACCAGATCCTGCTCCTCCACCACGCGGATCTCAGCGCTCTGCGCGTATTCGTGCCGGACGGTGACGACGAGCATGGCGCCGCTGCTGCCGTGCTTGACGGCCGTGGTGACGATGGACGAAGTCCTCGTGGCCGGCATGCCGAGCACCAGCGGTCCCAGCTGTGTCAGGCGTCCTCCGGCGAACATGCGCCGGCGGTGGGGGATGGGCGGTAGAAAGTGGCCGTGCTTGGGATGGCCGTCGGGACCGAGTGCGGCGGTCCCCGGCCAGTCAAGGAAATACACCCACTGCCACAACGTCGGCAGCGGGTCGCCCGCGTTGAACCTGTCGGTGAGATCGAGCGTGTCGGCGAGCCGCTGAGCACGGTCGGGAGCCATGTCGTCGTCGCATCGGACGGTGTCGGGTCGCCATCCGGCGATGTACTCCGAAAGACCGTCTGTGTCGGGTGTCGATGATGCCGTCATCGCGTGATTGCCTAACTGCCCTGGGAAGCCATGCGGATTTCCCGTGCGATCAACATGCTCTGTACCTGGTTGGCGCCGTCGTAGATCTCGGTGATCTTCGCGTCGCGAAGTCGACGCTCCACGCCGAGTTCGACACGGTCACCGTCTTGACCGAGTAGTTCGACGCAGGTATTGGCGACCCGCACCCCCAAGGCGGTGCAGTGCAGCTTGGCCATGGACACTTCCGGTGTCGGGTCGCCGACACCGTCGTCGACGAGATCGCACACCCGCTCGAGCATGGCGTGGGCGGCGAAGATCTCCGAACGCAGCCTGGCGAGGGCGAACTGGAGGTCTTGGGCGGCGCGGTTGCGCGATGAGAGCAGGTTGTGCTCGGCGCAGTAGCGCACCGTGGTCTCGAATGCGCCGGTGGCAAACCCAATTCCCTGTGCAGCAGCCGAGATCCGGGACTTCTGCACCGACTTGAGCAACAGCGGATAGCCGCCGCCCTCCTCGCCGAGGATAGCGGTCGCAGGGATCCGGCAATCGTCGAAGCTGAGCGCGACCGTCGAGGCGCCCCTCTGCCCCAGTTTGTGCATGGGCTTTCCTGCCTCGAAACCCTCAACTGCGGCGGTGTCGATCAGAAAGGCGGTAATCCCATTCTTGCCGCGACGGGGATCTACTGTCGCGAAGAGCACGATGATGTCGGCGACGTCGCCGTTCGAGATGAAGATCTTGTTACCGTTGATGACGTAGTCTGTTCCGTCTTGATGCGCGGTGGTGCGCATTGCAGCGACATCGGATCCAGCCTCGGGCTCAGTTAGTGCGATCGCGCCGACGGCATCGGCGGAGCTGATTGCGGGGATCCAGCGCTCAATCTGCTCGGTATTGCCTTGCAGGTGAATCGGGTGTGCGCAGTGCAGCTGGGTCATGTACACCGTCGATGTCGAGCCGCATACCGCCGCGATCTTCGATACAGCGTCGGCATACTCCGATGTCCGGCTCGATTGTCCGCCAAGATCTTTCGGCATCGGCAAGCATCCGAGTCCAGCGTCGGCCAAGGAGCGCAGACACACTTGAGGGAATAGATGCTGTTCGTCGACGTCACGCGCCGCGGGCCCGATGGTGTCGCGCAAGACGCGGGCCAAGGCGTTCGAGCGTTCAGTGGGGCCCGTCTGTTCGGCGTGGTCGTTCAGTAGGGTCATCGAACATCACTCCTATCAAAGGCGGGTGAGCGCTTTTCAGCGAAGGAGCGGATGCCTTCCTGGCCGTCCGCGGATGCGATGGCGATGGCCGCCAGCGCCGCCTCATGTTCGAGAGCGTCAGGGTGCGCAGCGTGACGGGCTGCCTCCAACATGTTCCCCAACCCGCCGCGACTCCCCGCGGCGATAGTGGCGGCCAGCTCGGCGACCTCAGTAGCGAATTCGGTACTCGCAACCGGCGGGACAGAGAGCAATCCGATGTGCCACGCGCGGGCAGCGTCGATCCGCTGTCCCGTCAACATCAGGTGAAAAGCCGCCGCCTTCCCGGTGGTGGTGAGCAGACGTTGAGTTCCACCGAACCCGGGAATGCAACCGATCTTTGCTTCCGGTAAGCCGAAAGAACTTCGCTCGGATGCGATCACGATCTGGCAGGAGAGCATCAGTTCCAAGCCGCCACCGAGAGCGTATCCGTCGACCGCGGCAATGACGGGAACCGGCGAGGACTCGACTGCTGACATCGCGCGGTGGCCTCCTCGGATGAAGGCATGTGCCTGCTCGATGTCGAGCCCGCTGATCTCGTCGAGATCAGCGCCTGCGCAGAAAGCGCGGTCGCCCGAACCCCGGATGACCACTGCGCCCACCGTAGGTTCGGTGGCTGCGCTGTCGAGGTGGCTGACCAGTTCGCGGAGCACTGAGCTGTTGAGCGCGTTGAGCCGGTCGGGGCGATTGAGGGTCAGAAAGCGAACCCGGTCGGCGTCGCTAACGGTGATCAGGGAACCCACACCACACCTGCCTTAACCAGCTCTTCGAGCTGCTCGTCGTCTATCCCGATCTCCGCCAGGATCTTTCGACCGTGTTCGCCGCGCAGGGGTGCCGGCGTCGCCGGATCATTGTCGGCCTCCGAGGCGAGCTGCCACGGTTTGTTGACCCCGCGGAACTCTCCCGCCTGCGGATGGAGTTGCGTGGTGATTGCTCCGCGAGCCAACACTTGCGGATCGGTGACGACCTCGGACAGCGAATTGATGAGAGAACACGGAACGCCGACAGATTGCAGGATCCGCAGTGCAGACTCCGAGGTCATTTCGCGGAATACCTGTTCGAATTCCGCGACGATTTCGGCTCGCCGGACGCGCCTTCCCGCGTTGGTGGCCAGGTCCGGCTGGTCGGATAGATTGGCCAATCCCAGTGCCGGACAAGCCCGTTGCCAGTGACCATCGTTACCGAGCGCGACGACGATGGGGCGATCGTTGGTCTCGAACCTCTGATAGATCGCCACAACGGAGTCCGTCCCACCGCATGGCTGCGGTTCGGGTTCGCCGGCAAGGTAACTCGCGATCCGCGGGGACATGAATGCGAGGTCGGATTCGATCAGGGAAATGTCGATCACCTCACCTTCGCCGGTCCGTTGTTGTCGCACGAGAGCTGCCGAGATGGTAAGGGCTGCAGCGGTCCCTGCTGCGACATCGGACAGCGCTGTACTGACCCGCTGGGGTATGCCGTTGTCCCCGGTGACGCTCATGATCCCGGAACGTGCCTGGGCGATCAGATCGTATCCAGGGAGGCCGGCGTCAGGCCCGGACAACCCGAATCCGGACACCGCGCAGATGATCAGTCGGGGAAACCGCTCGACCAGGAAGTCGATACCGAGGCCATGCTTTTCGAGCTTCGACGGGTTGAGGTGCTTTCCAGCACATTGGGATCCTAAGCTTAGAATTCCACGTGGACAAGTTGTCGC
>JADMIO010960122.1_pt1 | contig 15177 bp, 13 predicted proteins | sample 8958161 | NCBI WGS metagenome assembly JADMIO01 (sample SAMN16585339, study PRJNA669376) | soil metagenome | isolation source: Crop rotation soil | place: USA: Cullars Rotation, Alabama | collected 2011 | reverse complement strand
GGGCGATATGGTTTTGATGGACGACGGCTGCAGCGTCGAAGGTTATCAGTCGGACATCACGCGCACGTTCGTCTTTGGCAAACCGACGCAGCGGCAGAAGGACGTTTGGGAGATTGAACGTAAAGCGCAGGATGCAGGGTTCGCCGCCGCCAAAGTTGGCGCGCCCTGCGAAGCGGTCGATATCGCCGCGCGTAAAGTGATCACCGACGCCGGCTTTGGACCGGATTACAAAACGCCGGGGTTGCCGCATCGCACCGGCCACGGCATCGGCCTCGAGGGTCACGAATGGACATACTTCGTGCGCGGCAACAAAACCCCTATTCAACCAGGCATGTGCTTCAGCGATGAACCCACGATTGTGATCTACGGCGAATTTGGCGTGCGTCTGGAAGACTGTCTCTACATCACACCGACGGGTCCGAAGTTTTTTACGGAACAGAGTCCGTCGATTGAAAAGCCCTTTGGCTGATTCCATCGCGTCAGTCCATCCATCCGAAAACTGGTTCTCTGGACCCGACACCAGAATCAAAGCTTTACCGGCTCGCAAAAAGCTTAAAGCCCACAGTTTGGTTCGCATTGATTTTTCCTGATAGATAAACCTCCGAAACAGCACGTTAACTATTGGCAGGAAGCTTGCAGCATCCTGACAAGGTAGGCTGGAAAACCTGGCCTCGGCGGGTATTCGTGAGAGGTGCCATTAGGTCACCACGTTTAGTTTCGCACCCTGTCGCCCACAGAAGATCACCTCGCCGGTTCGAAGTCAAAAACAAATTCTGAGGTGCAATCCCATGCTGTCCCAATCTAATAGTCTCTCGTTCGCGCTCGACACAGGTGTCGGCCAGGCCGTCGCCACCGATCCCAACCAGAGCCTGAATTTTTGGCTGGTCATTGCCGGCCTGCTGATTATCTTCTTCTGTCTCTTGACGGTTTTTGTTCCGCCGATTAAGGAATTCGTCACCAAGCCGCAGGAAATAAGTCTGAGCAAGCTTGGCGTGAGCATGAAGGTGTCGATTCTGACAGTCTTCGTCTTGATGGGCTTTATTCTCTCGTTGAGCAGCTTCGTCTTGCAGTGGCAGGGCTACGCCAAACAAGCGAAAGAATCGGCGGGGCTAATCGCCGAACTGAATGCCAGGTTGAGGGACAAAGACGAAGAGATGCTGCGCTCTCGAAAGTTCGATATCAGCATCCTGGTTAAGCCGGAGAGCGGCGGCGACATTCTAAAAACCGATGACTGGTCGTGTGAGTACCAGCTCGAGTTGCCGAACGGAGAGCCCGACAAGAGTCAAACAGCTTCCCTGGCCAGGGTCGGCGAAGGCAAAAAGCTGCGCGTCTTTCTCCGGGAGATTTCCGCGGGCACGAAGGTTTATGGCATCACACTGATCCATAAGACCGATGGAAAGCGGTGGATAGTGCCCACCTTTACACCTTTCAAGGATGCGGAATTTTCGGCGTTAAGAGAGGAGGGACAGTCGTGAGGATTCTGAATGCCGCGGGTTACCGAATGTCGCTGGTCTTAATCTTCGGCCTCCTGTGCGTGGTCGAGGCATATGGTCAACCGGACGTGAAAATCAGCAACACGGCCAAGCAAATCAAGCCGGGAGTCTTTGAGTGCATCCTTTATGTGGAGGTCACTAAGGAGGTGTCCAAGACAATCGACGACGTTACTTTTACCCTGCCGCCGGGTTACTCCAACCGCAAACAAAGAGCCGTCAAACTTCTCAGCGGTATGAATATTCGTTTCAGCTCAAAGCCTTTCATAACGACTGAGGAGGTCGAGGTCAACGTACTAGTCGACTTCAAGGGTCCAAATGACCGGTACAGTAATTACAGGTTGGTCCTGTTTTCACGGAAGTAGATTAACGTTCACCACTTGCTCTCGAAATCGCGGAAGTTCGCTTCCAGCTTCCACTGGAGCGTTGCCTTCTGGCTGCCATCGATAAATTTACGACAGCCGGCTGAAGTCAACTTCATCGCCGTCAGGTCCGAGGCGCATTGACTGACCGGCACGTTTTTCTTCGAGTCACTCCACAAACTCGCGCCGCCGATAAAAGCATATTCAAGACTGTTGCGCGTAAGCATTTTCAGTTGCAGGTAACCAAGCCCCTGGTCCTGCACCGCGCGCAGGTATTCCTTCGATATTTCAGAACGTGATACGCCTTCATCATCAGTCGCCAGCGCGACCGGGACTTCATATTTCAAATAATTCGCCAGAGGATGCTCGCGTCCGCTGATGCCGAGAATCACGTCGTTGCTCGTCAGACATATTTCCACCATCACGTTGCGACGCGCCATGTCTTTCAAGAGGCCGTCGGCATCTGTCTCATGCATGATGTCAACGCCGTGGCCGATCCGGTTCGTCTGGGCCAACACGACCGAATCGTGAATATGAAACGTCAGCTCGTTCGGCGGCACCAGTCCCGGCGCCAGTTCGCCGGCGTGCAAACTGAGGTGCGCCTGCGGATACATCGGCCTCAGGAATTGCAGCATCTGCATCTGCGCCTTGAAATTCTGCACTGAGCCGGGGCTGTCTTCGGCCTGCACCAGATTCAGCGCGACCACCTTCGAGTTAGGATCGTTTGCCAACGCAAATCCGGTGACCATTTGCGCGAACACGGCTGACTGGGACGCGGCTCCGCGCGCCACCTGGGCGATGTAACGAACGACGACTGCGCAACCGGGCTCGGCTTGCGGCGTACCGCATTTCAGCAGCCGGTTCTTCTCAGTCTCGGCATCGTTCAGGTTCTGCATCGCCAGCGGCACGGTCTTGTCGATGCCGGCAGCTTTCAGCTGAGTCAACGCGTTACTCGGATTTCCATCCCATTTGACGTTCGCGGCAATCTGCGTCGAGAGTACGCCGGTAGAATTTCCATCCGGCGTCAACATCAACTCGAGATACAGCACATTTCCGTGAGCGGCGCGCGTCACTGCTTCAGCCAGCATTCTTCCGTTATGGTCATAAGTGCCGACCGCGAACTTTCCGAACGTCGCAAAAAAATGATCGTGCCCGGTGTCCCCGGACAATTGGTAGTTACGCATCGACCACGCATCGACGATTTGCTGGAAGAGCACTGAATTCGTTAAAGCGTTGGCGACCGGCACATCGCCCGCCTTGCACGGCAGCGAGCCAAACATCGTTGTGGTGTTAATGCAGGCGCCGCTCTCGGCCGCCCATTGAATAAACGACTCGGCATAGATCGCGCCGGAGAGATGACTGTGCAAGTCGCCACCTTTAGGCATCTGCACGAGAAAAGCGAAGAGCTTCGGCGGCGAGTTGCGCACCGACTCAAAATAGCGGACGGCTTTCTCTGTCCGGGCCGTTGTTTGCGCGTGACTTCCGGGCGCACAAACGATGATGAAAGCCAGACAGGTGACGGCAAATTTTAATCGTGAGAGGGCTGGTTTGGACATGATTAGACTCCGGTCGTTGGCTGAGATTGCGGGCGACATCATATGCGAGTGCGCACGCGCAGTAAACAGACCCTTTTGTGTACCTTTGTGTCCTCTGTGGTAAAAACTAATCACACCACGAAGACACAGGGGATTCTTTTGCTCGACTTTGCCATTCAAACTGCCCGCGATGCCGGACGAATCCTGGCCGAACGTTTCGGCCGGAAAATCGAAATCAGCAACAAGAGTGAAATCGACCTGGTGACTGAATCCGATCTCGCTTCAGAGCGTCTGATCATCGATCGCATCAGGACTTATTACCCGCGTCACAGCATCCTGGCGGAAGAATCAGGCGCCTCGAACCCTGCCGGCTCAGAGAACCAGCCGGATTGGCGCTGGATTATCGATCCGCTCGACGGCACCACAAATTATGCGCACGGCTATCCCTGCTTCTGTGTTTCCATCGCGTTGGAGCATAACGGAAGGATGGAGATCGGCGTCGTATACGATCCAATTCGCGACGAGATGTTTGCCGCCGAGCGTGGGCAGGGCGCATCGCTGAATGGCCGCCGCATCAAAGTCTCGGAGACCAGGAAACTGTCGAGCGCGCTGCTCTGCACAGGGTTTCCCTACGACGTGAGGCAGCGCAACGATTTCGCGCGGCACTTCGCCAGCTTCATCATGCATGCTCAGGCCGTCCGTCGTGACGGCGCCGCGGCGCTCGACCTGGCTTACGTCGCCGCGGGGCGGTTCGATGGATTTTGGGAAGAAGGATTGAAACCCTGGGACGTGGCGGCCGGCGCTTTGATTATCGAGGAGGCCGGTGGCCGCAATTCGAATTACCGCGGCGAACCTCTGGACATTCATTCCCCGCCTATCGTCGCCAGCAATGGCCTGATTCACGATCAGATGCGCCAACTGCTGCTGTCGTAAGACAACTCCTACAACGCCGAGCGAATAATTTCCGCCAGCCTTTCAGTCTCGCGCCGTGCAAATTCACGCGTGCCTTCAGCTTCCGTCTGCTCCAGGTGCATGAGCGGGTGATAAATGATTTCCACGCTGCGTCCGATGCGCGGCAGTTTCACGGTATTGGGCCAGACGCGCTGGCCGCCGCGAATTGTGACCGGCAGGATCGGCACGCCGGCCTCGATCGCCATGCGCACCGCGCCGGCCTTGCACTTTTTCATTGAGCCGTCAGGATTACCGCGCCCGCCTTCGGGAAAGAGCATGACCGCGCCGCCTTCACCAATCCATTGCAGCGAACGCCGGATGGGTGCGGGGTCACTTCCTTCCAACTGCAGCGGCCACGCGCCGAAGAGTTTTAGAAAATAACCTATCACCGGCCAGCTGAAGGCCGCGTCCCAGGCCAGGAAGCGAATCGGCCGGCGCACCGGAACGCCGACCCAAAATGGGTCGATGTAGGTCTGGTGATTCGCAGCGATGATGACGCCGCCGCTCGCGGGAATGTGTTCGGTATCTCGCCAATGCACGCGCCAAAACAAACGACTTATAAACCCAATGATGGGCCGGCAGATTTTAATCGCCCACTCCGGCAACATCGGCGGATAGGGCCGGGCACCGTTGCGTTGCGAAGCGCCGTCGATACTGTTGGTTGGACTCACGTGACTACTGCCGAATCAGTGGATACGGTCGTTGTTCCACGAGTCGGGCATCTCCGCCTGGTTCAATCGATCGTCGTTCCAGCTTTCACATGCCGAGCAATTGAAGCCACGGTAACGAATCGCCTCAGCTTTGGTCAAACTGATTTGGTTTTTCGCGCGGCATTCATCGGCAGCACAGCGTCGTTCGATTTCAATTACGAGAACATCCCGCGGAAAGTAGAAATGAGATTTCTCCCTGGCCATACGATCCTTATAACGGCCACTCGGCCCCGATAAATTGCAGGTGCAGACGCGCAATGCCGTCCGCGCCGACGCTCCGATTGCGCACCGCCGCCATGATGGTAAAGCCATCGCGCGTGCTCAGTTTAAGAAAGCGGCCGCGCTCGAGATTCAAAGCGGTGAACACCGCGGCCCCGGTGCGACTGATGTTTTCGGTCACCGTATTCTCAATCTGCCGCGACGCTTCGTCATCGCCGAAAACTTCGAGGGTGACCTCGGTCGGAATCGTGTGGCGCGATTGATTTCGCTTGTCGGTTGGTTCAACTTCGGACAGAACCTCGCTGGATTCTTCCTGCACGCTCCACAGACCCGATTGCAGATTTTCGATTTCGTATCGAATCGACGGATCCTTTTGAAATGATTCGGGCGGACGCTTGCCGACGAATGCGACGCCAATTTCGATCATCGCACCGTTACTTGTCTTCGGATCCAACTGCCTGACGTTTCTTACGAGTGACCACACTCGATATTGGTCCTCGATATGATCGAACGAACGAAGTTGTCGCGGCATCGCCATGGTCAATAACAATAGCCGGCCGGTTTCGGTCGGCCGTTTAAGACGTAAGCGCGCGCCATAGGGTGTCACATCCACCAACCGCGACATTTCGATCCATTGGTGATTGACGGTCTCGCGACAAGTGACGCGCACCGGCAGCGAGAGCGAAATTCGCTCACGTATGCGATTCGATTTTTTGGCTTCCTGCGACAGACTGTTTTAAGAACAAACTCTCTGCGCTGATCGCCGCGAATTTACTGGTCTTTAACGCAGATGCCCGCGTTGCGATAGCGCCCAATTCAGGTTAAAATGAACGCCGAATTGACCGCATGACATTCCCTTATCACGCGCTTCTTATCAAGACCAAAACTCATCAAGAATCAGCGTCACAAAACTCGATAGCCGGGCTACCGAAATCATTTGTTTTGTGTGTGGGGCAGCAGCGCGGATTGTAACGGAAAGGTTTGATTAATGGAAACCATCGAGAAACAACACATAAGTATTGAAGACGAGATGCGGCGGTCCTATCTGGACTACGCGATGTCCGTGATCATCGGCCGCGCGTTGCCCGACATCCGCGACGGGCTGAAGCCGGTGCACCGGCGCGTGCTCTGGGCCATGAACGAGCTCGGCAACAATTACAACAAGGCCTACAAGAAAAGCGCGCGCGTCGTCGGCGACGTCATCGGTAAATACCACCCGCACGGCGACACCGCCGTCTACGACACGATTGTGCGCATGGCCCAGGATTTTTCGATGCGTTATCCACTGATCGACGGCCAGGGGAACTTTGGCTCGGTCGATGGCGACGCCCCCGCGGCGATGCGTTACACGGAAGTGCGCATGGCGCGCTTAGCGAACGAAGTCCTCGCCGATATTGAAAAAGAGACTGTCAATTTCCAACCGAACTACGACGAATCGCTGCATGAGCCTACCGTGCTGCCGACGCGCATTCCAAATCTGCTGATCAACGGCTCAGACGGAATCGCGGTGGGCATGGCGACCAAGATTCCGCCACACAATCTGACGGAAGTCATCGACGCAACGATCGCCGTGATTCGCGAGCCGGAGATCAATATCGAAAAGTTGCTGAAGATCGTAAAGGGTCCTGACTTTCCCACCGGCGGCTTCATCTGCGGTCGCGAAGAAATACGAAACTCCTATCTCACTGGTCGAGGCATCGTGCAAATGCGCGCCAAGGCATCAATCGATCGCATTGGCCGTGGCACGCAGGAACGTGACGCCATCATCATCACGGAAATTCCTTTTCAGGTTAATAAAGCAAGGCTGCACGAACGAATCGCCGAACTCGCCAACGAAAAGAAGATCGAAGGGATCGCCGAGGTGCGCGACGAATCCGACCGCCACGGCATGCGTCTGGTCGTTGAATTGAAACGCGACGCCATCCCGCAAATCGTGATGAACAAGCTGTTCAAGCTCACGCCCATGCAGTCGTCGTTCGGCATCATCAACCTCGCCATCGTCAACGGCCAGCCGCGCGTGCTGAATTTGAAACAGATCCTGGAGGCCTTCATTGATTTTCGGCGCGAGGTCGTCCGGCGGCGCACTGAATACGAGCTGAAGAAAGCCAAAGCGCGCGCCCACATTTTGGAAGGCTTAACCAAGGCCATCGACGCGCTCGATTACATAGTCACGTTGATTCGTAATTCGCGATCCGTCGATGAAGCGCGCACGTGGTTGACGGGCAATCTCGCCACCACCAGCGAAGTGAAAACGTGGAAAGGAATTCCTTCCAACGAGGCGCTCAACAAGTATCTCCCGAAGCTCCGGAAGGCGATGGAAGGCCTGGCGTTTTCTGAAATTCAGGCGCAGGCCATTCTGGATTTGCAGCTGCGCCGGTTGTCCGCGCTCGAACGCCAGAAGATCATCGATGAGTATGAATCGATCATTAAGTTGATCGCCGAACTCGAAGAGATCCTCGCGAATGAACAGTCTCTGCGCGCGGTCATCGTCAAGGAACTCGAAGAGGTCAAAGAACAGTTCGGCGATGCGCGCCGCACGGAAATCACGGACGAAGGCACGGAATACACGATTGAAGATTTGATCGCCGATGAAGATGTCGCCATCACCGTGACCAAGAGCGGCTACATCAAGCGCACGCCGGTGACCACTTACACGCGCCAGGGCCGCGGCGGTAAGGGCCGGTTCGGGGCGATGGCCAAGAACGAAGACTTTGTCGAACACTTGTTCATCGCTTCGACGCACGCGTATTTGATGGTCTTCACCGACGACGGCCTGGTTTACAAGATGAAGGTGCACGAAGTGCCGGACGCGGCGGCGGCCTCGCGCGGCAAAGCGATCGTGAACCTGATTCAGATTCCGTCAGATCGCAAACTCGCCGGCGTGGTGCCGGTGAAAGAATTCGCGGAAGGACGATACGTCCTCATGGTCACCCGCAAAGGTGTGATCAAGAAAACTTCGCTTGCTGATTTTCAGAACATCCGTTCGAACGGCATCATCGCAATCAATATCGACGAAGGCGATGAACTGCTCGACGTGGTGCTGACTGACGGGACGAAGCGAATTTTCATCGCGACCCACAATGGGTTTGCGATTCGCTTTGAAGAAAAGAATGCGCGACCGATGGGCCGCGCGACTCGTGGCACTCGCGGAATCGATCTCCGTCCCGACGATTACGTCGTCTCGTTGTGCGCTGTTTCGGCGGATGATTCAGAGAAGATGCTTTCGGTCTCTGAACAGGGCTATGGCAAGCAAACACCGATCTCGACTTATCGTTTGCAATCGCGCGGCGGCAAAGGTGTCATCAACATGAAGACGACCGCCAAAACCGGCAAAGTCGTCGCCGTATTTCCAGTCGACGCGGACTCAGAGATTATGATTATCACTCAACAGGCAAAGCTGATTCGCCTAGAAGCCGACAACATCCGCAAGACCGGACGCAGTGCCCAGGGTGTGCGCCTGATTAAAACCGACGAAGGCGACATGGTAACGAGCGCCTCGTTGGTTGAGGCGGCGAGTGAAGACGAGACGGAAGAATAAGAAGACGAAACCGAAGAATAAGCAGTCAAGTCGTCCGCCCCGTAGGGGCCGAATGTTTATAGCTCTGGCAGCAAACCCAAACTCCAAGCTCCTTTAGACGGCCGGTGTTATTTCGCTCCTAAAAGGAGCTTGGAGCTTATTCTTCGCCTTAGTGCTATAAACATTTCGCTCCTAACGGGAGCGAAGAGTCGCTTATCAGAAGGCGAGCCAGCACGCCAAACCGCCAGCCAGGACACTGACGGCAACAAGCATCAAGTATTAGTCGCTGCCACCAGACAACTGTTCGCCTTCAACCCAAACCTCGCCATCCTCAAACACTTCCTTCTTCCAAATCGGCACAGTGCGTTTTAGTTCGCGAATGGCCCATTCGCAGGCTTCAAAGGCGGCGCGGCGATGCGGCGCGCTCACGCTGATCACGACGCTGGTTTCTCCGATTTCCAGACGGCCGGTGCGGTGGACGATGCCGATATGCGCGATGTCGAATTTTTCGCGCGCCTGGGCCACCAATCTTTTCAGCTCGCTCATAGCCATCGGCGCGTATGCCTCATAGACGAGATAAAGCGTGCGCCGGCCTTTCGTCCATTCGCGCGCGTAGCCATCGAGGGTGACGGTCGCGCCGCATTGCGGCAGGATGACGCGGCGCGCCACTGCACCGACATCAATTGGATCGGTTGTCAGTTCGAAGAAATCCAAAGCCGGATCGCGGACTGAAGGCGGCGCCACTTCACTGCCGCCGCTTACCGGCGGGAAGATCGCCAATTCGTCACCATCGTGAATTTGACGATCTGCTTCAGCGTATTCCTGGTTGACAGCAAACAGCAGAGAATTCCCAAAACTCGCAAGTGCAGGATATTTCCCCAGGATAGCTTCACGAGAAGTCGCTACGGTTGAGGAATCTGGAAGCTCGAATGAGATCTCGTCATTCCCGGCTGCGTCGCGGGCCGCGCCGAAGAAGAGGACTTTGACCGTAATGGTCCGGACAGGCTGACTTGATGTCATCGCGGATCTATCTGGAACGCCGGCATCCCTGCATGAGCGCTGAGCGCGAACATCCTGAGGCGTTAACGGTTTGAGCTTACTATGCAAGCTTTGCGGACAAGGATGTCCGCGCTCCGCAAACAACCACCAGCTACTCGATGTCGATCTTCTTTCCACCGTGGCCGTTGCGCTTGGCAATGGAATGCAGCCGGGCGCGCTCTTCATAATTCCCCACGACCTTGGCCAGCAGATGGCGCAGACGATTCAGGCGTTCGGAAGTCGATTTTAATTCCAACAGCTCCTGTTTCTGATCGACTTCAATTTCCATTGCGGCTGACACCAGAAACGAAAGCCTCTGGGGATCGGTGTCGCTGATGTCCGGCAGGTTTCCCCGTTCATCGTTGATGGCGCGAATTGAATTTGCCACCCGCATGAACATGGCCGCCACGTCGTGCGATTGTGCGGTCAGCCGCGGAAGGTCTTCGTCTTCATCTTCGAAGTATCGCGCGCGTCCCACCAGATACAGGTCGCCGCGCTCGACGTAGGATTCCATCTCATAGCGGACTACGCCGACGGCGAGAATGTTTGAACGGCCGTCCGGCAGGGCCTGGGTCTCAGCAACTTCAGCGACGCAGCCTATGTGGCCGGCGGGCGGAACTTCTCGATCAGAACTTGAAGCATCGAAGTACGACAAGCCAAACAGATTATGGCCGGCGCGAATGTCGGTCAGCATTTTCCGGTAACGCTCTTCGAAGATGTGGAGCGGCATCGGCATGCCGGGAAACAAAACTACCGGCAGCGGAAATATCGGGAGTTCGCGTAGGCCGCGAACTTTTTCCATGGCTTCGCTCATTATTCGTCTGCGCTATTCGATTCAGGACTTGAAGCGCTACATTATCACAGAGGCGTCGACAGAAGTCAGCAGACGCAGCTCGTGGTCGCGCCACGATTTCCGTTTAGAGGCGAGCGTTGCCCGCCGGCTTAAGATCCAATCGAGGCGTGCCTCGAAGTAATTCGTCCAAACGGCGGGCAACGCCCGCCTCTAAACACAGATTCGGTTTACAATAGGTCTACTGCGCTCTTTCGCCGTCGGAAACCTTATTTGAGCTGTGATAATCTGAAACGGTCACTTCGTTTTGATCAATCGCGGAGGAAGTAAATGTCCGATTTAGCTGAACGCCAATGTGTGCCGTGCCGCGGCGGAGTACCGGCCTTGTCCGCAGCCGAGATTGAACCGCTGGCGGCCCAAATCAGCGGCTGGCAAGTCGTCGATGAGCATCATCTGCAGAAGGCCTACAAATTTGCTGATTTTCGCGAGACGCTCGAGTTTGTGAATCGTATCGGTGAATTGGCGGAACAGCAGGGACATCATCCCGATATCTGTTTTGGCTGGGGCAAAGCAGACATTACGATTTGGACCCACAAAATTAATGGACTCACCGAGAGCGATTTTGTGCTGGCCGCGAAGATCGACAAACTTTAAGCTGATTCCACGCAGTCGGCAGTGAAAAGGGCAACTGAGTTTGCGCGCCGCCGCATCGAATCGACGTCGGTTGAACAGCAGCCTCGGTTAGCAAATCCAACGAATGATTAAATTTACGTATCTTTTCTTGATTGGAATGATTCTGCTGTCGTTCGCCTTTGCGACGGCCCAACAACCGGCTCCGCCTAAAACAGGCGCGGCCAGGCCGGCCGCAACGCCATCGCCGAGCCCGGACGCGGGCCAGGAAAAGGTCTCGATCACGACGCGGCGCGTGCGTCTGCCAATCACCGTCACCGACAAGAAAGGTCAATTCATATCGGGCCTTTCGCAGGGCGATTTTCAGGTGCTTGAGGACAAGGTTCCGCAACAGATAGATTCGTTCACCAGCGAGCAAAATAACAATCTGCCTTTGTACGTCGGCGTGTTGATGGATACTTCGCCTTCCACTGCCGGCAAACTGAAATTTGAACAAGAGTCGGCGATGAATTTCATCCAGACAGTCATTCGTCCACGCCGCGACCGTGTGCTGTTTGCCACGTTCGATGATCAGATTACCCTGCGCCAGGACTTTACTGATCGTCTCGAGTTACTCGATCGAGCTGTTTTCGCAGTGAAGAAGACTGGAGAGAAGACTGCGCTCTACGATGCAATTTGGCAGTTCTGCGATGAGAAAATGCGCTCGGCGCAGGGACGGCGCGCCCTGGTGATTATTACCGACGGCGACGACACCTACAGCCGAGCTGATATTAACGACGCCATTGACATTGCGCAGCGAACCGAAACCACCTTGTTTACAATCTCCACCAAGTCCGGCATGTCCGGAACCGTTCCCGGAGTTGAAGCCGGCACGGTGAAAGACCGCGGCGACAAAGGCCTCGAGCGTTTGTGCGACGAAACCGGCGGCACCGCATTCTTCACCGGTGACATGCTGGCGCTGGAAAAGTCGTTCCAGAGAATTGCCAACGAATTACGTACGCAGTACCTGATTACCTATCGGCCCACGAATGACAGTTACGATGGCAGTTACCGCAGAGTCGAGGTGAAACTCACGAACACCAATGATAAGTACAGGGTAAAGACAAAGCGGGGCTATAGCGCGGTCGCCGACAGTGTGACACCGAAGTGAAACAGCTAAGCATCAACACCATCAGAATTCTGACGGTTCTGACCCTGGTCGGAATCGCGATCGCATTTAGCACGGCGCACACTTCTCTGGCGCAGAATGGTGCGCAAGCTGGGCAAAACTCTGCGCAACCAAGTCCCACACCACCGAAGCCTGAAGACGACGTCACGCTGAGTTCTGATGATGTTGTTCGCGTCGAAACCAATCTCACCAACATTTTCTTTACGGCCGCAGACAAACAGAAACGTTTTGTCAGCACCCTGAAAAAAGAAGATGTCCGCGTCATGGAAGACGGCGTCCCGCAGCAGATATTTACTTTCCAACCGAATAGCGACCTGCCGCTCTCTCTGGCCGTGCTGATAGATTGCAGCGGCTCGGAAGAACGCACGCTGCCGGAAGAGAAAGGCGCCGCCCGCGAGTTTCTCGAATCAGTCCTGCGCGCTGATAAAGATGAAGCCGCGATTGTGACTTTCACCGGCGAGGTTACGCTCGAACAGGGACTGACCGGAAACCTCGGTCGTTTGCGCCGCGCGATTGATGACGTCCGATTCGTTCCTCCGGCAGGCTACATGGGGGGCGGAGTTGTGCTCGGCGGCACGCCGCCAATTTCCGGCACGCAACAAACCCTGGCCGGTTCAACCGCCATCTGGGACGCGATCTGGGCCACCTCGAACGAGTTGCTCGAAGGCTCTGCCGAACACACGCGCCGCGCCATCATTCTCCTGACTGACGGCGAAGACACCATCAGCCAGGTGCGCATGCAGGAAGCCATCAACCGGGCGCTTAAAGCCGAGGCGCTAATTTATTCCATCGGTATCGGCGATCGTTATTCCTATGGCATCAACGAAAGCGCGCTGAAGAAGATCAGCGAAACGACGGGTGGCCGCGCCTTCTTTCCACACAACGAACAGGATCTAGCCAATGCCTTCGCCCAGATCCAGCGGGATCTGCGCGAAAGATACTTGATTGCTTACTCCTCCTCGAACAAGCATCGCGATGGTTCTTTTCGACGCGTCAGCATCGAAATCGTCAATCCCGATCTGCGAAAAGAAAACCTCAAACTGAACTACCGCCCGGGCTATTTCGCCAAGACTGGCACCCCAGAAACGCCGCAAAAACCGAAAAAACCCTAGTTTTACAGCCATTTATAGATGGTGACAAACAAAGTTTGGCTCTGCTATACTCTGTGAGGCTCGCAGCCTGCGCTGTGAGTTTCCGCCTCACGGCCTGATTTTCGTCCTCTTCCACAATCCCGTTCCCGGCTTTTCCAGCGATAGTGCCGAATGAAAAAGCTTGCAGATAATCCTGCGACTGTCCTGATCGTCGATGACGATCAAATGCAGTTGGATCTGTTGCGCGACATGCTCGAGCCCGAAGGCTACCAGATCTTCGCGGCCCGCGACGGCCAACGTGCGCTTGATATCGCACGGACGGTGCTGGTGGAAATTGTGATCAGCGACGTAGTCATGCCGGTCATGGACGGCATGGAGTTCTGTCGCCGTTTGAAGCAGAACGCGCACACCGCCACGATTCCCGTCCTGCTGGTCAGTGGCCTCCGCAAGGAAGACGAAGTGCTGCTCGAAGGTTTTGAGGCGGGCGCTGACGACTACCTGGAAATTCCCTTCCGTCACGAAGAATTACTCGTCAAAGTTGCGCGGCTAATCGAACGCTATCGGGTCGAGCGACGCTATCGTGACATCGTCGAACAAGCGGCCGACATCATCTACACGCGCGACATGGACGGCAGGATCCGCAACATCAACCAGGCGGGTGCGCGCTTCTTCGGCCGTCCGTCATTCGAAATCATTGGACAGCCTTTAAGCCTTTTGATTGGCGAAGAGGCCGCAGCGCGTGACATCGCGGAGATGAAACAAATCACTTCGCTCGAACCGATCCGCTTTACTGATTGCTTGAAGAATGCGCTGGGCGAAGAGCGTTATCTTGAAGCAATCGTCACGATCGATCGTGATTCAATTGGCCGGAGCATAGCTGTGCGGGGCGTGGTTCGCGACGTTACGGATCGCCGGATCGCCGAAATCGCACTCCAGAAACAGAACGAGGAGTACCGCCTCTTATTTGAATCGAACCCTTGTCCGATGTACGTCTGCGACGAACGCACGCTGGCGTTTCTGGCAGTTAACGAATCAGCCATTGAGCACTACGGATATTCGCGCGAGGAATTTCTCCGGATGAACGCGCAGGACATTCGTCCGGCGGAAGAATCTCCGGAACACCTGCTGCGTTTCATCGGAAGCAGGTCCGAAAACGAGGCCGCCGGCGTTTGGAAACATCAGAAGAAGGACGGCTCAGTTATCGATGTCAACGTGAACTGGCATCGGCTGGATTTTGCGGGCCGGCCGGCATATCTGGTAATGGCCACCGACGTCACCGAGCAGAAGCGGGCCCAGGCGGCAGTCTTTGAGAGTGAAGAGCGTTATCGCGAGCTGATCGAAAACGCGAACGACATTATTTACACGCACGATCTGAAGGGAAACTTTACGTCCCTGAACAAGGTGGGCGAAATCGTCACCGGCTACACCTGCGAAGAAGCTTTGCAGATGAACATCGCCGACGTGCTGGCGCCGAACTCGATCAATGTGGCGCGCCAGATGCTGGCCCGCAAAGCTGAAGAGCGAATTGCCACCGTTTATGAGTTGGACATCTTTTCGAAGAGCGGTGCGCGCGTAGCACTCGAGGTAAGCACGCGTCTGATCTATTCCGGCGGCGTACCGGTTGGCGTACAAGGCATGGCGCGTGACATCACTGCGCGCAAGGCGGCGGAAGCCGC
>JADMIO010846059.1_pt1 | contig 15177 bp, 14 predicted proteins | sample 8958161 | NCBI WGS metagenome assembly JADMIO01 (sample SAMN16585339, study PRJNA669376) | soil metagenome | isolation source: Crop rotation soil | place: USA: Cullars Rotation, Alabama | collected 2011 | reverse complement strand
CTTTCCCCGGCCTCGGCGGCGGCCAGCGCGCGCTCGGCGATGGTCGCGGTGACGGCGTGGACGCGCCCGTTGACCGCCTCGATGCAGGCCAGGTACGCCTCCATGACCGCGCGTGCCGACAGTTCCCCCGTCCGCAGCGCGCTCGCCAGCGCCGGGAGGTCGAGGCGCACCTCGGGGGGGACGGTGGGGGGGACGGACATGCCGCGCATGATCCCGGCCCGGCTATGGCGGCGCAATGCGCCGCGCGGTCGCCACGACCAGCGGCGGCGACCACGCACGCATGTTCTCGATGGGGACGCGGGGAATCTGCGTCCCTTCGTCCCCGATCCCGCGGAGCAACTAGGAGTGGCTGGACAGGTGCGTTATGCTCCCGTCCGGCTACCGCACCAGTGGAGTCATCGTGGTCGCGCGAGAGGAGAGCGGAGGCAGTGTCGAGAGGGCGCTCGACCGCTCTCCGTCATCTCAGATGCGGCGATGAGGACCGCACCCCGCGGCCTCAACGAGTAGTGGAGGGGTAAATTCCGTGGCTGCTGAACAGAAAGCAATTCCGGTTCCGGACGAGCGGACGAAGCCGTACTGGGACGCCGCGAAGGAGCACAGGTTCGTGCTTCAGCGCTGCACCGCGTGCGGCCTGTGGAACGCCACGCCGCGCGTGATCTGCCCGCGCTGCCACGCGAGCGACTTCGAGTGGGCCCAGCCCAGCGGCAAGGGCATCATCCACTCCTACGCGATCGTCCACCAGACGACGGCCGCCGGGTTCCAGGACGAAGTCCCGTACGTGATCGCGCACATCATCCCGATCGAGGAGCCGACCGCCTTCATCGACGGCAACATCCTCATCGAGGAGAAGGACTTCGACAAACTCAACATCGACATCCCCGTCGAGGTCACGTTCGAGGACCGCGGCGAAGTCACCGTCCCCCAGTGGAAACTGGCATAGGGAGCCCGCGCAATGCCATTTAACTCTGCCAACAAAGTCGCCATCACTGGCGTCGCTCACTCGAAGATCGGCCGCCGCCTCGAGCGCCCGATCGGCGCGCTCGCCGTGGACGCATGCCTCGCGGCCATCGCCGACGCCGGCCTGACGATCAAGGACATCGACGGCGTCGCCACGTTCCCGCAGACCACAGGCCCGGGCGTCGGTCCGGAGCCGGGCGTCTCCTCCGCGCCGTTCCCCTGGATGACCGAGGGCCTCGGCATCGAGGAACTCAACTGGTGGGGCAACGGCGGCGGCAACATCTCCACCGCCATCGGCTACGGCATCGACGCCATCGCGACCGGGCGCTGCAACAACGTCCTCGTGTGGCGCGCGATGTACCAGCCGCGCAGCGGCGCGTTCGGCTCCGGCACGCGCAACCAGGCGCGCGAGGAGTCCGCGCGACCCGCACCGCGCGCGACGATGGGCCAGCAGTTCACCGCTCCGTACGGCTTCGGCGACGCCCCGTCGGGCTTTGCTCCAGCGTACATGCGGTACATGAAGCAGTACGGCGCGAAGCGGCACCACATGGCGACGTACGCCGTCACCCTGCGGGCTAACGCCAACAAGAACCCGAACTCAGTCTTCTACGACCAGCCCATGACGTACGAGGACTACATGAACTGCCGCATGATCTGCGACCCGCTGTGCCTGTTCGACTGCGACATGCCGATCGACGGCGCCGCGGCGATCATCCTGCAGCGCGCGGACCTCGCGAAGGACGGCCCGCAGAAGCCGGCGTACATCACGGCCCTCGGGTCGGGTTCGTACGACTGGCGCACGATCCCGCCGGAGCAGTGGCGGTTCGCGTCGTCCGGCAACATCGGCCGCACCCTGTGGTCGTCGACGTACATGAAGCCGACCGACATGAGCGGCGCCGAGTTCTACGACGGCTTCTCGCCCGACATCTACTGGTGGATCGAGGGCATGCGTTTCGCCAAGTTCGGCGAAGGGTTCGAGTTCATCCAGGACGGCCGCATCTCCATCGAAGGCGGAGAGTTGCCGGTCAACACCTTCGGCGGACAGGTCTCCGAGGGTCGTCTCCACGGCATCGGCCACTGGGTCGAGGGCGTGAAGCAGACCCAGGGTCGCGCCGACGACAAGCCGGGCGACGGCGCCCGCCAGATCAAGAACGTGGACAACATCCTCGTCTGCACGGGCATGCTCGGGCACGGCAACGGTGTTATCCTCAGCCCCGAGCCTCGATAAGACCGAAGCGTCGGGTACACGGGGACTCGTAGCGAACCGGAGCGCATGCTGAGACTCATTAGTTTTGACATTGACGGCACCCTGGAAGTGGGCGATCCGCCCGGCGCGATCACCATCAACATGGTCCGTCAGGCCAAGGCGAATGGATGGCTCGTCGGAAGTTGTTCCGACAGAGGCACCAGCGCTCAGAAGGTGCTCTGGGAGCGGGCCGACCTCGAGGTTGACTTCATGGTCATGAAGCAACAACTCGACCTGGTCCGCGCGAAGTACCCGTCGGCGGACAACTACCTCCACATCGGCGACACCGATGTGGACCGGTGGTACGCCGAGAAGGCAGGGTTCGACTTCCTCCACATCGAGGAAGCCCACCTCGTGGACTGGCTGAGGGAACTCGGCCCGTTCCGGGAACTCTAGCCCCGGCTCCTGTCCTGACGAAGAGGCCCCGCTCACGCGGGGCCTCTTCTGTTCCCGGACCCTCCCCCCTTGAGGGGGAGGGGTGGGGGGGTTCTGCCTCGACGCCCATGCATCGTCGAGACGTGTGCGGGGCGGCCCCTTCCCCCTACCCCCTTCCTGCGCGGGAAGGGGGACAAGCAAGAACTGGGGACGCTGCGCGTCCCCAAACCCCCTGGCGGACTGGTTGTGTTTGAGCACCGAGCGTGCGAGCGATTCGGCCCTCGAGCGAGGCGCCCCCTCCCCCACGATGGGGAGGGTTGGACCAACCTCCCCCCTTGAGGAGGAGGGTTGGGGTGGGGGTTCTGCGACGCCCCATGCGACGACGATGCGCGTACACGGCCGCACCCGATCCGGCGTATCTTGCGCGCGCCCCTCGATGCGCCGCCGCCTCGAGGTCCGCGCCACGTATCTCGGGAGGGCTCCGATGGCCGACACGCTCGCTCGCCAGTTCGCCAACTTCGCCGCCGCGCTCAAGTACGAGGACCTGCCGCCGGCCGTCGTCGACAAACTGAAGGCGCTGCTGATCCATCACCTGGTGAGCGCCACGTTCGGGGCCAGCATGCCCCGCGGCAAGGAGGCCATCGCACTCGCGAAGGCCGAGGACGGCAAGCCCGACGGCGCGACGATTCTCGGCGACGGCGGCAAGGCCACGCGCTCCGGCGCGACCTACATCAACTCCGAGTTGATGCACACCTCCGGCATGTACGACTCGTACCGGATGATCACCCACCCCGGCCCGATGATCATTCCGCCCGCGCTCGCGAGCATCGAACTCGAGGGCCGCTCCGGGAAGGACCTCCTCGTCACTCTCGCCGCGGCGTACGAGATCGAGGAGCGCCTGACCGACAAGTTCGTCCCGTCCACCTCCGCGCACGGGTTCCGTCCGAGTCCGCAGTTCGGCAGCATCGGCGCATCCGTCGCGACGGCGAAGGCGCTCGACCTCGATGCGGACGGCATCGTCTCCGCGATCGCGCTGGGCGCGACGATCGCGGGCGGCACGAACGAGGGCGCGCGCGCCGGCGGCGGCGAGAACGCGATCCACGACCCGCACGCCGCGGTCAACGGTGTGCTCGCCGGCATCACCGCGCGCACCGGCCACGTGAAGGGATCCGAGACCTCCATCGAGGGGCGCGCGGGCTTCCTGAACGCGTTCACCGGCAGCAACACCGGCCGTCTCACCGCGAACTACGAGGGGCCGCTGGAGATCGACCTGCAGACGCTCACGGCAGGCCTCGGCCAGCGCTGGGAACTGCTGACGACGATGTTCCGTATGTACCCGACCGGCGGGTACAACCAGCCGATCATCGACCTGATGGTCGAGATGAAGGACCAGCACGGTCTGAAGGCCGAGGACATCGACCGCGTCGACATTTTCATCAACTACATCGAGACGTTGATGCCCAGCCCGGCCTTCCCGCGCGAGCCCGGCAACCCGCCTCGTGTTGGCTCGCACCACTACTACGCCGCGCACGCGCTGGTGAATGGCGGCTTCCCGCAGGTGGGCGGCCGCACGTACAGCCCCAGCGCCGACCCGACGAAGGACGCGCAGGTCCTCGACTTCCTCACGGACCACGTGCGCGTGGTCGGGGTGAAGGACCAGCCGATGTTCTCGCCACAGGCCGTGATCTTCATGAAGGACGGCCGCTCCTTCCAGGGCTCGTACCCGTACCAGCGGATGGAATGGGACATGGCGCAGTTGCTGGAGCGGCAGCAGGACCCGGCGGCGAACTTCCCCCTCGGCCGAGGCAAGTTCGACGACCTGGTGAAGACCGTCCAGGCGACCGAGACGTTGCCGAACATCGGGCCGCTGCTGCACACGACATTCGCGTAACGAGCGTTCGAGAAAGGACGACCAATGCTCGAACGCTACCGCATGCTCGACCTCGCCAGGATGCTGCCGGGGCCGTTCACCTCGCACCTCCTCGCGGACATGGGGATGGACGTCATCCGCGTGGAGGAGCCGCAGGGTCGCGCCGGCGCCGGGCGCGACATCTTCACGCCGGGCAATGCCACGCCCGCAGAGGACATCCGCGCGCAGGCGTACAACGCCGCCGGCCGCAACAAGCGCAGCGTCGCGCTCAACCTGATCAACCCCGCGAAGCGCGAGGCGGCCCAGCAGGTCTTCTACCGCCTCGTCGAGAACGCGGACGTCATCCTCGACGGCTACCGCCCCGGCACCACGAAGTGGCTCGGGGTCGACTACGACACCGTGCGCAAGATCAACCCGCGCATCGTCTACTGCGCGATCACGGGGTACGGGCAGGATGGCCCGTACGCGCAGCGCGGCGCGCACGGCGGCCAGTTCTTCGCCGCCTCAGGCCTGATGACAGACGCTGGTCGAGGCGGTCCGGAGCCCGAGGGGCCGTCGCTCGCCTACGGGGACATCGTCGGGTCGCTCTACGCCGCCAACGCGATCCTCGCCGCGCTGCACGAGCGCGAGGTGAGCGGCGAAGGCCAGTTCATCGACGTCTCGATCACGGGTGCGGTCATGACCCTCGCCGAGGCGAAGCCGCAGGGCAAGGGCATCGATGCTGCGCGCGGCGACCGCCCGGTGCGCGCGGCGTTCCGGCGGCGCGGTCCGGGTCTCGGTTCGCTCCGGTGCCGCGACGGGAAGTACGTGAGCCTCGGCAACGGCGAGACGACGTTCTGGGAGCGCTTCTGCAAGGTCATCGACCACCCCGAGTTCATCCCGCTGCGTGACACGCAGGACGAGGCAGCCTACGACGCGATGATCGAGGCGGTCCGCGCGCTCTTCCTCACGAAGGACCGCGACGAGTGGACGGACATCCTCGCGAAGGCGGACACCGTCGTTGCACCGGTCCACATGACGCTTGAAGAGGCGTACGAAGACCCCCAGCTGCAGCACATCGGCATGGCCTGGGACCTGCCCCACCCGACCGAAGGGACGGTGCGCCAACTCGGTTTCCCGGTACGGTTCTCGCGCACCCCGGTCGAGTTCGCGAAGTTCGCGCCGCTGCTCGGCGAGCACACGCGCGAGATCCTCGCCGAGGCCGGTTACGACGAGGCCGCGATGGACGCCCTCGAGGCCGACAGCGTGATCCGCTCCTGGACAGGCGACTAGTCCCTCCGTTCCTGGTTCAGGCGCAGGCTGAAGTGAGGGCGAGGCGCTCCGGCCCCCCTCCCCCTTGATGGGGGAGGGTGGAGTGAGGGTGATCCGAGACGGACAGGGCTTCGTCCGAGACAATCCACGATGAACGAAAGGCACTTGTCATGACCACCGACCGCATCCGCGTCGGCATCGTCGGCGCGAACGTGAACTACGGCTGGGGTCGCGAGGCGCACCTCCCCGCGCTGAAGGACGCACCGGACTTCGACCTCCGCGCGGTCTGCACCACCCGCATGGAGACGGCGCAGGAGACCGCGAAGGCCCACGCCATCCCGCTCGCCTTCGACAACGTCGAGGCGATGGTGAACAGCCCCGAGGTCGACCTCGTCGTCGTCGCCGTCCGCGTGCCCCAGCACCACGGGATCGTCATGCCCGCGCTGCGCGCGAAGAAGCACGTCTTCTGCGAGTGGCCGCTGGGCGCGAACCTCCGCGAGGCGGAGGAGATGCGCGACCTCGCGCACGCGCAGGGCGTCGTGACGCAGGTCGACCTGCAGAGCCGCGGCGGCCCGCAACTGAACCAGATGCGCGACCTGATCGCGAACGGCTACGTCGGCCGCATCACCTCGGTCACGATGCACGCGAGCGGCGGCGGCGCCGGCGTCCGCAACGAGGGCTCCGCGTGGATGGCGGACGCGGCCAACGGCGCGAACACCCTCACGATCTCCGCCGGCCACAACATCGACGCCGTCCGCTACGTGGTCGGTGATCTCGCCGAGGTCTCCGCCGTCGTGAACACGCAGTTCCCGGAGGTCGCCCTCTCCGACAGCGGGCGTACCATCGCGCAGACCTCGCCGGAGCAGATCGTCGTCAGCGGAACACTCGCCAACGGCGCCGCCGTCTCAATCCACGTCGAGGCGGTGCCGCTCTTCCCCACCGGCGTCGTCTTCGAGGTGCACGGCACCGAGGGCGCGCTGGTCGCGACATCGGACCTCGGCATGAACCGCGCGTTTATGACGCTCCGCGGCGCGCGCAAGGGTGACCAGGCACTCCAGGACGTCATGGTCGATGAGCAATATCTCCCGCCGGCCGGCACGACCTGGGGCCCGCAGATCAACGTCGGCACCATGTACAGCCGCCTCGCCGACGCCATCCGCAGCAACGGCGCCGTCGACTCCTCGTTCGACACGGCGGTCGACCTGCACCGCCTCATCGACGCGATCGAGCGCGCCTCGACGACCGGCCAGCGGCAGAAGGTGTAGCGCGGGGCAGACCCTCATCGGACCTCTCCCATGTCTGACTGCCTCCCCCTTGAAGGGGAGGTTGGGGGTGACGGACGCACTCGCACCCCCGAACGTCGCGCAGAAGCCCCTCCTCCCCAACCCTCCCCCGCAAGGGGGGAGGGTGCAGGACGGCGTCCTCTGATGGACGCCCGAATCCCCCGCACCGCTCGAGGCGCAGGCACAACGACTCCGCCAGGGGCGTGGGGACGCGCAGCGTCCCCCACATCCCGGATTGACTCCCCTCCCGCCTCGGAAGGAGTTGGGGGTGGGCTGCGTCCACACCACGCCCATCGACAACCCCTCGGAACGAAAGAGGCCGGAGCATTCCGCTCCGGCCTCTTCTCTCTCGGCATCGGGCGGCCGAATCGCTCGCACCGCTCGCCACGCAAGCACATCCAGTTCCGCCAGGGGCGTGGGGACGCGCAGCGTCCCCACATCTCGGATTGACTCCCCTCCCGCCTAGGGGTAGGGGAGTGGGCCGTGTCTACCCCACGCTCATCGGACACACCCTCGGCACGACAGCGGCCGGAGCATTCGCTCCGGCCTCTCTGCTTCCGTCCATCGCGCAGCCGAATCACCCGCACCGTTCGGTACTCAAACACACCCAGTTCCGCCAGGGGCGCGGGGACGCGCAGCGTCCCCGCATCCCGGATTGACTCCCCCTCCCGCCTCGGGAGAGGGTTGGGGGGTGGGCCGCGTCCACCACGCCCATCGACCAACCCCTCGGAACCGAAAAGAGGTCGGAGCATTCCGCTCCGGCCCCTTCTCTCTCGGCATCGGGCGGCCGAATCACTCGCACCGCTCGCCACGCAAGCACATCCAGTTCCGCCACGGGCGTGGGGACGCGCAGCGTCCCCACATCTCGGGTTGACTCCCCCTCCCGCCTCGGGAGGGGGTTGGGGGGTGGGCCGTGTCTACCCCACGCCCATCGGACGCACCCCCGGCACGGGAGAGGCCCGAGCATTGCTGCTCCGGCCTCTCTACTTCTGCTCCCGTGCGAGCCCTCGAGGCTCCTTCGAGGGCTACGCCTCTCCGAGCCAGGTGAACGGGTGCGCGCTCGTGTACTGGAACGGCGGGAACGGCACGTAGTTGTGCACGTCCTTGTGCCAGCCCTCGTAGAACGTCCCGTCGACGAACTCGTGCTTGTACATCACCTTCTGCAGGTACTTGTCGATGAATGCCTTGGTCGCGGCCTGCCGCTCCTTCACGTCCACCACCGACAGCACCTTGTTCACGTCGGCGTCGACCGCCGGGTCCGAGAGGCCGCTGCCGTTCTTCGCGCCGCCCGTGCGGTAGTCGATCAAGTACAACTCCGGCGCACCCTGGCCGTCGAGGCCGAACACGAGGCCGTTGTACGTGTGCTCGTCCTGCTGCTTGCGCATCGTCGCCTGGTCTTTGCCGATCGGCTTGATCGCGGCGATCTTGTTCTTCGTCAGCACCTCGGTCATGTACTGCATGCCGTCCTGGTACTGCTGCGGGTACTGCGTGTTGTAGAGCAGTTCGATATCGGTCAGCCCGTCCGGGTTGCCGGCCGCGCTCATCAATTGCTTCGCCTTCGCCAGGTCCTGCTTCTTGAAGTACTTGTTGCTCTTCAACTCGTCCTGGCTCAGCGTCCACCCGCCGTGCTGGTTCGAGACGATGCCACGCCACAGCCCCTGGCCGACCAGCGCCTTCACCATGATGTCCGTGTCGATGCTGACGGCGACCGCCTGCCGGACGCGGTCGTCCTTCCAGCGCGCCTCCTTGAAGTTGAAGAACAGGACGTACGGCTGCACCCGCGTGTAGGGCTCAATCGTGATGTCCTTGCTGTCCTTGAACTGGTCGTACTGCGTGAACGGGATGTCCGCCATCGCAGACTGCCCCGCGCGGAACGCGGCAGTGCGCGAGTTCTCATCGCCGATCTGGAGGATGTTCAGTTCATCGACGAACGGGATGCCCTTGATGAAGTAGTCCGGGTTCTTCTTGTACGCGACCCGGGTGTCCTGCTCCCATTGCTGGAAGACGAACGGGCCGGTGCCGATGATCTGGTCCTTCATGTGACCGGAATCGGCCAGTTCCTTTGGCGTGACCCATGGCCCCTGGTTGCCGAGGCTCGGGAACAACAGCGGGTCGAACTGCTTCGCGTTGATCACCAGCGTCGAAGCGTCCGGCGTCTCGATCGACTTGATCGCGCTGAGGTTCGCGCGGAAGAGGCTCGCCTTGTCGTTCTGGCAGCGCTCGAGGGCGAACTTGATGTCCTCGACGGTCATCGCGCGGCCGTTGACCGGCGCGACGTTGTGCCACTTCACGCCCGGGCGGATCTTGAACGTCAACTTCAGCGGGTCGCTGGTCTCCCACGACTCGGCGAGGTCGGGGTAGTACACGATCTGTGAGTTGCGGTCCTTCGGGTCGCGGCTCGCGCGGATCAACTGGTCGTACGCCTGACCGGCGACCATGTGCACCATGCCCGACGCCGAGGTGAGCGGGTCGAGATTCGCCAGCGGGGGCGCGTTGTACGCCCAGTTCAGCGTGCCGCCGTACTTCGGGGTCATCCCGCCATCGCGGTTGCCCCAGTTCTTCCCGATGATCTCGTTTGCCGTCGGCCCTTTCGGCGCGGCCGGACCGCCGCTGGCCGGCTTCGACGTACTGCCGCCGCCGCTGCTGCAACCGATGAGCGCGGCGCCCGCGAGGCCCGCACCCGCGGCGACCGTGGTGCCGAGGAAGCGGCGACGCGACATGCGTCCCCAGTAACCCTGTCCTGCGTCCATGTACCCTCCGGAATGACGGTTTGTGCGTGAGACGCTCGGCCTGTCGCAATCGCGCCTCGGACCCATCGAATTCAGTGAACCTCGTTCCGCACCCCCGAACAATGGCGAATCGTCCCGCGGGCACGCGCTGCATCGCAGTTGTAATAGGCATGTCGAAGCGCACAGCGGACTAGAATGCGCGCGACATCGCGCGAAAGGCGCCGCATGGACGTGCACACCGCCATCCGCACTCGCCGCGACACCGAGGCCTTCGCGCCGGAGACGCCACCGCGCGAGGTTATCGAGCGACTCATCGAGGCTGCGACGTGGGCGCCCAACCATCGGCTGACGGAGCCGTGGCGCTTCGCTGTCCTCGCCGGCGCGGGCCGCGAGGCGATGGCGGACGACATCCAGGCCTGGCTCGAACGCCAGAGCGCCACCGATGGCGCGGTGCGCTCGGCGCGCAACAAGGTGCTGCGCGCGCCGGTGATCCTCGTCGTCGCGCAGGCGCAGCGTCCCGATGACCCCGTGCGCGACCTCGAGGACTACGCGGCCTGCATCGCCGCGATCGAGAACATCCTGCTGCAGGCGCACGAAGAAGGCCTCGCGGTGCACCTGCGTACCGACCAGACCATGCACGGCGACGGCCCGAAGGCGTACCTCGGCTTTGCGCCGGAGGACCGCATCGTCGCGTACCTCAATATCGGCTACCCGCGCGGAGACGCTGCGCCGAAAGAGGCGAAGCGTCAGCCCCCGGTCGTGCGATGGGAGTGGCCCCAATGAGGTGGACGAAATGAGCGTCCGCATCGGCATGTCGATGGCCGCCTTCCCGTTCTCCTCGCCGAAGGCGATGTGGCGCTGGGTCGACGCATGTGAGGACGGCGGCGTCGACTCCATCTGGCAGACCGACCGCCTCGTGTCGCCCGAGCCCTTCCTCGAACCGGTTGCGCTGATGGCCACGCTCGCTGCCGGCACGGAGCGCATGCGCTTCGGCATGAACGTCATCGTGCTGCCCGCGTACGACCCGATGGTCCTGGCGAAGCAGTGCGCGACAATCGACTTCCTCAGCGGCGGCCGCCTCGTGCCCGCGTTCGGCGTCGGCGCGGACGCGGCGCCCGAGTGGCGGGCGCTCGGCATCGACGCGCGCACGCGCGGCAAGCGTACCGACGAGGCGCTGGCGATCATCGCGCGACTCTGGGCCGGCGAGAGCGTCATGTTCGAGGGTGCGCACTATCGCTACGAAGGAGCGCGCATCGCGCCGCTCCCGGTGCAGCAGCCCCTGCCGATGTGGATCGGCGGCAACAGCGACGCCGCCGTCCGCCGCGCTGCCACGCTCGGCACCGGCTGGCTCTCCGGCCAGTCCTCGGCAGCCGCGGTCGCGCCCGTCGTCGCGAAGATCCGCGAAGCCTCTGCCGCGGCCGGCCGACCGATCGACCCCGACCACTACGGCGCCGGCTTCGCCTTCCGCTTCGGCACCTGGGACGACGAAGTCGTCCAGCGCGCGGCCTCGAGGTTCGCGCCGGGCGTCGACGCACACGACCTGCTCGCCGTCGGCGACTCCGCGGACATCCTCGCCCGCGTCGAGGACTACCGCGCAGCCGGCATCTCGAAGTTCGTCCTGCGCCCGCTCGCCCTCGGCGACGACGACGTCCTCGACCAGACGCGCAGGCTGATCGAGACGGTCATTCCCGCCGTGCACGGCATCAAGCGCGACTGAGGCAGAGCCGGAACCCTCACCCAGCCTCTCCCAGGAGAGGAGCGCGAACGCGGGGCGCGGCCCGCCGTCGTATCCGTTGCTCTGTCCTCTTCCAGAAGGGATTGCGCACGTCGCGAGGCGTTCACTTCTGATTCCTCTCCCGCTTGCGGGAGAGGTGAGGTGAGGGCTTCTGCCTGCTGCTGATTCCTCTCCCGCTTGTGGGAGGAGTCAGGTGAGGGCTTCCGCCTTCTGCTTCTGATCCTCTCCCGCTCGCGGGAGAGGTGAGGTCAGGGCTTCCACCTTCTGCTGCTGATTCCTCTCCCCTTGCGGGAGAGGTCACGTGAGGGCTTCTGCCCCTTCCGGCCCCTTCCCCCTCGCGGGGGAGGGTGGGGGAGGAGGGGCTCTGCCCACCTACGCTATGGTGATCACGATCTTCCCGATGTGCTGCTGCGACTCCAGGTAGCGGTACGCGTCCTTCGCCACGTTGAAACCGAAGACACGGTCCACCACCGGGTGCATCTGGCGATGCGCGATCGCGCGGTTCATCCGCTCGAACATCGCGCGGCTGCCGACGGACATGCGCACCGCCTTCACGTTGCGCCCGAGCATCGGCATGCGCACCGCATTCTCGTCGACGCGCGCGAGGCCACCGATGGACGCGATGTGGCCCCCGATGCGCGTCGAGGCCATCGACTTCGCGAAGGTCGCCTCGCCGCCCACCTCGAGGACGAGGTCAACGCCCTGGCCCCGCGTGATCTCCAGCACGGCCTTCTCCCAGTCGGGCTCGTTCTGGTAGTTGATCGTGTCGTCCGCGCCCAACTCGACAGCCTGCTCGAGTTTCTCGTCGCTGCTGGACGTGATGATCGTGTGCGCGCCAGCCATGACGGCGAATTGCAGTCCCGCGATCGAGACACCGCCGGTGCCGAGGAACAGCACGGTCGCGCCAGGGATCAGGTGGTACGCCTCGAACATGCTGTGCCATGCGGTCATCGCGGCGCAGGGCAGCGTCGCCGCCTCGACGTCCGTCAGGTGATCGGGCGTGCGCACCAGCGAGTCCTCGCGCAGGACGACGAACTCCGAGAGCATCCCGTCGGTCGTCCCGCCCCCGAGCGAGGCGCGCGTGTGCTCCGGCGTCACGGGGCCGTCCTCCCAGTACGGAAAGAAGCAGCCCATCACGCGGTCCCCCACCTTGAAGCGCGTGACGCCGGCTCCCACCTCGACGACCTCGCCTGCGCCGTCCGAGAGCGGCACGATCGGTCCCTGCCGCGGGTTCCGCACAATGCCGAGGTCGCGATAGTTGAGCGAGGTGGCGCGCACGCGCACCTTCACCTCGCCGGGCCCAGCCTTCGGCTCCGGCTCATCGACCGCCGTGATCCCATCGATGCCGCCGCCCATCGTCAGTCGGTACGCCCTCATCGCCTGCCTCTTCTCCGCCTGCTTCCGATGCGTCTTAGAACGGCAACTCCACGCCGAGGTGCGCGGCGCGCGCCTTCTCCAGGATGTACTTGCTCGCCGCGATGTCCTCGATGCCGATGCCCTGCGACTCGAAAAGCGTGATCGCGTCGCTCGAGGGGTAGCCCGGCACCTTGCCGCTGACCACGTCGGACAGCGGCACCGCGCGACGCCAGGCGAACGAGCCGCGCTCGGCGGCCCACATCAGTTCCCCGCACTCCATCTGCGCCTGCTCGATGTTGTCGACGACCACGATGGCCGCACGCTGGATGGTCGTCTCGTCAACCTCGCGTTTCGTGAAGGAGTTCACGCCAGCAGCCGCCACCATCGTCCCCGGCTCGAGGTCCTTGCCGTCGAACACCGGTTCGCGCGACGACGTCATCGTGACGACGACGTCGGACCCCTGCACGGCAGCGGTCGAGGAGTCGACCGGCACGACGTCGACGCCCAGCCGCTCGCGCATCTCGGCAGCGAACTTGCGTCGCGACTCCTCGGTGCGGCTGTACACCTTGACCTGCTTCACCGGACGGACGGCGCAGACGCCCTCGAGTTGTGTGATCGCCTGATGGCCCGCACCGATGAGGCCGACCACCGAGGCGTCCGGCTTCGACATGTACTTCACGGCGAGCCCCGTCGCGGCGCCGGTGCGGATCCACGCGAGTTCCATCGGCGCGATCGCCGCATCGAGTTTGCCGGTCGTCGTGTCGTACAGCAGCGTGATGTTCGAGTGGCGCACGCCGTAGGCGTTCGAGCCGAGCACCGTGCCGCCCATGAGGTTCGCCCCGGCGTTCTCGAAGCGGATGCGCTGCCGGGGCATGTTCTCGACGAGGCCGCGCGCCTCCTGCTGGAACAGGTCATCCATCACGCCGACGCACTCCTCCGTCGTGATGAGCCGGCGCACGTCGTCGTTCGTCAGGTACAGCGCCATCGAGGACTCCTTCGCGGGAAGCGGCGGCGCGGCGAGCGGTCGCTCGCCGGATAACAAGACGCCCGGCGGAGGTCCGCCGGGCGCTGAGTCTACCCGACCCGAAGGGTGGTCGACGCTAGGACGGCTGCGAGCCCGGCCCCTCGACGTCGTTGCGGTTCTGCCGCAGGAACGACTCGATGCCCTCGAGGAGTTCCTCGCCGCTCGGCAGGTCGCTCTCCGGAGGCGCCGCCGGCTCGGGGTTGCGCAGGTCCTGCTGCGCCGCCGGGTCGCTGTCGTACAGTTCTTCCATCTGGCGGATCTGGTCGCGCATCTGCGCCGGGTCCGCGAGTTGCGACAGCGCCTCCGAGGTCCGCTCGTCGTACGACTCGATCTCGCCGATGAGCGGTTCGATCGAGGTGTTCGACCCCAGCGCCTTGTCGAGCGCCTGCACGAGCGCGGCCACTGCGCGCGGGTTCGGACCGATGTTCACGTAGCCCGGCACCAGCGCCGTGATGCGGCCGGTGTTGAAACCTTCCTGGCGGAGGTGCAGCGACACCACCGTCTGAATGCCCGTCGGGCCCTGGTAGGTGCTCGGTTCCGACTTCCGGCCGGTCAGGTCCTCGAAGTACTGGTCGGAGTCGACGAGCAGGACGGGTGCGGGCCGCGTGTGCGGGATCATCGCCGGTCGCGAGCCCAGCGCGAGGAACTGCTTCGCGCCGACCTGGCGCATGAAATCCGCCACGAGGGCCGCATAGTCGCGCCACGCGAGGCTCGGCTCGCGTCCTGCGAGCAGGACAACGTCGCGGTCGGCGCCGGTCGGCGACGCGACGTGGAACCGCGTACCCGGCCAGCGAATGTTCGGCACGCCGTTCCGCGGCTGCGAGCGGGGCCGCGCGACCGTGAGGTCGTAGTAGCGGTCGGGGTCGACGGTCGCCACCTCGGACGCGCCCCACTCGGCGCGGAGGTACCGAATGGTGCCCATCGCCGATCCGGTGCCGTCCCCCCAGCCCCAGAAGGCGCCGATGAGCAGCGGGTCGCGCAGGCGCGGGAGTTCACCGTTCGGCCGGAGCGATTCGTGCATGGTGACCGCCTTCGCGCTGCTGTCCGCCCGGGGTGCCGCGTGACGCGTCACGCCTCGCCATCGGGTCGTGGTTCTATTGTCCCCCTCGACGCCAGCGCCCGATACGTGCAGCCGGGTCGCGAGGGGCGGCCTCGGCGGCACATGGTAACGCGCGCCGCCAGCGCGCGAATCCGCCATCCGGACTGCTCGACGCGAGGCCATCGCCCGCGGCTCGTCCTGCGCGCGGCGGCTTCCTGTTACCGTCTGCGGCGGGCGGCGGTGCGAGGGAAGGGGCGACCGTGGCGGCGAACAGGCGACGCGGCCGGGCGGCCGCACGGGTGCCGGGGAAAG
>JADMIO010839002.1_pt1 | contig 15178 bp, 9 predicted proteins | sample 8958161 | NCBI WGS metagenome assembly JADMIO01 (sample SAMN16585339, study PRJNA669376) | soil metagenome | isolation source: Crop rotation soil | place: USA: Cullars Rotation, Alabama | collected 2011 | reverse complement strand
CTTTCCCCGCCAATCGCTAGTGAGGCTTTCCCAGTTGGGCACGTCGGAGGGCCTGGACGATGTGCTCAAGAATCGTGGGGATGTAGATGCCGGAATCGTGGACTCGTCCTATGCCGCGCCGCGTTTCATTATCTGGGCGATCCCGGTGCTGGGCTTCGTGGGTACAGTCCTTGGAATCAGCAAAGGGGTGTCGGCGTTCAGCACCCTGATTCAGAATGCGTCCGACCTGGAGGGACTGCGCGAGTCGCTCAAGGGCGTCACTTACGGGCTGGGACAGGCTTTTGAAACGACCATGATCGCCCTGTGCATGAGCCTGATCCTGATGATGATCATGTCCCTGCTCCAAAAGCAGGAAGACCGGCTGCTGACGGCTGTCGAGGAATACTGCATGGAACACCTGCTGCATAAAGTGCGCGGCGATGTGAACAGCGTCAACGCGGAGCTGACAGAGGTGTTGTCGAGGTTGGTGTCGGCGGTTCAGCGGTTGGAAGAGGTGGTTGTGACGACGCGGGCGCCAGAACCTGCCGTTTCGGATAGCACTTCCAGGAAGTCCGCGGTAGCTTCCGCGTAAGGAGCAGTCATGTCGCTCAGACGGCAATCGCGACAGATCGAAATTTTCAATTTCTCATTCCTGGACATCATGGCCTGCACGATCGGGCTATTGATTTTCATCATGGTCATGATTTTTGTCCTTCAAAGTGGCGCTAATTCTCTTCAGGATACGTCGCAGGTTGCTTCGCATCTGACGAATCAGATTTCGCAACTCCAGCAGAAGGCCGCCGATGACGAACGAGTTGCTGCTCAATTGGAAGAGCAACAGATGCACGCTATCGGTGCAGACCCCGCCACATTAAGAGCCTGGAACGAATCTCGCGAGTTGCGTGATAAGACAATCGAACAGGCCAAGGATCTGGAAGCTGAGGTAATGCAGTTGCGGGCGATGATTCAATCCAAGCAAATTGATCGCAAAAAACTGGAACGCTCATTGGCGGAAGCAGAGGCACAATTGGCACAAGCAACAAAGGATCATGCGGCTGCGGATGTGGCTCTTTCATCTGCGAGCGCCAGTGTCGATCAGCATCATGTCCTTGTCCATCAGGTAAAGGTTCCCGGCGCCAGCACGGAATTCAACGTGGTCCATGTTGACTGTCGAGCTAACGAGGTAGTAATCATGCGGATTCCGCTAAACGGTAAGGCGGCGCTCCTGGGTAGCACGCCGGCAAACCAGATTTCTGATCCACGCTCGGCATTTCAACAGATCCTCGGTCGTGAAAGGACCAATGACAAAACAGTGATTGTGTTCTGGGTACGACCCGCGGGTCAGATTACATTTGATCGGGCCAGGGGGAGTCTCCCCAATGGAATGACGTTCGGTTACGAACCGGCTGGCGACGACTGGAAATTCCTCAATTAGGATCATGCGGAGTGATTATGGGTAGCGCAACCAGACGTCGGCAGGTCGACATCTTCAACTTTTCCTTCTTGGACATTCTTGCATGCGTAATAGGCCTGCTCATCTTCATTCTCACGGTGGTGGTCATCAGCGGTGGAATCAACACTGCCACCAGGAAACTGCAATCCGGCCCCGCGATCTCAGACTTGGAAAATAAGGTGCGCACGGCGCGGCGTTATGCCGACGCGGCATCCAATCGCCGAAGGGAAGCCGAAAAAAAGTTGGATGTGGTGGCTGGTGAAATTGGGTCAACACCGGTTCCGATGGACGCGGCTGCTCGCATCAAATCTCTGAATGCAGAAATCCTCCAATTACAGAAGATGTTGGCGGAGAACCAACATGAAAAAGGCCAATTGGAAAACCAGTCGTTAGAAATTGACACAGCATTTGCCGCGCAGAACACGCTTACGACGCTTCAGCAGGAAACCGCTCGATTAATGCAGAGTACTGTCGAACTGCAGAATCGTACGAAAGAATTAACTGCTGGACCGCCGAAGGCGACTGATATTACATATTATGTGCCGCGTTACCGGCCGACACAGAAGAGGCAGTCATGGCTTGAGGTATCTGCGGGAAAGGTCTGGCGGATTCACTCTGACGACTATTCCAAGACCAGGACCGGGGACGATTCGACCTATGTTCGCTCGCCTTTAGCAAAGGGCACCACGGTTGAGTCGATCGTCAAGAGCCACACGATTCCCTTGGAAAGCGGAATTGAAGGACTGGCTCCCGATCAGGTTGTGATTACGTGCGTAGTCCGACCCGATGCCTACGAGGATTACCGTCGAATTCGGGACGTCGCCTGGGGCAAAGGCTACTCGGTCCATTGGATTCCATTGGACGAGACTGAACGAATTGTACTTACACTGGGTGGCGGAGTGGAGCAATGAGGGCGTTTCTCGCGAAGCGTCGGGAACAACAGATGAAGAGAGGTTGAAGAACGGTGAAATGCAGAACCATTAACTGTGCAGCCCTTTCCTTGCTGGTTGTGGTCCTGCATTGCGCAACAGACTCCCACGCTGAGCCTCTGCAATCCGCAAGGCCCGCCGTCGGCGATTCCGTCGACCAAGCGGAGGCGAAAAGGCGAGGCGTGCCAGTGCAGGAGGTGCTGCTTGAAAAGGCGCAGACACGCATAAAGGAGCTTGAGGGCCAGGTTGCATCGCTTCAAAAGCAGCTTGCCGCCAAGACGCAATCCGCCGTTACGACGCAAGCCGAAGTTACGCTGCGCCCTATAGTTCCACCGGAATTTGCCGCCAAGCTAGAAAAACATAGGCCAGCAGCCATCAAGATTGTTGAGGATGCCCTTGCCAAGGAAAGGGCATTACTATCGGAAGACTCGTCTGCCGTTATTGACCCCAAGAGCGGAGCGCCTCGAGTAAAAAATGCCCAAGGAAAAGTTGCCTTCCAGTCTGACAGGGCAAAGGCAGAGGCAATCAAAAAGCACAAGGAAGAAATTGCAGTCTATCAGGAAGGAATCGACCGGATTAAGGATCGGTCAATCACACCCTTCCCTCGCTTTTCCGGAGAAATCAGGGTCGGCGACATTGGTGAGGTATCGACTTTGAGAATTATGCAGGTCATTGATCGAACAAATGCACTTGTGACAATCACGCCGGAAGCGGGGGAATTCAAGGAAATCGACGTGTGGCTTGAGGGCATGGATACCACGAACCTGGCAGACGATCAGCTTTATCGGGGGACGCAACGGCTCATGTTCACCGGCACCAAAAAGTACTCAACAGCGGGCGGCACAGAGCGAACGGTCTTGAAAGGCGAAGTTGTTCGTATGGAACGAGTCGAGAAATAGTCCTGCGTGTGGCGCAAAATCTTAGTTCGGTGGGGGGGGGCGTGCGGCGGATGTATGCCGCGGGGCAAGGCGTGAGACGCAGAATGCCGCTGCTGGCAACCACAGGCACTCCAATTGCGCGCGGGGACGTTAGGCGATATAATTTTATAATTCGAATCATTGCGAAATGGAGCGTCACGCATGTCTGACGACCAACCGTGGCTTGAAGAAAAGCCTTGGAATCACGATTGGAGAATCATCGAGCAACTTGGTGGCGGCGGCCAAGGAAAGACTTTTATCGTTGCCCGAGAAGAAGATACTTCGAACGACCGGACCGGCGTGCTCAAGCTCCTAATTCCGCATAAGGAATCTGACCCGAAAGCACGTGCACGCATGTTTCGCGAGGTGGCAGCACTTCGGGCCATCCACGCTGAAGGCGGCGCTGTTCCCGCCGTGCTGAAACATAACACGGATGATTTTGAAAAACCCAATGTGCGTCTATTTCTTGTCATGAGTCACATTCGCGGAACGCTTCTACGCAAGTGGATTGAAGAGAAGAAGCCAATGGGGGTCAGCGAGTCTCTGCGAGTTGCCTTAAGGCTTTGTCAAATCATGCGCATCCCTCATCGGCTGGGGTATGTTCATCGAGATGTTAAGCCGGACAACATCATGGTGCAGGACGCCCCCGAGTTTCCGTACCTAGTAATGCTTGACTTTGGACTTTCCTTTAACAAGACCGTCCAGCCTGGTGTTTCGGGCATAAACGAAGGATTTGCGAATAGCTTCCTCGCACTGCCTGAGCTTCGTGGTCCGGACGACACGAAACATGATCACCGCTCAGACCTCACCTGCATCATCGGCGTCTTGTACTATTGTCTCACTGGACACAACCCTGCGAGCCTTCTTGACGAAAAAAACCGCGCGCCGCACAGAGGGCCGCGAAATTTGGCTGTCGTCACAGATAATATTCAACGAAAATCGCTGGAGAGCTTGCTCGACATTGGATTCCAACAGCGCATCGAAGACCGATTCCAAACCCTTGACCAACTTGAGGACCGTCTAAATGCAATATTACATCCCAATTTATCGACCCGTGCAGAATCCTTGGCGGCCACCATTGAACGCGCGAAAGCCGTTGTTCGACAGAACCGCAGCGTTGTTCTTGAGAAGTGCCGAAAATTGAATGAGGCCTTTCAGATAAGTATTATTCGGATGGCAGAGAAGAAGCTTGTAAATATAGAACCCTTTACTGCCGCATTCGGGGGCGGCGTGCACTCACCAGAAGACGTCCCCCCCGGGGTAGATTCAGTGTCCACGTTCGCCAGCATAGTCTTACAACTACCTGCAATTGAAGTAGCGTATCACGTTCAATATCAGTTGTTCGCCGAGGGGCTTGAATCTGTGGCTTGGCGCCGTGTAATTCGAATTACCCCCGGCCCGCACAGAGGGGCCTTTAACAACCCCGCAATCACAACATTAATCCATGATTGGATGCCCCTAATTCGTCAACCAATAGATGCTGCTTTTGATGGGAGTCTTCTCGAAAGCGATTTAGAAGCAATGATCGGTGATTCACTTGAAAGGTTGGCGGCCGACGCCGACTCGGGGGCTAAGAAAGAGTCGTAGTGCGCTCACCGGTTATCTTTCATATCCTCGTGCGGAATTAACAGCCTAGATGTCACTAGGAAGGGGGGTAAAGTTTGAATGCCCCCAAGTCGATGCCGTCTCGGCAGACGTGCGAAAGACGCTTCAGTCTGCAATCTGGAGCTTCTGGAGCATTCTGGGGGGCCACTACCACGGGCACCCTTCGCCTTGGACGGGAAGTAGCCTCCCGTCACTTAGCCCCCTCGCTTAGTTCCTCCGTCTTTCAGCCAAAGATGTCCCCATCAACAGCCTTCGGCGAGGAATTGGGGGTAAGGACTGGCGGCCCACTCGGCGTCCCTTGCATTTCAGAAATCTCTTGCTTTCTCTTGCCTGATTTCCATTCAGTTCCACTTTGTGCAGCTTGTCCACCTGCGATTCCCCGAACCTGGTTGGCTCCTCGCCTAACCTGCTTTTCAGCCTGCCGCCGAGCATGAACCGCCGCATACTCGGCCCGGCGCTGGGCGAACCCTTCCGCGGATCCTTGGCGCCGGCGCTTTACGAACTCCTTCAGGGCCGAAAGTTCGATTCGAACCAAACGCCCAAGTCTCAACGCTGGAAGATCGCCGCACCTAATGAGGTTGTAAATCATCCGCTGGGAACAGTTCAATGCCTTGGCAGCGTCCGCCTTGGTCAGCAAGAGGCGTGGAACGGTCTCGTGGCGCAGCTTGGGCGGCGACGCCTTCATCTTCGCAAGCAGAATGCCCCAAAGTTCTTGCCATTCTCGGGGCGTGATTCGTTCGAGAATTTGGATTGCCACGGCCAGATGCCCATTCATTTGTTCCCCTCCCCGCTTGCCGACTTCACCATCGCCAGGATGCATCGCCGAACTTCGCCGGACAGCCGCGGCCACGCCACGGCTACGGTGGACAGATCGGAGTCGATCGACGCGTTTGCGGATGCGGATTTCCGTGGCCGCGCGTCGGATTGCGCGTCGCTTTGCAAAAAGTCGTTTGAATCCCAATGTTTTGAGGGGGTTTCGAGTCCCACCCGGCCCATTTTGGTTTATCCCGCCTTCACGATCTGCGGCAAATCATCGCCGTCATTTGGACTGTGCGGGATAAGTAATCAGAATCTTTTCCTGAGCCAGTGCCTTGGGCATGTCATAAGTAATCCACTGGTTCTTGTTCTTGCTTACCTGTTTTGTGCCCGCCTCGCCCTCGGTTTTGATTTCGACCCCGCCATATTTCGTGCTGAACGGAAACATTTCAAAGGTATTGGAGAAGCCGGAAATCTTGGCTGCAAGCGTAATGTCGAATGTGTTGCCGTTGACACCATTTACCTTGTATCGCGCATTTCTGCTCATGAGGACCGGGCCGTGATAGATCACATTGGCAATTCCATAATGATTGCCGCTGATGGAAGGTTTAAAAGTAATGATGCCCTCTGAGTCTGCGAGGTCAACGGGATTGACCGGGAAATCCTTGGTTTGAAAACGGCCCAGTTTACCGGGCGCGGCGTAGGATTTTCCGCTAAGGGTCATGCGGAAGTCATCCGTCGTGTCGCTGGTTTGCGTCCGTTTGATGCTGAAATAGGAAACGTCGACGTCCGTCTGGTCGGCAAAGTTCAGGCTCCCCTGTACGAACCAGGCGTTTTCATCGTTGGGTGCCGTATAGGTGCCGGTCACGGTTTCGTATTCACTCTTGAAGTTGTGTGCAAAAACTTCCTTTGAACTCCCGGCGAGCGTGCTGAACTGCGATTTGGTTCTCCAATCGCTGCAACTCAACGACAGCGTGACCTTGCCATTTCCCGAGCGGGACTTTGCCGTCATCGTAACGGTATAGGACCCGCCCGGCGCGGCAGCGGGCGTGGTGCCCACGGCGAACGCGTGGTAAGGCGGCCCGCCATGTCCGTCATGGCAATACCTGTCCCACTCGTGCTTGGGCGGGAACGTCATCGTGTGCGGTCCATGAACGGTCATGCCCGGCGTATTCGCCGTGACCTTGTTCGTCGGATCATCATCGAATCCCAGAATGTTCTCGTTGACGTGAATACCCTTCGTTTCCATATGCGGATCGTAAAACAGTTCCACTGGCCCGGTCCCCACCAATTGCAGGCTGATCTTTGATGCCAACACTTTCATATCCGTCGTCTGCGTCTCGCCGTCCTGAATGAGAACCGGAAAGCTGTACCAATCTTCGGCACTGGCATCGAACGTTGTCGGCGTGATCCACGTCATGTCATATCCACCGGACCACTTACCGCCCCCCCCCGCGTTTCCCTGATTCTTCCATGCTTTCGTCGTGACCCCCTTCGCGGTGATCGTGAAGATCGCAATCATGTCATTGGAGTTGTAGTCGACCATCCAGCCCATCTGCGGAAAAGGAGACGCGAAGACCATTTCGTGCCCGAAGTTCCGAACGGGATGGCTGAACCCGCTGCTTTGGTTGCCCTGATACCAGGCAGGCATGTGATTGTGTCCGTGGATAAACATTTTGATCTGGGGATTCCGCTGAAAGAGGTTCGCCCACCAGGAATCATCCTGCTGGCCCCGGTAGGAATCCTGCGCGCCATCGGCCGGCGTCGTGTCCTCAATAGCCTGGTGGCTCAGGAGAATGGTCGTCGAGTCATGGTAATGCGTGGTCATGAACTCGATCCATTCATAGGTGGACGCACGCGTCCAGGGCTCGAAATCCATCTCCGGCAGCGCGAGAAAAAGGATGCCGTTGCGCATGAACGCGTAGGGATAGGTATTGAGCTCCGTTTCATTGATGTAGGTCTTCATGAGGACGAAGGGATCGTTCTCGTGGCCTTTCACGCCCGGCTCGTTGCTGTAGTCCGTGAGATCAATATTGCCGCCGACATAGTGCAGGGGCAGCTTGAGGTGATTGATCAGAAAATCCTTGAGATTGTTCTTGTAGTTCCCTTTGAGGTTATCGGGAAGCCCGATGCCGTTGACGAATGCCGTGTTATTGAGCGCTCCATCGCCGAGATGGATGACGAACTCGCACGGAAGTGTATTGTCCATGATATCGTCGCCGAGTTTGTCGAGATTATCCGCGTAGTCCCAGGTGGCGGACCGCGCGCGTTGCCCAACGTGCGTATCGGTGAACGCGGCGAAATTCATGGAGGGTTCAGATGCGGGAAAGGGATCCATGTTCCGATGGAAGGGAGAAGCGCCGCCTCTTAATGGCCCGCGTTGCCCTCCGCCGCGTTGTGCCGGCGTCACTGGGGCATTGGAGCCACCGCGCGGGGCGGATGTGGTGGGTGTTTGTGGCGGGACTCCTGGCGTTGGAACGGCATCGACATCCAGCGCCATACCCAAAGCGAACACGCGAAGCATGACGACAAAAACAAATACCCGCGATCCATGGAACGTCGATTTGGATTGTGGCATCTTCCGTTCCTCTTACGTACACGTCTGGGATATCGAGAATTTTGAATGAGGAAGCAGTCTAGCCGAACGCCTCATTTCACCGCAAAGCAGGGGCTCAATTCTTGCTACAATGACCGCCACGAAGACAATTTACGTGTGCGGCGGCTACTCGCCGATGCTTCTTTTAGCACCCGGTGCCACGCACGCACGCAACTCTCTTCTGCCCTTCACGGACGAGCGTTTCTGGAGACCCCGCATGCGGATACGGAAACTTCGGGCAACCGCACTAATCTTCGCCTACGGCGCGCTATTCATCATCGGATCCTCTTGGCTACGCAGCCTCGCCTCTGCCGCGCCCCAGCGCGCCCCTGCGCCCCGTACCCCCGCCGCCACACCTGCCTCTGCTCCTGTCGCAGCCAGGGGCGCCGCCGTCTCCTCCGCCGACGGAAATGCTTTTTTCGAATCCAAGATCCGGCCCGTCCTCGTCAAGAATTGCTATGGCTGCCATTCCCCCGCGGCCAAGGATGTCAGCGGCGGTCTCTTCCTCGATTCCAAACAAGGCATGCTCCGCGGCGGCGAAAGCGGACCCGCCATCACTCCGGGTAACGTTGAAGGCAGCCTCCTTATCAAGGCCGTTCGCTACACCGACAAGGAACTGCAAATGCCGCCCAGCGGCAAGCTCCCCGACTCGGTCATTATGGATCTCGAAAGCTGGGTCAAAATGGGTGCGCCCGACCCCCGCGATACGGGATCTCGCATCGCCGCCAAGAATTACGATACGGAAAAAGCCAAAAAATGGTGGGCCTTTCAGCGGCTCAATCGCCCGGGCGTTGCCAAGGTCACCGATTCCTCCTGGCCCAGAGGCGACATCGATCGTTACGTTTTGGCCGCTCTGGAAGCCAAGCAGATCAAGCCGAATTCCGATGCCGACAAAACTACTCTCATCCGGCGTGTCTCCTTCGATCTCGTTGGCCTGCCGCCCACGCCCGAAAGCATCGACGCCTTTCTCAATGACAATTCACCGGACGCCTTCGCCAAGCTGGTCGACCGCCTGCTGGCCAGCCCACAGTTCGGCGAACGCTGGGGCCGCCATTGGCTCGATGTCGCGCGTTATGCCGAATCCTCGGGCAAAGACAGCAACATGACCTACCCCAACGCCTGGCGCTATCGTGATTACGTCATCGCCGCCTTCAATGCCGACAAACCCTATGACCAATTCATTCGCGAGCAGCTTGCCGGCGATCTCTTCCCGGCTCCCACTCAAAAAAAGAAAGCCGAGCAGCAGATCGCCACCGGATTTTTGGCCATGGGTCCCAGGAGCCTCACCGAACAGGTCTCCCGCCAGTTCGCGGTCGATCAGGCCAATGAACAGGTGGACGCGACGACGCAGTGCTTCCTGGCACTGACCGTCTCATGCGCCCGCTGCCACGACCACAAGTTCGATCCGATTTTGCAGCGCGACTTCTACTCCATGGCGGGCATCTTCCTTTCCACGAAAACCAAATATGGCACACTTGCCGGCCCAAGAAACAATGAGCCCAGCGATTTAATTGAGATCTCCTCGGCTGCCGGCGAACCCACCGTCAAAGAGAACCTTACCCCGCAGGCGCGCGATCAGCTCAAGAAAGATCTCGCCGCCGCCAACACTGATTACAACGAAGCCGTGGCCGGTCGCGGACAAGCCGGCGCCGGCAACCAGATTCAACAGGCGCTGGGCGTCAAATCCCACATCGAGGCCGAGCTTGAATCGTACGATGCCGCTGGACATCCGAAGGCCTTCTGCATGGGCGTCGAAGATCGTCCGCCATCCATCGGTCGCCTGGCGCCGATGGGACCGGTCGTCACGCGACGCGGCCCGCAGGCGCGCTTCCTGACCGGATTTGAAACCATCGCCGACAGTCCGCTCTTCTTTCGCGGCGAAGTCTCCGAGCCTCGCGACCGCGTCCCGCGCGGCGTGCCAACATTCCTCGCATGGAGCGGCATGGGCCCGATCCCACCCAATGAAAGCGGCCGCAAAGAGCTCGCCATCTGGATCGCCTCCGCCCAGAATCCCCTCACCGCGCGCGTGATGGCTAATCGCATCTGGCACTGGCTGATGGGCCAGGGAATCGTCGCTACCGTCGACAATTTCGGCACCATGGGCGAAGCGCCCTCCGACCAGGCTCTTCTCGATTACCTCGCCCAGCGCCTCATCGACAACAAATGGTCCGTCAAGAAAACCATTCGCGAGATCGTCCTCTCGCGCACCTATCAGCTCGCGTCCACCTACAGCGATGAGAGCTTTCAGGCCGACCCGCAAAACGCCCTTTCCTGGCGTCACGCGGAGCGGCGCCTCGACGCCGAATGCCTCCGCGATGCCATGCTTTCCATCAGCGGCCAGCTTGATCTCAAGCCTCCGGTCGGCTCCATGGTGGCCACCGCCGGCGACGGCGCCATATCGGCCGGCCCGCCCTTTATGCGCATCAATGAAAACCCGTTCATCAACGTGGGTGGATTCAATCGCAGCGTTTACCTGCCGGTGATCCGGGAAGTGGAGCCCGACGCCATGGGCCTTTTCGATTTCCCGGATACCAACATCGTCATTGGTGATCGCGAGACGACTAACGTCCCCTCGCAGGCGCTCTACCTCCTCAACAACGATTATGTGCATGTGCAGGCGCGGCGCATGGGGCAGCACATCATCGCCGCCATCCCCGGTCGCCTGAACCAGCCGCGCATCCAGGAAGCCCGCGTCAATATGGCATTTCGCCTTGCCTTCGGCCGTCCTCCGACTGCCGCCGAAACGCGCGCCGGCACCGATTTCATCGCTACGATCGGCGGTCAGGACGGCGTCCTACCGGGCGAAGCCTGGGGTGAATTCTGCCTGGCGCTCTTCAATACCGCCGAGTTCCGTTACACGAAGTGAGGACCTGATGAGCGATTGTCAGACGCATTCCTGCAACACGATCACACCGATCTTTACACGCCGCGGATTGCTCCGCAGCATCTCGTGCGGCTTCGGCTGGCTCGCATTCTCCAGCCTCTTCGGGCGCAGCCTGCGCGCCGCCGACAAACCCGCCGGTCCGCTCGGTGCCAAAACGCCTCCGCTGCCCGTGAAGGCCAAGCGCGTCATTTTTCTCACGATGCGCGGCGGTCCCTCGCACGTCGATACCTTTGATTACAAGCCTCAGCTCACCTCCGATACCGGTAAGCCCGGCAAACGTCCCGGAACACTACTGCTTGGCTCCAAGTGGAAATTCAACCAGAGCGGCAAGGGTGGCCTCTGGATCTCCGAGCTTTTTCCCAACCTTGCGAAGCATGCCGACGAACTCTGCGTCGTCCGTTCCATGCAGACCGATCTTCCCGCGCACCCGCAGGCGTTTCTCAACCTGCACACCGGCACGACGCGTTTTCTCCGTCCGAGCCTGGGCGCCTGGACCACCTACGGCCTGGGCACCGTCAACCAGAACTTGCCGGGCTTTGTCACGATCACACCGCCCAGCGACTTCGGCGGCGCACAAAACTACGGCACTTCTTTCCTCCCCGCGATCTACCAGGGCACGCGCATCGGCCAGTTGGGCCGGCCCGTTTCCACGGCCACGATCCGCAACCTCATTACCCGCATGACCGCCGATTCCCAACGCAAAGTTCTCGAACTCGCGCAGACTTTCAATCACCAGGCCCTGGATCGCGAGCCGGAGAATCCGGATATCGAGGGTGTCATCGAGTCCTACGAGCTGGCTTACAAGATGCAGTCCGAGATGCCCGACGTCATGGATATTTCCAAGGAGAGTGCCGCCACGCGCCAGATGTACGGCATCGGCCAGCCTGCCGCTCCCGCCGGTCAGGGCATCGATGGCAGCCCCGATGATTTTGGCCGCAAGTGCCTCCTCGCCCGCCGCCTTGTTGAGGCCGGCGTGCGCTTTGTCGAGATCGCACACGGCAACTGGGACCAGCACTTCAACCTCGAAACCGCGCTCAACGCCAACTGCCATGCCGTCGATCAGCCGATCGCCGCGCTTCTCTCCGACCTCAAAGCCCGCGACATGCTCAAGGACACCCTTGTCATCTGGGCCGGCGAATTCGGCCGCACCCCGCACGCACAGGGCGGCGACGGCCGCGACCATAACAACAAAGCTTTTTCCATCTGGATGGCCGGCGGCGGCGTCAAGGGCGGCTACTGCCACGGCACCACCGATGACTACGGCTACGAGGCCGTCGATCATGCCGTTCAGATCCATGATCTTCACGCCACCATCCTCACCCTCCTGGGACTCAATCATCAGACGCTGACGTTCAAGCACGCGGGGCGCGATTTCCGCCTGACCGATCTCGACGGCCGCGTCGTCCCCGAAATCATCGCCTGAGATTTGTGTAAAGGGGGGAAAAGTGTGGCGGACTACTGACCCGTCTGCCAGGAAGCTTCCAATTGCTTGCGCATTTCCGCCGGCGCCTTGATCAGATCCTCTGGATACCGCCGAAACCGGATTATCTCGTTCTGTATCCGCGGTCCCTCGGCGAAATTGAGCGATTCCCCCGCCAGGTATTGCAGCCTCAAATTCCGATCGAGATTGATCTCCCCGTCGCGCGTCCAATCCCCCAGATCGCCGGCACGCCCGCCATAGGTTCGCAAAACATCCGTCGGCGTCTTGAGCTGCACATCGCCCAGAATCCCTGCGATCAGGACGTTCATCCGCGACTGCAGCGCCTCCGCGTCGATCGTCATCGGCCGGTCGGAGCCCATCACCACCACGTCATAGCCCGCGCCGCCGAGGTCGTTACACCAGAGGGTGCCGTTCGGAAACGCGTCGAAAAACGTTTTGATCTCGCTTTTGACGACAGGGACGCTGCTCTCATACAGCGGCACCCATTGCGTCACGATGCCGCCGGGATTCAGGTGGCGCTTGACCAGTTCAAAGTATTCCTTCGTGTAAAGCGATGCCGCGCCCTTCACCCAGGGATGGATCGGGTCGCTGGTGATGATGTCGAATTTTTCGTCGGTCGTGAGGATGTAATGGCGGGCGTCGTCGTAGACGATCTGGACGCGCGGGTCGATCAGTTCGCCGTTCTGTTTGCGTGTAACAACGTTGTTGTTCTGCTGCGCGAAGTATTTTGCCACGACTTCGGGCACCAGCGGCTCGATCTCACAGATCACGATTTTTTCGACGTCCGGGTAGAGGATGAACGAGCCGGCAGTCACGCCCGCGCCGCAGCCGACGATGAGCACCTTTTTCTTCTTGGCGGGTTCGGGATGAAACAATGCCGGAAAATGGCCGAGCATGAGCTGAAGGCGCATGTCCTGCGCGAGCGTGGATGCCTCGATTTTGCCCGCGACGTGGAAATTCAGCGTGTCGACGCCGGAGCGCGTGACGGCGACGGAGGAATTCTTTCCTTCGCCCATGTAGACAAGGCGGCTTTGGCCATTGACGAGGGGATCGTTCGCCTCGTTGACATCCCAGGCGCGGAAACGCCGGCCCCACGCGACCAGCTGCCAGGGCACAGAGTCGAGCGGCGCGATCGCGCCGCTGAACTGGCGGATCGGCGTGCTCAACACGATGACCGTCGTCACGGGCAGGACCACCGCGAGAATGAGCGTGACCAGCACACCCACGATTTCGTTTGACGAGGGAACGCGCACGGCCAGTTCCCGGGGAACAAATGCCGGCAGGATTGCGATTACCGCTGCTGTGGCTGCGATTCCGATCAGGATGTGCTGCGAGGTTTGCGTGCCCCAGACGCGGATGGCGATCAGGCTGAAGAAAAGCGCGCCCAGGATCGCGCCCAGCGTATTTGCGGCATAGGTGCGGCCCACGCCACGTGCCGGGTCGGCGCCGGGTCCGCGCACTGCGGCAATAACCGCAAGGGCCAGCGGGAAGCTCGCGCCCCAAAAGAGTGTCGGCGGCAGAATCGCCCAGCAGCAGCGCGCCAGGTCGAGCTGAAAGTGAATGCCCTGGTCGTTGGTCAGGTAGGGATTCACCGGCCAGTTCGGCAGGCCGTTGGTGACGGCATAGGCGGTCCAGCCGATGGAGATGGCACAGAGAATCTGGCACCACGCCAAGGCGGTGCGGGCGTTGGAGCCGCTGCGCGCGATCATCGCGCCGACGCTGCTGCCGATGCCCAGGCCCGCCAGAAAGACTGCGAGAATGATCGAGAACGTGTAAGTGGTTCCGGCGAGCAGGAGCGAAAGCAGCCGCGTCCAGATGACTTCTGCGCCCAGCGCCGCTGCGCCTGAAAGTGCGATCGCGAGATAGATCGAGACAGTATCAAGCCTGTCGTGCAGAGTGGAGGCCGGAGATGCGGGCGGTGCGGCATCCCGGCGCGGATCAATGGTGGTTGCGGTTCGGGGCGTACCCAGTGACAGACTCAGGCCTAATGTCGCCACGATCAAGTTGATTGCCACCGCTACGTAGGTCGCGGCATACATGTCGAGTGTGCGCAGCAGGTAAAAGCCTGCGAGCAGACAGCCGATGACCGCGCCCAGGGTGTTGCCGCCGTAAAAGAAGCCGAGCCAGGCGACGCCGCGGGGTGTGTTTTCCACCCAGCGCGAAATCGCGGGGAGCGTTGCGCCCATGAGGAGTGTCGGCGGCAGGAGGCAGGCGGCGGCGATGAGGGCGCGGATGGTGATGCCGGCGCCCAGATTCCGGGCCAGGGCGGCGTAGAAGCCGTCGAATGCGGGCATCGCGAGCGTGATAAGCAGGCCCAGGATGCCGATCAGAAGTTCGAGAAGCGCGTAGACGCGCAGGGGATGGACGCTGCGGGGGACGAAGCGCGAGTAGAGGAGGCTGCCCAGGCACATGCCGCCCATGAAGGTGGCGAGGAGGACGCCGATGGAGACGGCGGAGGAGCCGACGGCGAATTGCAAGAGCTGGAACCAGACGACTTCGTAGATGAGGGCGGAGCAGCCGCTGCCGACGAAGAGGAGGAGGAGAAAAGGGAGTGCCGCGGGCTGAGCGGCGGAGGCCGTGAGCAGGGGGGCCGGGGCGGCGGCTGAGGGGCCGGAAAG
>JADMIO011419594.1_pt1 | contig 15179 bp, 11 predicted proteins | sample 8958161 | NCBI WGS metagenome assembly JADMIO01 (sample SAMN16585339, study PRJNA669376) | soil metagenome | isolation source: Crop rotation soil | place: USA: Cullars Rotation, Alabama | collected 2011 | reverse complement strand
GTATCGAGGTCGAGTACAAACGAGCCGCGACGAGCGTCGAGGAATACGAGCGGCAAAACGGCGGCCCGGTTTATCGCACCAATCCCGATCAATGCTGTTTGCACCGCAAGGTGCAAGTGCTGGAGAAAGCCGTCATCGGCAAAGAGGCGTGGGCCAGTGCCATCCGCCGCGACCAAAGCCCCGATCGGGCGAGCGCCCCGATCGTCGGCTGGGACAAAAAATTCAGTTTGGTGAAGGTCAGCCCGCTGGCCAATTGGACCAAGCAAAAAGTCTGGGCTTTTATTACGAAGCACAACGTGCCCTATAACCCGCTGCATGACCAGGGCTACACCAGCATCGGCTGCTGGCCCTGCACGCGCGCCGTTGGCATCGGCGAAGACGAACGCGCCGGCCGCTGGAGCGGCTTTGCCAAGACCGAATGTGGGCTGCACACGAGTTAAAGCCATGTGGAGTGCAGTGTGCGAAATGCGGAGTTAGGATGTGCTACATTGCTCCTGTTCCGCATTCCGCACTCTGAATTCCGCACTTCCGCATGCTCGTTTCCGCCAAGACTGAATACGCCTGCATCGCCGTTTTAGAGCTCGCGGCGCGGCATGGCAGCGGCGACCCGGTGCGGATTCGCGATATCGCGGCCGCTCACGGCATTCCCTCGCGGTTTCTCGTGCAGATTCTGCTGCAGCTCAAAAGCGCAGGGCTGGTGCAAAGCGTTCGCGGGGCTTCCGGCGGCTACAACCTGGCCAAAGACCCCGAAGAAATCACGCTGCTCGATGTGATGACCGTGGTCGATTCCCAACTGGGCCATGTTCCGCCCGGTTCAACGCGCAGCACGCCGACCGCACGCGCCCTGCAACGAGCCTGGAAAGAAGTCGCCGCCAAAGAGCGCGAGCTACTAACCGGCGTCAACTTCGCCGACCTCGTCCAGCGCCTCAAAGGCGCGACCGAAGGCATGTATTACATTTAGACTGTCTCTGCGCCTCTGCGTGAGATTTGCTCCGCTCTCGATCCATGACGATTCTCAATCAAATCGTCGCTACGAAACGCCAGGAGATCGAGCGCGCGAAGTCAAAGATGCCGCTGGTTGAATTGCGATCGAAATCGTTGGATGCACCACCCGTCCGAGATTTTTTCACGCCACTCGCGGCTGGCGGGCCGATCAAGCTAATCGCCGAAGTAAAGAAAGCCAGCCCCAGCAAGGGCGTGATTCGCGCGGATTTTGATCCGGTGGCCATTGCGAAGGCGTATGAAGCCCACGGCGCGACGTGCTTAAGTGTTTTGACCGATGAGCAATACTTCCAGGGCAATCTCGAATACTTAAGTAGCATCCGCCGCGCGGTGAACATTCCCGTGCTGCGAAAAGACTTCATCCTCGACAGCTATCAGCTCGTCGAAGCTCGGGTTGCGGGCGCCGATGCGGTGCTGCTGATTGCCGAATGCCTCGACGATTGCAATTTGCGGAAATTGCACAACGAAACGTTGGAACTTGGAATGACGCCGCTCGTCGAATTCTATGAGCCGGAAAACCTCGACCGCGTGTTGGCCGCCGGCGCGTCGCTGATCGGCGTCAACAACCGCGATTTGAGGACGTTTCAAGTCGATTTGGGCCACACGATTCGCCTTCGCGAAAAAGTGCCGCTCGATTGCGTATTTGTCGGTGAAAGCGGTATTGAGACCCGCGCCGATGCCCTTCGGCTACAATCAGCAGACGTGGATGCGATGCTCGTGGGCGAGAGCCTGATGCGCCAGCCGAATATCGGCCTCGCTGTCGATCGGCTGCTCGGAAAGGATTAACCGCAATGTCTTCATTCATGGATGGCGTTTCGACGGTCAACAGTCTTCTCCGCACGCTGCTTTTGATAGCCTTTGTGGGCGGCGTGGCCGCCGCCGGCTTCTACGCTTACAGCGGCTATCATGCGAAAGAAATCGACGCCCGCAGAAGCGCGCAGCTACTCGAGCACCGCGATCGCGAGCTGGCCAGCGCCAACAATCGTCTGAAACTGGCCGAAGCCGACGTCGCCAGGCAAGCCACCGAGCTGCGGGCTAAAGATGCCGCGATCGACAAGCTGAGAGCCGATGTGAAGAAGCTCGAGCTGGCGCTGCACTATCTCAAGATCGACCATCGCGTCGCCCGCTTCACCGCCGTCGATCAATTCAAGGACGATGCAATCGGCGAAATCATCTCGGTCATCGAATTTGTCGAACTCAACGACGCTGGCCAGCCAATCGATACACCGAGGCGTTTTCAGATTCGAGGGGACCTCGTCTATATCGACGGCTGGGTTGTCAAATTCGACGACAAGTATGTCGAGCAAGCCGACCTCGAGCGTGGCACGTCGCTGCTCTTGTTCAAACGCATCTTTGGCAGTGGCCAGCGGCCCGACGACGGCTTTCCGCTCGACGAAGCGGGCTCTGCGCCGCGAGTTTATTCGCGCGATGGCAAGATGAGCGACTTCGAAAAGAAAATCTGGGCCGACTTCTGGACCATCGCCAACGATCCCGACCGCGCCCGCCAACTTGGCATCCGCGCCGCACACGGCGGCGCGCCGTTCATGAAAGTCGAAAAGGGAAAATCCTACCGCATCCTCCTCCGCGCCTCCGGCGATCCCACCATCGTCCCCGACGATTTCTCTCCGACAAGCAGCTGATGCGGAGATTGAACAGGAGGAAACAGAGGCAACCGAGAATTGACGGATTGTCAGACTCCACAGTCGTCTTGTTTCTCCGTTTCCTCCGTTAACTCCTGTTCAATTGCCTTCGCCATCCCTAAGGAGAGGCAACAATCCGGCAGTGATCGAGCATTTCCGCGGGTGTGACGACGTAGCTGGTATAGAACGGCCCGAACTCGGCATAGCGGGCGCTGGCTTCGTCGAATCGCATGCGGTAGACGATCGACGTCAGATACTGCGGATTCTTGGCCCACAGTGTCACGCCCCATTCCCAGTCGTCGAGGCCCAGGGCGACCGTGATGAGCTGCTGCACGCGGCCGGCGAACGTCATGCCGCTCTTGGCGTGCTCGGCCATCATCTTGTTACGCTCCTCGCTAGAAAGCAGAAACCAGTTCTCGCCGACCTTCCGCTTTTTGTTCATCGGATAAAAACAAGTCGCCGGCCAGGGCGGGAAATCGGGCGTCAGCCGCTGGCGATTCATCATCGGCAGCCGATCGGCGTACGCCTTGAGCTTGGCGGCGTGGGCAGGCGAGCCTTCGGCGTCCCCTTCGGCAATTAGCTTGTGGCCATATTGCTCGACCGTGGGCACATATTCCGAAATCTCGGTAATCGACACGAACGAATACGTCGGAACGATCGCGGCGCCCAGCTTGCTGGCCAGCAGCCGCTGATTGACCGACTCGATCTTCAGCGGATTCGGGTCCATAATCATGAGTCCGAAATCTGCCTTATTGCCGCTCACCACGCTCGTCTGTAATCGCTGTGGCGCGTCAGGCCCAACCGGGTCCAGAATCGCCAAAAGCTCCTCGCGGCCCCGTTCGCGCTGCTCGGGGCTGAGCAAAGCCAACGTATGCCGATCGAATCGGTAATACAAATGCGAGCAATGCCAGCCATCCGTCGGTTCAAGGCTAATCGGAACTTGCTGTGGAGCAGGCGGGCGGCCGGTGGACATGGGGAGAAGAGGTCAGAGGTCAGAAATCAGAGGTCAAAAGTAACACAGACGAGTTTTAAGAGCGTTTTTCCGACTCAGAGTCGGCCTCTGGCGGATCGACGACGATTTCTTCCGGCGGTATTTCCACCACCTTGCCATCGCGCCACACCACAATCGGCACGCCAAGTTGCTTGTGCTTCAGGCGGGCTTCGCGCCCCGCGCGTTCCACCGCGGCGTCAATTTCCGTTCCGTCACGGCAAATTTGATCAATATCAACTGCTGGATGGGGGCGACGAATCATAACGATCCCTCAATCGCTGCCAAAGAGATGGTCTTTCTATTACCCAATCCATTCTACCACCGCCCCGAGCAACTAGGCTGCGCGTAGCTGCTTGTGAGTTGTCGTAAAAATGCCAACTCGTCGTGATGGGGCGATACAGTCGAAAAAAGTTCCCAAGGCCGCGCTCATATCGCCGCCGGATCGTTTCGTCATCAACATAGTGGCCGCCGAGCTTCACGCGCTGGCCGACGCGGGCAATTGCCATCTCGGGCGAAGGCAGCCAAAAGAAAAATAAATAAAAACAGTAGTCGTCGTCTTTAAGCTTTTTGATCCACGGTGCGAAGGATCGACTTGCCAATGTCGTTTCAAACGCGAACGAGGTCCGCGCCTTCGCCAACTCGGAAAGTCTTTCGAGCATGATTCGTCCGGCTTGCAACGCTGCCGATTCCGGTGCAAATCCTGACAAGCCCTTGGCGATTACGTCTGCATTGACAAATTCGGCGATTCCAAGGGTCTCTTGAATAACGCCGGCGGAGGCCGTCGTCTTTCCAGCTCCATTCGGTCATGCGAGCACGATTACACTAGGCCGCATTCAATCACCTCAAGCCTTTAAGGCTGATGCAATGAGCGCAGATAGCTTAGCGAATCGCGATTTCAGCCGCCATATTTCCCGGCGTGCCGATTCAGCGGCGCCCGATTGAGTTTCCATTGTCAACGTGCGACACTTGCGGCCGCATTGCCTGCATTCATATTCCGGAGTGTTCGCCATGAAATCGCGCTTATTCGTCGTCGCCGCGTTAATGACCATCGTGTTCGCGGGAGCCGGAAGTCATTCCTCGCAAGCCGCCGACGGCAAGGAATTGTGGACCTACTTCGGCACCTACACCAACAACGGCAAAAGCAAAGGCATCTATTGCTATAAACTCGACCTCGCGACCGGCCAATTGACCAGCGTTGGCGTGACCGAAGGAATTAAGAATCCATCCTTTCTGGCGATTCATCCCAGCGGGAGTTATTTGTATGCCGTTAGCGAAGTGAATGATGCCGATGGCAAGCCCGGTGGCGCAGTGAGCGCCTTTGCACTTGACCGCAAGACCGGCACGCTCAAAGCTCTCAATCATCAATCGTCGGAAGGCGCCGGTCCATGCTTTGTGTCGGTTGATAAGACCGGCAAAGCGGCTCTCGTCGCCAACTACGCCAGCGGCAGCATCGCTTCCCTGCCCATCAACGACGACGGCTCGCTCAATAAAGCCGCCACGGCTACCCAGCACGAAGGTTCGAGCGTTAATCAAGCTCGCCAAGCCGGTCCGCACGCTCACTCAATCAATCTCTCACCGGACAACCGCTTTGCCATCGCCGCGGATCTCGGCCTCGACAAGCTCTTGATTTACAAACTCGACCCAACCAAAGCCACGCTCACCGCCAACGATCCCGCCTTCACTAAAACGCCCGCTGGCGGCGGCCCGCGCCATTTCGCGTTTCATCCCAGCGGCCGATTCGCCTACAACTGCAACGAAATTACTTCCTCGGTAACCGCCCACGCCTGGGACGCCGCCAAGGGCACGCTTACCGAAATCCAAACCATCACCACGTTGCCCGAGGAAACCAAAGGTAATTCCACCGCCGAAATCCAGGTCCATCCCAGCGGCAAGTTCGTCTATTGCTCCAACCGCGGCCACGACAGTCTGGCGATTTTCACTGTCGATGAAAAAACCGGCAAACTAACGGCAGCCGGCCATCAAAAAACGCTGGGTCGCACGCCCCGCAACTTCGGCATCGATCCCACGGGCCGTTATGTTATCGCCTGCAACCAGAACACCGATAATGTCGCCGTATTCCAGGTCGATCAGAACAGCGGCAAATTGTCGCAGGTCGGTGAAGTCCTCAGCGTCCCAGCCCCCGTCTGCGTCAAATTCCTGGCCACTGAATGACCAAAATCCGCTCCAGAGTGGTCGATTTTCGCGGAAAAGAGTTTAACTGGCCCGACGCTGCTTTGGCGTGCCAGCAGAACCTCTGCCAGCGACGGGGGTTAAATCTTCCGTAGGCCGATTTCTCGCTTGGGGGCAAATCGGTCCCTGGACGATGGAAAATACGTGACAGTCCTTTTCGGGGCGGTTACAATTCATCGAACTGGGTGATTTGCACGTAATTGATAGCTAGCTGGCGCAGGCATCCATCCCGCCTTTCCTGCGCCGCGAATGGCGATTGAAATCCCGCCTTTGCACGCGCCACGATCCACGAGCGAAACCAGCTTTGGAGCATTGTTTATGCCTACCTCTCTCCGACGCCGCCGAACTTATCAGCGCCGTGTTCATCGACGTTCGGGCAACACCTTCACCTTCGTACTCGGCAGCGTCGGCGTAGTCGCGGTGCTGTCGCTCCTCGGCTGGTGGACATTCGGTCGCTCCGGCTCCGAAGACTCGTACGACCTGCTCACAACCGAGGTCTCGCACGGCCCTTATGACTACGTCGTGATCGAGCAAGGCACGGTCGAAAGCGCCACGAACACCGAGCTGCGCTGCCAAGTTCGCTCGCGCGGCGGCGGCGGCGGTGGCGGCGATCGCGGTGGCGGCGGCGGCCTGGGCGGCAGCAGCACCGCAATCATGGACGTCGTGCCTGAGGGCACCATCGTCAAGGAAGGGGATATTGTCGTCGAGTTAGATTCCAGCAGCCTCGGGCTCGAGGAAAACTCGCAAAAAATTCTGGTCAGTAATCGTGAATCGTTGTTGGCACAGGCCGAGAATGCCCTCCGTGCCGCTGAGATCGCCAAGACGGAATACCTGGAAGGCCTCTACGTCTCGCAAGAGAAGCTGGTCCTCACCGAAAAAATGGTGGCTGAGCAGGCTCTAAAAACCGCCGAGCAAGGCGTGAAATCGGCCCAATCGCTGTTCGAAAAGAATATTATCACCGGCTTGCAACTTCAGGCGGCGGAGGTCGCGTTGCAGAACGCTGAAAATGGCCTCGACAATGCCCTCACCAAGCTCAACACGCTTCGCAATCTGACGAAGCAGAAGGAATTGACTGTGCTGCAGGCCAACATCGCGTCGGCCCAAGCCAACGTGAAGGCTCAGCAAGCGAGTCTGCAACTCGAGCAAGACAAATTGAAGGACATTCAGGACCAAATTTCCAAATGCACGATCAAGGCCACCGCCCCCGGCCAGGTTGTGTATGCCAATGAAACGGACATGTTCCGTTCCAGCTCGTCGTCGCAGTTCATCGTCACGCCGGGCGCCATGGTTCGCGAGCGGCAGGTGATCATTCGCCTGCCCAACGCCAACGACATGCAGGTGAAGGCCACGGTCAATGAAGCTCGCGTCACGCTCATTCGCCCCGGCTTGCCGGTTTCGATCCGCGTCGATGCCCTCAAGGATGAACTGATCGAAGGTGAAGTTACCAAGGTCAATCAATACGCCGAACCGAGCAGCTTCTCCAGCGGCAATATTAAGCGCTACGCCACAATCATTAAGATTAAGAATCCGCCGCAGGATCTCCGCGTCGGCATGAATGCCGAAGTTCGCATTCACGTCGAACGCAAGGCCGATGCACTGCAAATTCCCGTGCAGGCTCTCGCCGAGCTCAAGGGCCATTATTTCACGCTCGCCAAGAATGGCGACAACTACGAAACGCGCGAAATTAAAATCGGCTCGACCAACGACAAGGTTGCCACCATCGAAAGCGGCCTGAAAGACGGTGACGAGGTCGTAATGAATCCGCGCTCGGCGGGCAGCCTGCTGAAGCTGCCGAATCTGCCTGATCCGACACCGGCTGTCGCTGTCGCCGACATTAAACGCACCGATCCCACCGAAATCGCGGCCGCCAAAGCCGCCGCAGCTACTGCCAAGAAAGAAATGACGCCCCGCGACATGGTTGCTCGCTACTTGGAAGCCGATCTTGATAAGGATGGCAAGCTGTCACTCAAGGACGAAGTGACCAAAATGGATGCCCGGATGCAGGATCGCTTGTCTGTAGCCGACACCAACAACGACGGTTTCCTGGAAAATCGCGAACTGCTTTCCGTCGCGACTGTCGCCATCCAGAAGATGAAATCCAAGGGCGGCGGAAAAGAAGGCGGCGCTCGTCGCGGCGGCGAAGGCGGCGCTCCCGGCGGCGGGGTTCCCGCAGGGGGCCAAGAATGACCGCCGCGGCTCGTCTGATTGATATCAAGAAGGACTACGTCCTCAAAAGCGAAACCGTCCGCGCGCTGCGCGGCGTGACGTTCGAGGTCCCCGCCGGCGACTATGTCGCCATCATGGGTCCCTCCGGCTCCGGCAAAAGCACGCTGCTCAACCTGCTAGGCTGCCTCGATAAGCCGACATCCGGCCAGTTCTGGCTGGGCGACGACGATGTCGCTCAAATGACCGACGATCAACTCGCCTACATCCGCGCCACGCGGATTGGGTTCGTCTTCCAATCGTATAACCTGATTCAGCAGTACACGGTCCTCGAAAACATCGAAGTGCCCCTGCTGTATCAAGGCGCGCTCACCGCCAAGGGGCGCCGCCGCTGCCGCGAGCTGGCAGACATGGTTGGCCTCGGCGATCGTTTGAGCCACCGGCCGACACAGCTTTCCGGCGGTCAGCAGCAGCGCGTGGCCATCGCCCGCAGTCTGGTCAACAATCCGTACTTCATGCTCACGGACGAAGCCACCGGTAATCTGGACTCCGTGACCAGTGAAGAAATCCTCGCCATGTTCGAGCGGCTGAATGACGAAGGCCGCACGATCATCATGGTCACCCACGAAGACGACGTCGCCGCCCACGCCAAACGCATCGTCCGCCTTCGCGACGGCTTGCTCCAAAGCGACAAGATCAACGATAACCGCGTCAGCGCCGTCAAGCGAACCCACGCCCCCGGCTTCGCCATGCCACCGGCCGAACCGGCAGTCGCAGCCCCCATGGTGGCCGAAGTTGCTTAAATCATTTTCAAGTTCGAGGTTTCAAGTTTCAAGTTAAGAAGCAAAACCGACCCGAAACTTGGGACTTGAAACCTGAAACTCGGATATTTGAACGATGTTTCTACTGCGTACCTTCCAACTCGGCATGAAGAGCCTGCTGCTGCATCCCATGCGGTCGCTGCTCACCGTGCTCGGCATCTTTATCGGCGTAGCGAGCGTTATTTGGCTCCTCGCCATCGGCGAAGGCATCAGCCAGGAAGCTCAACGGCAGATCGAAGGCCTCGGCGCTGACAACATCATCGTCCGCTCGATCAAACCGCCCGCCGAAATCATGGGCAGCTCCGACGCGCCGATACCATACGGCCTGAAGCGCGAAGAATTCGACATGCTCGTGCAGACAATCCCCACGATCAAAGCCGCTTTGCCGATTCGCGAAGTCCGCCGCACCTTCACGTTCGACGGCCGTAACGAAGACGGCCGCCTTGTCGGCTGCACACCCGAATATTTCGACGTCACCCGCCTAGTGCTCGATCGTGGCCGCCTCTTAACCGATGCCGACGTGGACGAGCGCCACAATTTCTGCGTGCTATCCAGCGGCATCGCCGAGCGCCTGTTCCCTTATCAAGACCCAATTGGTCGCCGCATTTTCCTTTCGGAAAACAAGGACTACTACGAGGTCGTCGGCGTCCTCGAATATCGCACGCCCACCGCGGCCATCGGCGGCTCGCTGGAGGCTCAAGATTTCAATACCGACATCTACATTCCGATCTCCACGCTGCGGCAGCGCATCGGCGACTTCGTCTATACCCGCCGCGGCAGCTCTCGCACCAGCGAAATCGTCGAGCTCAACCAGATCACGCTCCGCGTCCGCACGGTCAAAGACGTCCGGGCTACCGCCGATCTCGTCCGCAAAACGCTTCACGTGCCCGAAGAATCTAAATCCAAAGACCCCCGGCTGACGCTCGCCTCGGTAAAGGGCGGCAAAGCCGTCGTGGACGGCACTTATGTCGAGTCGCCTCCGCGGCTGGACGTCGCCGTCATTGTGCCCGAGGAACTGCTCGAACAGGCCCGCGTCACTCGCCTCATGTTCATGGTCTTGATGGGAATGATCGCGGCCATTTCGCTCGTCGTAGGCGGCATCGGCATTATGAACATCATGCTCGCCACGGTCACCGAGCGAACCCGCGAAATCGGCATCCGCCGCGCCCTCGGCGCGACGCGCATGCACATCATCATGCAGTTCCTCGTCGAGACGATCTCGCTCTCTGTCGTCGGCGGCATCACCGGCATTCTCGCCGGCCTCCTCTGCCCGGCCATCATTACCGGTATTCGCGATTTAATGTACGCCTACGCGCCAAACCTCATGTCCGACCTGCCCGAAGTTGTCCAGCGCGTCCAGCCGCAGATCGTGCTGCTCTCGCTGCCGCTCGCCTTCGGCATCTCCGTCGTGGTCGGCGTCGTCTTCGGCCTCTATCCCGCCTACCGCGCCGCCCAGATGGATCCCATCGAAGCCCTGCGCCACGAGTAACGCTGTAGGGAACGCCGACCGTTACCAATCCTTAATCAAGCCCGCCATCTTCTCAGCCGGGACCAAACCTGGTCCCGCAGCGACGCGGACAAACTCGCCATGTAACGCATTGGTCATTGGGGCTTGGTCATTGGTCATTCTCCTTCGATATTTCGCCCGATTTTCGCAGGAAATTCCCCCGAACCAAACTGCGGGATTTCGCTCTTGATTTTTAGGGCCCTGCTAAGAATGATTAGAGATGATGTGTCGCGCTCCAACGCGGCGCGACTTTACTAGCAGCGTAGCTTAGTACTCCGCATCTTTCGGCATCGCGGCGGAACCGCTCTTAACTTCTAGTTGAAAGGAGGTGGTCTAGTGATTGATGTCTGTACCAGCCGAGGTGGCGCCAGCTAATCGAGCCGGCGGGCTGCGATTCGGCAGCCACCAAAACCCCTCGCTCACAGATCACCTGTGATCGAGCTACCTTGGGCCCGGCTTCCCCTCGTGGGAAGCCGGGCTTTTTTGTTTTCGCTGGGTTATTTGGACGCAGTCGCAGCCGCGATTGAATCATGAGGCCGGAGAAGAATGATGAGCGTCGGTCTTGGGCTAACACTCGCCGAATACGAAACATAGTCCATGGCCAAAACTCCATCCGTTCCCCCGTTCAAAACTGCCTCAAATAATCCCGTTTGTCAGCTTTCGGCTTCGCCGGCGTCCAATAGCTAACTGCCTCGCGGTCAAACCGCCGCGCCAGCGCCTCGCCAAACATCCGCCGCACCAAGCCAATCGGCGTCAAAATCAAAAAGTAAGTCCCTGCCAGGACGACATACGACACGCAAACGCCAATCGGCATCACCGCAACCATCCACCCGACATAAATCGGCCGCCGCACTCGCGGCACAGCCAAAAACAGCGCAACCAACACGGCCCCTGCCGCCCAAACCGCCATCGCCCCCGTCGGCCATCGCCACCGCCACTGCGCAATCGCCCCCACCGCGCCAAAAAACACCGGCATGACTAGACCAAACGTCGAGAGCTTCCTCTCCGACGGATTCCTATCAACCTCAATCAAGCTCATTGCACTCTCCTCTGACCCCTGATCTCTGACTTCTGACCTCTGACCTCTGAACCTAATCCAACTGGAACTGCGCCAAATACTCCTCCCGCTCCGTGCCCGACGATTCAGTCCGCGGCTGCTTCAGCAGCACATAGTTCTCAATAACCAAGGCGTCGATATTCGTTGCCTGAAAGCACCGAACCGCCTGCTGGGGCGTGCAGACAATCGGCTCGCCACGCACATTGAAGCTCGTGTTGATCATCACCGGGCAGCCGGTCTTCTCATAGAACGTCTTCAGCAGTCGATAAAACCGCGGATTCCGCTCCTCATCCACGGTTTGCACGCGAGCCGAATAATCGACATGCGTGATCGCCGGCACGACCGACCGCTGGCTCTTCAATCGGTCCAGCCCGCGCAGCGTTTGGTTGTTTTTGTCCGCCGCGACGCTTCGTTTCTCCTCGCGAACCTGCGCCACGAGCAGCATGTACGGACTTTCCGTCCCCGGCGGAAAATCAAAATACTCATTGCTGCATTCGGTCAGCACGACCGGTGCAAACGGCCGAAACGACTCGCGAAATTTGATCTTTAGATTCATTACCGACTGCATCGGCGAGCTGCGCGCATCACCCAAAATGCTCCGCGCCCCCAGTGCCCGCGGTCCAAACTCCATCCGCCCCGAAAACCAGCCGACCACCTTGCCTTCGTCGATCAATTCCGCAACATAACTGTAGAGCTCTGCATCGTCATGCCGCTCGTACGGGATCGCCGCACCGTCCAAGTACTGTCGAATTTGTTGATCGCTGAAGCGAGGCCCCAAAAGCGATCCGGCCTGCGAATCGCCAGGTTTCGCAGCGCGCTCGTTATCTAGCAATTGGTGCCAAATAAAGAGCGCTGTTCCGAGTGAACCGCCCGCATCACCCGCCGCCGGCTGGATCCATAGATCTTCAGCGACGTCCTCCGCCAGAATCCTCCCATTCCCCACGCAATTCAGCGCCACGCCGCCCGCCAGGCACAAATTCCGCTCACCAGTGACAGCGCAGGCGTGTCGCGCCATTCGCAGCATGATCTCTTCCGTCACTTCCTGAATCGAAGCCGCAAGGTCCATCTCCCGCTCCGTGATCGGGCTCTCCGGCTGTCGCGGCGGCCCGCCGAACAGGCGATGAAACTTTGCCGAGGTCATCGTCAGCCCTTGGCAATAGTTGAAATACGACATATCCACTCGGAATGAACCATCGCCCTTCAGATCGATAAGCCTTTCCTTGATGAGATCGACGTATTTCGGCTCACCATACGGCGCCAGCCCCATCAGCTTGTATTCGCCCGAATTCACGCGAAAGCCGCAGTAATAGGTAAACGCGGAATACAACAGCCCGGGCGAATGCGGAAACCGCAGTTCCGAAATCAACTCAATCTTGTTGCCCCGCCCCCGCCCGATGCTCGCCGTCGCCCACTCCCCGACGCCGTCCATCGTCAAAATCGCCGCCGATTCGAACGGCGATGGAAAAAATGCGCTGGCCGCGTGCGATTCATGATGCTCGAGAAAAATGAATTGCTTTTTGTAGCTCGGCAGTTGCTTTCGCATTTCGCGCCGCAAATGCAGCTTCTCGCGCAGCCAAACGGGCATCGCTTTGACAAACGACGCAAACCCCGCTGGCGCATAAGCCAGGTAAGTCTCCAGCAGCCGATCGAATTTCAATAGCGGCTTGTCATAGAAGCCCACGTAGTCGAGCTCGGCTGCTGAAATGCCCGCTTCAGCCAGGCAATATTCGACTGCCTTCGCCGGAAACGACTCATCATGTTTTTTTCGCGTGAATCGCTCTTCCTGAGCCGCGGCGACAATGCGTCCATCGATCACCAGCGCCGCCGCCGAATCGTGATAATATGCCGAAATGCCCAGAATGGCTGTCATCTCACCAGCCATTGTCTCTTCCGGCCTGCAGTCTCGCAAACCGAATCAAGACCGATCAACCTCTGACGGTTGCCGACAGCACTAGCTCACGGCCGTCATGCCCACGATTTCGACATTCTGGTTTCCCGGCAACGTGACGCTGCGGATCGATTTGCCGCTATTCAGGACCAATGAGTAGGAGTAAAGATTGAACGGCCGGCTGTCGCGGAGGCCGGCGGATGTGTTGCGATATGGCATGGCGAGCGCGATCGATTCGCCGGCATTGAGTTGCGGCGTGTACCAGTCGCTAATGCTGCGCGTGAAGGTCTGCGACGTGCCATCGGTGTAGCGGACGGTGAACGTTTGATTGGCCTGGTTGCCTTTGACCGCGGTGGCCAAAATGTTCAGCGTCTTATAGCTGCCCGCCGGCAGGTTAATTGTTTGGCCCTGGGCGGACACAACGTTGGCCGCCCCGATGGGCCCCGTGAGGAACGTTACCCCGCCAAAATTGACCTGCGATCCGATGAGCGCCGAAGACAACGCCGCGGCGCCATTATCGAGGCCCGCTGTGAACTTCGTGCCGTCGGCGACGATGCCCACACGGTTATACGCCGATGCCAAATTGACCGCTTTGGAGTTGCCCGTGGTCTGCGGCGGTGGGTTATTGGACGGTGGTGACTGCGACGGTGGTGACTGCGACGGTGGCGACTGTGCTGGTGGCGGTTGCGTCGTTCGCGGCGATAGTTCGAGCACCGTCATCGAGTAAGCCGGGAAACGATAGCTGAAATTGTTGCCACTGAGCGACAAGTTGGTCGAGAAATTACTCAACCCGGAACTGCCGTCCGTCGTTTTCTTTTGCGCGTTGTCCTCGGCCTGGCCATATTGCCAGACTTGAGCAGTCGCCGCCGGCGAAAAACCGTTGATTTGAAACGAGCCGGTTGTTGTGGACGAGGAGTTCTTATTGATGACGAGTAGATCGAGGCCGCCGTTCGCTTGGCGGACGGCATAGGCAGTCAGGTTCGAGTCGTCGCTGCCGACCGAGACAACCTTGTCACCGTCGTGGATGATTTTGGACAGCAGTTGCTCGGAATAATACTGCGGATAGGCAACCATCTGCCCCGTCGTCGGCGACGGGCCTTTATTGCCGAGCATGCCGAAGTCGCCGCCGGTGCGCCAGCCATACAGACTGCTCGAATTGTTGCCGCCGGGGTGATATTCGTTGCGCAGGTCCCAAAACATCGCCCCGTTGTAGGACGTTTGCAGCATGCTGCCGACCATGTCGGCAACAAACAGGCCTTCGACGAGGCTGATCGACTGCTTGCCGGGAAAGTACGGCACCGAATTGAATTCCGTAACCAGCAGCTCCACTTTACTGGCCCCCGAGCCGAAGTAGCGCTGCAGGAGCTGCTTTTCAGAATTCGACCGCGTCTTGAGGTTGAACGGACTGCCGGGATCGGAAACGGAGTGCAGGAGTTGAAAATCGTTCTCACGGACGTTGCGGAGCGGATAAATGTGGTCGCTGAGAAAACCCGGTGTGATTTGCAAATCTTTGAGCGCTTGCATTACGGCCGGGTCCCACGGCTGATTGGGGTCATCGGTGCAGATGCCGATCGAAATCGTCGCATCGATATGCTTGGCGAAACTGGCAAAGCTTTTGACGAAGGCGGCGTAAGTTTTGGCGTCGTGGGCCTTGCCTAAGTCGCCTCCCTGGCCGTGATGGTCGGTTTCCCACGAGCCATAGACTTCGTTCCCCACTTCGTAGTAGTGGAATCCGAACGGCGCGCTGTGGCCCAGGCGCATGTAATTGAGGCCATCGTCCGTTGCTAACGGCGCTGCCGCCCGCAGTTCGGCCCAGTAGTTGGCCGTTTTCCAGTCCACAGCCTTCCACGAGCTCGTCGCCGCGTTCCAAATTTGACCCAGGCCAATGGGCGTCGTGTTGCCGATCGAGGCGTTTAAGTA
>JADMIO010983919.1_pt1 | contig 15179 bp, 5 predicted proteins | sample 8958161 | NCBI WGS metagenome assembly JADMIO01 (sample SAMN16585339, study PRJNA669376) | soil metagenome | isolation source: Crop rotation soil | place: USA: Cullars Rotation, Alabama | collected 2011 | reverse complement strand
ACATTACCGCCGATTCGCTCGACGAGATGTTGGGGAGGTTTGCGGAGCGAGGCTACAAGTTTGTGACGCTCGATAAAGTGATGGCCGATCCGGCGTATCAGACGAAGGACACGACGGTCACGAAGTTCGGCCCGACCTGGCTGTGGCGTTGGACCAAAAGCAAGGGCCTGGACCTGGACTTCGCAGGCGACCCGGATCCACCGAAGTGGGTGATGGATTTATACAACAGCAGGTGACGGCGTCTCAGTCGTGATGTTGATAATTCTTCACACCCTCACGGAGGGCTTGCAACGGGAGGAGTGCGCACTGTAGGCGGGCCGGCTGGACTTCGCTTTCAAGCGCCGCGAGCAGTCGATCGTCAGGAATCCCGGAGAGGGCCTCGAGATCTTCGCCTATGATGAGCTCGGTGAGGAGAGAAGCGGCGGCGGTGCTGACGGCGCAAGCGTCACCTTTGAAGCGAGCTTCGTTCACTGTTGATTGAACGAGCTTCAACTCGAGCCGGATTCGATCGCCGCAGACAGGGTTGAACTGTTCGTTGCTGATGTCCGGCGCGGGCAGGCTGCCGTAGTTACGCGGATGGCGGAAGTGGTCCAGGAGAATGTCACTGTACAGGGCGGGCATTACTTCTTGTCTTTCAGAAATGTTGCCGTGCAGCCTGATTTGATCGCGACGGCTTCGGCGAGGATGCTGAGCGCGATTTCCGCCGCGGTGTCCGCGCCGATGTCGAGGCCGGTGGGCACGTGAAGCTGGTCCAACAACGCGGGATCCATTCCGCCGTCACGCAGAAACTCCTTGATCGCGTGGCCGCGTCGCTTGCTGCCCAACAATCCTACATACGCGGGCCGCGCAGGTAACACCACTTTCAACACCGGCAGATCGTATTTGTAATCGTGAGCCGTTAGGACCACGAACGTTGAAGACGTGTAGGCGAGAGTTTCCGCGATCTCGGAAGGAATGCCGATGAGTAACTGATCGACATCCGGAAAGCGTTCGCGCGTGGCAAAGCGTGGGCGCCCGTCGACGACGATTGTTTTCAGTCCGAGGTCGTGGGCGAGGCTGACGAGCGGCATGGCGACATGGCTCGCGCCGAAGACGATCATGGTTGGCGGTGGTCCATGCACTTCGAAGAAGATGGGTACGGAGTCGAGCGTAACCGTGCTTGATGCGCGCCTTCGCATCAGCTCGAGTGCCACAGTTTGCGCTTCACGGTCGAGCTCAGGCGTGCCTAACGATCCGGACGCCTCGCCGTCTTCAATAAATAGTAGCTTACGTGAAGTTTCACTTAGCGAGGTGGCGAGCACGGCTCGTTTCCCGCGATCCACTGCGGCACGCACTGCTCGATACAGTTCAAGCAGATTGCTCACGTCCACCGGCTCGATCAAGACGTCGAGATCGCCGGCGCAGGAAAAGCCAATCTCCCACGCGTCTTCATTGCCGAGCTTCATCTCGACCAGCCGCGACTTGAACGACGACAGCGCCTGCTCCGATTCCGCGATCACGCGCGCGTCAACACAACCGCCAATCGTCACCGAACCCAGGATGCGGCCTTCCTCGCCGACCCACATCTTCGCGCCTTCGCGTTTCGGACTGGTGCCACGCGTGGCGACAAGTGTGGCCATGGCCACGCGCTTCTCGGCCTGCGCCAGTTTCTCGATGTCGTCGAAAAGCTCGTCCATGTTGGATACAGTCAGTACCACCCGCGGTAGCGGGTGGGTCAACTATTCGAATTCAAAGAATATCGCATGCTCATCAACCCACCCGCTACCGCGGGTGGTACTGACCTCCTCCAAGTGGCGGCTATAAAACTAGGTGCGGTTCGAGCGCGCGCAGGCTGGCCAGATCGTGCGCGGGGGCGAATACGCTGATGAAAGGCAATGCTGCCTGCATGCCGCGTGTTACGGGGGCGTAGTCTGCGCTACCCAGCAACGGATTTAGCCAGATCAATCGGCCTGCACGTCGTTTCAATTGCGCGAGCGATGCTGCCAGGCTTTCCGGTTCGCCTGTGTCCCAGCCGTCGCTCAGTATGATGACGATGGTGCGTTTATCGATGCGGCGCAGCCACTGATCGTTGAACATCGAAAGACTCGCGCCGATGCGTGTGCCGCCGGACCAGCCGCGAATGTTGGCTGACAGGCGATCGAGTGCGCGTTGGTAAGTTTTATTCTTCAAGTCGCCCGTGATGCGCGCGAGGGAAGTTGCGAAGACAAACGATTCCACTTTCGCGAAACTGTTTTGGAGTCCATACACGAATTGCAGCAGCAATCGGCTGTAGAGGTCCATCGATCCCGAGACGTCGCAGATGACGAACAGCTTGGTTCGCTTCGGAAGGGACAGGCGAAGTTCACCGAGATCAACGAAGAGACGCACCAGGTGCGCATGGTGGGCGACGCTCGCGAGGTCGGTGGTTCCGGATCCACGAAGGTCTCGATGCTGAGCACTGTCGCGCCGCTCGCCAACGGTAGCTGCGAGGTTTTGGTCAACGCCGATATCGACCTCGTCGGAAAGATCGTGCAATTCGGGCGCGGCATGATCGAAGAAGTCTCGCGGCAAATGTTTCGACAGTTCTCGACGTGCGTCAAACAGCACCTCGAAGTTGTTGAAGAATCTCCGCAACAGCCCGCGGAAAAACCCGCCGAACCGGAAGCAAAAGCCGTTGCCGCCGCTCCACTCGCGTTTCGCGCGCTCTGGGTCATCATCGTCCGCTTCTTCCGCGGATTGTTTGGCGGCGACACAAAGAAGTCCTAACCAAAAAATTTTTTCACCCGCCGGTAATACGCAGAAAATTTCCGTCTCTAATAAGCTCAGGTAGACAAGATCGATTCTTTGCTACCACTCCATCCAGATCCAGGGCGGTAAATGGCGAAGGCGCCTGCTGTCACCAAAGCTCCCGCAGCAGACGTCTTCCTTCAAGTCTTTAACGATCATCATGCGCGTTAGCTGGTGCCGGTAACGCCTGGAGAATACTATGAAAAGAACGCCGCTGTTCTTCGTCATCGCCTTCGCCCTTCTCGCTCTCGTCATCATGCCGTCAGCGCGAATGGAAGTGACTCCAGGATCAAAGCCGGCACTCAAGAACACCGCTCACGCAACCTTTCAACCCGCACCATTTGCTGCTCCCACAGTCACGCTAACGAGTCCCTTTAATAATGCGCAGTTCATTGCCGGCGCCACCATCCGGCTGAGCGCCAACGCTGCCGACAGCGATGGCACGATCAGCAAAGTCGAGTTTTACCAGGGCGCCGTAAAGCTGGCGACTGACACTACCAGTCCATATGACTTCGATTGGACCAACGTGACGGCGGGCAATTACACGCTGACAGCCGTAGCCACCGACAATCAGTCACAGGCCACCACCTCCAGCGCGATCAACATCACGGTGCTGGCGCAAGTGAAACAACTTGTTAGTTGGTCGTCCCTCACAAACGGAACGGATCTGGGTAACGGTTCCGTGCGCAAGACGTCCACCGGGGCCTGGGACTTTAGTGCGACTGCGCTGCAGACGCTGCTGGCCGGAGATGGTTACTTTGAATCGACCGCCGCAAACTTCAATCAATCGATAGCTGTGACGGGTGCGAACGGCCAGGGCCGCGCCATCGTGATCGGGAGTGGCGGCTGGGTCGGGCTCTATGAAAATAACGTGGAAGTGGCGGCGACGGTGGGCTATGGCCCAAGCCAAACGATTACGCCGCACGGCGCGGGCGACCGCTACCGCATCGAGATCACTAACTCGATACTGCGCTACATCAGGTATCGCGGCGCGGTGCGCGAAGTGATGTTTCAGAGTACAGCGCCCCTGCCCACCTATCCGATGACAGCCAGCCTGGGAATGTCGCCGCAAAATGCGGAGTGGCAGAAGACGGTGCTGGCGCAACTCACACGTAAAGCAACGTGGGCGGCGATCGTGAATGGTGTCGATCTCGGCAATGGGACCGTGCAGAAGACGTCGACGGGCACCTGGGACTTCTCGGCCACGGCGGCGCAAACACTGGCGCGCGGTGATGGCTATTTTGAATCAACAGCGTCCTATTGGAACCATTCGATCAACGCGAGCGGATCGGATGGCGCCGCGCGCGCGCTCGTAGTGGGAACTGGTGGCTGGGCGGCGATCTATGAAGGCGGAGTGGAAGTAGCGAGTACCAGCCCGCTCGGGAACCTCTCGGCACACGCCGCCGGCGATCGATACCGGCTGGAGATCAGCGGCAGCACGTTTCGCTATGTCAGATATCGCGGTGGTATCAGGACCGTAATCTTCACCAGCGCTAATGCAGTGCCGGGTTATCCGATCTCATTCAGCCTGGGGATGTCGTTCCAGAACAGTGAATGGCAGAACACAGTCTTTGCGCAGCTCTCCAACACGGTCACCTGGACCAACATTACGAACGGCACCGATCTCGGCAACGGTTCGGTGCGCAAGACGTCAACGGGCACTTGGGATTTCTCGGCCAGCGCGCGGCAGCAACTGGTTTTCGGGCCGGGCTATTTCGAGTCGACGGCGTCCTATTGGAACCACTCGATCAACGTCGGCGGTATCGATGGCGCGGGCCGTTCACTGGTAGCAGGCACTGGTGGCTGGGCCGCCATCTACGAGAACAATGTGGAAGTGGCGAGCACATCGCCGCTCGGAAATCTGGGCGCACATGCAGCGGGTGATCGCTATCGACTCGAGCTGATATCCGGCAAGCTGCGCTACGTCAGGTATCGCAGCGGTGTGCGGACGATCGCGTTTACGAGCACCAATGCAGTGCCGGCAAATCCGTTGGGATTTAGTTTGGGTCTGTCGTTCCAGAACAGCGAATGGCAGAACACGATGTTCACCGACAACGTGCCGGAACATAATGACGCGGCATTCGTGTCGCAGACTGTGCCGGCGACCATGGTCCCGGGACAGACCTACAGCGTCACGGTGACGATGAGAAATACCGGCGCCAGCACGTGGACGCCCGATGGCGATTATCAACTCGGCTCGGAAAACTTATCCGACAACACGCGCTGGGGCATGAGTCGCGTCAACCTCACTTCGATCGTTCCGCCAGGCTCAGATGCGACTTTCAACTTCACGGTGACAGCGCCAGCAGCAGGCTCGCATAGCTTCCAATGGCGCATGGTCCAAAACGGAGTGCAGCGGTTTGGCGCCTTATCGACCAACGTCAACGTGCAAACGGTGAACAATCCCCCAACGGTGACGCTCACCAGTCCTGCTCAAAACGCAACCTTCACTGCGCCCGCAACAGTGCCGTTCGCTGCCACTGCCTCCGACAGCGACGGCACGATCACTAAAGTCGAGTTCTTCCAGGGTTCGACCAAGGTAGGGGAAGACACCACGTCGCCTTACACGTTCGATTGGACCAGCGTCGCCGCGGGCAGTTACGTGCTTAGCGCCAAGGCTACTGACAATAGTGGAGCAACGACGACTTCGAGCACGGTCAATATCACTGTGAATCCGCCCAACCAACTGCCGACGGTGAGTTTGTCTTCTCCGAGCAGCGGCCAGGTCTTTTCAGCGCCGGCGAACATCACGCTCTCTGCTAATGCCAACGACCCGGATGGCATTGTTACGAAAGTGCAATTCTTCCGTGGTGGCTCAACCCTGATCGGCGAAGACACTTCGGCTCCGTTTAGTTTTGCCTGGAATAGCGTCGCCGCGGGCAACTACAGTCTGACGGCTAAAGCGTTCGACAATGCAGGCGCGACCGTTACCTCCGCTGCCATCTCAATCACGGTCAACGCGTTACCTTCCGTGACTTTGACAGCGCCGACGAATGGCCAGATCATCCCGGCGCCTGCCAACATCACCTTAACTGCCACAGCTACCGACTCAGACGGAACCATTTCCAAGGTGCAATTCTTCAACGGCGCTACTCTTCTCAACGAAGACCCATCATCTCCGTACAGTTTCGCCTGGAACAACGTCGCGGCAGGTAACTACAACCTGACCGCCGTAGCTGTCGACAACCTGGGCGGTACCTCGACTTCGTCCGTCGTCGCGATCACCGTCAACGCACTGCCGGTAGTCAGCATCACGAGCCCAACTAACCCCACGACCCTTGCCGCTCCTGCGAATTTCACCATCAATGCATCCGCCGCAGATCCGGATGGCTCGATCGTTAAAATCGAGTTCTTCGACAATGGGTCGCTGCTTGGCCAGGACACTACCCCTCCGTACAGCTTCACCTACAGCAACGTTGCTTCCGGAACGCACGTGTTGACTGCAAAGGCCACAGACAATCTCGGCGGGACTACGACTTCGAGCGCGGTGACTGTCATCGTCACCAATGCTCCCACCGCGAACATCACGAGTCCGAGCAACAACGCAACCATCTTCGCAGGTTCGAATGTTACCATCAGCGCCAACGCCTCAGACTCTGACGGCACGCTCGCGAAAGTAGAGTTCTTCAAGAATGGGGTGCTGTTGGGACAAGACACCACGCCACCATACAGCTTTACGTGGAACAACGTCCCCTCCGGCACATACGCACTCACCGCCGTTGCCACCGACAATCTCGGCGTGACCGGAACGTCTTCCACCGTGAACATAAGCGTCATAGCTCCAACCGCAATCGCGCGGCTCGATCCATCGAATCGCACAGGCGGAGGTGGTGAAGACCCGCTCTCGCGCAATTACAACTGGAGCGTGCCGCTGCTCGATCTGCCCGGTCGTGCCGGGCTGAATCTCGGACTCTCGCTCAGCTACAACTCACTGGTTTGGACCAAGACTGGTAGCTTTGTCAGTTTCGATGACGACGCAGGCTTCCCGAGTCCCGGATTCCGGCTTGGATTCCCGGTAATTCAGGGCCCGTTCGTTAACTCGCAGGCAGGCAAGAACGCATTCCTGCTAATTAGTACAGACGGTAGCCGCACCGAGCTGCGTCAGGTTAACACGTCAACCTGGTATGAGTCGGTCGATTCTTCTCATCTGCTACTGGACAGCAACACGATGGTACTGCGCACCGTTACGGGGGCGCAGCTCTCGTATGTTTTATATGGAAGCGATTATCAGTGTGTGAAGATCAAAGACCGCAATGGCAACTTCATCGACATTAACCGCCAAAGCGCCGGTCGTATAACTACGATTGTCGACACGCTTGGGCGCACGATCACTTTCAACTACAACCAGACAGACAACACACTCACCTCAATTACGCAGAGCTGGGTTGGACAACAAAATCCGCACGTGTGGGCATCGTTCACCTACACTGACACCGACGTTCAGACCGGCTTTATCAACGTCACCAAGCTCGGTCCGGCAAATGGTGCGCTGATCAAAACCCTGCGCAGCGTCACGCTCAATGACAGCTCGCGGTTTGAGTTTGACTACACCAAATGGATACAGGTTTCGCGGATCAACAATTACGCCGCGGATGGTCACTTGCTGAATTACCGCTCTTACAATCTGCCTGCCAACGGAAGTACTCAGTTGGACGATTGTCCGCGATTCAGCGAACGCCGCGACTGGGCCGAGAACTTCAACCGCACCGGCGCTCTCGGCGCATCCGGTTTGCCGAGCGGCGCCGAGGCAGAAATATTGACGACCACCTGGGCGGATCCAGCCAACACCTCGTGGACACTGCCGGACGGGACGAACGAATCAGGCGTGATGGTGAAGATAACTCATGCAGACGATTCCTATGACCAGCTCTATCTTGCCACCACGGCCGTTTGGAAGCGCGGGTTACCGTCGATGGTTGACACTTACGCTAAGACCACCCCGGACCAGCCCACTGCAATCAAGCAACGACGCAAAGCGAATCTGTGGACGCAGGACACTGAGGGCGCTGCTTTCCTGTTGAATCCGCGCGTGAAAGAAACGCACGTTTATGACTTTGATTCATCGGGCCAGGTCAAAAACCACGCGCGCACGCGGATCACGTACGTGGCAATTTCCTTTGGCAACGGCACCAGTTGCAGCCTGCCCGAGGACGTCTTCGAATATCAGTCGGATGCAACGCATGTCCTGCGTCGCAGTCATACCGATTATTACACCCCCGCCGGAGCGTACCTCACCGCTCACGTCGTAGGTCTGCCGAGTGAGAGCAAAATGTACGAAGTTAATGTCACCACCGGCGCTGAAACCCTGATGACGAGAGTCGGATTTGCCTATGACGAGTCTGGTTCGATCCTGGACGAAGATGTGCCTACTCAGCACGACCCCACCTACAATTTAACTTACGTCGCTGGTCGCGGGAACCTCAGTAGTATGACGCGTTACGACGTGGTTACCGGGCAATCGACTGTCACTACAACCAAATACAACTTTGCGGGTTCAACCCGGATAACAACCGATCCTCTTGGTCACCAGGTAAACATTAATTACGCCGACCAATTTTCCGACAACGTCAACCGTAACACGTTTGCTTATGCTACTTCGATCACTGATGCCGACAACTTCACTTCGACTTCGAAGTACAACTTCAACTTTGGCCTGATAACACGCTTGCAGACTCCACCACCAGCCGGTCAAACAGCAGGACCGATCAAGAACTTCACTTACGACGCGAAGGCTCGCGTCGATCAGGTGACGCTCGAGATCAGTGGCAACACCGACTACAGCCACATGCGCTTCGTATACCCCGACAGTCAAAATCGTGTAGATACTTACACGACAATTGAGGCGGGTAAGGGCGAGGCGCAGGCGTTTAAGATCCTTGATGGCCACGGTCGCATGATTGCAAATGCTTCAGCAACCGGAACCGCAGGCGTCTTCAGCGGACAACTTACGCTTTTTGACAAGCTGGGCCAGGTCATCAAGCAGTCGAACCCAACAGAAACAAGCGCGTCGGGATCTCCCTCCCAATGGCAAGCCACGGGTGACGATAGTGCGGGTTGGGCCTACACGAGTACGATTTACGATTGGAACGGTCGTCCTCTTATCATCACGAACCCCGATGGCAAAGCCAAAACTGCCAGCTATGACGGCTGCGGTTGTGCGGGCGGTGAGGCCATGACCTTAACCGATGAGGTCGGACGCCGGCAGAAGATCTATTCAGATGTGCTGGGCCGCCAGTGGAAGACAGAAATTCTTAACTTCGACAGCACGGTTTATTCGACAACTGCCATTACGTTCAACGCGCGCGATCAGGTGACGCTTGTACGTCAATGGACAGGCCCGGAAAATGGCAGCGGAGTCTTTCAGGACACGACGCAGAGCTACGACGGTTTTGGTCGACTTGCATCGAAGCACCTGCCACAACAAAACGCAGGCACAGGCACAACCTGGACGTACAATGCCGACGACACACTCCAATCGATAACTGATGCCCGGGGCGCCAGCGCCACCTACACCTACAACAATGGTCGTCACCTCGTTAATACCGTTGCGTACACGGCGCCCGGCGGCATTACGCCGGCGTCGAGTGTTTCATTCGGCTATGACGCAGCACGAAATCGAACGTCAATGACTGACGGCATGGGCACGCAGAGTTATAGCTACAATCAACTTTCGCGGATGACTTCAGAAACCCGCACACTCACGGGCGTTGGCACATACACGTTGAGTTATGGCTACAATCTGGCCGGCCAGGTGAACAGCGTTACTGATCCGACAAACTCGACGATCAATTACGACTTTGACAAAGTTGGACGGCTGAGCCAGGTCACTGGTTCGGGCACTCTATACGGTGGTATTGCGACCTATGCTTCCGGTTTCTCGTATCGAGCGTCGGGTCGAATCAAGGGCGTGACTTACGGCAACAACTACACGATGTCAACCAGTTACGACTCGGTATTGCGGCCAACGCAGTTCAAGGTCACTAAACCGGGTGGGCAGGACGTCATCAAGAACGATTACACCTACTATGACGACGGTAAGTCGAAGTACCTGCACGATTGGCTTGATGAAAGGTTCGATCGCTCGTATGGCTACGATCATCGCATGATGCTCAAGGAAGCTTTTAGCGGTTCGGAAGCGCGTGACTTCGTAAACAACACCACCACTTCCGGCTTCACTGGTCCTTACAAGCAGATTTACCAGTTCGACGCGTTCGGCCACATGACGCGGCGCGACAATCGCTTCTGGACTCAGAGCGATGTGTACACTGCCAGTTATACGAACAATCGGAGAACAGAGACCGGTTACGTGTACGATGCTAATGGGAACCTGATCCAGGATCCGGATCTCACCTACGGTTTCGATGCGGCTGGAAACAACATCACGCTAAACAATCCCGCCCAGGGTATTGCTTACACAACGTCCTTCGATGGTGATGGCCAAATGGTGAAGAAAGTCCAAACCTCTTTTGGCAACACGGTCGCAACAGTTTACTACCTGCGTTCAACTGTCCTTGGCGGTCGTGTGGTTACGGAATTGAATGCGCAGGGTCAGAAACAAGTGGGATACGTGTTTGCAGGTAGTGAAGTGCTGGCGCGCCAGGAAAGCGGCATCGTCGTGTGGCAACACCGGGATCTTTGGACCGGTAGCCGCGTAGACTCAAATCCCGACGGCACTTTTGATCGGATCAATCAACTTGATCCGATGGGTGTTGATGTCGGTTTCTTTAATCCGTTTATATTTTTGGAGCCACCGTCGAGGCCACGTGAAGATCTGGTGCCGTTCTTCCTGACTGGCGACGGTATTCCCGATGGGCGCTGCGTACTGGATGGTATTGCGGTCGACTGCGGTTTCGCGTCTCAATTAATGCATTCGGGTGCAGCAGTTCAGTGTCCGAATAACGATTGTGGACCACGAACCGTGACAGTCACTATCACTTACCAGAGCGGGCGACGAGAATCCGAGAGCGGTTTCACGAATCCATTCTCAGCCTACGCCGATGGGCGCTCGGGCTTCATGTTCGGAGGAATGTTGATACCACCCGAAGGACTGAACGTCACTTTTACCGGGCTTGCTGCTCAAAACGCTGCTGCTGCGTACCACGCAGGTATGGCGACCGGCAACTTTGCTTCAGCGGCCGTAGCCGGATACAAGGCGGGAACAACCACGCAAGCGTTGCTGGATGTGATGAAGGAACAGGCCCTGGACGAGTTGGAGGAGTTTTTGGAGAAACATCCGAAGTGCAGGGAAGCGCTTGCGCGTGTGACTCAACACCCGGAGCAATTTACGTACGTTAGTATCCCTGATAATCCGTGGGTACTGGATAGAACTCTTGATGAGCTTGGCGATACAGGAAATGTTACTCTGAGAACTCTTCTTGGGGGGACTGCTGACGACGTAACAGCTCAGTATCTCGCGACCGCCAGAGCCGTCTACTTCACCGCCCTTTTCTTCGGGATGAGTCCTGATCAGCGGGGTGAAGTTATCTTTCATGAGTTGGCATTTCACGCCGGAGGTGGCGATCATGTTGACGCTGCTTACTTCTTCGGCCTCACGGGGTGGGAGCCCCCGAAACCACCTGTTAATGTGTCTCCTTACGCAAGTGAGAGTATTAAGAAAGCCAGGGAGCATGCCCGTGACAATGAATACAAACAGAGCCCGGCGGTCCAGACCGCGGCGTTTGGTGCTCTTCATGACTGGATCGCCCGCGGTTGTAATTAAAGCTGGAGAGGAGAAGTTATGAGATCGATTTTGGAGTTGATGATTTTTCCTGCAATGGTTTTGTTATTGACATTGCAGGACATCTCCGGGTCTCGGGTTAAAAGTGCGAAAGAGGATGATCTGTTACTGGAAATCACCTTCACTTCATGTTCCAGGGCTTGTGATTCTATCAGTACGCGCGTGTATAGAAGTGGACGTTTCGTGCGCGAAGCGAAAGGCAGCGAGCCGGCAAAGTCAGGAAGATATCGTCCGGTTTTGATGACAGAAGAAAAGGTCCTGGAACCAGATGAGGTTTCCGAATTGATTTCATGGGCTGAGCAGCCGGACTTTCTTAACGCGGAATCTGAATACGTTGTCGTTACGATCGATAGCCCTGACCAAATCAAAATCACTTACCGAAACAACGGGAAAGAAAAGACCGTTCGCGTGGCTAACTTCAGCAGGGGAAATGCAGCCCAAAAAGCGAGAGTGCCGGCGACCGTGTTGAAGCTGGCTAAATGGGCTCAGCCTTATTGGTCCTACTAACCCACACTCACCGCGATCGATCTGCAAAAAAATTCTCACGAGTGGTAATAAACAAAATCCCTCCATCTCTTCAAGTGTAAGCAGCCCAGAATTTGAGTCGTGAATTTGACGCTCATCAAGCAGGGTCGACCTGTTCCTGTCTCTTAACCGTGTCGGTAACGCCCGGAGGATACCCGTGAAAAGAACTCCCTTCTTGTTTGTCATCGCCTTCGCACTTCTTGCCTTCGCCATTATGCCGTCAGCGAGAATGGAAGTTACCCCAGGATCAAATCCAACAGTCAAGAACACAGCCGCTCCCGAAGCTTTCGAAGCGCCGCCGCCTGTCCCACCCACAGTCACGCTGACGAGTCCCGTCAATAATGCCCAGTTCATTGCCGGCTCTACTATCCGGCTCAGCGCCAACGCTGCGGACAGCGATGGCACGATCAGCAAAGTCGAGTTTTACCAGGGCGCGGTGAAGCTGACGACCGACACCTCCAGCCCTTATGACTATGATTGGACCGACGTACCCGCGGGCAGTTATGTACTCACAGCAGTTGCGACTGACAACCAGTCGCAGGTTACGACGTCTGCCGCAATTAACATCACGGTCCTGGGCCAGGTAAAACAATATGCCGGCTGGTCCTCGATTAGTAACGGAACAGATCTCGGTAACGGCTCAGTGCGCAAAACCTCAACCGGCGTCTGGGACTTTCTTGCTATAGCCGCACAAAAACTACTTCCGGGCGACAGCTATTTCGAATCGACAACAGCCAGTTTCAACCAATCGATAGCCATCGACTCGGCTGACGGCCAGAGTCGCTACATCCTGATCGGCACCGGTGGTTGGGCCGGAATCTATGAGAATGGCGTGGAGATAGCCTCCACTTGTTGCCGCGCGCCGAGCGAAACCATTCCGGTACATCTTACTGGAGATCGTTATCGACTCGAGATCAGTAATGGAAAACTGTTCTATGTGAGATACAGGACGGGGCTGCGGACCGTAATGTTCACCAGCAACGCTGCGCTGCCTGCGTACCCGTACACTTTGAGCCTGCACAGCTCACCGCAAAATGCGGATTGGCAAAACTCCGTCGTGGCCCAGCTCACAAGAAAAGCAACCTGGTCCGTGCTTACTAACGGAATCGATTTGGGTAACGGCTCAGTGCGCAAAACCTCAACCGGCGCCTGGGACTTTCTTGCTATAACAGTACAAAAACTACTTGCGGGCGACGGCTATTTCGAGTCGACATCAGCCAGTTTCAACCAATCGATAGCCATCGACTCGGCTGACGGCCAGAGTCGCTACATCCTGATCGGCACGGGTGGTTGGGCGGGAATCTATGAGAATGGTGCGGAAGTCGCCTCCACTTGTTGCCGGGCGCCGAACGAAACTATTCCTGCACATCTCACGGGAGATCGTTATCGGCTCGAGATCAGCAATGGAAAGCTGTTCTATGTGAGATACAGGGCGGGGCTGAGGACAGTGATGTTCACCAGCAACGCTGCGCTGCCTGCGTACCCGTACACTTTGAGCCTGCACGGGTCACCACAAAATTCGGAGTGGCAAAACTCTGTCGTGGCCCAACTCGCGCAAAACGCTACCTTCTCTTCGATCACAAACGGCATCGATCTCGGCAACGGCTCGGTGCGTAAGACTTCCACCGGCACGTGGGACTTCAGCGCCGTTGCTCGACAACAACTGCCCTCCGGTAGCGGATATTTCGAATCGACCGCCTCTTATTACAATCAAGCCATAAGCTTGAACGCCAATGACGGCCAGTATCGCTACATCCTGCTGGGCACTGGTAGCTGGGCCGGCATCTACGAAAATGGCGTGGAGGTAGCCGCTACATGTTGCCGCGCCGCGAACGAAACCATCGCGCCGCACATACCGGGCGATCGTTACCGGCTGGAGGTCACGCGGGGCAACCTCAGATACGTCAGATACCGCTCAGGTGTCAGAAGCGTAATGTTTACGAGTCCCAATCCGCTGCCGCCTTATCCGTTCGTTTTTACCTTCTCCATGTCTTTCCAGAATTCGGAGTGGCAAAACACGATGTTCAGCGACAATGTCGCGGAGCACAACGATGCCGCATTCGTCTCGCAGACTGTGCCGTCGACGATGGTCCCGGGACAGAACTACAACGTCACCGTGACGATGCGTAATACAGGCGCCAGCACCTGGACGCCCGACGGTGATTACCAACTCGGCTCGGAAAACTTATCTGACAACACACGCTGGGGAATGAGTCGCGTCAACCTGACTTCGATCGTTCCGCCAGGCTCGGATGCGACTTTCAACTTCACGGTCACAGCGCCCGCCGCGGGCTCGCATAGCTTCCAATGGGGCATGGTCCAGAACGGAGTTCAACGGTTTGGCGCCTTGTCGACTAACGTCAACGTGCAAACGGTGAACAATCCCCCATCCGTTACTCTGACCAGCCCCTCCCAAAATGCCACCTTCACTGCGCCGGCAACGGTATCGTTTGCGGCGACTGCTTCCGACAGTGACGGCACGATCACCAAGGTTGAATTCTTCCAGGGTTCGACCAAGGTAGGCGAGGACACCACGTCGCCTTACACGTTCGATTGGACCAGCGTCGCCGCGGGCAGTTACGTGCTTAGTGCCAAAGCTACTGACAATAGTGGAGCAACGACGACTTCGAGCACGGTCAACATCACCGTGAATCCGCCCAACCAACTGCCGACGGTGAGTTTGTCTTCTCCGAGCAGCGGTCAGATCTTTTCGGCGCCGGCGAACATCACACTCTCTGCTAACGCCAACGATCCGGATGGCATCGTTACGAAAGTGCAATTCTTCCGTGGTGGCTCAACGCTGATCGGCGAAGACACTTCGGCTCCTTTTAGTATTCCGTGGAACAGCGTCGCGGCGGGCAACTACAGTCTGACGGCGAAGGCAATCGACAATGCAGGCGCGACTGTTACCTCGGCTGCCATCTCGATCACGGTCAACGCGTTACCTTCCGTGACTTTGACGGCGCCAACGAATGGCCAGGTCTTCACTGCGCCTGCCAACATCACCATAACTGCTACAGCTTCCGACTCAGACGGAACCATTTCCAAGGTGCAATTCTTCAACGGCGCTACGCTGCTCAACGAAGACACGTCATCGCCGTACAGTTTCGCCTGGAACAACGTCGCGGCGGGTAACTACAACGTGACTGCA
>JADMIO011435051.1_pt1 | contig 15180 bp, 12 predicted proteins | sample 8958161 | NCBI WGS metagenome assembly JADMIO01 (sample SAMN16585339, study PRJNA669376) | soil metagenome | isolation source: Crop rotation soil | place: USA: Cullars Rotation, Alabama | collected 2011 | reverse complement strand
GGAAGGCAATTACATCGCGCAAGCCATCGAGGCTGCGTCGAAAGCCGGTGACTCGCAGCAGTGCGTAACCGCCGGCGAGCGCTTCGAGAGTATTTCCGGTTGCAATTCCGGCTGCAGTAAAAGCCGATGCACCAGTGATGAGATTCGCGACCAACGCGCCAACAAAAATCCCCGGCCAGATTCGCCAGCCGAGGACAAGGACCGCCGCCAGTGCCAGACCGGTGGGTGGCCAAACGAGCGTCGCAAATCCGGAGACGCGGTCGAGACTCAGGCCCGCCAGTGCAGCCAGAACATAGACAGCCGCGACCGCGGTGACATTCGCCAGATATCCAGGCGAAATGCGCGACTCGACGCGTGGAAGTTGTGCCGGGTGCGTTGAAGCGGTCGGTGTAGGTACCGTCACGGCCGTACTATATCAGTTGTGGAGAAGTTCGCCAATTAGGCGTTTGCGCACGCGGTGACGAACTTCCCGACAGCAGGAGGTCCACTCCCTCCGTTCTCCGTCTCGTCGTGCTTGAAGAAGACGTAGGTCTCGTTCCAGGTCTGAGCACTGACTCGTTTCGCCCAGTCGACCAACTCGCCTTCGTTGTAGTCGAGCTTGTGCAGGCGGAGGTATCCCCACGTCGAGGTGCACACGACCGGGCAGCGAAAATCATCCTGCTCCGAAATGCACATCGCGATGTCTCGCTCGCGCATTGCTGAGTAGATGTCGTCGTCGAACCAGCTCTCATGACGGAACTCGAAGACATAGCGGCGATCGGACGGCAGGAGTCCAAGGAATCCGCGAAAGCGATCGACGTCTTTCTTGAGATTTGGCGGCAGCTGAAAGAGAATCGGCCCCAGCCGATTGCCGAGTGTCGACGTGTTCTTCAGGAGGAAATCGACGAGTGTTGCCGATTCTTCCTTGAGCCGCGCGTGGTGGGTGATGCGCTGACTGGCCTTGAGCGCGAAGGTGAATGTCTCGGGCACCTGTGCTGCCCAATCGCGCAGCACATTCTCGCGCGGCAATCTATAGAAGGTGTTGTTGATCTCGACGGCGGGAAACCTGGTGGCGTAGAACCCCAGCATCCCGTCGTCCTTCATTTCCTTCGGGTAGAAGTTGCCCCTCCACTCCTTGAAGGCATAGCCGCTGGTACCGGCAAGGATCTTCACGAAGCTTTGCGCGCCGCCTTTTCCTTTTCCTTGGGCTTGCCGGTCTCGAGACTGGCCTTCAGCGCCTCCATCAGGTCGATGATCTTTGCTTCGCCACCGACCTTCACATCGGCCGTGATGTCCTGGCCTTCGATCTTCGACTGGATTGCTTCGAGCACCCGCTCGCGCACGGTGTCCTTGTACTTGTTCGGCTCGAACTCCTCGTTTGAGGTTTGTTCGATCAGCTGCTTGGCGAGCTTGAGCTCCTGCGGTTTCACTTCGCCTTCTGGAACTGGCACTTCCGTAGTCGAGCGCACTTCGTCGGAGTAGTGCAGCTGCTCCATCACGAGTACGCCGTTGAGCGGGCGAAGCAGCACGAGATGCTGCTGGCCGCGCGCGGCGTACTGGCCAAGGGCAGCCTTGCCCGTGTCCTTGAGAGCCTCCGACAGCAGCCGATAGGCCCGATCGCCGCCCTTATCGGGGCCGAGATAGTAAACCTTCTCGACGTACTCGCGGTCGATTTTGGCGAGGGGAACGAACTCCACGACATCGATGACGCTGGTCGCCTTTTCTTCGAGCGCCTTCAGCTCTTCGGGCGTCAGGATGACGTAGTTGTCCTTCGAGTACTCGTAGCCTTTGACGGTGTCGTCTCGACTGACTGTCTCGCCGTCCTTGGTGCAGATGTACTGCTGCTTGAGTCGTGAGCCGCACTTTTTGTGGAGCATGTTGAACGACACGCTCGCCTTGGATTCAGCGGAGGAGTAGATGTTGACCGGGACAGAGACCAATCCGAAGGAGATCGTCGCGGTAGCGATGGAGCGTGCGGGCATAAGCGGGGAGCGGAAAAGGGTAAGCGCTGAGCGCTACTGGCGCATCACAAATATTTCTTACGTGGAAAACTCGGGTACCGTATGCTTACCTTTGACGACGATCGACGCAAGAGCCAATCGACACCTGAGGTCAGCGGGTCGGCGAGTTTGCCAAGTAGTGACCCGTCAACGTCACTTTGCGTCACAATGCGGACTTGGGACAGAAGAGCGAACTACCACGCTGGTAGCTCCTGGCAGCGGACTAATGGCTAATTGCTGCAGGCGTCGGGACAGATCTCGGTTGAGTTAGAGGAAGGGCGTTTTGTTCGCTGCGATGACATGTAGATCCGTCTGGTTGCAGGCAGCCACCAGCTATTAGCTAGCTGCCATCAGGTACCGGCGAGGTAGTTAGCAGTTGAGTCCGGAATTGCTCTGTTAGGACACGCAAGGCATCCCAACGAAAAGGTTCGTGGAAAAATCTCCGGACGATAGCGACACACCTGCTTCAAAGGCCGAGGACAACCTCGCGGCCTACCGCGCAAAACGGTCGACCGACCGCACGCCCGAGCCGTTCGGCGGCGCGGTGTCGGCGACGGCGGGCAATCTATTCGTGGTCCACAAGCACGCCGCCCGCCAGCTTCACTTCGATCTGCGGCTGGAGATGGATGGTGTGCTGCGTTCGTGGGCGGTCCCGAAGGGTCCGTCGTACGACATGAACGACAAGCGACTCGCGGTCAAAGTCGAGGACCATCCGATCGAGTACGGAGACTTCGAGGGCGTGATCCCGGCAGGGAACTATGGAGCGGGCGGCGTCATCGTGTGGGATCGCGGTGAGTGGCTGCCACTCGAGGATTGGCGCGAGGGACTCGAGAAAGGGAAGCTGCTCTTCGAGCTCAAGGGTTACAAGCTCCACGGCAAGTGGACGCTCGTCAAAATCAAGAAGAGCGACAAGGACTGGCTGCTGATCAAGGAGCGCGATCAGTACGTCGCATCGCCCGGCGACGTGTTCAATGAAGAGTCGGTGCTTTCGGGGCTCACCGTCGAAGAAGTCAAAGCGGGCGACAACCTCGCTGCACAACTGAGAAAGGCCCTGGCTGCGGAAGAGAAAACTGTTCGCGGGCGAGTCGACCCGTACAAGGTCGAGGCGATGCACTGCGAAACCCAGGACGAGGCATTCACACGCGACGGCTGGCTGTTCGAGCTCAAGCTCGATGGCTATCGGCTGATTGCGAGCAAGTCGCGTGGTGAAGCGCTGCTGCTTACACGGAACGGCAACGACTACACGGCCGTCTTCCCTGAGATCGCGAAAGCAGTAAAGGCGCTGCCGTGCGACGACTGCATCATCGATGGCGAAGTCGTGGTGCTCGACGATAAAGGTCTGCCAAGCTTTTCCCGCCTTCAGAAGCGCGGACGGCTGTCATCGCCTCTCGAGATCGGGCGCGCAGCAGTTGAACTACCTGCGACGTTTTACACCTTCGACCTCATCGCCTACGAAGATTTCGACGTTCGTCCATTGCCGCTGTCTCGTCGCAAAGAGCTGCTGAAGGATCTCGTGCCCGCACTCGGCGCCGTCCGCTATCTCGATCACATCGAGCGAGAGGGCGAAGCCGTTCTCCAGCAGGTGAAGGCGATGGGTCTCGAGGGAATCATCGCCAAGAAAGCGGCGTCAAAATATCGGAGTGGACGCGTCGGCGATTGGATCAAGATCAAGACGGAGAAGACGGGCGATTTCGTCATCGTCGGCTTTACGAAGCCGAGCGGCAGTCGTGCGCACCTCGGGGCGCTCCAGCTCGCTGATTGGGTAGACGGAACCCTGGTCTACGCGGGACGAGTTGGCACCGGCTTCAGCGAAAGCCTGCTCAAGGAGCTGCACGCGCTGCTCGACCCGATCGTTCGCGGCGATCCGCTCTGTGCCGGCCCGGTCTATTCGCCCGAGAGCGAGCCGTTGCCAAGCGAAAAGATACCGGAGACGAAGACAACGGTCTGGACCGACGCAGTTCACGTTTGTGAAGTTCGTTACCGTGAGGTCACGCCGGACGGTTTGCTCCGTCACGCTGCTTTCCTGCGCATGCGCACCGACAAGCGCGCTCACGAATGCGAGCGACAGGGCTGGTTGAGATCGACGCCGATCGCTTCGGACGAGAACGTCGGAGTGGCGGGGGGCGAATTGCCGTCCGGTCGAGTCGTTCGCGAGCGTGTGCACGTGGATTCAACCGCGACGCACGAGCCACCGGTGCCACCGGCAAAGGCACCGGTCGAGAAAAAAATCGCTTTCTCGAATCTCAACAAGCTGTACTGGCCCGCTGACAAGTACACCAAAGGTGATTTGATCGAGTACTACCGCGCGGTGTCGAAGTGGCTGTTGCCGTACCTGATCAACCGGCCGGTGGTACTCACTCGCTATCCTGACGGCATCGACGGAAAATCATTCTATCAGAAAGACGCGCCGGTTTTCGCACCGGAATGGATTCGCACCACTCCGATCTGGAGCGAGGACACTCAACGCGAGATCAAATTCTTTGTCTGCGACGACGAAGAGTCTTTGCTCTACCTCGCCAACATGGGATCGATTCCGATCCACATTTGGGCCAGCAGATGCGGGTCGCTCGAGCTGCCCGACTGGTGTGTGATCGATCTCGATCCCAAGGACGCGCCGTTCTCCGCGGTGATTCGCTGCGCGCAGGTCCTTCACCGCGTCTGCGATTCGGTCGCGTTGCCAAACTATGTCAAGACAACCGGCAAGACCGGTCTCCACATCATGCTTCCGCTCGGCCGCCAATGCACCTACGAACAATCACGGATGCTTGGCGAGCTGCTGGCGCGGTTCGTCTTGAAAGAGTGTGCAGACATCGCGACGATCACGCGCCACGTGACGAAGCGCGGCGATAAGGTCTATCTCGATTATTTGCAGAATCGACACGGGCAAACCATCGTTGCGCCGTACAGCGTGCGCCCGTTACCAGGCGCGACTGTATCGATGCCGCTCGTTTGGGCCGAAGTAAATCATTCTCTCGATCCAAAGAATTTCACAATCAGGAACGCAATCGAGCGAATGGAGAAGATGGGAAACGATCCGGTGAGAGCGGTGATCGACGAAAAACCGAATCTCGCGAGCATCCTCGGGAATCTCGCCCAGCTTTGGGCTCAGCAATCGCCGAACACAACCTGAACAGAAAAAAAGCTCTGCCGAGTTGTGCGCGCGATTGCGCGATCAAGGGCTCGTTACTCAGTAATTTGTTTGCACAACTCTTTTCTGGCACGATACGAGCGTTGCGCTCGTAACGCGCGCAACACACGGCGCGATTGCTTCAGAAAAACTCAACGCTCAATTCAATGGCGATTCGAACGTCTCGCCTGACGTATATAGATGCGCGCCGTCTCTACGGCGTTGCCGGTTGCAACACATTTTGCGCTCGCTTCGCGACATGAGGTATCTGTTGCGGCGTGCGAGGTCTAGCGACCGGGCTGAAGTAAGTCGCGCGATTCATGGGTGTCACCGTGAACCGCCTAATAACGTGCGGGGCGACTGCCTTCGCACTGCTGAATTTTCTTTCTTGTTCCGATTCAACCGCCCCAGCGCTGAGCGCAGACGACCTGTCGGCCGACGCGGCGCGGGTAATCGGCTCGATTCAGGTTACACTCGCCAGTAGTTCGATCGATTCGGCTGAAACGACCCAGGCGACAGCTGCGGTGTATGATCGCCGTGGCCAGCTAATCAATCGTGCGGTAACCTGGTCATCGAGTAATACCGCTGTAGCCACCGTGTCGCAGTCAGGGCTGGTGTTTGGTGCATCGCCAGGGACTGCCGTTATTACGGCATCGCGTTACGATCACAGCGGTAGCGCAACGGTAACAGTCACCAGACTGGGTTTGCAAACAGTGACACCTGTCGCATCAGTAGTGGTTGCATTGGCCGCGACCTCCATCGCCATCGGCCAATCGACACAGGGAACTGCAACGGCTCGTGACTCCGCCGGCAATGTCTTGCCGGGGCGCACGATAACGTGGAGCTCGACCGATTCAACGGTTGCGATAGTATCCGATTCGGGTCGGGTCACGGGCTTGAAGAGTGGCAGTGCCCAGATTGCGGCGACCAGCGAAGGGAAAAGCGGTAGCGCTGCACTCACGGTTACCAGCGCGCCGGCAACTACCAATCCGGGAAGGGTGACCGATGTGGCGGTCGCATCGGTCGACAGTACATCTGCCGCACTCTCGTTGACACAAGTCGACGACGGCACGGGTCAGCCTGCCAAGTACGACGTTCGCTACGCACCTTCACCGATCTCCTGGGGCTCGGCGACATGGACAACAAATGGCAGCTGTACCACTCCAGTCGCAGGCACTGCTATTGGCGCCAAGCTCAATTGCACCGTAGCCGGCCTGGCGCCCGCGACGAAATACGATTTCCAGGTGATCGCCTTCCGGGGGACGCTGAATCAGAACGCGGTGTTTGGCAGTCTGTCCAACATCGCAACCGCTACGACCAAGGCGTCATCAGCGCCGCCGCCACCCCCCCCACCACCACCACCACCGCCGGGCTCGGTAGAGCCACCGGGAATGACTACACTGACCGAGAGATCGTTCAGTGCGTTGAATGAAGATGGTTGGACGAACACTGGAACGTCGTATTACTCGATTCAGCAGGACCCGAGTGCCCCTCAATCACCGAGCTCAGTCGGGCAGATTCTTTTCCCGGCCGGATTTGGCTCTGGTAACGCGCCCGCAGTTTTGGAAAAGGTCTGGGGCAGCGGAATCAAGACGCTCTACGTCTCGTTCTGGGTCAAGTTCTCTTCGAACTGGTATGGCAACGCCGCCGGCGTTAACAAGATCTTTCACTTCTGGATTGGCGGCAGCAATCGCCTGGTGCTGAACGCACGTGGCACCGGAACCGGCACATTGACCACTGAAGTGGAGCTGCAAGGAATAGTGGCTGGCGGTAATTACGATGCTGGCACTACGGCACTCTTCCTCCCCAACCTTGGGCCGAGTGGTCAGATCACACGAGGCCAGTGGCTACACTGGGAGGCTGTCTTCACCGGTAACTCGAGTGGGGCCGCCGACGGCAAGGTCGAGTGGTGGGTGAATGGCCAGAAGGCTGGCAGCTACAGCGGACTGAAGTTTGTGTCCGGCGCCGGCACCTGGCAGGAGATGGAGTGGAGTCCGACCTACGGTGGCGCTGGCTCGCCAGTACCGGCTACGCAATCCATGATGATCGACCACATCCGCGTGAGTGGGCATCAATAGTCCGACGACACGGGAAGCGCTACTGAGCGATTTTTTCCTGAATCAATCGTAGCGCTTCTTCGTCGGGTCTGTCCTGCGTCGTACAGCGCGCGCCGCGCATCCGCCATAGCGTGCCGGCGATCGAGAGATTTTCTTCGATCGCCTGCGCGCGCGGGATATTGGCGGCTGACGCGACGAGGCTTCGCGTCACCGAGTCGAGCGCCGCGGCTACTTCCGGCGATTGTGCGTCGAGACATTTCCTCGCCGCCACAATAGTCCGCTGCACCAGCGACCGGCTGCGCCGCAGCTGCTCATCGATCGGCAGTCCGCGCTGCCCGGGATCCATTGCAATCACCGTATCGGTGAGCGCAATTCTCTTTTTGATCACACTGTCATCCGGTGCGACCTTGAGGGCCGCGTCGAGATGGTCGCGAGCGGTGTTGAAGTTGCCCATCGCCAGCGTCGCGTCAGCGAGTCCGACGTAAGATTCCGCGTCCCGTGGATTGTGACGCAGGATTGTTCGATACATCTCGCTGGCGCGCTCCGGGGACCCGGCGACGACGAACAAGTGCGCGACCTTGCGTCGCGCGCTGTCGGTCTGCGCTTCGTCCTGCAGCGGCAACAACTCCGACAGCAGGTCCTGCTTGTCGCCGCTCTGCGCCAGCAAATCGATGAGCTCGTACCTACCGGCGGTGCGATTGCGCTCGGCGTCCGGCCCCTGCCACATGCCGAAGATCGCGCGGTGGTAATACGACTTCGCTTCGTCAGCGCGTCCTTCCTTCACCAGCACGCGGGCGAGCTCGAGGTTGGCAGGTCCATCGTTGGCATCGCGATCGAGCACCGGGATCAGAAGTTGCTCGGCGACGGCGGCGCGTCCCTGCGCCAGAAACGCCTGGGCAAGAGCCACAGTGTAAACCGAATGAGTCCGATCGAGTGTCGCGGCGACGCGAAAATGGTCGATTGCGTCGTCGATGTCGCCGGCGGCGAAGAATTGCTGGCCCCGCTTGTACTCGCTGAGGGCGGTCGCGCTGTTGGCGCTCTTGTCGATGCGCGCCAGCCCGGTGTCAAATGCAAGCATCAAGAGAATTGCCGCCAGAATCACGGTGAACGTGAGCAGGAATTCCGACGTGCTCGCCGTCGGCGGCGGACCAGATGCCTGCTGACCGGGATCCGTCATTATTCCACCACCCGAGTGCCGCGCACAGGCGTCATGCGTCTGGTGTCGACGCCGTACGCTTTGAGGACGTCGACAAGCGTCACTATCCCCACCATTTCGCGAATGTTGCTGCGACTCACTACCGGCAGCGCATTGTGTCCGGTGTCGCCCATCCGCGCGAGAGCCAGGCCAAGCGGCTGATCTTTATGCACGTGCGGGATTTCAGCGTTGCCGTCTTTGACGAGCGCACGCGCCCGTTTCATGATCGTCGCGATGGTCACCGGACGCTGATTTCCCGTCGCTGCATCGACGACGTCATTCACGCGCACCATGCCGATCAATCCATCGTCGTCAACGACTGGCCACGACTCGAGGTCGCTGTCGCCGAATCGCGCCGTCGCTTCATCAACTTTCATCTCGGCCGTCAGCGGCTGCGGAGACTCGCGCAGGGCAGTCGTCACCCACAACCCGGATGCGGCGCGGAATGCGCCGGATGGAAGGTGCAGTCCATCCTGTAGCGCCAGCGCTTCGTACACCGTCTCTCGCTGCAGGCGGTGAGAGATGTAGTATGCGAGCAGGTTGGCGATCATCAGCGGGACGATGATCGTATAGTCGCGAGTCACCTCGAAGATCATGATCACTGAAGTCAGCGGTGCGCGAACGACGCCGGCGAATGCCGCGCCCATTCCAACCAATGCGTACGCGCCAGGACCCGCTGTCGACGCGGGGAACGCGAGGTGCGCCAGCCCGCCGACGCCAGCACCAACCATTGCACCGATAAAGAGACTCGGGCCGAAAATTCCGCCCGCATTTCCTGACGCGTACGAAACGGAGACTGCGATGATCTTGAGCAGAGCGAGCAGGAGCACCGTCTTGATGATCATGTCACCGTTTAGCACCCGCTCGACGTGCTCGTAGCCGACACCCATCACCTGCGGAACGAAGAAACCAAACACACCTACAACCAACCCTCCTGCTACCGGTTGCAGCCAGAGCGTCGACGCAGGCAGTTTTTGAAACTTCGACCGGAGCCAAAGCAGTAGCTTGACGAACCCGACTGCGACGAATCCACCGATGATGCCGAGCAGCGCGTAGATCAGCAGCTCATACAGGCTGACGAGTCGATAGCTCGCAACCTGGAACAGCGGATTGTCACCCAGCACGAGGTGCAGCACCATCCACGAGGTAGCCGACGCGATGACGACTGAGCCGAGTACCGGCGCGTGCAGGTCGCCCATGATTTCTTCGAGCGTGAACAGCACGGCGGCGATCGGAGTGTTGAACGCGGCGGAAAGAGCTGCGGCTCCGCCCACAGGCAACAGCCATCGGATCTGATTTCTGCTGAGTCCGAGTCGTCGTCCGATGCTCGAGGCGAGACCTGCGCCCATGTACACTGACGGCCCTTCGCGCCCGAGTGGGATACCGCTGGCGAGCGTCAGCGACGTCACCATGAACTTGCCGATGACGGAGCGAAGCGAGATACGTCCGTCGTGGATGAAAACCGCGGCGCGCGTTTGAGGGATGCCGCTGCCACGCGCGAGAGGGAAGTACCGAAAGAGGAGATAGCCGGCGATCAGCGAGCCGACGATCGGCGTGACGAGTCGACGCCAACCTGGTCCGCCCGCCGGATAGATGTGCGCGCCGAGTCGACCCGTGAGAAGGAGGAAGCCGACAACGACGAGTCCGACGAGCGCGCCGATGACAAGGCTGAGCGCGAGTGCGAGTCGATCTTCTTTTTTGCGAAGATCCTCCACCAGCTCAACAATTCGTTTCGGAACGCGGGGGAGCTTCCGTCGTGGCATTGGCAAAAACTAAGTGTTCAGCGGTGTCGGCTGCAGTCGGAAGACTACCTTTGATGCATGCAGGTAAAAGGATGGCTTCCTGTCAGGAGCAGCGGGCGGCTAAGGAATCTCTGGCCAACCCTCTAGCGCGAGTAGAGTCGGTCGTCCACCGAGTGAGTCGGCGCGCACGCGATCCGCTTGAAAGTCGAGCGTAGTTCCCTTTGGTCGATCGGTCGAACGGGCCTTTGACTGTTTCATTTGGATGCCGCGCACTGCCGGATACTGATCGGCGTTCAGATTGTAGGCACCCCAGTAGTGAGTGAATTTGAGAGAGCGATACAGGCGGCTCGGCGTCAGTCCAGCGCGATATCCGACGTACACGCCCGGGACATAGCCGGCGCCTGAAACCGCGGAGTGCCACGCATTGCAGTAATCGATTACCCGTTGGAATGGAGTTCCTGGCGCGACACCTTCGAGATCGCACCACACCGTCACACCCCACGGTGCGCCAAGTAGCTCGCATTCGCTTGCCGCGACGCCGCCGTTCTTCGTGCCCTTGATGCGGCTCGGATTCCACGCCGTTTCTGATTCGACGTACTGCACCAGCATCAAGCCAATGCCGGCGCTGAGCAGTGACTTCGCTTCGTTCACCTTGAGCGCAGACGCGTGCGGCTTGTCTCGTCGGACGTATCGAACGCAAAAACGGTAGCCGGCGCGCCGAAAAGCCGACGCGGCGCTGCTGGATACAGTCTCAGTGGTATCGAACCCACGCACCCCGTCGGGTGCGGAAAATACGTGACCTGGCAACGGCATACATCATCTTACAAAAACAACCTCTCCGAAGGTTCCCCGGGTTTCCGCTGAGGCACGCCGGTTGCCTTCAAAAAGGGCGTTGTCTCCCCGACGGAGGTTGCGATGACAGAGACCCTGGTGAAGTTCGACGAGCCCATTCGGCGGGCTGACGGAACGCCATACATCGTGCAGGCGATGGCGCGCAGACGGGATGACAATCTGTGGGAAGGCTGGCTGTTGTTTACGCCCGCAAAAGGTGGTGAAGCCGTGACTTCAGGACGGGAAACGACGCAGCCCAATCGCGACGCAGTGATGTACTGGGCGCAGGGTTTATCGCGTGTCTACCTGATGGGCGCGCTCGAGCGATCCTTGGTGCCATCCGCCTCCACGGCGCGCGAGCGCGAAGCGTTCCCGAGCTAGACGCTCTACTCCCATTCGCCGAGCGGGTAAAACCCGTTTCGAATCCAGACGTCGTTGGGAACCGCTTTCGCCAGGTTGGCCTGTTGGACCAGATACTCATCCGACAGCGCGGTGAGACTTCTGAAATCCGGATAATCGACGCTTTCCAGGCCTTCCCGGATGATGTGCGCGACAAAGGCGATCGCGCCAACCGTTGGCAATGCGCCCTGAAATTCACGGACGATTTGCGACGGCGGCACCGGGCCAGTCGCGATCATCGGGACTCGGATTTTTACGCTGGACACTATTAGCTAGGAAGCCGCCTGGCTGTCTGTTTTCCACATCAGGAACGCGAGCCAAAACATAAAAACGCGATTCGCCAGGGGCCATTCGTTCGGCAGATCGATCTTCGCGCGCTTGGTGAACTTTCCCTGCGGATAAATTCCGCCGAGCTGAGTGTCGCCGTCGAACAAACCAAACTTCCGACCTGTCCATCGCAGCTTGCGCATCTCGACCAGTCGATTGCCGACCTGAATTGCGAATTTATCCCGAAAGACACTCAGCTTGGACGCGCGCGCGACAATCGTCCCGTTGTGCTCGAGCAGATAATCGCCCCCGAGGAGCTGCTCGCGGTACAGATTGTAGGTGCCATCCTCGAGCTCGAGCGTCGCCTTGCAGCGCCAGATCGATGGATCGAGCTCACCGACGAGCTGATTCTCCTGTTCCAGTCGGAAGTTGGTCGAGAATAGGTTGGTCGGAACCGCTTCCAGCATTTTCGGGCCTCGGCGAGTTGTACTAATAAATTACGACAAGTCGCCGGAGAAAGTTGCAGACCCTAACACTCCTCCGTAACTGCCCCTATACTAGATCGTAGAGTCTCAGGGGGTGGATCGTGTTGCAAAGTCAACGATCCGGGTCAGAAAGCAGCGCCGGCAGAAGCGGCACCACGTCATTACGCGCGGCCACATTGCAGCGGCTCGTCGCCGCGCTCCCCGACCGTTATGAGTTTCTTGGCGAGATCGGTTCAGGCGGCGCCGCGCACGTCTTCCTCGTTCACGACAACGAGCGCAAACAGAACGTTGCGATCAAGGTTCTGCGTCCGGAAGTCACCACTGCAATTGGACGAAAGCGATTCCTGCGCGAGATCGAGATCATCCATCAACTGCAGCATCCTAACGTGTTGCCGATGCTCGACTCGGGCACCGTTGCCGGACAGGTTTTCTTTACGACGCCTTATGTCGAGGGCGACACCCTCGAGATGAAGATTCGCCGCGAGCACAGATTGACGCTTGCGGACACGGTTTCGATCGCCAGCGATGTTGCGGCAGCGCTCGACTACGCGCACTCGCGAGGCCTCATCCACCGTGACATCAAACCAGCGAACATTCTTCTGAGCGGCAACCATGCGGTCGTCGCCGACTTCGGAATTGCGCGCGCCGTCGCCGTCAAACGCGACGATGCCATCACCATCTCCGGGGTCTCACTCGGTACCGCGCAATACATGAGTCCCGAGCAGTGCAGTGCACTGCGTGAGCTCGATCAGCGAACCGATGTCTACGCTTTTGGATGCGTGGTCTACGAGATGCTGACCGGCGATCCTCCATTCACGGGGGCGTCGGAGCAGATCATCCTCGCCCGTCACTGCGCCGAGGCGCCGCAGTCGATGAGAACGGTGCGACCCGATCTGCCGAGGCGAGTCGATGCAGTGGTGATGAAATCCCTGGCCAAGGTTCGTTGGCATCGGTATCGGAGTGCCGGAGAATTCTTTGATGCACTCGATGCTGCCTCGCGCAGCTGACGAATAAAAAAAGCCGGCATCTCTGCCGGCCTTTTTTCTGCGAAAGTGTTCTACGCGTTCTTGGTCCTGGTAACGTCGATCGTGTGACCGCAGAAGGATCCCTTGATCGTCAACGTCTTGGTCGACGGATCGAAGGTTCTGGTAATGTCTACGTCGCACGTACCCGAGCCGCCGGTTCGCGACCAGCTGAAGCCGCCCTTGTGCGAAGCGGTCTGCAGCCCCGACAACGCGGCGTTGACGATGTTCAGGTGTGCAGCGTAGTCGAGACTGCCGCTCAGAGTAAGCACGCCGTCGCGTGTGTCGAACGCGCAATTGGTGTCGGTACGCGTGGCGGTCGCATCGAGCGTCAGGTTGTGCGCAACTCTGTCGCCGGTGCCTGTCACGCTACCCGAGAGCGCGCTCTGTCCACCGCGCGGGCACTGCCTCGTCACGGAGAACGTCGTGTTGATCGGGAACGGTGTCGATGTGACGGCTGCCGATCCGCTCGTTCCATCACTGCTGATGGAGAACGAGACACCGGGTCCGAAATCGGTGGAGCTGAGAGACTCGACGTTGTCGAAGTCGGTGGCGAGCTGATTTGCATCGGCCTGACTGATTCCGTTCTTCAAACCAGTCGAGTCGCTACAAGCAGCGGCTGCAACCAGCAAGGCTGCGCCACCAAACAGGTAGAATTGTTTGCGCATTTATACTCCGGGGTGGAGAGGTTTTGGTGATGAGACGGCTCCCGAAGGCCCTCTGTTAATCGAAGACTTTCCGAACGCCGCCGCAGGTCACCTTAACGGCGTATTACCGGCAGTCCCCGCCCGAAGGTTCCCCGTCGGGCAGGTACGGCCGTTCGATTCGCAATCGGTCAGGGAAGCCGACCGGTCCCGACTCTGAGATTGTCGATCCACATGTACTGGTCGGCAGGCGACCCGTCGCCGATGTAGGGCGCGATCAGGAACTGGTTCATCTGCATCGTCGCGTGCGCGCCGGTACGATACAGAATGTCATGCCGGTCGATGATCAGCTGGCCGTTGAACCAGTACTGCATGACGCCGTCAGCGTTTCCTTTGCCATTGGTGACGGTGTTCAGCTGAACGTAGGCTTCGACGAAATTCCAGCTGTTCTTGTATCCCGGCCCCGCGGTCGGCTGGAACGTCACCGGCCCGGTGATCTTCTTCGAGTTGTAATAGGTGGAACCGTTGGCGAAGCACTCATGATACATGTTGGCTTCGACGCTTCCGTTGCACCCCGATGTCGATCGGTTCTCCGTGACGCCAACCAGGTTGTTGGGCAATGCTCCGTAACTGTAGTTGATCGACTTGTTGTCCTGTACGGCGATTACGGGCCGTCCACCGTTCAGATAATTCTGCTCGATGTAAATGTTCAGGTAGCTGTTGGACGGCCCGTCCCACTGACCGTCGAGCGTGCTTAGCATGTAGAACTCGTGCGGGTGATAGGCCTGGCCACTGCCAACGTAATTCGCGCTGTATTTCACCCAATAGCTGACGTACACCGAGCTGGTCGGCGTGAATTGGTGGCGTTGTGCGTTGCCGGAAGTTGGTGTGGTTGCGCCACTCAGCCAGTGATATTGCGCGGAGGCAATGCTGCCCTGAATGTGCTCAGTCGTGGAAAGCTCGACGTGAGTGTTGTCGTACCAGCCACGCGAAGCGATGTTGCCATCCTCGAAATTCTCCTGAAAGAGCAGGGTGCCGTTGCCCGGAGGTGGTGGTGGGGGGGGCGGAGGCGGCGGCGACGAATCCGTTGCAGCGAGAACTACGATCGCTGCGCTGCCGCTGATGCTGTTGTTCGTGGCGACGATCGATGCGTTTCCGGCCTTGATGCCGCGCACGAGTCCCGAGGTATCGACTGTGGCAACACCGGGATCGCTCGAGCTCCAGGTCACAGGCCTGCTCATTGGCCGCCCGCGTCGGTCCTGTTCGGTTACCGTTGCCTGGGTAGTTTGTCCGGCCTTGATCGTATCGCTCGCCAGGTGTACCTGAATCGCGGCGAGTACTCTGTATTGATCTGCGGAGAGATCGTCACTGCTGATTCCGTTCGGCGCTGTTCCGTCCGAGCAGGAAAGCGTGGCGAATATTGCAACGGCGG
>JADMIO010871545.1_pt1 | contig 15182 bp, 11 predicted proteins | sample 8958161 | NCBI WGS metagenome assembly JADMIO01 (sample SAMN16585339, study PRJNA669376) | soil metagenome | isolation source: Crop rotation soil | place: USA: Cullars Rotation, Alabama | collected 2011 | reverse complement strand
AGATTCGAAAGGCGGCTTCGGTGGTCTCCAACGACTGCCGTGTGATCGCACCTTTTTCAACGAGGCCTATACGATCCTTATAATAGCGTTCGTCGCGGTCGAGCTGAGTCTTTGCTGCGGCAACATTGTTTTCGAGGATGCGGATGTCTTCAGGGCGCGCAATCTTCATTGCCCGCTCTTGAGCTTGAGTGGCTTCCAACTGGCTTTTTGCGCGATTCCGCGCGACCTCATAATCGCGGGCATCAAGCTGCGCGAGGAGGTCTCCTTTTTTCACCTCCTGACCTTGTTTCACTTTCAATGCAATAACTCTCCCGGCCACCTTGAACGACGCATCAGCCTGTTCGTTGGCTTCAACTACGGCCGGATAGCGCCGGACATCGCGCTCATCAGTGGTTTTGACTTTTACAATTTTTGCTGGCCGGGATTCAGGCGGCTGTATTACCGGGCTTTCGCGACAGCCTGCGATCGATAAAATGAACAGGGCAAAAATCAAAGCGTTCAGTTTCCACAGCATAGCTTCGGCTCCAGCTGGTACGCCATTACTTGACGGCAGGTTCAAGATTTCCGACAGAGTGCTCTTTCATCATCGTTCGAATCTGTTCGAGATAGCTGTCATAGTCGGGCGTTCCGGGCGCGCTGTAATTCCAGTTCTTGTACACGCCCGTCAATTGAGTGAAGAATTTGCGCGCTTCGTCTTTGTTGGCGAAATGGTAATCAGCGTCGATCAGCGATTTCAAAAGTTGAAGGCTGAAGTGCTGACGCTCACGTGGCGCGGCACTGTCGACTTTGTCGAACGCGTCCTGTTGCAGATAGACCATGTCCAGAAGCATGGACTTCTGCCAGCGAACGTAGTCAGCGTCCGTGATTCCTTCTTCGCCGGTGACTTGCATCATCTGATAAATCGAATCGCCATCATGAAGAAGCTTGCTGAAACCTTTGACATCACGCACCCAGTTTTCGCCCAGATGTTTGTCAAACCAGGGCTTGAGCTGATCCAAATAGCGTGACCACGAAATCAATGGATCGATCGCTGGATAAAAGCGGCGATAAGCGCGGTCATACGAGAGTCCCAGAAAAGTTTTTACTGTAGCGAGCGTTGCCTGAGTGACGGGTTCCTCGAAATTTCCTCCCGCCGGAGAGACGGTGCCAATTAAGGTGAGCGAGCCGACGGTGCCGTCGGGTGTTCGCAAAACTCCCGTGCGCTCGTAGACGCCCTTGATCGCAGAATCGAGATATGCCGGGAACGCTTCTTCGCCAGGAATCTCTTCCATTCTTCCCGACGTTTCGCGCATCGCCTGAGCCCATCGCGAAGTTGAGTCCGCGATGCAGAGCACGTGGTAGCCCATCTGTCGATAGTACTCGCCCAGCGTCATGCCGGTGTAGATCGAAGATTCGCGCGCGGCCACCGGCATCGAGGACGTGTTGCACACGATGATCGTGCGGTCCATCAATGATCCGCCGGTGCGCGGGTCTCTTGTTTCGGGATATTCTTTAATTGTTTCAACAACCTCGCCCGCGCGCTCGCCGCACGCGATGATGATGACGATGTCGACCGTCGCGTAGCGCGCGATGACGCTCTGTAAAACAGTCTTACCGGCGCCAAAGGGTCCAGGAATACAACCTGTGCCGCCCTGCGCTATTGGGAGGAATGTATCGATGATGCGCTGCTGCGTTGTCATCGGTTCGGTGGGATACAGGCGCTCGGCAACACCTTGAGTCAGCATCGATTCAGGCATCGGCCGCCGCACGGGCCAGCGCTGCTGCATCGTGACCGGGATCTCCGATCCGTCTTGCAGTTTTAACTTCGCGATCGTCTCGTGCACGGGGAGAGCGCCGGCTGTCGCGATCCATGAGACTTCAACTTTTCCGCGGATGCCGAATGGGACCATTACCTTGTGATTGAACGTGCCTTCTTTTGTGTGGCCCAAAGGTGTTCCGGCAGTGACGCGATCGCCGGCTCGGACCAACGGCAGGAAATTCCATTTTCGTTCCTGGTTGAGCGCCGGCGCGTACACTCCGCGCGGCAGGAAAAATCCATATTTCTCAGCCAGAACAGAGAGCGGATTTTGCAAACCGTCGTAAACATTTCCCAGCAGTCCCGGCCCGAGTGAAATAGACAGCAGTTCGTTTGTAAGCTCGACCTGGTCCCCGACGCGGACTCCGCGTGTGTCTTCGAAAACCTGCATTTCCGCGCGTCGTCCCTGCACACGCAGAACTTCCGCCTTTAAGCGCTCATCGCCGACAACGATGTAGCCGACCTCGTTTTTCATGACCGGCGTATGGCTGACGTCAATCGACACCAGACTTTCTTTCACGCCAATCACCGGCGCAGTTCGCTTCGCCGGCGCTTTATGTTCGGCCTCTCCAGCGCGCTGGGGAACGGCTTGTGCCGGAGCTTCGGCAACATTAACTGCAGACAAGTTGTCGCTCACCGATTACCTCCTCAATTAATTTCTGGAAACGTTTCGTGGATTCTTCAGGCTTGTAAGAAATCCAACGTTGGAGAATGTCCCATTTGAACGCGTACGCCGCGACGAACTCAAAACCAATGGGATTAAGTTCGCCCATCTTCGTTAGTTGTTGCCATTCAATGCGCATCTGCAATCGTTCAAGCGAAATCGAATCGTGCTTTGCAAGCAGTTGATGTGCTTCATCAAGCCATGGGAACAAAGCATCCAGGCCAAGATTTCGCTTATCCCAATTCGTTTTGATGAGTCTGACCAGACGTCCCGCGCCCCATGTCTTTTCGGGCGGTGTCCGATGACCTTCCGATTTAAATCGCAGCGCCGCCATCGCAGCACGGCCGCCGATTCGCCAATCGACATAATCACGCAGCGCCTGATTTGTGGCGTTGGCCATAAAGGCCCGATACTTTTTTTCGATCAGTTCTGTTGGCGAAGCCGCTGGATGCCGCCGCCACCGGAGCAGTTCGCCGGTACTCTTTAGTTGCGCGTAATCATCCGCCTCCAGCATTCGAAGGCGGTTGGCCAACGCCAATTCTGTGATCGGTACGCGATCGGCGCGTTCAAAATGCGGCAAATACGGCAGGCTTGCCGACAGCATATAGTATTCGCTGGCCATTATTTCATTCCTGTTCACCCATAATCTCGCGAAATCGCGGGGCGAGATGCTGAATTAATAACTCAGTGATCGCACGATCAGACAGATCGATTTCGAGCTGCTCATGGACAAGCTTCACTCTGGCGCCGCCCTGAACTTTTTCGGTCGGAATAATAGTGATTCCCTGCCGAAGCAGGCCCGTCGCCACGCTTTTCAGAAATTGCGTTGTTCGCTGGCGCGATTCCGCGTTGCCCTGACCTTCCAGAATTGCTCGAGAAAGATAAATGTGCGCTTCTTTGTCGTGGATGTGTTTGTCTACCGCCTCGCCGGCCAGAATCAGGACCAGCGAACGCAGGAATTCTGGATCCTCGGTGCTTTTCACGACGAGTTGATTCAAGTACTGCTCGAAGGCTTTACGCACTTCTGTTCGAAGAGAAAGCATTGCATCGCGGCCTGCCAATCGCAGCGAACCCTGCGCGGCCGTGTGCAACGCCTCGATTTCTTCGCGAGCTCTTGCGCGGAGTGCATCGGCTTCGCGCTGGGCGTCGGCGACGATTCGCGCGGCTTTAGCTTCCGCTTCCCGCACAAGCCGCTCTGATTCAGTTTGTCCGGCACGAACGCCGTCGTCTCGCAGGCGCGAAATCAGCCGGTCGATTCCTGCTGCAGCAATTGCCTCTGCCATGCGACACCTCCTTTATGTTGGCAGTTGGCCGGCCAGGACCAGCGCGAACACGAAGACGAAAACGGCAAACCCTTCGACGAGAGCCGCAGGTGTCACCGAGACTCCAAAAACTTCAGGTTTGTTTTTGAATGCATTGATGGACGCGGCGCAGCAACTGCCCTGAGCAAACGCGCTGTACATTAATGCCAGGCCTGACAGTACCCCGATGCCAAAAATGCCGGGGGCATTGTTGATGTTCACGCCTCTATTCAAGGTCAGCATGATCACGATGCCGTAAATGACCTGTGACGAGGGCATGGCGGAAACGCCGATGAACTTTCCGAATCCGCCTTCTGTTTCGAGGATTGCGCCGCACGCTGCCTGACCAGCGCGGGCCACGCCGACCATACTTCCGATGGCTCCAAGGGCCATGGGCGCATATACGCCAATCCAGCCCAGAGCGAGAATTAACGCTTCCAAGAGATGCTCTCCTTTCGGAAAAAGGGGCGATAGAGATTTCCTTCTTCTTGCACGCCCCAGTTAAAAAATTCGATCACATTCAGGCGAAGGCCATGAATAAATCCGCCAGAGATGCTGAGGAAAAGATTGACGATGTGTCCGAACAACAACACGCCGACGGCGAACACGATCCCAATTCCGGCCCATTTATTGTAGAGACTCTGGGCCATGCCGTTGAAGACCGCGGCGAGCGATGCAGATGCCAGTCCAAGCGCGAACAAGCGCAGATAACTCAGGACATCGCCAAACGCAGACGTAATTCTCGTTAAGCCGAGAAGTCCACCAATCAGGCGTTTGCCGGCGGGCTGGTCAGCCGCTGTAAACAGAACAACCATAAGCGCGCCGATCGCGATCGCTGCAAAACCGACCGCTTTAACTTTTGCAGAGCCGTACTTGGACCCCAACGCTGCGGCCGTGCCGCCCACGACCATGATGGCCCAGCCCAGTGGTGCCAGAGCGCGCAGGTCGCGGCCAAAACGCCAGGCGTTCATCAAGTTCGCCAAGGTTACATGAACGGCGCCAATGAGAACTGAGATCAGCATCATCGGACCATAGTTTTTCATATCCAGCACGTGGAAGGATTTCAGAAATCCCGATCGCGGCTCTACGCCGAAATAAGAGCCGACCAGAACGCCATAGACAATTGTCAGAATCGAAATCCAGGCGCAGATCGTACGCCAGCGCCGCGAGAGCTCCGTTTTACCGAGAGGTTTCCAGAAAACGGCCACTAGCAGCGCCATGATCGCGCCATAACCGGCGTCGCTCATGATCATCGCGAAGAAAATTCCAAACGAGAAGAACACCACCGCCGATGGATCGCAAAGCCAATAACTCGGAGTCATGTAGAACGAGACCAATTCTTCGCCGCCCGAGATCAGCTCTGGATTGCGAAATTTCGTCGGCGGAACCTCGGAAGGTTCTGGAGGGTGTGCTTCCAGAATCAGCGCTCGATCTGAAGCAAACGCCTGCAGTCGCGGCAATTGATTCTGAGGAATCCACGCTTGAAGTGCGAAGACGGGGCCCGCATCGCGCGTTTGGCCCTGCACCTGCGCCAAAGCCGATGCGTCGTCGAGCCGGTTCATACTTTGGCTCAGGAGCAAACACCAGCGCGTCATGCTTTCGCGCTCGGCCTGTGCATCGCCGATCGATAATTCAACCTCTTCCAGGCGCTCTTCTAATTGACTGAGTGAGCGTTCATCGGCGCGCAGAGGCGGAACTGGCATGGCTTCGGGTGGCGGTTCGTCTTCGCCGACCACTGCGACGTAATTGAACTGATTGTCGCGTCCGACCAATTCCCATGTGAGCTTCGAGTTTTCCACCAGCGTATGTTGATAGACCGGCACGCGGTAAAGCCACACACGCTGCCCGCGAAGTTCGTTTGCCGTTGGAGGATTGAAATTTCCCCATGGACGCCGCTCCTCGATCAATTCAATCAACCGGTCACGATCAGCATTCAGCGCGTCAATTTTTTGTCTTAGGGCCAGCGCATCACGTTCAATCTTCTCAGCGTCAAAATGCGCATCTTTTGTCACCTGTTTGAATTTGTGCGGGCTGGAGAGTAGGAATTGGAGTGCCTCGCGACTTTTCGCGGACGTGCCGGACTCAGCTGTTGCGGACTCAGCGAGCGGAATGATGTGCAGCGAACCCAGACTCTGCAGCTCTTCGAGTAGTGCTTTCTTCTCCTGCATCAGGCCGACAAGAGTGATCTTATAAAGCGGTGTGAAGCTCACGTTGCATCCTCCGCAACGGCCGCCACGTTGCGCGACTTCGCAAGCTTGGATCGCACCACTGCTTCGCGTTCAAGATCGCCGAGAAAAATGCGGATGCGGCGAATATTTCCTTGTGTCTGCGGAATGAGGATGCGCTCGAAGAGATTGACGCGCTGAGTAATGATCCGGAGTGATTTTGTGATGAGTTCAAATCGGCGTTTCGCAACAGCCAGCCGAACGCGGCCCTCTACCGCGATGCGTAACTGCCGGACCAGTTCATCGACCCACTCTGGACGCGCCATTTTGGAATATTCTGCGACTTCAACCTCGACCGCGCGTAACACCGGGAGTCTCACGCCGACCAGATTTTCCTCGCCAATGTCACATTGCTTCAGCCGCACCAGTCCAGAGACGTCGATGTCGCCATTGGAAAGCATCGGAAGTTTTTGGCCGATCGTGACGTCTGATTCGCCAATCTCGCGAAGAACGCGATCATAGTTGGCCCGCGCGCGCTCGTATTCCATGGCAAGCTGGCGGCGCTTCAGATCAAGGGAAGGCAGCAGGCGGCGGTACAGCTGCAGTTGCGATCGCTGCGTCTGAAGATTGCTTTTGCTTAGCTTGAGCTTAGGCATGTGCGACCTCTGCCGCAGCCATCTTGGGAAAGTACTTGTCCACTAGCGCCTTTTTCATCAACAATTCATGCGGCTCAAAGCATTCGGCTAAAGTCATCCAGCAAAGATCGAGAGCTTCCATGAGCGGCATAGATGCTTCGATATTCATGAATCGTTCGCGAAACAGTTCGCCAAATTTCAGAAGCTTCTGGTCAAACTCAGTCAACTCGAACGCCATGGCCTGCTTTTTCTGCGATTCTTTTGCGCTGGCGTATAGCCGGATCATGGTGGTCATGATCTGCGAATGATCCTCACGCGTTGCTTTGCCAACGACATGCTGCTTCAAACGCGACAGGGATCCAAAAGGATCGAGCACTCCGTCATGAAGATAGAATTGCCCTTCGGTGATGTATCCGGTGTTATCTGGAACCGGGTGTGTGACGTCATCTCCCGGCATCGTGGTGACTGTCAAAATGGTGACAGAGCCGGCGCCCTTGAAACCGCAGGCCTTTTCGTAGCGCTGTGCGAGTTGAGTGTAGAGATCGCCCAGATAGCCGCGTGTTGCCGGAATTCGCTCTTGGGCGATTCCCAATTCCTTCATCGCGTCGGCAAACGAAGTCATGTCCGTCATCAGCACAAGCACACGCTTGCTCTTTTCGACTGCAAACTTTTCGGCAACGGCAAGCATCATATCGGGAACCAGCATGCGCTCGACGATTGGATCTGAGGCCTGGTTGACGAACATGATGGTGCGATGAAAAACGCCGCGAGCTTCGAATGCTGTTTTGAAAAAGTAATAGTCGTCGAACGTCAGTCCCATCCCGCCGAAGACAACAATATCCGCGTCGGCCTGAAATCCGATGCGCGCCAGAAGCGCATTAAAAGGCTCGCCGGCAACCGAGAAAATCGGGATCTTCTGGCTTTCGACAAGGCAATTGAAAATATCGATCATCGGGACTTCGGTCTCGATGAGCTTCGAGGGCATCAACCGCAGCATCGGGTTCACGGTTGGGCCGGCGACTTCGATGGTGGGATCGGACGCCAATGACGGGCCGCCGTCCATCGGTTCGCCTGATCCGCGGAAGATGCGCCCGAGAAGATTTTCAGAATAAGCAACGCGAAACTCATGGCCGAGAAACGTAACGCGATCGTCGGTTGAAATGCCTTTGCCGCCACTGAACACCTGTAGGCTGCAAATTTCCTCATCGATGCCGACGACGCGCGCAATCGACTGCGAACCATCGCCGGAGTGAACAACCGCCAATTCGCCGAAGGCTACGCGCGGCGCGCGAACCCTGATTGTGTCGCCGACGATATCGTGAATGAGCGTTTGGCTGACCAGTTTTTCAATCATAAAATTTCAAGTCCAATAACGAACGCCCGACTTGCGCGGAGGGGCGCAAATGTACGGCCACTGTTTTTGGGAATAAGTGCCAAGTGCAAGCTGAATTTATTCGTTGCGCGCACGGAATTTTTCAGAGACGCAAAACTTTCAGTTTGCGCACAGCCAACTTCACTCTTTGAGATCTTCATGGCATTGCAATTGTCATGACGTTGGGAGTCTCGGCGCTGTTCCACCCGCGCTATTTGAAATTTCGGGCTGAGACTTATGGAAAGATTGCGATGAATCGCCCAAGCGCAACAGCAAGCCAGCGTCAAGAGTTTTCGCTCGTCGTGGGTGGTCCGCTCTACCAGGCGCTATTGCGGGCTCACCTGCTTGCGCCGCCGATGGCGCTGGTGAGTCGGCGAATATTTGCATTCCTGCTCATTACATGGGTTCCGTTGGCGTTGCTCTCGGCATTGGAAGGAACGTTTTACGCTGGAGTGGCTGTTCCATTTATTTCCGATTTAGGAAACATTCGTTTTCTCATCACGTTACCCATGTTGATCGGTGCCGAACTGATAGTTCATCCAAGAATCGGCTTGCTGGTTAGGCAATTTGAAAAACGTCAGTTGATTGCGCCGGAGGAGGCGGGCCAATTTGAATCCATTATCGGCAACGCCATGCGGCTTAGAAATTCAGTCATTGTCGAAGTGGCCCTTTTTTTATTGGCCTGCGTGGGTGGATATTGGATTTGGAGATCCTTTGGATCAGTTCATGTCGACACTTGGTATGCCAATTCGATACACGGCTATCCGGCTCTCAGCTATGCGGGTTACTGGCTCACATTTATCAGCATGCCTATCTTTCAGTTCGTGCTGCTTCGCTGGTATTTCCGGATTTTTCTGTGGTACCTCTTTTTATGGCGAGTGTCGAGACTGCATCTGCGGCTGAGCCCGCTGCACCCGGATCGCGCAGGTGGCCTGGGATTTCTGGGAAACTCAATCGAGTCACTGGCTCCCATTCTTCTTGCCCAAGCGATTCTGATAGCCGCACAGGTCGGCAATCAAATCATACATGAAGGTGCCAAGTTGCCGGATTTTCAGTTCCTGATTGGCGGATTTGTCGCATTCCTGATTCTCGTCGTCGTATTTCCGCTGACATTTTTCGTCTTTCGATTGCTCCAAACAAAATTGAACGTTGCTCCACAGTTCGGCGTGCTTGCCTGTCATTATGTTCGCGGGTTTCAAGAGAAATGGATGGCTCCAGAGGCCGCTAATGAACCTCTCCTTGGAAGTAGCGATATCCAGTCCTTGGCGGATCTCGGAAACAGCTATGAAGTTGTCAGGACGATGCGCTTTGTCCCTTTCACGCTGCAGTCCATTATTCGGCTGACCATTGTTCTCGTCATTCCAATGTTGCCGTTAGCCTTGACGATGTTTTCTTTTAAAGAAATCGCCATGCAAATTTTCAAAATGCTTTTTTAGCCGACTGAACGGCGCGAAAATATGAGTCGACTCCCAAAATATTGAAAGAGAGAACTGCAGATGAAAGAAAAAATGCCACGCAAAGAATATGAAAAGCAACTGAGAAAACTTCAGATCGAGTTGTGCAAAGTCCAAGAGTGGGTCGTTCGTGAAAGGAAGCGAATCATCATTGTATTCGAGGGGCGCGACGCTGCAGGAAAGGGCGGGCTGATCAAGGCTATCACCGAGCGCGTAAGCCCGCGCATCTTTCGCGTCATCGCATTGCCGGCTCCATCTGATCGCGAAAAATCGCAGATGTATGTTCAGCGATACCTGCAGCATTTTCCGGCTGGCGGCGAGATCGTTATCTTTGACCGCAGCTGGTACAACCGCGCCGGCGTCGAATATGTGATGGGATTTTGCAGTAAGGAGCAACACAAGCGCTTCCTTGAAAACTGCCCCGAATTCGAGCGCTATATTGTCGATGGCGGAATCATGCTTATCAAAATCTGGCTTGAAGTCAGCGATGAGGAACAACAGAAGCGATTTGAAGCCCGCATCAATGATCCCCTCCGGCAATGGAAGCTCAGCAATATGGATCTGCCGTCGCGGAGCCAGTGGTTCTCATACTCCCGCGCGCGAGACATGATGCTGGAAGCCACAGACACCAAATTTGCCCCGTGGCACATTCTGCATTCAGATGACAAGAAGCGTGCAAGACTGAACGGAATCAAATTCATACTCAGTCTCATTCCATACAAATGGAATCCGCCGGACAAAGTAAAACTTCCAAAACGGAAAATGAAGCATGCCTATGACGACGGGGCGTCGCTGAAAGGCCGCAAGAAAGTACCCGAAGTTTATTGAGGAAGGTTTCCGGCGCGCGCATGTCCCCGTAAAGCCCGACACGCAAAGGTGTTGGCGGTCCCGCCAGCGCCGCTGGACATAAAATCTACTTTCATTTTTCATGTAACCTCGGCCGTTCTTCCCCTATAAAGCCTTGGGAAGCACTATGGACACAGATTCTCTGGTTAAGGCCATCAGGGCCGGCGATGTGGAGCAGTACGGCGAGCTGGTGCGGCAGCATCAGGCGGCGATCCGTGCCTTTATCGCCACCTATTGCCCTAATTGGGAGCAGGTTGACGATATCGCGCAGCAGACCTTTATCTGGGCCTATGAACATTTTGACGAATTTACTCCAGGCACACGTTTTCAGAGCTGGTTGAAGGCCATTGCGCGAAACAAGCTGCTGGCCGAGCTCGAAGTTCAGCGCAGAGATTCGGGGCGGCGGAAAAAGTATGTCGATTTCGTGCAATTCAGCAGCGCGCGGGCTGAGCTCGAAGAGACTGAGCCCGAAGAGAAAACAGGGCTGGCGACTGTGCTGCAGACGTGCCTGGATCAGCTTCCGACGGATATGCGCCAACTGCTCAACCAGCGCTACGAGCACGACATCGCCATTCGAGAGCTCGCGCAAAAACTGAACAAGACCGAGACCGCTCTTAAAGTCACGCTGTTTCGAGTCCGGCAGATGCTGAAGCGCTGCGTCGAGAAAAAAGAATCATTTCCAGTTCACGTAACCTTTGAGCAGGGCTGAGCCGATGGATCGCGACCACGAAGCCCTGATCATGAACTATCTCGACGGCACGCTCGCTGCCGCCGATCAGCGCCGTCTGCAGGAATTGATGGAGACGGACGGCGAATTTCAGGCGGAGTTCCTGAAATACGCACGGCAGGAGCGCGTGCTTCGCGCACTGCTGGAGAAGGACGAAGACAATGTCCTGAGCGAGCAAATCATTAACCAGCTCCGTGCCGAAGAGAATGGCGACGAGTTCGTGGACCAGCTCAAGAAGGAGATTACCGGGCGAAAATTGCGGCCTGCCGGCGCTGTCCGCTCCTCGAGCTCCAAGAAAATTCGCGCCATTAAATCCGCACGCATTAGCCGCGCGTCGCGTTCGCGGCGGAGTTCTGCACAAAATGCTTGGCTGCTGCCGGCGGGTATCGCTGCAATGGTTGCGCTGGGGCTGATCATCTATTTTGCATCGAATCAGCAGAAGCCTTCGGCGGTCCCGAGCGCGGAAGTGATTGCGTCGATCGCAACTGCGAGCGGCAAAGACGTCGTCGCTGAAGGTCCGACTGGAAAACGCGCGCTTCAGGCGGGCTCGTCGCTGACTGCAGACGACGAAATCCGCACCGGTTCAGACGGCCAACTCCGATTGAAGTATCCGGATGGCACGTGGCTGGACTTGAATTCGTCCTCGACGCTCGCGCTGATTCAAAAGAACGCAAAGGATGCAAAGCAGCTGCGCCTTGATGGCGGTTCGCTTACGGCTGACGTCAAGCCGCAACCGGACGGCGAGCCGATGAGCGTCCTGACGCGGCAGGCTCGCGCGACGGTGCGAGGCACGGTGCTGACGATGAAGGCATTGGCGAGCGACACGCGGCTTGAGGTTCAGCACGGCAAAGTCGAACTGCAGAGACTCGCGGACAAAGCGACAGTCATGGTCAGCGACGGGTTTTTCGCGGTGGCCGGATCGGATTCGAGCGTCGCGTTAAGCGCGCAATCGCTTACTCCAGCAGTGCCGGAAGTCGCATTGCACGAACCGACCGAAGCCGATTTCCTGAAGCGCGAGTATCAGCCTAAGAATGGGGCGAAAGTTTTGTACCGGCTCTTCATTCCAGCGCGGTATGACAAAAATCAGAAATATCCGCTGATCGTTTTCCTGCACGGATTGTTCGAGAAAGGCACCGACAACACCGCGCCGCTCAAAAATTCAGCGAACGGCGCGATGACGTTCGTTTCGGCGAAAAATCAGGCCAAATACCCGTGTTTCATGATGGTCCCTCAATCGACGTCGGGCACGTGGTCGGAATCTATTGCTCAGGTCGCCGAAGCGGTGAACGCATTGTCGAAAGAATATAGCCTCGACGCGGACCGCTTCTACGTAACCGGGCTTTCGTTCGGCGGAACAGGCGTTTGGGACATCGTTGAGCATCAGCCGGATCTGTTCGCTGCCGCAGTTCCGATCTGCGGAGCCGGCGACCCGAACCGCGTGGCGCAAATAAAGGATCTGGCGGTCTGGGCTTTCCATTCGGCAGACGATCCGACCATGAAAGTGGATGGGACGCGCGTAATGATTAACGAGTTGAGAAAAGCTGCTGGCCGGCCTTTTTACTCCGAATTCACCAATGGCGGACACGGCATCTGGACGCGCGTCTTTAATGATCCTAATGTCTTGGACTGGATGATGTTACAGAGAAAAGGCAACCCGGTTACTCCGCCCGCCAACGTGCCCGACCCGCATTAATTCAAAAATAATTGCACAAGTTTGTAACCAGTGCATTTTTAGTCCTATCTAGCCACGAATCAGCCGCTCAGGCACGACTGAATCGGAGGCTCAAAGATGAAAACGTCTTTCGCGAAACTTCCAATTGCGACTCTGGTTTTCGCGTGCGCGATTGCGCTCGCCAATCAGGCGCCCACTGTCAGCATCACCAGCCCCGTCAATGAATACGAAGATTTGATCGCGCCGGCAAATTTGACCATCACGGCCAGCGCCGCTGACAGTGACGGTTCGATCAGCAAAGTCGAGTTCTACCAGAACGGAGCTTGGCTTGGCCAGGCGACGCAGAGCCCCTACAGCTTTACCTGGAACAACATCGCGACTGGCCGCTACGCGCTGACGGCCGTCGCAACAGACAATGGCGGACTCGCGACGACATCTGCAACCGTCTACGTGACTATCAACGGCGCGACGGTCAATGGCTTCCTCGATCGGCGCTGGTATGCCTCATCCACTGATTCGAATTACATTCCATACCGCCTGTTCATGCCGGCAAATTACAATCCGTCGGCCAAATATCCGGTCGTCATTTTCCTGCACGGCATTGGCGAAGCGGGAACCAACAATACGAACCAGCTCGGCAACAATTGCAACGGCGCAGGCGTGTTCGTTTCAGCGGCCAATCAAACGGCTTATCCCTGCTTCATGATCTGCCCGCAATCGGCCAGCGGCTGGTGGGGCACCGAGCCAAATTCAATCACGAAGAAGATTCAGGCCAAATACAACTGCGACATCGACCGGCTCTATATCACCGGTCTGTCGGCGGGCGGCATCAGCACCTGGCAGGAATTGATCGCTGAAAACACATTGTACGCCGCGGCGGTGCCGATCTGCGGAAACGGCGACACCAGCCGCGCAAATCTGCTGACCGGAATTCCCATTTGGGATTTTCATTGCGCCGATGACCCTGTCGTGGGTGTCGGTGGTTCGGATTCGATGATCAGCGCCATCCGCGCCGCAGGGGGAAATCCCATCTACACCCGTTATGCCGTGGGCGGCCACGGAAGCTGGGGCCCGGCATACAGCAACGCGCTGCTTGTACCCTGGGTCATGGCGCAGCGCCGCGGCATCCCTCCGACGAATGCGCCGCTGACGACCATTACTTCTCCCACGAATCAGCAGACTCTTACGACCTCGGCCACGTCGATCAACCTGGCGGGCACGACCGCTGATACCAACGCACAGGTCTCGCAAGTTACCTGGAGCAACAGCATGGGCGGCAGCGGCACCGCAACGGGAACGTCAAACTGGTCGATAAACAACATTCAGTTGGCGTTGGGCGCGAATTTGATTCAGGTCATCGCCACAGGCACAAGCTACAGTCCGAATAACGGCGGCGTAACGACCTTTAACGACACGATCAAGGTAACGGTTCAAGGAACCGCACAGGAAACGCCATACAACGGAACACCGTTCGCGATTCCAGGCATGATTCCTGCCACCCAGTTCGATAATGGCGGCGAGGGCGTTGCGTACCACGATTCAGACCTCGGCAACAATGGCGGACAGTTCCGCACGACCGGCGTGGACATCGAAGGCTGCTCCGAAGGCGGCTACGATGTCGGCTGGACTGCCGCGGGCGAATGGCTCAATTACATGGTCAACGTCGCCAGCGCTGGCAGCTACGACATCCAGGCGCGCGTCGCGGCCCCTGCCGCCGGCGCATCGTTCCACATTAACTTTGGCTCAACGAACATTGGCAGCTTCACCGTGCCGAACACAGGCGGATATCAAACCTGGCAGACGGTCACAATCAGCGGCGTCAACTTGACCGCCGGGCAGCAGATCATGCAGATCTACGAGGATTCCGCCCTCTTCAATATCGCCTACGTCAACGTTGTCGCGCATGTCGTTCCTGAAAGTCCGTTCAACGGAACTCCCTTTGCGATTCCCGGAACGATTCCGGCTGCTCAATTCGACAATGGCGGCGAAGGCGTCGCGTATCACGATACGGATGCTGGTAATAACGGCGGGCAGTACCGCACGACCGACGTGGACATCGAAGGCTGCTCCGAAGGTGGCTACGACATCGGCTGGACGGCGGCCGGCGAGTGGCTCAATTACATGGTCAACGTTGGCAGTGCCGGAAGCTACGACATCCAGGCACGCGTCGCTTCGCCTTTCGGCGGCGCGACGTTCCATATCAATTTTGGCGCAACCAATGTCGGAAGCATCGCGGTGCCCAACACCGGCAGCTGGCAAACATGGCAGACGGTGACAATCAGCGCGGTCAATTTGAGCGCCGGCCAGCAGATCATGAAGATTTCCGAGGATAGCGGCGGTTTCAACGTCGCGTACATCCAGGTCGTACCGCACGCTGTAACCAACACACCGCCGACGATCTCGAAAGTTTCTGACCGAATGATCACCGCCAACACAAATACCGGCGCGCTGGCATTCACTGTCGGAGACTCGCAGACGGCCGCAGGATCGCTCGCGGTTTCCGGTTCATCCAGCAACACGACGCTGGTTCCGAATACGAATATCGTCTTCG
>JADMIO010846058.1_pt1 | contig 15182 bp, 4 predicted proteins | sample 8958161 | NCBI WGS metagenome assembly JADMIO01 (sample SAMN16585339, study PRJNA669376) | soil metagenome | isolation source: Crop rotation soil | place: USA: Cullars Rotation, Alabama | collected 2011 | reverse complement strand
CCGGCAATCGCCGCATAAAAAAGAGGCGTGAAAGAAAGCGGCGGGATGGCGGAGATGGAATAAACCGTGTGATGAATCCCCAACGATAACGTGACCCAATTGCCAATGACGGAGGCGAATAAACAAGGGAAAAATGCTTCATAACTCAACTTTCGGAACAGGAGAATCTCGAGGCCAAAAACGGTGCCAGCGAATGGCGTCCCAAAAACGGAAGCAAATCCCGAACTGATTCCCATCATCAGCAGAACTCTTCTGTCATGCCTGGAAACGCGAAGGGGCTTCGTGATTTGATCGGCCAGGGAGCCACCCATTTGGATCGCTGTTCCTTCACGTCCCGCGGAACCTCCAAAAAGATGCGTGGCGATCGTTCCCAAGAAAATGAAGGGGGCCATGCGCCCCGGAATCACGCTTTTCGGCTCATGAATCTCATCGAGTAAGAGCTGATGTCCCGTTTCGATCGATTTTCCGTACGTGTGATAAATCCAACCGAGCGCAAAGCCGCTGAGCGGAAGCAGCGCGATGATCCACACATGCGATTCCCGCCAACGGGTGGCAAAATCCAGGCACCACAAAAAAGCCGCGGAAGCCGTCCCTGACAAAACTCCGATGATAAGCGAAAGAAAAAGCCACTTTGCGGCAATGGACAGGATCTGTGACCCTTCGAGACTTTTGAATTTTGGATTCATGCGGATACTCCTCCCTGGTGGTTAGGGTAGGAGTTATCAGCTTTATAGGGGGAAACTATAAGCGGTTAATGGCGAACTCCATCGCCAAGTCAATGGCTCTTATCTTATGATTTTTTAAATACGAGACGCAACTCTTTTTTTGCCCGTTCGAGAATTTTTTTCCGAGAGACAGGGAGTCCGCGCCCACCGCGGTTGATATAAAAGTTCAGCATCGACATCGCGGACTGTACGCGCCAGCCTTGCGACGCCGGCTCGCGAGAGCGGATCGTTTGAGGGCATCAAACGTCCTCCCCTTTCCAGCTTCTGATCCGCGTAGAATTCAACGGATATGGAATGGAAAATTAAAGAAATTCTTCGACCAGCCTTCCGGCCGATTGGAACTCTTCTTGATTGGAAAACTGGCTTTTGCCGAATTTTTGGGCGACGGCCTTGATAGACCGGCCCTGGGATAGACGCTGGAAGACTAGGTGGTCGTGACTGTCTTGGATTTCTTCGTGGTCAAGAATGAAGGGGGGAAGTCGTCGGGAGCTTGAACTCCCGGCGGCGTCGGAGGTGTCTTCCCATTACTCCGCGCCAGCCCTTGCAAGGCCGCTCCCATCCGGATCGTTTTCTTTTCAGCCAAAAATCCAGAAGGTCTTGGTAGATTTCTTTGGGATCAGAAAAGTTTCAGGTGTGTTTTACGAAGCTGCGGGATACGTTGCTAATGACCTTGATTTCAGCGAGACTGAGAGTGATTTCTTGCGGCATATTTTCCTCCCTGTGAGGAAAAATATACACGTCGAACATTATGCGAGGCTATAGCGGAGGGCTCGCGGAGGCCTATGCGAGGTCCTGACATGCCAATAGGTCACACACAGATCACACTAGACCAATCTGTCATTAAGCCGATATAGCTATGGTGTGCACCCATCTTGCCATTGAGTTGAACAGTTGGGTGAGGGTTCGGACATGTAATTCAAGCGAGCTTAGATCATCATAGAATGGCTTCTCGTCTTCAGTTGATTTTGGTAAAGATATGGTTCGCTTGAGCTTCGCCTGGGAAACAGCTTTTATCTGCCCAAGCATCGGGCGCATAACACCGGGGATTTGAATGACAACTTCTTGATTAGAGTTCTTGGCTCCTTGCTTTAAACCAGCCAAATACATGCCCCACCCGATTGCCCCCGCGTAATCAACGGCTTGGCTAGGTTGAGCGGCCGTTTGTAGAGATGGAATAACCGGTTCAACAGATGCGTTGACGATATATTTCTCCAAGGTATCCCGGTCAATCCCAGATTCGAGCATCTTTGAGTGAAAAAGCTTCATCCGGTCCGCGCTCATTGCCAGCACTAAGTACCGATCTTCAGCTATGGCTTCTTTTACGGCCTGGATAGCATCAGTCCAGCTACTGCCGTTCCGTCCAGCGACAACTGTCTTAATCCGATTATCGGTCGCTTGATTCTCAGATAATTGCGCGAATAGCATCTCATTGAGGGAAGTTAAGGAGGCTTTTTTACTGCCTTGGTTCTGGCCTATCTCATCTTCAGCGTCGGCAACGACCAACACCTTGAGTGCCTGATCTCCGGCAAAGGCTTTCACGGCTTCCACAAAATCTTGCACATTGCTTTCCATGTTTTGGGCCATGTTACCAAGAACGGAACTGATTCTGTTCTGCTCTGCCAGTCTATCCGCCTGGATTGTAGCCACAGCGAATCGGGCTCCGTCTGGTAATCCTACCGGTAATTTTCCAATAATGCGCATAGAGTGGGCACCAGTTACAGCTTTTAACCAGAATTCTTTGTCTTGACCGGCTAATTGGGTCTCCTCAGTCCTCGTCATAGGCAAAGGCTGCCCTGTAATCAAGGCATGTAAATTCAATTCCGGCCTATTTCCGGCTAAGCGAGCACCTTCCTTGGACTGTTGTTCTTGATCGGCCTCTCCTTTCTTAAAAAGGAAGGGCATGTGATTTCGCATAAAACCGATATTTTGTTCCGTGAGTTCAGCTTCACTTCCGACACCGTCTAAGATCCGGTGGAAGGTCTTTTTTTGTCTTTGCAGATTGTCGTAATGGATTTGGTCATAGGTGCCAACATCAAAGTATTCGTGTCTATATTTGGCTCCTATTCCTTTAAGAGCTTTTTCTGGATAAAGTGCTTGGAGCGTGTAATAACGAACTTCATACTTCTTTCTATTGTTGTCGATACGATGAGCGCGATCTTGGGCTTGGTAAAAATCTCTGTAAGTTGGCGGCAAATCGTCGAAAATAACGGCGTCGGCGGCGGTGAAAGTCACACCGACGGCACCCGTATCATAGGTAGCAATCATAATCTGACTCTCTGGGTCGTTTTGAAAAAGAATACGCTCGAAATCCAGGGCCTGGATGGGCTTGCCGGTTGCTTTATCGGCAGGGATAAACTTGCCCCTATCTAGCTTGTAATTGCCGTACTCATCCACTTGGTAATAAAGAACTTTGCCGTCGCTGTCTGTCTTGTATCCTTCAGAGTTTTGTTTTAAGTCTCCGTAGTAAGCTCTAGGAGAATAGCGCGCGTACCGTTTTAGATATTCTTCGACCTCGGCTTTGTAACGAACAAAAATGAGGAGCTTGCCCTGGGGGTTCAAACCCATTTCCTTTTTGACGATTTGATCCATTTTTAAGTGTTTGGGAGACTCGACATCAGGCCTTCCTATATATGCGGGATCGTTCATAATCTGTCTTAGCGCTTCACGCTTTGAGAAGAAGCCTTCCGAGTAACGATAAAATGAGGCATCTTCTACCGACTCATGACCTTTGTGCTTTTCGCACCAGGTTTGATAATTGGTAAAAAGTTCTAATATTGAATCCACTTGTACCTTCGTAAGATCAAATTGCCCTTCCGCTATCTCTTTCTCGACTTTCTCGGGTAGTCGGTCGGATTGCTTATCCAAAGAAACGTTCCGGTCATAGGTCTTAAACACATCTTTTTTACGAATTCGGATGGAGTGGTTTAAGAATAGGATGAAAAGGGCATTCATAGCTTGTGGGTCATCGGGAGGGAAGGCTCTGGCGAATGCCTTTCCGGATTTGAATCGTTCATCGTTCGGATAGATGAATGCGAAGATCTGCCGGATTTGGGAGATTCGCTTGAATGGGGTGGCAGATAACAGGAGTTTAAAGGCTGCATCGATTTCTCGGATGCCTTTGGCTTGTTGGGACGTTTCGCTGCCTAAAACATCGGCTTCATCAACGACAAGCATGCCGCTGGGTCTAGAAAGAGCTTCTTTTTTCTGGGGATTCATACCTCGGGCGAACTCGATATTGGTGATAAAAGACCCGGGGTCCATTTCTAGCTCACTCATGCGGTCGGTATAAGATCCTCGAAGCACATTGAACTTAGGCTCTGGCAAAAATTCTTCTTCTTGCTCAGCCCAGGTCGTTACAACTGAATTGGGGGCCAGAACTGTAGCTGGCTGGCTGTTTAAAGCCACAAGCGTCGTCAGAGTTTTACCCATACCTTGCTCATTAGCAATAAGAAGCCCTGTCTTTCCATCCTTTTGAGCCTTACGGGTTTTGTAAATCGTGTACTTCTGAAAGAAGTAGAGCCGATGGCCTTTCTTAAGTGGCCAGGCTTGGGAAGCGATGTCTTTGAACTCTTTGTGAATGACTTCCAAAATGGTCCTTTGAGTCTTCGATTTTTCTTGTTTTATTTTTTGCTGTAGGTAGTTGAAGCCGTCCTTTTCGTCGTAAGTAAAACGCCCTAGAAGCGCCAGCTCTACGCTCTTGAGCAAAAACTCATAACGGCCTGGGTCTTTCTTTACGGATTGCAAGACTTCTTCTTTCATGGCAAGAAGTCTTAGGAACGATTCTTCGACGTCTTCTTTGGCGCTGGTTTGCTCGACTTCGAATACAATTGTGGGACTTTTTATTTCGTTCTGGGGGTCAATTGTATAAAGGGTGAATGAATTTGCTTCACCCGTCTTCGGCAAGGGGAGAATTCCTTCGAAAGATCCATCCGGTTTAACTCGAATCTTGCGCGTGTAAGCTCCCCGAACTTGAATAAATGTTGCGCCTTTAGAAGCTGTGCCTTTAACCGTTATGGAATGAGAGTTAGTAGTTGTCGGGGGGTTGATTACAATTGGTTGACCTAAAGTTTCTTTAAAGTTTAGATGCGGGTCTTCAATATCGTCATGTCCCCCGAAGAGTCCTTTAAGAGATGCTTTCGCTACTCGGTCAATTTCTTCGGGTGACAGTTCCGGATGATAAATCTTGAGCCATTGGACAAAGCGTAGAGAGTCATCGCCAAGAAGGGCTATGGCATCAGATAGACCTAGGTCTTCCAGATAAAAGTCGTCATTTTGATCTGAGAGCAACTCCAATGAGAAAAGAGCAATCAACTTCTTTAGATCGGATGAAGGGAAAGACCAAACGGTGTGTACCCAAGATTTACGTTTAGTAAATAAAATCTCGGCATCCCCTTTTCCATATCGAACAATAACTTCATTATTGGTATTCAGGGCATCCAGTTTTTCATTGATGGCTTTGGCGGCGGAGGCTGGCTTGAGAATGAGTCCTTTTAGCGCCGGCTCAGATATTACTAATTCACCTGGTTTGAGTTTTTCGACACCTTCTGATGAACCGAGTTTAAACAGTGTCATAACTTTGGCAATGTCGGCTTCCTGAAATGACCAGATAGTCTGACCTCCCCCAACCTTCCGTTTAATAAATTGAGTCCTTATATCCCCTTTTCCATATGAGATCGAAGTTTGGTCTTGAGGGTTGATGTTATCAAGATCATTGTTGATGATTCTGGCGGCCGCAGAAGGATTGCTGACAAGTCCCTTCAACCCTGAAAAAGATACTGCCAATTCCCCGGGCCTGAGACCATCGATACCTTCTAATATATTCAGTTCAAAAAGCGTCGCAACTTTGGCAATGTCGGCTTCCTGAAATGACCAGATAGTCTTGCCTCCCCCAACCTTCCGTTTAATAAATTGAGTCCTCATACTCCCTTTTCCATACCAGATGGAAGTTTGATCTTGGGAATTGATACTATCAAGACCATTGTCGATGATTCTGGCGGAGACTTTAGAGTTACTAATAAATTCTTCCAGCCCATGCCGGGACACTGCCACTTCACCTGTTTTGAGTTTTTCGATACCTTTTTCTGATGAATTTAGTTGAAAAAGCGTCACAATTTTGGCAAGGTCAGCTTCCTGAAAAGACCAAGAAGTTTTGCCATTGCCGACCTGCCGCTTAATAAACCGAGTCCTCAAGTCTCCTTTTCCATACCAGATGGAAACTTGGTCTTGAGAGTTGGTGTCATCAAGACCATTGTTGATGATTCTGGCAGCAGCGCCAGGATTGCTGATGAGTCCTTTCAGCCCTGATAAAGATACCGCCAATTCACCGGGCTTGAGCTCTTCAATGCCCTCTACTATGTTTAGTTCAAAAAGTGTCGCAATTTTTGCAATATCGGTCTCCTGAAAAGACCACGTGGTCATATTGCCGACCTTGCGTTTAATAAAGTTTGTTTTAACAGCCCCTTTTCCATACCAGATAGAAACTTGATCTTGAGAGTTAAAGCCATTAAGACTCTCTGTGATGGTTTTGGCGGCCGCCGCAGGATGGCTGAAAATTCCTTTCAATTTCGGTCCAGACGCCGCCAGCTCACCGGACTTAAGAGGCTCGATTATTTGGGCTGCCAATCTAGCTCCCGCTTCTTCCTTATTCTCGGAAGCACCTTCTGATGCATCTTCGCTCTCTTGGCCTGCAGCCCCTTGCTCAAACATGAATGGCATCCGGTCTTTCATGAATCTAGCGCTCTGGTCTCTGAGCTCGTCTTCACTACCCACTCCATCTAAGATACGATGGAAGATTCTCTTTTGTCTTTGGAGATTTTGGAAGTGGATTTGGTCGTAAGTACCGATATCGAAGAATTCACGACGGACTTTTGGGTCTAGGGATGCTAGGGCTTCTTCTGGGTAAAGAGCCTGTAGCGTGTAATAACGAACCTCGTACTTCTTCCTCTTGTTATCGATGCGATGGGCCCGGTCTTCGGCTTGGTAAGCGTCCCGGTAAGTAGGTGCCAGGTCATCAAAAATAACAGCATCTGCCGCTGTGAAGGTTACGCCAACTGCTCCTGTGTCATAGGTGGCAATCATGATCTGACTATCTGGGTCGTTCTGGAAAAGGATGCGTTCGTAGTCTAGGGCTTGGATGGGTTTGCCCAAAGATTTATCCACCTGAACTGGCCTTCCTTTATCTAGAATATAGTTACCGTAATTGTCTACCTGGTAGTAAAGAACTCCGCCTTCTTCATCGACTTTGTACCCTTCGGAGTTTTGTTTGAGGTCTCCGTAGTAGGCCCTAGGGTTGTATTTGGCGTAGCGTTTTAGATATTCATCCACCTCAGCTTTGTATCGGGCGAAGATCAATACTTTTTCCTTGGGGTTAAGCTTCATCTCTTTGGCAATGAGCTCATCCATCTTTAAATGTTTGGGAGACTCGATATCGGATTTACCGATGTAGGCGGGATCGTTCATGATTTGCCTCAAGGCTTCACGTTTCGAAAAAAAGCCTTCGGAATAACGGTAAAAGGACTGATCTTCTGTAGACTCATGACCTTTGTGCTTCTGACACCAAGTTTGGTAGTCGGTGAAGAGCTCTTGGATAGAGTCAATTTGTTCCTTGACCAGATAGAATTGGCCTTCGGAAGAAGGCATTTCGGTTTTCTCCGGCAACCTGTCAGATTGATCTTTCAAGGGGACATTCCTGTCATAGGTCTTAAAGACGTCTTTCTTGCGGATGCGGATGGAGCTGTTTAAAAAGAGCAGGAAGAGAATGTTCATGGCCTGCTGGTCATTCTCTGGAAAGGCTTTTAAGAAGGCTTTGGGGGATTTAAACCTCTCATCTTCGGGATAAAGAAAGCCAAAGAGCTGTCTAATCTGAGAGACTTTCTTGAAAGGGGTGGCGGATAGAAGAAGTTTAAATCCCGCGTCTATCTCCCTTATGCCCTGGGCTTGCTGTGACTTCTGGCTGGCTAAGACGTCTGCTTCGTCTACTACCAAGATGCCCTTAGGTCTTGAGAGAGCTTCCTTTTTCTCTTGAGTCATGCCTCTTGCAAACTCGATGTTGGTGATGACAGAGTCTTTGCCTTCTAAGTCTTTAAATCTTTCGGAGTAAGGACCTCGGATCACTTCAAGCCTAGGCTCCTTCAGGAACTCTTCTTCCTGTTCTGCCCAGGTGCTTACGACAGAGTTGGGGGCAAGGACGGTGGAGGAAGCGCCGTTAAGAGCTATCAAGGCCGTCAGGGTCTTACCCATGCCTTGTTCATTAGCTATCAAGAGACCTTTCTTCCCTCCTTCTTGGGCTTCTTTGACTTTGTAGATCGTGTACTTCTGAAAGAAGTAGAGCCTATGGCCTTCTTTTAAAGAGTATTCCATGGAGGAGATAGTTCTAAACTCCTCTAAGACTGCCTTTAGGATGGATTTCTGAGCTCTAGAAGTCTCATCTTTAATCTTTTGGTTTAGGTATTCAAAGCCTTCTTCTTCGCTGTAGGTGAATCGGCCCAGGAGAGCTAGTTCCACGCTCTTAAGTAAGAACTCATACCTTCCCGGATTATTTTTGACGGACTCTAAAACTTCTTCTTTTAAAGATAAGAGCTTAAGAAAGGAGTCTTGAATATCTTCTTTGGAGCTGGTCTGGGTTACTTCAAAAGTGATGACTTGGCTTCTAGTCTCTTCTTGAGGGTTTATGGCGTAGAGGGTGAAGTTATTCACCTCTCCTGTTTTAGGCAGAGGGAGAGAAGCTTCGAAGGAGCCGTCGGGCTTCACTCGAATCTTTCGGGTGTAGGCACCTACTACCTGGATGAAGTTTGTATCTTTAGGGGCGGTGCCTTTGATCATGACTGAGTGGGAACTTGTGGAAGTGACCGGGTTTATCAATACCGGGTTATCCAGAGTCTGGGTGTAGGCTAAAGAAAGGTCTTCCGTGTCTTCGATATGTCCAGACAACCCATTAATGGAAGCTTTGGCTACTTTGTCTAGCTCTTCGGGTGACAACTCTGGGTGATAAATCTTAACCCACTGGTAGAACCTTAAAGGATCGTCACCTAGTAGGGCTATGGCGTCGGAGATGCCTAGGTCTTCTAGGTGAGAGTCGTCTTCTTGGCCCATAGACAATTCAAGAGAGAAAAGTTGAGATACTTTCGAGAGGTCGGATGCTGAGAAGGACCAGACGGTGTTGCTTCTTCCAATTTTACGTCGGATGAAGAGGACTTGGATATTTCCTTGTTGGAAGTTAAAAGAGGTCTGGTCTTGCGTGGTTAGGCTATTTAGCTTGTCGTTAATGATTTTGGCTGCAACTGCTGAGTTTATGATGACTCCTCTTAATCCTGGATCGGTTACTGCTAAATCTCCTGGCTTTAGTTCTTCTAGGACTACTAACTTCTCCAAGCTAAAGAACTCCTGCACCTTGGAAAGATCGGCTTTTTGAAAGGACCAGACAATATGAGGGCCAGCTTTACGCCGCGTGAAGAGAACTTGGTCTTCTCCTTGTGAGTAATTAAAAGAGATCTGGTCCGGGGTGGTTAGGCTATTGAGCTTATCGTTAATGGTTTTGGCCGCGAACCTTGGGTCGATGATATTTCCTTTTAATCCCCCAAAAGATACCGCAAGCTCTCCTGGTTTAAGTTCCTCGGTGGCCACCGATTTTTTCAGACCAAAAAGCTCCTGCACCTTGGAAAGATCGGCTTTTTGAAAAGACCAGATAGGACGAGGTCCATATCTACGCCGAGAGAAGAGGACTTGAATGCCTCCTTGTGTGTAGTTGATAGACATCTGGTCCGGAGTAGTTAAGCTATTGAGTTTGTCTTTGATCATTGTGGCTGCGAGTTCTGGGTTGATGATGAATCCTTTTAATCCTGAGTCGGATACCGCAAGCTCTTCTGGTTTGAGTTTTTCCAGTGTCAGGCCAAAAAGCTGCTGCACCTTAGGAAGATCGGCTTCTTGGAAGGACCAAATGGTACTGGATCCAGATTTACGCCGAGTGAAGAGAACCTGCGCATCTCCTTGTGTGTAGTTGAAAGAGGTTTGGCCTGGAGTGCTTAGGCTGTTAAGCTTATCGTTGATGGTTTTGGCAGCAGGTACTGTGTTAATGATGAATCCGCTTAATCCTGAACCGGATACCGCAAGCTCTCCGGGTTTGAGTTCCTCGATGACTATTGGCTTCCCTAAACCAAAAATTTCCCGCACCTTAGAAAGATCGGCTTCTGGGAAAGACCAGACAATATGTTTTCCAGATCTACGCCGGGAGAAAAGGACTTGGGCGTCTCCTTGTTGGTAGTTAAAAGAGATTTGGTTTGGGGTGGTTAAGTTATCGAGCTTGTCGTTGATGGTTTGGGCAGCGACCTTCGAGTTAAGAATGAATCCATTTAACCCTGAACCGGACACCGAAAGCTCTTCTGATTTAAGTTCTTCTAGTGCCAATAGACCAAAAAGCTTCTGCACTTTAGAAAGATCGGCTTCTTGGAAGGACCAGACATTATGAGGTCCAGATCTACGCCGGGAGAAAAGGACTTGAATGTCTCCTTGCTGGTAGTTAAAAGAGACTTGATTGGGGGTGGTTAGACTATTAAGCTTGTCATTGATAGTCTGGACGGCAACCTTCAAGTTAAGAATAAATCCATTTAATCCTGCACCGGATACCGAAATTTCTTTTGATTTAAGTTCTTCTAGTGCCAATAGATCAAAAAGCTCCCGTACTTTAGAAAGATCGGCTTCTTGAAAGGACCAGACGACATGAGGTCCAGTTTTACGCCGAGTAAAGAGAACTTGAATCTCTCCTTGTGTGTAGTTAAAGGAGATCTGGTCCGGAGTGGTCAAACTATTAAGCTTGTCATTGATGGTTTTGGCTACGGATGCTGGGCCAGTGATGAACCCGTTTAACCCTAAACCAGATACCGCAAGCTCTCCTGGTTTGAGTTTTTCAATATCTGCAAAAGCTAATCTAGCCCCGGATGTTTGCGTGTCTTCTTCCGAATCAGGCTGATCCTCCCCCCGAGTGCCGGTTCTGATGTTTTCCGGATTAGCTATCGACATTTCGGCGGCTTGATGGATAGCTCCCAACAGGTTCGGATCTCTCATTTCAACAAAATGCCTCACTTCTTCGGGCAAATAAGCCAATCTTGACCCGGAAATTGCATCCAGGATGCGCAGTCCTCCTAGAATACGGGTGGTTGTTGGATTCTGGGTCTGGAAGGTGTTTCTATGCTGATTGATGACAAGTTTTTTTTCCTGTTCTCTAAAGTTTCGAAGTAGGAGTTTTTCATAGCGTTCGTGATCTGTCGTATCCGTGACCACGGGCGTCAGAACAATATAGGACGTTCCTTCCGTTCGCCAGAGTTCGGTCAGGTGGGCAGTGTGATACCCACCCGCGATCAAAACGGCTGCTTTTGCTTGTTGTTGGGACATGATTCGGTGGGTGTTTTCCACAAATGCTTCGTCTCTTTGGCGGACGATTTGATAGAAGCGGCCAAAGTCTTTACGAGCGTTTTCTAAGAGGGGTTCGTATGGGAGCATGTTCTCGAAGAGGCTGAGTTCGGCTAATTTTTGGTTCAAGAAGGCCAGCCAGGATTCGGTCGGAAAGTCTTTTTCGTTCAAAGTAAACATTTGGAAGTCGCGGGAGGACATTTGGATTTGGTAAGCGTTTGAGAGAAGGTCTAGGAAGCGGTCGATAGACCTGACTTTGTGGGCATCTTCGGTTGTGAGGAGTTTTTCATAAATTTTGTCTTCCAGAAGATCGAGTTCGGATAATAGATCGTCTAGTTTAAGATCCAGAAATTTGGACAAGTAATCACGGTAGGCCTTGAGTTCGGACATTGAGTTTAAGGCCGCATCATCCGTCAAAAGCTTTTTGATTAAGAGATACTGGGACGCTTGGGAGAATTTGACGCGCTTGGAAGTCTCGAGGAATTCTTGGACTTCTTTTTGGTGGCCTTGAGAAGTGAATAACGCGAGAAGTTTTTCTTGCTCTGCGTTGGCTCGAGCAAAATCAATGGATTTTTCTTCTTCTAGCAGTGCTTTGAGCTTACTCACATTCGGCAGATCGGTCAGTGGATACCCAGCTTTATCGGCAAGCTGCAATAGATCTGAGAAACCGGTCTTAAAGTCCGTGGTGTTAGAATCAGTATTTCCCCCACCCTTCTTTGTCTCATAGTCCTTTAATTCCTTCGGATAGAACCTAGTCTTCAGCCGTTCAATCGAAATCTTCGACCGGCGTAAATAATCTAGGATGTCTTTTCGGCGGTCGACGAGCTTCGCGTAGAACCGGACCGCTTGGTCGTAAAGATCACGGTATTCGATACCGAGGATCTTCATTGGGTATTCGGTGGTGAGATTCAGATACTCTTCACCGGAGATAATGCCTTCGTACAGGAAGCGGCGGGCGATGATTTTCCATTCTTCGAGCGGGGCGAGTTTGCGGATCTGATCCAGAGAGGCGTCGCGGGCGGAGCCTTCGACGAGGACCGTTTTAAGGTCATACTTTGTGAGCAAGTGATCTAAGGTTTTAGCTAGATTTTCCTGGCCGGAAAGATTGGTGTGGGCGTCTTGGATGTGGATGATGAGTTTGCCGCTCGTGCCAACATGAACTTCTTTGAGGGTGACTGCGTCTAGTGGAAGATCAAGCTGGGAAGGGTTGGCGATGAGAGAATTGATCGAAATTTGGCCGCTTGGCGTTGAAATAAAGGGAGTTCCTGAAGCTACAATGGGGCTTATTCCCCCGGGTATAGCCCAACCAATGTCCTGGACTAGAAAAGCCGCTAGGACAAAGACCGCTATAAGTCTTATAGGATTCTTTATAGAAGTAGACATAAAACGGGACCCTTCATTAGAGTCTAAGTATCGCTTATAGAATCAAAATTTCAAGAAGATAGACGAAGAAAAATTGGGGAAGCGCGACTTGTCACTTTGTGCCTAATTTGTGCCTAACTCGGCACCAAATGGCACTTATCAGCACCATTTGGGGTTAGTCGAACGAAAGTTCGTGAGGGAAAAATTGGTTGCCCGACATGGATTCGAACCATGAACCTCGCCTCCAAAGGGCGGTGTGTTACCATTACACCATCGGGCAAAATCTGCTGAATCAAAAAAACTAAAACGTAGCGGTGGACGCGATGGTCACGCGTTTGGAAGGATGTTTCTTGCGGATTTTTGCCGCCAAAACTTGCGCTTCCCGGCGCGAACGCACGAGGCCAAATACCGTCGGGCCGCTGCCGCTCACGATCGCGGTATCGGCTCCGGCTTGCAACAAATCGGACTTGATTTTTCCGAGGGTTGGATGCATCGACAGCACTGGGAATTCCAGTGTGTTGAACATCAACGGCGCCAGGCCCGCGGCGTCGCCTTTTTGAACCGTTGCGGCGAGCATTCTAGCATCCGCTTGGGGGGCTTTCAACCAAGACGGATTCTTATGCAAATGCGCGTAGACATCCTTAGCCAAAACATGGAGCCGCGGCGTCACGAGCACATGCCACAGCTTGAGCTGGGTCTGCGGAACCGGGCGCAGAACTTCTCCTCTTCCCTGACCGATCGCGAACGATTTTTGCAAAATAAAAAAAGGAATGTCGCTTCCGAGTTGGGCCGCGAGCCCTAAGAGCTTGCGCTCAGATAATTGGAGCTTCCAAAGACCGTTCAGAGCCAGCAAAGTTATCGCCGCATCACTCGAGCCACCGCCCAGCCCCGCCGCAACGGGGAGTGTCTTTTTTAAATGAATCCGAACCCCTGTTCGAATGCCGCAGGTGGAGCGAAGTAGGTCCGCCGCGCGGTAAATCAGATTCTTGGGGCCTGTCGGAAGGGTCGAGTGATCGGTCGAAAGGCGGATGCCCGATGGCATTTCCGAAAACGTCAACGTGTCGTGGGCGTCAATGGCCTCGAAGAGCGTATCCAGCTCATGAAATCCATCCGACCGCCGTCCCACGACCCGCAGGTACAGATTGACTTTGGCCGGAGCCTGAACTTGAATTTTCTTAGAAAAATTTACCTGCACGCAATCTGCTCAAAAAGCCTCAGATGCGAGGCGCGAGGAGCGCGGTGTGCCTGTAAGGCACATAAGCGACGCAGCAACGAAGCAGATGAGGCTTTTTCAGCAGATTGCCCACTAAGTGACGTTAAAACCAAACACCTCCAACGCATTCTTGAACGCGCTGGGGCGGCTGGTGTCGGGAGCCAGACGGGTATTGAGCAATTCTTCTTCGCTGATTTTACGCGCTTCGAAGATTTTCATCGTGCTCTTGCCAATGACGAGCTTGCGCTGATGAATCAGGTCGCGGATAACAATCTCGTCGAAGGCATCATAATTGTAGGCAAGAAATACGTCGCGCACGGCCCGCAGGACGGATGTGATGTTTTCTCTGGATTTTTCCTGCTTCAGCGACAGAACGGCAAATTCGAAGATCCGGCGATGCTTGGCGTCGGTGACGACTTTTTCCTCGTACAATTCCGAGGGGATGGGATTGGCGGGATCGGAGGGCTTGGCGGTACGGGGAAAGCACCCGCTGCAAAATCTGTTTGGACAAAAAGTCCGGCAGTGTCCACTCATGAACTTTGTACGCTCCGTGCGTAGTCGCCGGATCGAACACTCCCTGTTGGAACAGCGTCCGGTTCATGGATTCGGTGACTGGCAGCGCTTCGGCCTGCGCGCGGCGAATGTCATCCACCGTGCGCACGACATCCAACGTCATCTTTTCTTTGAGGCTTCGCACTGTCACGACCACAAAATCAACGGGACGATCGGTGCTGAGCGCCACGCGCGAAACGGATGAAGACAAATTCCCGATCAAGTCGTTCATTTCCTTCGAAATGCCCTTCCCTTCGGGATCCAACATGGACTCCGCCGTCCATTCGGCACCCAGCGTAGAACCCTTTACGTCGGCCTTTACGTCGAGCTTATAAACGTCTTTAGTGATTTTTTGCACAGATTCCGGCAGGTGCTCACCCGAAAAAGTAGGCTTATCACTACACCCCGAAAGCCCCGCGGCAATCAGCCAAACCAAAGTCCCGCCAACTGCAATCGGATGGGCTAATCTGCACAAAAAGCCGCAGATGCGAGGCGCGACGCGCGAAGCGTACTTCCTGTACGCGAGCAAGGAGCAACGAAGCAGATGCGGCTTTTTCGGCAGATTAGGCTCCGGGCTCACCGGGTCTTTTCCTAAGCTTACGTGGAGCGGCCGTGCCGTACTGAAGGAAAATGGCCTGGATCTGATCGTAATCGAGTTCCTCGCGGCTCATGAGCTCGGTCGCGAATTTTTCGAACACGACTGTTTCACGCTCCAACAGCGACTGAACTTCGCGGATGCAATCGTCGAGGATTTTTTTTGTGTCGTTGTTGAGCACGTTCTTGATGTCGTCCGAAATTTCGTCGATCGGAATGCCCGTGTAGTCGCCCACGAGTCCCGACCCGCCCATGCCGAGTGACCACACCATCTGGTGCGCCAAGCGCATCGCGACGTTGAAGTCGGACGAAACACCGCTCGTCGGGGAAAG
>JADMIO011421317.1_pt1 | contig 15184 bp, 17 predicted proteins | sample 8958161 | NCBI WGS metagenome assembly JADMIO01 (sample SAMN16585339, study PRJNA669376) | soil metagenome | isolation source: Crop rotation soil | place: USA: Cullars Rotation, Alabama | collected 2011 | reverse complement strand
GCCGCGACTTCAAGTCACGTGAATTCCAAGCTTCGGATCCCACTGTGCTGGAAAGGTTCCAGAGTTAACAGAGCTCCTAAATTCCCAACTCCCGGCTTCCAACTCCAAACTTGTTCTCGGTGGTGGTAGCAACATTCTCTTTACAAAAAATTTTGAAGGCCTGGTTTTGAAAAATGAGATCAGTGGAATCGAAACCATAAAAGAAGATGAGGAGCATATTTATTTAAGAGCAGGAGCAGGGGAGAACTGGCACCGGTTTGTGATGTATTGCGTAGACAAAGGATATGCTGGAATTGAAAATTTATCCCTGATACCTGGAAACGTTGGCGCATCGCCCATGCAAAACATTGGTGCGTACGGTGTGGAGATCAAGGATGTTTTTTATGAACTGGAAGCGTTTCACATAAAAGACGGGGAGCTTAGAAAATTTTCCCGTGACGATTGTGCATTCGGCTACCGCGAAAGTGTTTTTAAGAATAAATACAGGGGACAGTTTGTGATTACTCGCGTTACATACCGCTTAAGCAAACAGCCAAAGTTCAATACCAGTTATGGTGCTATTCAGCAGGAACTGGATAAAATGGGTATACAATCACTTACAATAAAAGCAATATCACAGGCTGTCATTAATATTCGCACTTCTAAATTGCCTGATCCAAAAGAGATTGGCAACGCGGGCAGCTTTTTTAAAAACCCCCAGGTTAAAAAGCAGGAGCTTAACAGGTTGCAGGAAACGTTTACGAATATTCCTTTTTATGAAGTGGATGAACAGCATGTAAAAATTCCCGCGGGTTGGTTAATTGAACAATGTGGATGGAAAGGTTATAGAAAAGGAGATGCAGGATGTTACCCTAAACAGGCACTGGTACTTGTGAATTACGGAAGCGCCACGGGCGAAGAAATCTATGAATTAAGTGAGAAAATAATGAATTCAGTGAGAGAGCGGTTCAATATTATTTTGGAAAGAGAAGTTAATATAATCTAAAAGTGTCTTCGATATTGCAGCGCTTTGTAGTATGTTCGTGTCAATAAAATTAAAATCAACCTTTATGAAGAAAATACTAGCGTTCCTTGGAATCTCAATTTGTTTGGTTAGTGCTGCATCTGCACAAAGCGGAGCAAAGTCAGTTTATTTCGAAATAGGTGGTCCTGGTTTGGCATCCTTTAACTTCGACACACGCTTTAGCGGCGGCGAAGCCGGCCTGGGTGGAAGGATAGGAATAGGAGGATTTAGTATTGACGGGGAAGGAGCCGTGTTTATTCCCGTTGGCCTTAATTACCTGCTTGGTAAAGACAATAAAAATTATTTTGAGCTGGGAGCTGGTGTTACCCCTGTAATAGGAATAGGCACTGCCTCAGGTAACTTCTCAAGCACTTTCGGTCATGCACTCTTCGGGTACAGGTACCAACCTACTGCCGGAGGTTTCACTTTCAGAGCTTTCATTAGTCCTGTATTTGGAAGTGGATTCTTCGTCCCTTATTATGGTGGCGTTTCTTTCGGATATAAATTCTGATCTGAAAAATAGTTTAAAAAAAAAGAGGCTCATTAGGTAGCCTCTTTTTTTATTGAGATAGAGTAGCGATAAGTACAATACTAGAACCCGAACCTTATTAGCTTATTAAAAATGAGCGTATCAAACGAAGTGCTAAATCCTCTAATTAAATTCCTCTTCATCCACATCATCATACGCAGTTGATGATTGTATGTTCAGCATACTGCCCATCAGGTCTTTAAATTCTACAGAGGTTTCCAGTATTTTTTTACTGATCAAAGAATACGATGATAATCCATGCAGCACAAATTCCATCAGCAATGCAGATTCCTTCTCATTGGCATGAGGAAAATGTTTTTTTACAAGCGCATGCAATCCATCCACCTTATACAGCAGGTTGATCTTATCACGATCAGTCGTAGAAAAGAAAACATTCACGTGGTTACCCTTATCAAACCAGTTGAGGATGGAGCGATATGGATTATCAACCACCTGTGGCGCTTCGCCTTTTTTCGGCGCACGCTTTTTTAATGTATCGGGATTAGGAAAGTATTGCACGAACTGGCTGCGAACCGCGCGGTCAAGTAAATTCATTGCTACCTGGTACGGACCTTCCTGCTCTCCTTCATACACCAATTCTATCTTTCCTGTAATAGATGGAATAATGCCAACAAGATCACTGATCCATACATGCGTGTTATTTTCATTGTTGACGATCGCTCTTCGCTCAGCGGAACTGACCGCATTTTCAAATGCAGAAATTGTAAGACGTGCACTTACGCCACTTTTCTTATCAACAAATTCACTCGCCCTGGCTTCAAATGCCACCTGTTCAATCAATCGTTTTACAAGGTCGCTTACGTTTACTTTCTTTTGTTGTTCCTCTTCAATATCAGCTTCCTGTTCAGTAATGGCCAATGCATTCTCCAAAGATTTTGGATAGTGCGTCAATATCTGGCTTTCTATCCTGTCTTTAAGTGGTGTTACTATCGAGCCGCGGTTAGTATAATCTTCAGGATTGGCAGTAAAGACAAATAGAATATCGAGCGGCAGTCGCAATTTAAATCCGCGTATCTGTACATCGCCTTCTTCTAAAATATTAAACAGCGCAACCTGTATCCGCGCCTGCAAGTCGGGCAGTTCGTTAATAACAAAGATGCTCCGGTTGCATTTTGGAATAATGCCATAGTGGATCACCTGTTCATCAGCAAAGCTTAATCGAAGATTGGCAGCCTTAATGGGATCAACATCGCCAATAAGGTCTGCAACACTTACATCAGGAGTAGCTAACTTTTCACCATAACGCTGGCTCCTGTGTATCCATTCAACCGGTGTGTCATCGCCTTTTTCAAGAATAAGATCTTTTGCATATTTGGAGATTGGCCTGAACGGGTCATCGTTAATGTCGCTTCCTGTAACAATAGGAACATATTCGTCAAGCAGCTCGGTCATTTGCCTCGCCATTCTCGTTTTAGCCTGTCCGCGTAATCCTAAAAACAGGATATTATGTTTACTTAACAGCGCTCTCTCCACATCAGGTATCACACTGTCCTCATAACCAATAATGCCACTGAAAGTATCTTCTTTATTGCGAAGCTTTCGTACAAGATTCTGCCTGATCTCTTCTTTAATAGATTTGGGTACATATCCCGCTTCCTTTAATTCTAATAGAGTATTGATTCGCTTAATATCCATTGACTGGGATTTGGTTGGATTTATTAATTGATCCTGGGATTGAATTTACAAACTTTGAATTTGCACCCATAATGTTTTTAAACCTTGTGATGACATTCACACTTTTAAGTAATCTCAATAACCATTTAATTCTGTTAATCCGTGTCAATAAACGGTTTTTCGTTTGCCGCTTTCGAAATCCCTGAATATGAATGCGCCCAGTTTATCCAGGCTGGCGAAGAATGCTTTGCCATTATTTGTTTCAGTAAACTCCTGTACAAACCTTTGCAGGTATGGATCGGTTGCGATCATGAAAGTTGTGATAGGTATCTTCAGCTTCTTGCATTGCGCAGCTAAATTCAAACACCTGCTTGTAACTTTTCTGTCCAATCCAAAACTGTTCTTATAATACCTCTTCCCGATCTTTAAACACGTCGGCTTGCCATCTGTGATTATGAAGATCTGCTTGTTTGGATTTTTCCTTCTCCTGAGAATATCCATTGCCAATTCTAATCCTGCAACAGTATTCGTATGATACGGTCCCACCTGTAGGTAGGGAAGGTCCTTTATTTCAACAGGCCAGGCATCATTGCCGAAAACAACAATATCGAGCGTGTCCTTCGGGTATTTAGTAGTGATCAACTCACTCAATGCCATTGCCACTTTTTTTGCAGGAGTGATACGGTCTTCGCCGTAAAGGATCATGGAATGAGAAATATCGATCATCAGTACAGTAGAAGTCTGCGCTTTAAAATCAGTCTCACGGATTTGCAGGTCATCTTCTTTCATTGTGAAAGAATCCAAACCATGATTGATCTGTGCATTCCGGATTGATTCAGTAAAATCGATCTGCTCCAGCATATCTCCAAACTGAAACGGCCGTGTATCAGGACTGATCTCATCTCCTAATCCAGGTTTGAACGTTTGATGATCACCCGTTTTTGTTTTCTTCAGTTTACCAAAGATTTCCTCGAGGCTTCTTTTACGAATACCCTGTTCTGTTTTTGGTGTGATCTTTATTTCTGCATGCTGTTCACCTTCTGTAATATACCCTTTGTCTTTAAGGTCATCTATAAAATCACCCATTCCGTATTCATCATCGGTCAGCTCATATTTTTTATCCAGTTCATTCAACCATTGCAATGCCTCTGCAACATCACCACTCGTATAAGTAAGTAACTGCATGAAGAGATCAAGCAATTGCTCAAACCTTGTTTTACCTCCCTTGGTGGGATCGTATTTAGAAAAATGAAAACCGATCATGTTGCTAATTTGATCTGTCCATAGCACAGTGGTTATTAATTATTGATTATTGATTATTGGTGTCCCTCTAAAGATTTGAAAAGCTTATTCGCAACTGACCGATAATCAATAATTAATAATCAATAATCAAGCACGATCACAATCTACAACAATGTTTAGACATCATCACAGCTTAGCTGTCCTCACTAACTTCTTTGCAGCTTCTTTATCCAGGCCATAGATGTCGTCTCTCATATTCAGCAAACCTGTATCGTCTACCCATGCAGTAAGATATGTAATGATAACCGGGACAGGTGTTGAAAGATTTACCCGTTGTTCTTTACCCGTATTCATAGCTGCTTTAATCTTTTCCTCAGTCCAGCCCGGATCATTTCGCAGAAGATATGTTGCAAGCTTTACCGGTTCTGCCAATCTAATGCAGCCGTGACTAAATGTTCTCTTTTGCAATTTGAATAATGATTTCATGGGAGTATCATGAAAATAAATTCCATGACTGTTTGGGAAAACAAATTTCACCAGTCCCAATGAATTTCCCGGCCCTGGTCTTTGCCTGATCGCTTGTAAACCACCTTCTGTTCCTGTTACTTCGTAGTTATTATTATTTAAATAATTTTTGTTCTTCCTCATTGCAGGAATTATTTCCTCCTGCACAATACTTGTTGGTACATTCCAATACGGACAAAAAACTATGTACTTCATTTCGTCATTGAATGTTACGGTTTCCTTTCCCTCTCTTCCTACAACTATTGCCATGTCGAACACATGCTCCTGCCCTTCGTAAACATGCAGCTTAAATTCAGGAATATTTGCAACGAGTCTTGTCCCCGTATTTTCCTGCGACATGTTTCTAAATCTATCAATATTGACTTCCAGTTGTTCGATCCTGTTCTCTATAGGAACATTCAATGCTTTTATAAGATCAGCATCAATAACACCTGTTTCTACCTGCCCGAAACTCCGTTTCGCTTTTCGAACAGCTTGCGATAATTCATCTGTAAATAATGGCGAATCATCTTTTGATGAAAGATAACCGAGTAGTTGCAAGTGTTGTTTTACTTCTTTGATCTCAGGAGAAGATTGTCCCTTTGTATAATATTTTTTAGTCAGCACGATCTTATTCCATCCGCCATTTTTTTCTATATCATACAATCGAGTTAACTCCTTTTGTAAAAGATCAAATTGTGCACGCGGATCATTGATCGAGGAATTAGCATTAGCTATGTTGACCAAAATAAAAAGAAAAAGCACAAAGCCTGTTACACGTATTGCTGTTTTCATACTTCACATTTTTCTATCACTTCCTCAACGTGGGAATTGTTGAAGATAAAAACAAGAACCAGACCTGAAATCCTTACCGGGCAAGGATTAGCAGGCACGTACTTTTACGTGACATCAGTTTGGTTTTGCTTTGAACTTGTATTATGAAAGATTGTGGCATTTGTTTTGTTCAGCTTTGAATGAGTGATTTATTATTTGTGGATTTGCATACCCCTGAAAGCTGTTTTCCATGGAAACCACGTCCATTTTGATAGTAGATGATCATACGCTCGTAAGAGAAACATGGACTTACGCGTTAAACAAAGATCCCCGTTTTCAAGTAATTGCTGCATGCGGCACAGGCGAGCAGGCTGTTGAAATGGCCAAACAATTTCGTCCCCATATCGTGCTTATGGATATTCAATTACCCGGCATGGATGGGATTAAGGCTACAGAATTGATCCGTAAATTTTCTCCTGCAAGTAAGATCATAGGTGTATCATCTCACACACAACCTGCGTATGCACGAAAGATCATGTCGAAAGGTGCAATGGGCTATATCACTAAAAGTTCGGGTAAAGAAGAATTGATCAAGGCAATTGTAGAAGTATGTAATGGAAATAAGTATGTGTGCGAAGAGATTAAAAATATTATTTCAGACCAGGTATTGAATGGAGAAGATGGAAGCTATGGACTTAATGCTCTTTCCCAAAGAGAAATGGAGATCATCAACCTTATTTCGCAAGGTTATTCTTCAAAAGAGATCGCTTCTGCTTTGTTTATTTCAGTGAAAACAGTTGAAGTGCACCGGTATCACATCCTGAAAAAACTCGGACTAAAGAATGCTGCTTCGCTAGTTCATTATATTCATCGTTATAAAATAGGCACTGCATGATCTCCATTCTACTTAAAGATGTCATTTAGTATTCCTGCCAGGTGAACACCACCTTTAACCAATTGCTGGTTTACAGTTTCAATGTATTGAAAGTTATATTGAAAACCCAGTCTTGTTGTTGGATCTTTAACCTGGTTCTGTGCCTGCTCGATTATTTTATTGCTCATTGTATACGAATCGTAGAGCCACTTAGTCATCGGCTCACTTTGCCATTGCTTGCGTTGTTGTGCAGTTGTATGATTGATGGCATGAGTGTATTCCGTATAACTAAGCTGTTGAAAGTCTACCAGGTGCTCGTCCCAAACGCGGTGCAGGTTAGATGATTCTGTAAACCACATTAATTTAATATCGTTGCCGCCGGTTGTTCCTTTGGCACTTACGTGAAGCGGTTGATGAATGTCGCCGATAATATGAATGAGTAAACGCAGGTACATTCGCTTCGTATCAATATCCAATTTGGTTTTCTTGTTTTTTAAAGAAGAAATCAGAAAATTTATTTTTGTATACGCGTCTGTTGCGGTATCTGTTTTTAAAAAGTCTTTCATCTGGTCATACGTAAGCCCCTTATCGAAGTTTACATAATGCCAGGGGCTTAGATAACGATAATTAGAATCGGATTTTATAAAATCAGCCCAGTTAGCTGCCATAGCAAGCGATTCAAAACCAAGTATTTGTTTTATCTCAGCCTTTGCTTTTGATGTCAAATAAGTATCGGCGATTTCACCAACAATACGATGTCCCAGCATTCCCCACGCCATGGACTGCAATGGAAGATAACAGGCAATGCAAATGATAAAGATGTTCTTTAAAAATTTCATCTGGTTAAATTAAGATGCAAAAATATTAATCCTTATAAAAGTTTACAGGATCAATGTGCTTCAAAAAACTTCGCAACTCCAAAGGCTGCTGCCGCGGCCATCGCGCCGATCAACGTCACCCGCAATGCGCCCCACCAGGGATTGACACCGGTAACCTTGCTTTTAAAAAAGCCAAAAACAAAAAGACAGAGAAGAGTAACAACAACGGAAATTTCTAAAGCAGCTAATGGAGTCTTAATAAAAAAGTAAGGCGAAAGAGGAATCAGTCCACCAACAACGTAAGAAGCGCCTATATTGAATGCAGATTTTGTTGCACGCTTCGGGTCAGGCTGATCTAATCCTAATTCATATTTCATCATGAACTCAACCCACTTGTCTTTGTCCTTGGCAACTTCTTCCGTTGCCTGTTGTTGCAGTTCTTCGCTTAATCCCAGGTTGGCAAAAAATTCCTTTGTTTCTTCCAATTCGCGGTGGCGCAGATGATCTACTTCGTAGTACTCCCGTTTTAATTCACTGTTGTAGTGATCCTGTTCTGTTTTGCCTGCAAGATACCCTCCCAATCCCATCGCGATGGAGCCGGCACATATCTCGGCAATACCCGCAATCACAATGATGCCTGTTGAGTTAACCGCACCACTTAATCCTGCTGCCAATGCAAAAGGAACAGTGAGCCCATCGCTCATGCCTATGACAATGTCCCTCAGGAATGCACTGCTGGTTAAATGTTCTTCGTGGTGATGTAAATTATCCAAGTTTATTGTTATGCTAATTGTCAATTGCTAATTGCCTGTTGCCCATTGCCCATTGCCCATTGCTACCGCCCATTCACTCAAAGATGCTTAAACTTTTCTGAATGATGTTCACCGATTCATCCAATTGATCTTTTGTAATAACAAGCGGCGGTGCTAAACGGATCTTGTCACCATGTGTTGGCTTTGCCAGCAAACCGTATTCTTTCATTTCCAGGCAAAGTTCCCACGCAGCATCTTTATGTTCATGCTCAATAACAATTGCATTCAGCAATCCTTTTCCTCTTACTTTTTTAATGAATGGTGATTGCAATTCCTTTATTTGATTTCTGAAATGCGCTCCCAGTTCCGCAGATCTTTGAGCAAGTTTTTCTTCTTTCAAAATTTCCAGTGCAGCCATAGCTACTTTGCATGCCAAGGGATTGCCACCGTATGTTGAACCATGTTCACCGGGTTTTATCGTCAGCATGATGTTATCATCCGCAAGGACAGCACTTACCGGCAGCATACCACCACTGAGCGCTTTTCCAAGGATTAAAATATCAGGACGAACATTTTCATGATCGCAGGCAAGCATTCTGCCGGTGCGGGCAAGACCGGTTTGAATTTCATCTGCGATAAAAAGAACATTTGCTGCATTGCATAATGAAAAACTCTCTTCAAGATATCCTTCACCCGGGACAACAACACCTGCTTCGCCCTGGATAGGTTCAACAAGGAAGCCGGCGACATTTTCATCCTGCAATGCGTGCTGCAATGCTGCAATATCATTATAAGGAATTTGGATGAAGCCGGGCATGTACGGTCCGAAATTATTTTTTGCAACAGGATCGCTGCTGAAAGAGATAACGCCCGATGTTCTTCCATGAAAGTTCCCTTCGCACACAATAATTTTTGCCTGGCCATCTTTTATTCCTTTCACTGCGTATGCCCAACGGCGTGCAAGTTTTATAGCAGTCTCTACTGCTTCAACACCGGTATTCATCGGCAATACTTTATCGTAGCCGAAGAAGGCAGTAATGTATTTAGCATATTCGCCCAGGAGATCGCTATGAAAAGCGCGGCTGGTTAATGTAAGTTTTTGCGCCTGCTCAATTAATGCTGCAACGATCTTTGGATGACAGTGCCCCTGGTTGACTGCTGAATAGCCGCTGAGAAAATCGAAATATCTTTTACCTTCTACATCCCACAAAAAAACTCCTTCACCGCGGTTAAGTACAACTGGCAGTGGATGGTAATTGTGTGCGCCGTATGTTTCTTCGAGGTCTAAATAATATTGGGTTGTGGTAACCACATTATCTGTAAGCATAGATGTAATGAATTAGAATGAAAAAATAAGAACTAAAAATTCTGAAGTTGAAGACTACTACAGAACTTAGTGGTTGAGGAGATCAAGATTTAAAGCGAGAAAATTCATTACTGTTGTTTCAATACAAATATAATCATGTCTTACAAAATTCCTGCCGGCACAAAGATCGGCCACGTACATTTAAAAGTAGCAGACCTTGAACGGTCGCTGAAATTTTATCGTGATCTTTTAGGATTCGATGTAATGCAGCACTATGGGAATAGCGCCGTATTTGTTTCTGCAGGAGGCTATCATCATCACATTGGGTTGAATACATGGCACAGCAGGAATGCCCAGCCTGCACCTGTTCATGCAGCAGGATTGTATCATATTGCCATTCTTTATCCCACAAGGACTGACCTTGCTGTTGCATTGAAAAGATTACTGGAAGCAGAATACCCATTGACCGGTGCATCGGATCACGGTGTATCGCAGGCAATTTATTTGAATGATCCGGATAGAAATGGAGTCGAGTTGTATTGGGATCGTCCAAAAGAAGAATGGCCTGTGGATGAGGAAGGGAATTTGCAGATGGTGACTGAAGCTTTAGACCTGGATGGATTGCTTGCTCTTGCAGCGGGTAGTGAATAGTAAGTAGCGAGTGAAGTAGCGGTCTTTACTACTTGCTTTTTACTGCTTACAACTTACTGGCCCGCATAGATTACTCCAGTTGTCGGTGTTTCATAAAGCTCTATCCTGCTTAGTTGAGGGAGCATTGGGCGTATCTGTTGCCATATCCAGACGGTAATATTTTCTGCTGTGGGATTTTCCAATCCTTTAATATCATTAATCAACTTGTGATCCAGTTGATCTATCACCGGTCCTACACAGTCTTTAAGGTCTTTAAAGTCCATGATCCACCCAAGTTTTGGATCAAGGGCACCTGAAAGAAATACACGCAGGCGATAAGTGTGCCCATGCATATTCTTGCACTTATGCCCATCCGGAACATTAGGAAGAAAATGAGCAGAATCAAAAGAGAACTCTTTATAAATTTCCATCGGTCGCAAAGCTATTGAATATCGAACAAGGATTAATGAATAAGGAATGATGAAGAATGCGTGACTTCTCAAATAATCTTTACAAAATAATTTGTAGGGAAGGAAGGCAGGGTATCAGCATGCGCAAATATTCCAAACACTGTTGAGCCGCTGCCCGACATTGATGCGTATAAAGCACCTGATCGGTACAACTCACCTTTTATGTTTTTGATCTGCGGGTATTCTGCGAATACGATCTCTTCAAAAACATTTTCCAGTTGATCTTTCCATTGTGATAATGGAAGTGTCATTATTTCTTTTAAAGATTTTTTTTGTTCTTGTGGAATAATCTGCGAGAAAGCCCATGCTGTACTGATATGAATGCCGGGGTTTACAATTACGATCCTGTATGGTGAAAGATCAATGTTTATTATCTCCAGCTTTTCTCCTCTCCCCGTTGCATAGCATGGTTTATTGATCACAAAGAAGGGACAATCACTGCCTAATTGCAATGCATAGTTGATCAATTGATATTCACTTAACCCGAGATTGAATTTCTTATTCAGCAGCATTAATGTAAACGTTCCATCCGAGCTTCCGCCACCCAGGCCTGCACCAGGCGGAATACTTTTATGTAAATGCATTTTTACCTGCGGAAGATCAAAATCTTTTTGCAAAAGCCTGAATGCTTTAATGCAGATGTTATTTTCATCTTTTGCATCAACGTCAATACCGGAAGAGGAGAATTGAATTTCTTTTGAAGAAGTGGGAACCTCTATAACCTCAAGTGCGTCATGCAATGGAACAGGATAAAAGACAGTTTCAATATCATGAAAAGAATCATCTCTTTTCCTTAAGATCCGTAAGCCAAGATTGATCTTACAATTTGGAAATAAAATCACGTCAGGTTATAAAAAGAAGTGGAACTATTTTTTTTTGCGGCTGTTGATCTCGTCCCTTATCGCTATTGCCCTGATATAATCTTCAGATTCCAGCACGTCGTTAAGCAGGCTATTCAGATCTTCAAGTGACATGGTTTTCAGGTCATCTTTTCCTCCTGCTTCCTCACCCTGCGAAGTAACAGTGGGCGTTTTTTTCTTTTTGGAAGTGCCGGTATCCTCCATTAAAATACCTGCACTTTCCAGTATGTGTTCAAATGTGTAAACAGGACAACCAAAACGAACGGCCAGCGCCAACGCATCGGACGTACGGGAGTCGATCTCGATAGTATTGTCGTTAGACGAGCAGATAAGTTTAGAATAGAATATACCTTCCTGCAGGTCCGAAATGATCACTTCATGCAATTCAATATCAAAAGCCGTCATGAAATTTTTCATAAGGTCATGTGTAAGAGGACGGCTTGGTTGCATTTTTTCCAGTGCAACAGCTATTGCCTGGGCTTCAAATCCACCGATCACAATAGGTAACCTTCTCAATCCATTTACTTCACCAAGTACAACAGCATACGAATGGGTCTGCGTTATACTATGGGAAAGCGCCACAATTTCCAGTTCTATTTTTTTCATAATCTTGCTCCGTACGAAAGTGCCAAAATTAAGCGTTAATTCCTTTCATTTTCTTTACTGCTGCTGTCATTTTCGGTACTATATCGAACGCATCTCCTACAATTCCATAATCAGCTGCTTTGAAGAACGGAGCCTCGGGATCTTTATTGATCACTACAATTACTTTACTCCTGTTAACACCTGCCAGGTGTTGAATAGCTCCGCTGATACCAATGGCAATATAAAGGTTGGGCGCTATAGCAATTCCTGTTTGTCCCACGTGTTCATTGTGCGGACGCCAGTGCGCATCGGCCACCGGGCGGCTGCACGCCAACGCAGCTCCTAATGAATCCGCTAACTCTTCAACTATTCCCCAATTCTCAGGGCCTTTCATTCCACGACCGGCACTCACTACAACGTCTGCTTCGGTCAATGAAACTTTGCCACTGGCTTTTGTGCTGCCAACTACCTTCACTTTCGGCGCATCAACAGTTGCATTGAATGGAACTACTTCTGCGGTGCCTTCTTTTTCTTCAATAGTAAATGCATTTACGTTGAGTGAAATGATCTTTATGTCGGAATTGAGTGAAACATTTGCTATTGCCTTACCAGAAAAAACATTTTTACGAACAGTTGCATTTGATGGCAACGCTGTGGCGCCCGAAGCCAATCCTGCTTTCAATCGAACGGACAGTCTTGGAGCTAAAGCTTTTCCACTCGAGTTATTAGAGAAGATGATCGTCTTTGCACCTGTTTGTTCTGCTACCTGTGCAATAACGTTTGTGTACACTTGCGAATCAAAATTTTTAAGGTGCTCATGCTGTACATGATGCACTTTTTTTACGCCATGCTTTCCCACGCCGGCAAGATCCTCGTTCACATCACCTAATACTACTGCTTCGGCCGTGTCGCCCATTTGCTCCGCGATCTTTGATCCGTAAGTCAGTGCTTCGTGTGAAGCCTTTTTTATATGTCCGTCCAGATGATCAACAAAAATTAGAACACTCATTTAATTAATTTTGAATTTTTTAATGTTGACTTATATGACCTATATGACTTGTTGACTCAGTAAAGTCAAAAAAGTCAAAGGAGTCAAAGGAGTCAAAGGAGTCAAAAGAGTCATATCGCCCTCGCTTCTTCATGCAATAACCTGATCAACTCATCTACATTATCAGGAGAAACCAATTTTACACCAGCCTTTGGTGGTGGCAACTGGAATTCTGCAAATTTTGTAAGCGGTTCAACAGGAACTGGCTCTACTACCTTCAATGGCTTTGTGCGGGCAGCCATGATCCCGCGCATGTTCGGAATACGGGCTTCCGCTATTCCCTTCTGACAACTGACAACTACAGGCAATGAAACTTCCACCGTTTCTTCTCCACCTTCTATCTCTCTTTTAATTGTAGCATTGTTGCCGTTCAGTTCAAAACCAGTAGCCATAGCCACGTAAGGTGTATTTAAAAATTCTGCAAGCATGCCGCCTACAGCACCTCCGTTATAATCAATGGTTTCTTTACCGGTGAAAACGAGATCGTAGTTGCCTGACTTAGCTACTTCAGCTATTTGTGCTGCTACAAAATAACTTTCGGTTGGATTCGCATTGATGCGAATGGCCTCATCTCCGCCCAGTGCAAGCGCTTTGCGAATAACGGGTTCTGCATCTGCACCACCAACAGTTATGAGATGGATGGTTGCCGATGGATCTTTCTCTTTCAACTCAATAGCGCGGATCAACGCGTACCATTCATCGTACGGGTTAATGATCCATTGAACACCCGCCTCGGCAAACTTCGTGTTATTGTCCGTGAAAGCTATTTTCGCGGTTGTGTCGGGAGTTTTACTTACACACACCAGAATTTTCATACGATTATTTTTTACTCAAAAAATTCCTGTAAAATTTGCGCAAATATAGCCTTTAACAGTTAAGCAAAATTGATGGATAGGATAGCGAAACTCAGGGAATTTCTTGCTGCAAATCCGGCTGATAGCTTCATTCAACACGCCCTGGCACTGGAGCATATCAAAGCCGGTGATAAAGCTGAAGCACGCAGATTGTTTCAATCTCTTTTAAGCAGGGATGAAAATTACGTGGGCAGCTATTATCATCTGGCCAAGTTATTGGAGGAAATGAATGAAAGAGACGAAGCGATCAGTATATATGAAAAGGGAATGATAAAGGCTAAAGAAGCAGGAGATATGAAGGCGTTTAATGAATTGCAGGGGGCGTATGAGGAACTGACAGAATAATAGGCAATATGCAATTTGCAACAGGCAACAAGAGAGGATAGCAAAATGCTTTTGAGGATAAAAAATAATCAATGATCAATAATCAATAATCAGGTGTCCAACTACTTTGTCCATAAGCAATCAATCGTTCGTAAAATCTGGGGGAAGGGAGATACAATTCTCTTCATTTTCGCCGGGTCTGCGGCTGAATTTGCATTGAACAAAGCGGTAGACTGGTTGTATTTTACAGGCCGTTTGCCTGCAGATCCGTTGGGAAGATTATTTTCTACGGTTGCTTACGCAAGACGAATTGTGTTTTCTGAATTGAACGAAGCACTCAGGGCAATCGACAGGATTAAAGCAATTCATGTTGGAGTGGAAAGTGCAAGAGGTGAAGTAATCCCGGAGTGGGCTTATCGTGATGTGCTGTTCATGTTGATCCATTATTCAATTGCATCCTTTGAATTGCTGGAGAGAAAACTCTCCGACGAAGAAAAAGAAGAAGTCTTCAATGTCTTTTATAGATTGGGCGCAAGAATGGGTCTTGTTGGTTTGCCGCATAATTATACTCAATGGTTGAAGATGAGAGAGGACCATCTGCAAACCAATCTTGTTAAGAGTGAATACACGATCGACTTATATAAGCAGTATAGGAAGCATCTTGGGGCATTTCGTTACAAACTGTTAAAAGAAGGACAGGTTCTTGTTGTTCCAGAGATAGTCAGGAAGTGCCTGCACTTTAAAGAATATTCATTGCTTTCACCTGTAATTCCAATTTATAAATTCACCCGGCTATTGAAACTGGATTGGTTTTTAAAATCTATCATTCTTCCGAAAGAATACAAGAAAGAGATAAAAGACCTGGATGTGGCGAAGTGATTAGTGATATTAGAACAGGAGTGTCCTTAAAAAGTAAAAGCCCCTATCCCGCAGGCCATGGAGCTTTACTTATTTTTTAAATTATAAGTAGTAGATA
>JADMIO012752982.1_pt1 | contig 15185 bp, 11 predicted proteins | sample 8958161 | NCBI WGS metagenome assembly JADMIO01 (sample SAMN16585339, study PRJNA669376) | soil metagenome | isolation source: Crop rotation soil | place: USA: Cullars Rotation, Alabama | collected 2011 | reverse complement strand
CTTTCCCCGGCAATTCCAGCAGCTTTTGCCCGACCGCATGCCGCTCGTTGCGGAGCATCAGGATGCGGCCGTCATTCATCAGCGGCAGAATGACCGCCGCTCCCGGGTGAACAATAAAATCGTGCTGATGATCTCTTCCGTCCGTGCCCGCAATCTGTCGACGTTTGATTGTGAACTTTTTCGATTTGAGCAGCATTTCGCCGCCGGGGTCGTATGGACTCATTTTTGCTCCGTACGCGCCGATCGCGTGCATTATCTTAGGTCGTGGCGCGGCCGGCCGCGGCGTCCTTGTCTAAAGCGTCGAAAGCCGCCCGCCGTCGATGGGTAGATTGATGCCGGTGACGTAGGAAGCCGCCGGGCTGGCCAGGAACGCCACGCCGGCTGCGATTTCTTCCGGGCTGGCGAAGCGCCCGATGGGAATCTCCACTTCGGCCTGCTTTTCGATCTCCGCCACGGCCTGACCCGAACGTGTTGCACGCGCTTCAAAAAGCGATTTCAGCCGCGCCGTGGCCGTGAACCCCGGCAATACGTTGTTGACCGTGATCCCGAAGCGTCCGACCTCGCCAGCCAGTGTCTTCGCCCAACTCGCGACGGCTGCCCGAATCGTGTTCGAAACGCCCAGTCCGGGAATCGGCTGTTTCACGGAGGTTGAAATGATGTTGATGATTCGCCCGTACTGTCGCTGTTTCATGCCTGGAATCAGCGTTTGAGCCAGCAACTGATTGCAGATAACGTGCATCTCGAACGCGCGCTCGAAGTCCTCTGGTTTGGCCTCGGTAATTGGCCCGCTCGCCGGTCCACCGGTGTTGTTAATCAGGATGTCGATCGGGCTCTTCGCGCCGTACGCCGCGATCTTCTCTGCCAGGCGTTGCGGCCGGGTGAAATCCGCGACGAGGTAGTCGCATTCCGCGCCGCCGGACTGAATTTCCTGGCGCACCGCGTGCAGCCCCGCTTCATCGCGGGCGACGAGGACCACAGCGGCCCCCTGTTTTGCCAGCACCAGCGCACACGCGCGCCCGATGCCCTGCGTGCTGCCGCAAACCAGCGCCCGCCGGCCGGTCAACTCAAACATGCGCTTTCTCCTGGCGCTCCATGAGCGCGCCGCCATCGTCCGGCAGCAGCCGCGCAAATAGGTCGGCCCCCGCAAGCATATTCGCGTCCAGCTTAAAACGCAGGCAGCGACACAGGTAGCGCTGGGCGGCCTCCGCCGACCAGCCCATCCGCGGTCCCTCGCGCGCCGCGATTTCCGCCGCCAGGGCGACGCCGCGGTCGCGCGCCTCCTCCAGAATGCGCTTTTCAATTAGCGCCTCCCCAGTTTGGGCCGCCCAGACCGCGAAGACGAACGGCAAGCCCGTGTGCTGGCGCCAGGCGCTGCCCAGATCGATCTCGTATGCAAAGCTCCCGCGGCGGGGATCAACCACCTTGTCGCCGATCAGCAGCACGCTGCGCATCGCGGGGTGAATATCAGCTGCGTCCAGCGGGCGAATTTCCAGTTCGCGCTCATACATCTCGCGCCACAGCACGCGTGCCAGCGCGACCGACGTGTGCGAATTTCCATCCACCCACAGCGTTTGAATCTTCTCGGGCGGATCCTGCGAAAAAATGCGCACCGTCATTGTCTCGCCGTCGCTGCCGATGCAGGCGTCCGACACCCGCCGCAACCTGCCGTTCCCGCGAATCAGATCGACGATTGGGATCAACGCCGCATCGACCTGTCCGTTCTTCAGCAGGTCCGGCAGCGCCGACGGCACGGCGAATGTGAGTTGAATATCCGCGCGCTGCTCCAGCCCCTCAATTAGGGGCCTCGAGTTCAGGAAAGAAACGACGCCCAGGCGCAACACGTCCGGCTCCCGATCAAACCTGCCAGTATATGCGACCCCCGATTTGGCTGCGGCGGTCGATGGGTTTATGCCGAAAGAATATCGCTTGTGGCGCGGGCATTTCGGCGGGCAAAGCCGGGGCGGGCGCACTAAGATAAGGTGCGGCTGGGCCACGCTAGAGCCGCGAATCCCATCGCGCCTCGGGCCAAATGAGGTTTGATTGTCGCAGATTCTTTCACAGGTCCCGCGCCAGCTCCTGCAACAGCAGCAGCGTCTTACGCCGCAGCTGATCCAGGCGATGGATATTCTCCAGTTGCCGGTGCTGGCGCTGGAATCGCGCATCGCGCAGGAACTGGATTCGAATCCGGCGCTCGAGGTTGCCCCGCTCGAGGAGGCGGCCGCCGAAACGACTGACGGCCTTGCCGAAGATGTGCCCGAACCGGCCACGGCGGACCGTAAAACCGGCGATGACAGTGCGGCCGGCAATTTTGAGCGCCTTGACAATCTGGTGCGAGAGTATGACTGGCTTGAGGAGGAGGGCGATCGCCGCGGCCTGCGCTCCGCCAGCCGTGTTGCGGATGACGGCGACTCCAAAATGGACGCGATGGCCAATGCGGCCGCACCGTCGGAGACGCTTCAGGAATATCTGCAATTGCAATGGCGTCTGCTCGATCTTACGCCCCGGATTCGAGCGCTCGGGCAGCTCGTCATCGACCATATCGACGACAACGGCCGCCTGGATCTGGGACTCGAGCAGATCGCGCTCGAAGCCGATCCGCCCGCAACGCTTCAGGAACTCGAAGCCGCGCTCAGCGAGGTGCAGTCCCTCGACCCGGCGGGCATCGCGGCCCGCTCGCTTCAGGAGTGTCTGCTGCTCCAGTTGGATCGCCTGCCGGGCGAGCATAATCTGGAGCGCGAGATCATCGCCCACCATTTCGAAGACCTTCAGAAAAACCGACTGCCGTCCATCGCCCGCTCGCTCGACGTTGACATCGATGAGCTGAAGACCGCCATTCACGGCATCGGCCGGCTGTGCCTGCATCCGGGCGCCATGATTGTCGAGCGCCAGGTCCCGACGATCACCCCGGACGTCATCGTCGAGTACAACGCGGATGACGATCGCTACGACGTGCGGCTGGCGCGCGGTAATCTTCGCGAGCTGCGCATTTCCCCGGAATTTCGTGAAGCGCTGGAGCGCTCGCGCGAGGACAAGGCAACGCGTGAGTTCGTGAAGCAGAAAATCGAGGCCGCCAGCGCCATCATCGATGCGATTCGCTTCCGGCGCGAGCGGCTGCTCGAAGTCGCCAAGGCGGTGGTCGAGGCACAGCGCGACTTCCTCGAGCACGGCGAGCAGCACATGAAGGTCCTGCGCATGAGCGATCTCGCGCAGCGCTTCAACTGCGATCCCTCAACCATCAGTCGCACGGTCGATGAAAAATACATGCAGACGCCGCGCGGCCTTTATCCGCTGCGCCGTTTTTTCACCGGCGGCACCGAGCTCATTACCGGCGAAAACCTCGGCTGGGACAGCGTTCGCGCCAAGGTGCAGGAAATCATCGAATCCGAGAACAAATCCAATCCGCTAAATGATGACGAGATCGTCGAAAAGCTCCGCGGCGCCGGCCTCGATCTCGCCCGCCGTACCGTCGCGAAGTATCGTTCGCAGTTGAACATTCCCACCGCGCGGCAGCGCCGCCAGTATTGATGCATTTGGCGGGTCGCCGATTACAATTCGCCGCGAATGCTGGCCCGAATTCAGAGCATGGCCCTCGCGGGAATTGATGCGCGCCCGTGCGAGATCGAGGTCGACGTCACCGGCCGCGGCTTCGGCGCGCCGCTGATCGTCGGCCTGCCCGATTCCGCGGTGCGCGAGAGCATCGACCGCATTCGCAGCGCTGTCAGCAACGCCGGTTTCGCCTTTCCGCGCACCAAGACCACGATCAATCTTGCCCCGGCGGACCTGAAAAAGGAGGGGCCCGCCTATGACTTGCCGATCGCAATCGGCCTGCTCATGGCCGACGACCAGCTTCGGAGCGATTGCGTCGATCAATACATGGTTGCCGGGGAGCTCGCGCTCGATGGCCGCGTTCGGCCGGTGAAGGGCGCGCTGTCGATGGCGACGCTGGCGCGCGACAACAATCTCCGCGGCGTGCTCGTTCCGCGCGAAAACGCAGTGGAGGCCGCGGTCGTTGCCGGCGTCGAGGTTTACGGCGTAAGTTCGCTCACGGAGGCCGTCGGCTTCCTCTGCGGCGATTTGCCGCTGGAGCCGACAGTCGTCGATCTGGATCAGCTTTTTTCCGTCGCCAGCCGCTACGAAATCGATTTTGCCGACGTGCGCGGCCAGGAGCAGGCCAAACGTGCCCTCCTGATCGCCGCCGCCGGCCGTCACAACGTTCTGCTCGTCGGGCCGCCCGGGACCGGCAAAACCATGCTCGCCAAGCGCCTGCCGACGATCCTTCCGCCAATGACGTTGCAGGAGTCGCTCGAAACCACGCGAATCTACTCCGCGGCCGGCCAGCTCAAGGGCGGCGAAAGCCTCATTGCGACGCGACCCGTGCGCCAGCCGCATCACTCGACCAGTGTGCCGGCGCTCGTCGGCGGCGGTAGCGTGCCTGGCGCCGGTGAAGTGTCACTCGCGCACCACGGCGTGCTGTTTCTTGACGAATTTCCAGAGTTTTCCCGCACCGCGCTCGAATCATTGCGCCAGGTGATGGAGGACGGGGCAGTCACGATCGCCCGCGCGCACAGCTCGGTGCGCTTCCCGGCGGACTTTCTGCTCGTCGCGGCGATGAATCCCTGCCCCTGCGGTTATTACACGGATACCCGCAAACCGTGCAAGTGTTCTGCACCGCAGATCGATCGCTACCTTGCGCGCATCTCCGGCCCGCTGCTAGAGCGCATCGATATCCATCTGGAGGTTCCCGCTGTTCCGATCGTCGCGCTACGCGAGCAGAAATCCGGCACTGACAGCGCCACGCTCCGCGAGCAGGTCCTGGGTGCGGTTTCGATTCAGCGCGATCGATTCGGTCCCGACTCGACCACGACCAACGGCCGCATGAATCCACGCCAGCTCCGCAAATTCGCCACGCTCGACCCCGAGGGCGAGCGCATTTTGCGTCAGGCGGTCAACGAGCTCGGATTAAGCGCCCGTGCGCACGACAAGGTGCTGCGCGTGGCGCGCACCATTGCCGACCTCGCCGGCTCCGAGCGCGTTCTCGGCCTGCACCTCTCCGAAGCCATTCAATACCGCCGGCTCGATCGCAGTTTGTAAGCGTCAACGGCTACTTTTCGCCCGCTTCGGCGACGATCTTTTCCAGCACGATCGGCCCCGCCGAAAACCAGCGCGGCACGTACTTTTCGTTCACAAAGATGTGCGGAATGCCGATCAGCCCCGTCGCGCGGGCCGCGTCCTCGTCCGCCTTGAGGGCCGCCGCGACTTCGGGCGCTGCCATGCGCTCACGGAATCGCGCCTCGTCCAGCCCCTGCGCGACTGCGGCCGCAATGATGCCCGGCTCAGTCAGTCCGCTCTGATGCGCAAACAGCCACTCATGCATCTGCCAGAACGCATCCGCGCCGCCCAGGTCTGCTGCCGCCAGGGCTGCCTTCGCCGCCAGGCACGCCCCCGGAAATTTCGTCTGCTGCAGCCCGGCATTGCATTCCTGATTGAACGGAAACAGCCGGAACGTATACGACATGTCGGTGCGCTGGCTCTGCAATCGCCGCATTGTCTCGTCGGCCTTCGCGCAGCCCGGCTCCTGATAATCGCCGAAAATGACCACCCGCACCTTGGCGTCCGCCGCCCCGCGCGCCAAGCTCCTTGCAGGCTGCGGAATACTCCGTGCCGCCTGCTCGCGCCATTCCGACACCATCGAGTCCGCCGCCGTCGGCGGATGATCGTTTTCCGGCCCCGCAGGCGGAAGATTTGCCGCAATGAGTTTCTCGATCTGCGCCGGCAGCGGCGATTTCTGGTCGCGCACGAGCTGTTCGCGCCAGCCCTTCAGCTCGACGCCGTTGATGAAGATCATCGGCGTCATGTACATCCCCAGTGCCACGGCTTCTTCGATGTCGCCGCGCACAAGTTGCAACGTTTGATCCGAAGACATCGCGCGAATGAACTCGTTCGGCTCATAGCCCAGCGATTGCAGCGCCGGCGGAAACGATTGATCCGTGAACGATCCGCCGTTCGCAAACAGCCAGCGATACATCTGCCAGAAACCCTCGTTGCCGCGCAGAATTCCCGCCGTCTCGGCCGCCCGCGCCGCCCAGCAGGCGTTTCCGTGAATCGTATGATCCACGTGCGGGTTGCAGTCCTTGCAAAACGGGAAGTGCTTCCCCGAAAACGAGATTTTGTCCGGATACTTCGCGAGCAGCGTATCAATTTCGGCTTCAATCGCCTTGCAATCCGGGCACTGAAAGTCGGAAAACACCACCAGGCGGATCGCGGCCTTCTCCGGGCCGATTCGATAGCGCCCGGTGAACGGCTTTTCCGAATGCGGCGCCGCCGTCTGCGTTGACGACGTGGGCTGCGCGGGCCGCGTCGTCTGAATTGGCAGCTCGCTGACGGCATTCGGACGCGTCGTCGTTGCCGGCGCAGTCGCGGTTGCCGGCGGCTGTGCCAGGATCTTCCGCACCGACTCGTCGCTGGCAATGTCGCCCTGATGCCCGATTTGCTGCCGCCGTGCATAATCCGCGATTCCCACGCCGATCGATGCCAGCACAAACACGCCCGCCAGGACCGGCAGCGGATTGCGCGGCGGCGAAAACTTCCGCGATCGGAATTCGGTCAGGCTGCACAGCAGCAGGTTCGTCGTGTGCGCGGCGATGCAATACTTGCACGTATAGCCGCCGAAAAGGATCAGCAGCAGGTAGAAAGTGGAAACCAGCGCGCCGGCTTCAAGAACCTTCTGAAACCAGCCGCGCGTCGCGCCGCGCGCCACGATCCACGCAACCAGGACCCCGGAGAAAAAGGCGAACCCGACGAACGAAACCGGCCAGTCGAGCCCCGGAAGTTTTCCCCATTGGCTCGCCGACGCCCGCGCACACGGACTTTCCGCGCCGCCCGTGCATCCCGGCAGCGGCATATCCGCGACGCGCTCCAGCACCAGCAGCAGCGTCGCCGCCGTGGCAATCGCACAGAGCAGCAGCCCCGCCCAGAAAAACGCCGCGTTTCCCGGTGAATTGACATTTGCGCTTTCAACGCCGGTGTGCAGAACGGCAGTTTGGTCAGTTCTCGATTTCACTTGCCTTTCGCGTCTCCATAAGTCCCAGTATTTTTTTTCTGCCTATGTCTCAATCCACGCCCGAATCCGCCGCGAAAGCTCAACTTGTAGCTGAATCGAGCGATCGCCATAAAGTCCCTCATCATGGTGCAGCTCGATCCGCTCCACGCCGCCGCGCCCGTGCCCGTTTTTTGACGCGCTGGGCACGCCAGAGTTCCCCGGCGCGAACGAGAGCCGCGCGCGTTTCACATTCTCCGGACTCGCGCTCGCCGCCTGATACAGATACGCGTAGCGCAATCCCGCTGCGCTGTCAAACTGCCACGTTACGTTGGTCGCCGCCAGATTCACGCGCGCCCAAACCGTTCCCTCCGCCTGGTCGCGCGCAAGCTGTTTCATAAAAATCAGCATCGGCTCAGCCGGGAGTCCAGCATGTGCATCGCGCGCATCCATTCGCCCACTGTGAACAAATACATGCCGCCGCGCCGCGCCAGCCGCGGCCGGCAATGTCAGTCCGAGATGTGCCAGACCCCGATCCGCCGACGCCCAGCGCGCTGTCGCCAGCCGGGGATAACGCCGCGTCGCATCCGCGATGTCGCGCACCACGATCTCATCATCCTCCCAGCGATTCCAGTACTGTGCCGCCTCATCCAGCGCGCATCCCAGATGCGTTCGCAGCAGATGCCGCGCAAGCTGCGGCGCTACCGGCGGCCCAAAGTCACCCGCCGCAATCCACGGTATGTCCGAAGCCATCAACTCGCCGCGCTCCACGACCCGCGCCGCGCTGACCACGTCCCCATGCTGATCCTCCCAGGGCGTTTCGCTCGTCAGCAGGGGGGCGAAGCCGCACTCGGTCGCATAGCGCTTCCAAGCCCGGCCGGCGCGCAGCACGCGCATCGAGTATCCGTCTGCGCCCAGGGTCGAATATGGCATGACATCCTGGAGCGCAAAACCGCGCGTCTGAACGTCCGCATAGGCCACCCGCGCCGACATCAGGTCATCCGCGTCGTGAAAACGCTTCATGTGGCAATCGATGCCCGCTTTGGTCGTCAGGCGGGCCATCGTTTCCAAATCAATGATGACCCACGAATTCGCCGCCAGCGCCTCGATATGTCTTAGCGTCAACCCGAGCGCCGCGATCCAACTCGGATCAATGATGGCCGCAGCGCCGATCGTCCGTCGCTGCAGATCAGCGAAACTTTTCGGCGTCTTCGCAAGGTCGATCTCAAACGGCGACAGCAGGGGGGTCAAACGCTCCAGCGCCGCCGGCAAGAGCAGCCGCTCCAGCTCGAACGGCGGCCGATAGTCGCTCCAGCGCGGCACGTTCGCGACCGGGTGGCACTTCGCATCCCGCTCCGCCGCGGTTTGCAGCCTCAATTCAGAAATACGCTGCGAATCATTTGCGAGCCGGACACTTAGCCCGCTTGCCCGCGGCGGCGTTTGAAACCAGCCAACCCATTTCACCTGAGCCGCGGCGTCCATCACGGGTTGCAGGCATACGCTGCGCTTGCTGATGAATTCACCCTGCGTACGAAACTCGACGCCCACCGGAATTCCGGCTGGTCCCGAAAACTCCGCCGCGCACGTTGCGCGTAGCCCGTACCACTGCTCCGGCCGGCAGTGCAGCAGCGCGCTGCATCCATCGCCCGACCAGCGCCACGCGCGCATCAGTCGCTTTCGTGCGTAAAATCCGCCGCCGGGTTCGCCGCGGCTCATGGCTGTTTGCGTCAAATTTCTCAAGCACCAATCCCAAAGCGTTGACTCGCGCGAAGCGTTCCTCATCCGCGATCCCAAGAGTATGATCTGATTGCGTGAGCGCCAAGCGCGCAACGTGGAGAGCTGGATGTCCGACGGCCTGTCGCCCGTTCCCCGCGTTGTCGCACGGCCGCTTTACGCGCGGGCCCTCGATCTGGCGCGCACCCACCCAATGTATATGTGGTGTCTTTCGCGCCTCGAAGCGGCGTTGTGGTTTATCGGCACATTGGTCGTCTTTGGCTTCACGCTCTTCGGATTGGAATTCATCTTCGCCGGCGTGACCGCGTTCCTGAATCGCAGCGCGGAAACCGCGGATGCTTTGCGGGATTCGATGCTCCCGCTGAAAGTCGCCGGCGCGGCGATCGGGGTCGCCTTCGCGGCCGCCTTCCTCGCCATTCGCCGGCTGTCGCCGCAGACAATCGGCGTCTCGCTGAGAAACCTGCCCCGACAGATCGCGGCGGCCGGTCTGGGCCTGGTGGCCTGCTACAGCGCCTTGATCCTGGTCTCCATTCCGCTGGTCGTGGTCGCCTTGCGATCCACCGAAAACGTCGAACGCGAAATGAAGTCGCGCAAAGAGTTTTTCGAGATGATTCCAACGGAAAATGTCCCCGAAATCGCGATCGTGCTCGTGTTTGTCGCGATTCACGAGGAGGTGTTCTTCCGCGGGCTTCTGAATCCACTACTGCGGCGGCTTACCGGGCGCTGGTGGATTGCGGTCCTGATCTCCAGCCTGCTCTTTGGCGCACTCCATTTTATGCAGGGGCCCTTCGCGATGATTCAGACCGCCGCGCTCGGCGCCGCGCTCTCGGTCGTCTGCATCCTGTCGCGCAGCCTGACGGCGGTGATTGTCGCCCATTTTTTCTTTGATTTTTTCCAGCTCTTGCTGATCCGCGCACTCCAGCACGCGCATCTTCTTGATATGCCCCACGATTAGCTGCGCTCAGGCCCCCAGCGATCGAATCCGCTGCTCGGCATCCCCAATGGCGTTGATGTTCAGCCCGAAGTTCTCGCCCACTTTGACCGCCGACCCGTAGCCGACCACGCGATTATTGATCAGCAGCTCCAGGTCGTCGTCCACCGACTTTTCAAATTCCAGAATCGCCCCGTTCGACAGATTGCGAATCGTTCCGATCGGCAGCAGCCGCCGCGCCAGCCGCACGATCACCGGCACACGGATCTTCAAAATCCGGTGAACTTCGGGCGCCGTTGAAGTCGGCGCTGCGACCGTCTCCGGGATGTTGCGGGCGCGTGCTTTGCGCGTCGCGACGAACTGCGACTGCATCGGTTTGGGGGCAGGCGTCGGCGGCGCGGCAACTCTGGCCGCGGGCGGCGCGGCGTCCTCCAGCTGCGGTGGCTCGACGGTCGCCGTGGCGGTGGCGCCGTCCGCAGGCGGTTCCTGCGCCTGCGCAATTAGTGCTTCCATTTCGGCCTGATCGATCTGCACGCGTCCCTCACGCCATTTGGGCCCCCATTCCATCGGATGGCCACGATCCCGAGGTAAACCACCCGCCCTACGTCCGCAACGCGCGCTCCAGCAGGGGACTGTAATACTCGCGCATTTCGGGCGTGATTTTGTCGCGCGCCGTCCAGATCGCCAGGTCGAGTGTGCGGCCGCACTCGCACGCCGGCCCGGGCTCTCCCGGTTCGCCCAGCAGCTCGGCCGCCGAGCGCATCAGCGCCACTGCGTTCGCGGTGGCGGCCTTCAGATGTGCGATGATCTCATTCAGCACCGCATGCCGCGGAGTTCCGGGGTTGTGCGGCTGCCAGCAGTCGTAGTCGGTAACGAGCGCAATCAGGCAGTAGCAGATTTCCGCCTCGCGTGCCAGCTTCGCCTCCGGCAGGGCTGTCATGCCGATCAAATCCGCGCCCCACGCTCGATGCAGATGCGACTCCGCAATCGTGCTGAACGCCGGCCCCTCCATGCAAACGTACGTTGCATGCTCGTGAACCACCATCGCCGCATTTTCCGCCGCCGCCAGCGCCAGGCTGCGCAGCCGCGGGCAAAACGGCTGCGCGAAATCCGCGTGGACCGCCAAACCGCGTTCAAAAAATGTGGACGACCGGCGAAACGTTTTATCGATGACCTGATCCACCACCGCCAGATCGCGCGGGCGAATCTGATTGCGCAGCGAGCCCACGGCGCCGCTCGCCAGAATCTGCGTCACGCCGATTTTCTTGAGTGCAAAGACGTTTGCCCGGTAGGGGACCTGCGTCGGATTGAACACGTGCCCCTCGCCATGTCGCGCCAGCAGAGCAATGCGCCGGCCATGCCATTCCACCAGTCGAATCGCTCCGCTCGGCTTGCCGAAGGGCGTGTCGATCTGCACTTCTTCGCCGCGATGCTCCCCGAACAGCGCTTCGCCCAACCCCGTTCCACCAATGATCCCGAGCATATCTCACCCACTCTCGACTGTCGGCTGCGGTCAACGTACGCTCTTCAAACCCGCTTCGAGCACCGGATCGGCGCTCTCCAATTCGCCCGCCGATGTCCGCACCGGTATGTCCGGATCGACGCCGCGCGTCTCGAGGCACGTGCCGTCGGGCAGCATGTCCTTCCACGACGGCAGCAGCACCGTTACGCCGTTGCTCAGCACATGCGGCTTGGGATTGCCGGATGCGCCGTACGAACGATCGCCCACCAGTTTTGCACCCACGGCGCGCATCATCAGCAGAAATGACTCATTGCTGCTCATATTCGCGGGACCCATCAGCACGGCGACTTTGCCGCCGAAATGCTCGCTATCCGGCCCGACCGGCACAAGCCGTTCGATCTCGCGACCAAAACCATCTTTCCCTCCCGCCGATCGATAACAGTTCTTTGAGTACACGACGCGCTTCGTGGCAAACCGGCTGGCGATCTGACCCGCAATGTCTTCGTCTCCGCCGCCGTTCGGCCGCACGTCGATGATCATCGCCGGCGCATCCTTCATTTCCCGGATCGCCGCCAGCGCCGGCTCCAACACCATTGACCGCTCGCCCGGCCAGCTCGCGATCATCAGATATGCGACGCCATCGTTGAATCGACCGCTGAACACCACATCGCTGCGCTGCTTCCACTGCGGCACAATCCGGCTCAGTGTTTGCAGATCGCAGTTGGGCTCCACGTTGGGCCGGAAGGTCGGCATTAGCCCCTTGCCCAGCTTCACGGAAATGTGCACATCACGCGCGGCGCCCAGCAGCTTCGCCGCCTCGCGCGCGAACGCCGCCGGCGTCGCTGACGCCTCCAGTCGCGCGGCATGCTTCTTGAACTCGGCGTCCCAGTCAACGTGTCGCAGATCGCGATACGAATAACTGTCGTCGATGGCCTTTCGTAGTTCGCCGATCGCCGCCCGATTCTTTTCCGGGCTGGCCTGTACGGATTTCGCCGCGCTGGCCGAATCCGCCGCCGTTCTAAACGAAACCGGATAGGGCGCCAGCGGCTCGCCGCCCGTGCTGCGGAAGTTCTGAAAGCTCTGGCAGTTGATGCTCAGCACATAGTCGTGACTCGGCTCCAGTTGAATGGGCACAACCAGTGCCCGCGGCGTCTCCCACTTCGGATTTCCGGCAATTTTCGGGAACTCAGGCCCGCCGCCGCAGATCGAGCGCCCGCCGCCCATGTCCTGGTCGAATTCGATCCGCAACTCTTTCAGCGCCGGATCGACGCCCTCGTCGCCGTTGTCCGGCAAAATACTGATAATCTCCGGCGGCGTCGCCCGCGCTTCTGGCGCCGCACAAGTGAGCCCAATCGCGCCGAGCAAGATGGCACCAGCGCCTACGCGCGCAATTCTCATACGCTGCCTCCGCATGGCTGGTCAGATCGCGCAGATTAGAACTGAATTTCGCGGATCGAAAAAGCGCGCGCTGGTCGCTTCAGAGCGATGTCATCCGATCGCATGATGAACCACTCGAACGCGCACTGAAAGTGGAGCGAGCCATCCCCGGAAATCAAAGTGGGCCGGCGGTCGGGACGTGCGGGGGGGGACACGTACGCCGACGCAGTCCGGCCCAAAGTTTGGCAGACTTCGTCTTTGTTTTTGGGGGTCGCGACTGCCATCGGATGGCGATCACAACGCTCATATCCTATTCAGTTTCGCTTCCTTTGCAACTCTCCGGCAAGCCAATTTTGTAAAAATTTCACACTTTTCACTTCACCGCGCGCTCCAACGCGTGCTGCCGCGCAGCGCAAGTCCCGTGCGATTCAGGACCTGGGGATCCAGGATTCGAACCTGGACTAACTGGTCCAGAGCCAGTCGTGCTACCGTTACACCAATCCCCAAATGGCAGCCAGAGTGTACGTTCCACCCGCGGCGCATTCAAGGCCGCGCGCCGCGTTTCACATCCAGCGCATCCCGCAGCGCATCGCCGATCACGTTCAACGAGAAGAGCGTCAGCGCGAGTGCCGCGCACGGAAAAATGACGATCCACCAATCGACGCGAATCGGATTCAGCGCTGCAATCCCTTCCGCTGCCAGCGACCCCCATGTCGCCTGCGGCGGTTGTACGCCGACACCCAGAAAACTCAGGAATGACTCCTGCAGGATCGCCTGTGGCACCGTCAGCGTCGCGAACACAATGATCGGGCTGGTCACGTTCGGCAGGACGTGCCGCAGCAGGATGCGCGCTTCCGAAAGCCCCAATGCCCGCGCCGCCTCCACAAATGGTTGCTCGCGCAGCGACAGTACCTGCCCGCGCACCACGCGCGCCAGCGTCAGCCAGCTCACACCGCCCACGGCCAGCGCCAGCACCGCCAGCCGCGCTCCCGAGCGCCCCGCGGGAAAATGCGGAATCCGCTCCAGCCATGGCCCCAGCGAAAGGGTCAGCAGCATCGCCAGCAGCAGATACGGCAGCGCGTACAGCACATCCACGGCCCGCATCATCACGGCATCGACGCGACCGCTCGCAAATCCCGCCGTCGCTCCGTATAGCGTGCCGATCACCACGGCGACGACCATCGCCACCAAACCCAGCGTCAGCGAAATCGCCCCGCCATAAAGCGTGCGCGCCAGCATGCTGCGCCCCAGCGCGTCCGTCCCCAGCCAGTCCGCGCTGGATGGCGGTTGTCGCACGCCCGCCAGATTCGTCGCGCTCATCACGCGGCTCGACCACGGCAAAGTCGCGTAGCATGTCCCCAGCATGGCCAGCAGCACGATCAGCCCAATGGCTGCCGCCGGCGACCGCGTGACGAAATGCGTCAGCCTGCGCCTCTGCTGCAGGGGGATCTGACTCTCCCGCCCGGCGTTCTCGCCGCTCATACCGTGCCGCTTCCCAGCCGCTCTTCGATGCGCCGCAGCTCGTGCAGCGCAATCTCGCGCTGCGACTCCATCCGCAGCCCCGGAAGCGCATCGCGCAAATAGGCCGCCGCGCGCTCGAGCTCTCCCTGCCGAATATGGATCAGCCCCAGCAGCAGCCGCACCTGATCAACATCCGCCGACCCCGGATACGCGCTCAAAAACGCCTCGTACGCTTGCGCCGCCTGCGCTGCTGCCTGCCGCTGTGCATAGTAATTCGCGATCTCGAGCTGCTGATTTCGCGGCAGCACCTGCTGCGGATCGATCTCCAGCAGCCGCTCGTAACCCGTCGCCGCAGCCGCAAGATCGTGCCCCGCAATTTGCTCGCTGATCTCTTCGCGCAGCTGCTCGACCGGCGTCAGCGCCAGCGGCTCCAGCGGCCGCGAATCAAGCTGCTCGAGCGATACCGTTCGTGCCCGCGGAATCTGCGACAGCGGCGCAACGCCCGTCCGCCGTCCCCACCGGCTCGCAATTCCCAGCAGGTCGAACTGGTTTCGCGGCAGCGCCCGCACTGCCAGCATGATCGTCGCGACCAGAAACCCGAACGCATACCCGCCGATGTGCGCGGAATACGCCACGTTGGATGCCGCCCCCTGGTCCAGCATCGGCGCAAACACGTTGTCCCACAACACCATCTTGAACAGGATCAAGAAAATGGCCGGAATGTTGAACGGCTGCAAAATGAACCAGATCAGCAGCATCGTCACGTGTACGCGCGGGAACAGCACCAGAAACGCCGTCGTCACCGCCGCGATTGCGCCCGATGCCCCCAGGATTGGATTGTCGGCCGCCGTCGTGAACACAATGCCCGCGACGATTCCGCCCGCCAGATAGAAAAAAGTGTACGGAATATTCCCCATGCGATCGCACACGCCGTTGCCGAACACCCACAGAAACAGCATGTTGAACGACAAGTGCCAGATGTCGCCGTGCAGAAACTGATAGGTCAGATACTGAAACAGCAGCGGTCGCGCCCCGTCCAGCACATACCGGCTCTTAATTACTTCCCCCATCGGTCCCCCAATTACATCCGTGAACAGGAAAATCGCAACGTTCAATCCGATCAACATCCAGTTCGCCACCGGCGGGCGCGACGGACGAACATCGGTGCGAATGGGAAGGGAAAG
>JADMIO011000836.1_pt1 | contig 15190 bp, 11 predicted proteins | sample 8958161 | NCBI WGS metagenome assembly JADMIO01 (sample SAMN16585339, study PRJNA669376) | soil metagenome | isolation source: Crop rotation soil | place: USA: Cullars Rotation, Alabama | collected 2011 | reverse complement strand
GACGTTCCGCCTGCACGGACGGGGCGACGTGCTCACGTATCCCGACCCGCCGCTCGCGGCCGACTTCGACGTGTCGGACATGCCGCTGACGCGGATGGCGGCCCTCGTGCGGCGCTTCGGGATCGTCGTCCACGCCGGACGCGCATCCGCGAGCGGCCACATCGACACCGCCCGCGACCACACCGACGCCGACGTCCATCAGGTGCGACTGGACGATCTCGCCGTCGACTACATCCACAGGCCCGGCGATCTGGCCGAGGCACGGGAAGCGGGGGCGCGCGCGAAGCGGAAGGCCGGGGAGGCCGCGCGCCAGAACGTCCGCCTGCACCTCGGACGCGCGCGGCTCCGCCGCGGCACCTTCGGGTACGTGAATCGCTCCGCCGAGGTGCCCTACCGGCTCTTCGTCGACCGCACGACGCTGACGGCGTCCAACCTGAGCGACGGCTTCCGCACCGGCCCCGCACACGCCCGCGTCCGCACCAGGCTGATGGGCACGGGCGACGTGCGCGTCGACGCGACCATGCGTCCCGAGCGCCAGTCCGGGCCCGACTTCGATCTCGAGGTGCAGATCGCCGGCGCGGACCTGACGACCCTGAACGACCTCCTCCGCTCGACCGCGAAGCTCAGCCTCGCGTCCGGCGCCATGGACTTCTACTCGCAGGTCCAGGTCCGCAACCGCCGGATCGAGGGCTACGCCAAGCCGCTGCTCAAGGATGTGAAGGTCGCGCAGACCGACGCCTCCCTGCTCGATCGCGCCTACAAGGGCGCGGCCAACGCGGTCGTCGGCCTCTTCCAGAACCGGAACGACCAGGTGGCGACCCGGACGAGCCTCTCGGGACCGCTCGACGACCCGCGGGCCAGCACGTGGGAAGCGATCGTCGGCCTCGTCCGGAACGCCTACGTGAAGGCGATCCTTCCCGGGCTCGAGCGCTAGCGCGACGCCGCGCTTGACCGGCCCGTCGCCTTCCCGGCAAGGAGGCGTCATGGGCTCGATCGATATCCTCTCCCCGGTCGCCCTCGGCCCGACCGAGCGTCGCCCGCTCGCCGCCAAGCGTCCGACGTTGCGCGATGCCGTCCTCGGCATCCGCGTCGACCGCGCCTGGCGGTCGTTCCATCAGTTCGCCGATGAACTGACGACCGTCGCCCGTGCCGAGTTCGGCGTGCGCGATGTCGTCGTGTTCGATCCCGAGGCGCGCATCGGGTCGCCGGAGGCGGAGAGCGGCAAGGTGGTCGACTTCGCGCGGCGGATCGACGCCGCCGTCGTCGGCCTCGGGACTTGAGGGTCGTGCACGTCGTGGAGTGTCCACGACACGTTGGTCTGTGAGCGCGAGGCGACTCCCGCGGTGGTGGTCGTGACGTCGGTGTTCGAGAACCTGGCGCGGACGGCGGCGCGCGCACAGGGCTATCCGGACCTGCGCCTGCTCGTGCTCCCGCACCCGATGGAGTCGCGGCCCGAGGCCGACGTCCGCCGGCTCGCGCGCGAGCACGCGCGGGCAATCGTCGCCCTCCTCGCCGAGGCGGTCTGAGATGGCTCGCGGCACCCTCCTCTCCGACCTCCGCACCGTGCCCGACGATCCCGAGGCCGTGCTCGCCTACGTCGAGTCCGAGGGGTGGGGCGACGGGCTCCCCGTCCTGCCGCCGACCGAGACGCGCGTCCAGGCGATGCTCGACGCGACGCCGCTCCCGCCGGCGCACGTCGTCGGCGTGGTCGAGCCTCGCCGCGGCGAGGCGACGGTCGAGAAGATCGCCGTGAACGCCGTCCTCGCCGGCTGCCCTCCGGCGTGCTTCCCGGCCGTGCTCGCCGCCGTCGAAGCGGTGTGCGAGCCGCAGTTCAACCTATACGCCCTCAACACGACGACCTGCTGCGCGACGCCGGCGCTCATGATCAACGGGCCGGCGCGAGGCGCGCTCGGCATCGAGTGCGGCTACTCGTGCCTCGGCCAGAACGGGCGGGCGAATGCGACCATCGGCCGTGCGCTCCGGCTCGTCATGCGGAACGTCGGCGGGTCGGTGCCGGGGGCGGTGAGCAAGTCGGTGTTCGGGCAGCCGGGACGCGTGTCGCTCTGCTTCGGCGAGTGGGAGGAGCGGAGCCCGTGGCCGCCGTTCCACGTGCGCCGCGGCTTCGCGGCGCCCGACAGCACCGTCACCGCCGTGTGCGCCACCGGCACCCAGGACATCGCCGACATCTTCGCCGACACCGGCGAGGAGCTCGTCTGGGTGCTCGCCCACTCGATCGACTGGATCGGCAACAACAAGGTGCTGGTCGCTCAGGACAAGGGCGACATGCTGCTGCTCCTCTGCCCCGACTTCGCCCACAAGATCGCGCGCGACGGCATCGACCTCCCGACCCTCCAGCGCATGCTGCTGGAGTGGACGCGCACGCCGATCGAGCGCTGGCATCGCGCCCACTGGCCGAAGCTCGAGCGCCTCGGCTACGTCGACGGCAACGTCGTCCCGCTGGCGGCGAAGCCGGAGCAGTTCCTGATCGCGGTCGCCGGCGGCGAGTCCGGGCACCACGCGTGCTACTTCTGCACGTTCGGTCTCACCTGGTCGGTGACGAAGCCGTTCGAGCTGGGCGTCGAGTGGACCGGCGGGGAGTCGTGCGACCTTCCCCGCTCAGGGGACTAGGACGATCCCGTCCGCCGGCCCGAGCGTCACCGACGTGCGCGCGACGCCGTCGAGGCCGTGCCAGGTGCCGTCGAGCGCGACCGTCACCGTCGGCCGGTCGGGGGGATTCACCAGCACGAAGCCGCGCGCGAAGTCGCGGCGCCGGAGCCCGTTCCACACATAGCGGTCGCCGGCCGCCGCGCCGAGCGACACGTCCCAGCCGCTCCACCAGTCGTCGGGCAGGCTCTGGCTGCCGTGTCCGACGCCGTCGAGCACGGTGGTGACCAGGAAGTAGGCGGCGAGCGCGTAGTCGCGCTTGGCAGTGGAGCCCGACTCGAGCAGCGCGCCTCGTCCCTGCGCGTGCAGGACGTCGAGGAAGGCGAGCAGCGTGTCGAACCCGTACTGCCCGGTGCCGCCGCGGATGCCGGCGTCGTTGAAGCCGCGCTCGACGTTGATCACGTCGGCGGCCGCGATCGCGCGCGCGACCGCCGGGTCCGACGGCGGCGCGAAGAACCAGACCTGGTTGTGCATGATGTCCGCATCCGGGAGCGCGGCGCGGATCTCCTCGGCGAACTTCGCGACGTAGCTCCGCCACGCGGCGATCGTCATCGGGGCGCCGGTACGCGGATCGATCGGCGCGACGGCCCGACCGATGCCGTCGGAGACCTTCATCGCCATGTTCACGTCGTCGACGAAGATGCCGCGGTAGCCCTTCCCGAAGGTCGCGATGGCCTGCGCGATCCACGCCGCGCGGAACGCCGGGTTGCCGACGTCGGCCGCGTACTGCGGGCACGTGCCGCCGCTGCAGCCGTACGGGATGAACAGCGTCGCGCCGGATGCGTCGCGCAGCAGCCACTCGGGATGCTGCGTCGCCGCGCTGGTTCCCGGGTAGATCGCGTACAGATCCTTGTAGAACCAGGCCTCGGGGTACCAGCGGACCCGGGTGTCGAAGTACGGCGCGTATGCGACCATGCGCCAGTAGTGCGTCCGCATCCACTCCTGAGCCGTCGCCGTCGGCGACGCGGTGTAGCGGTCGAACGCCGAGGTCGCGAACTTGACGAAGCGCACGTCCCCGACCCGCTCCGCCTCGGGCGCCGGCTTGCACGGCTCCAGCCCGAGCACCTGACAGACCACGAGCGCGAACGCCTTGCAGCCGGTTCGCGTCCAGGTGGTGCACTGCTCGACCTCGTCCGCGCACGCCTCCAGGCACCCGACGCCCAACGCCGGCCGCGCCGTCGTAGCGGACCACAACCCCGCCGCCGCCACCGCGATCATGACGCTCTGCTGGAACCTCTGCATCGGGCGACGATCGCGAAACCGGTGCGACGGCTCAACTCGACCGCGAAAACCGGGCCGCCCGTTGGGGCGACGGCGCTACGACCAGCTTGCGCCCCGGAACCCGCGTCACTACCCTACGCCGCGCCCATCCGGCCGGAGGATCCATGAGCACATCAGACACCCATGCTGCGATCGATTCCGTGCTGCGCGAGGATCGCGTCTTCCCGCCGCCCGCCGCCTTCAGCACCCAGGCGCGGATCCCCGACCGTGCCGCCTACGACAGCCTCTACAAGCGCGCGCTCGACGACCCGGACCGGTTCTGGGCCGAGATGGCCGGAACGCTCCGCTGGACCGCGCCGTGGACCAAGGTCCTCGACTGGCAGGCGCCGTTCGCGAAGTGGTTCGTCGGCGGGAAGCTGAACGTCGCCGAGAACTGCCTCGACCGCCACCTCGACGGGCCGCGCCGGAACAAGGCGGCGTTGATCTGGGTCGGTGAACCCGGAGAGCGCCACGTCCTCACCTACTACGAGCTCCACCGCGAGGTGTGCCGCTTCGCGAACGTGCTGAAGGGCCTCGGCGTCAAGAAGGGCGACCGCGTCGGCATCTACCTGCCGATGATCCCCGAGGCTGCGATCGCGATGCTCGCGTGCGCGCGCATCGGTGCCACCCACAGCGTCGTCTTCGGCGGCTTCTCGGCCGAGGCGCTCCGCGACCGGATGAACGACGCACAGGCGAGCGTCGTCATCACCGCCGACGGCGGCTATCGCCGGGGCGCGGTCGTCCCGCTCAAGGCGAACGTCGACGCCGCGCTCGCGGCGGTGCCGACGGTGAAGGACGTCGTGGTCGTACGGCGCACCGGCGCGACCGTGCCGATGCACGGCGGGCGCGACCACTGGTGGCACGAGCTGATGGGCGCGGCGTCGGCGCAGTGCCCGGCCGAGCCGCTCGACAGCGAGCACCCGCTCTTCATCCTCTACACCTCGGGCACGACCGGGAAGCCGAAAGGCGTCGTGCACACGACCGGCGGCTACCTCCTCCACGCCTCCCTCAGCGCGCAGTGGGTGTTCGACCTGAAGGAGTCCGACACCTACTGGTGCACCGCCGACATCGGCTGGGTCACCGGGCACAGCTACGTCGTCTACGGCATCCTCGCCAACGGGGCGACGTCGGTCATGTACGAGGGCGCGCCGAACCATCCGCACCCCGACCGCTGCTGGGAGATCATCGACGACCTCGGCGTCACGATCTTCTACACCGCGCCGACGGCGATCCGCGCCTTCGTGAAGTGGGGCGAGGAGTGGCCGCGGAAGCACGATCTCTCGTCGCTCCGCCTCCTCGGCACGGTGGGCGAGCCGATCAATCCCGAGGCGTGGATGTGGTACCACCGCGTCATCGGCAAGGAGCGCTGCCCGATCGTCGACACCTGGTGGCAGACGGAGACCGGCGGCATCATGATCGCGCCGCTCCCGGGCGCCGTCCCGACCAAGCCCGGCTCGGCGACCCTGCCGCTCCCCGGCATCGTCCCCGAGATCCGGACGCGCGACGCGAAGCCGCTCGGCCCGAACCAGGGCGGCTACCTCGTCATCACGCGCCCGTGGCCGGGGATGCTCCGCACCGTGTACGGCGACCCGGAGCGCTACACCCAGCAGTACTGGAGCCAGATGCCGGGCATCTACTTCACCGGCGACGGCGCCCGGCGCGACCCCGACGGCTACTTCTGGGTCATGGGCCGCATCGACGACGTGGTGAACGTCGCCGGCCACCGCCTCGGCACGATGGAGGTGGAGAGCGCGCTCGTCAGTCACCCATCGGTGGCCGAGGCCGCCGTGGTCGGCCGGCCCGATGCTCTGAAGGGCCAGGCGATCAGCGCCTTCGTCACGCTGGAATCGGGGCAGAAGGCGAGCGAGGACCTGCGCCAGGCGCTCCGCAGCCATGTCGCGAAGGAGATCGGCGCGTTCGCCAAGCCCGACGACGTCCGCTTCACCGACGCGCTGCCGAAGACCCGCAGCGGCAAGATCATGCGCCGCCTGCTGCGCGACATCGCCGCCGGCAAGGAGACGCTCGGCGACACGACCACGCTCGAGGACTACTCCGTCCTCGCGAAGCTCCGCGAGGAAGACGAGTAGTGGGGCTCGTCCTCACCAACACGCTCTCCGGCAAGAAGGAGCCGCTGTCGCCGCGCGAGCCCGGCCACGTCCGCCTCTACTGGTGCGGGGTCACGGTCTACGCCCGCGCCCACGTCGGCCACGCCCGCTTCCTGATCGTCTCCGACCTGCTCTTCCGGCATCTGCTCGCGCGCGGGCTCCGCGTGACCTTCGTCCGGAACTTCACCGACATCGACGACAAGATCATCGACCGGGCCGCCAAGGAGGGGATCGCGCCGTCGGCGCTGTCCGAGCGCGAGATCGCCGCCTTCCAGGCCGACCTCGCCCGCCTCGGCTGTCTCCGGCCGACGCACGAGCCGCGCGCCACCGAGCACATCCCGCTGATGATCGCGCTGATCGAGCGCCTGGTCGCGCAGGATCTGGCCTATCGCGTCGGCGACAACAGCGTCTACTTCCGCGTGCGCCGCTTCCCCGCCTACGGCAAGCTCTCCCATCGCCGCCTCGAGGACATGGAGGTGGGTGAGAACGATCCGACCAAGGACGACCCGCACGACTTCGCGCTCTGGAAGGGCGCGAAGCCCGGCGAGCCGACGTGGGACAGCCCGTGGGGCCCCGGGCGTCCCGGCTGGCACATCGAGTGCTCGGCGATGGCCGCGCACTACCTCGGCCAGCCCTTCGACGTGCACGGCGGCGGCACGGACCTCGTGTTCCCGCACCACGAGAACGAGATCGCGCAGTCGGAGGCGGCGGCCGGCACGCCGTTCGCGGATCTCTGGGTGCACAACGGCATGATCACGTTCGGCGCCGAGAAGATGTCGAAGTCGCTCGGCAACGTCCTGCCCGTCGCCGAGGCGACCGAGCTGGCGCCCGGCGAGGCGCTCCGCTTCCTCTACCTCGGCACCCACTACCGCTCGCCGCTCGAGTTCTCGCGCGCCCGGCTCGAGGAGGCGACCCGCTCCGTCGAGCGTCTCTACGAGACCCTGGCGCGGGCCGAGCAGACGACCGGGGCGTCGCGCGCCGTCCCCGTCGAGGGTGCGCTCGCGGGCACCTTGTCGCCGTTCCTCATCGCCTTCGCCGAGGCGATGGACGACGACCTGAACGCCGCCAAGGCCCTCGGCGTCGTGTTCGACCACGTGCGCGAGCTGAACCGCGCCGTCGACGCCGGCGACCGGGCCACGATCACCGCGCTGCGCGCCGACCTGGCGCGGGTCGCCGCCGTGTTCGGCATCCTCGGCCAGCCGCCGACCGGCTTCCTCGAGGCGCTGCGGACCCGCGGCCGCGACAAGGCGGGCCTCAGCGAGGCGGACATCGAGGCCGCCATCGCCGCCCGCAATGCGGCCCGCGCGCGCAAGGACTTCCGCGAAGCGGACTCCATCCGCGGCCGCCTGAAGGACGCCGGCATCTTGCTCGAGGACACGCCGTCGGGCACAGTGTGGAAGGCCGGCTGACGGCGTCGGAGGTGGGTGATGCGGTGGTTGATGGCGGTAGGCGTGAGCCTGACCGTGCTGGCGGGCTCCGGGTGGGCGGACGAGATCTATCGCTGGACCGATGCCTCGGGCGCGGTCCACTACTCGAACACGCCGACGACCGGCGGCGCCCCCACCGGACTCGCGAACGATGACGCGCCGTCCAACGACGCGGCCGTCCCTCCCGGGACGCCTTCCGGCGAGCAGGTGGCGGACGCGGTCGCTGCCGGGGCCGAAGACAGCGGCTTCTCCACCGACGTCTCGCTGCGGAGGAACGCCCTCGAGCGCGAGGCCCGCGCAACCGATCGGGAGCTGCGCGACCTGGACGCCCAGCTCGCCGTCTACCAGCGCGCCCGCGCCTCCCACGCCGGCGGCGACCCGTCCACCGGAGGACTCGTCCCGCGCACCGGCGTGCCGCCGGCCGACGAGGAGAAGACGCTCGCGGAGAAGCGCGTGGCGGTCGCGAAACGCGCCGAGGCCGTGCAGGGCGAGTACGGGAAGCTGCGCGACGAGGTCTCGGCCCGCCTCGGCACCGTCCCGGCGTGGTGGGTCGATCTCAAGACCGGCTCCCGCTGAGCCGCTCCGTCGTCGATCGTCGCGCGTGCGGCTGACCTTCGCCCACGCGCTGCTCGTCGCGGCCGCGCTGCTGGCCGCGTCGTGCCGGACCAAGCCGACCACGGCGGCCGCGCCGATGGCGTCCACCGCCGCGCCCAGGGCCGGCATCGACGTCGCCCGGCTCCACGTCCTCGCGATCAACGGCGGTGGGAGGCCGCCGCAGAACTACCAGTCGCACCTGCTGCACGTGAAGGAGCTGCTCGCGCTCCTCGGCCAGGCCGGCGTGTCGCCCGCGCACGTCGCCGTCTTCGACGCCGACGGCAGCGATCCCGCGAAGGACCTCGCCGTGCGCGAGGTGCAGGCCGACGGCGACTTCTGGCTGCTGCGCGGCACGCGTCTCGAGCGCATCGGCACGCAGGTGACCTACGCCGACTCGCAGGTGCCCGGCGTCCAGCTCCAGGCCGCCACCAAGGCGAACATCGCCGCCTGGCTGCAGGACGCGAAGACCCGCCTCCGGCCCGGCGACACGCTCCTCCTCTACGTCACGGATCACGGCACCAAAGACCCAGACGACAAAGGCGACAGCCGGATCACGCTCTGGGGCGACAAGGAGACGCTGGCGGTGAGCGAGCTCCGCCCGCTGCTCGCCGCGCTCGATCCCGGCGTGCGGGTGGTGGCGCTCATGTCGCAGTGCTTCTCCGGCGGCTTCGCGGATCTCATGTCGCCGTCGCCCGATCAGCCGCCGCACGGCAACGTGTGCGGCTACTTCTCGTCGACCGCCGACCGGATGGCCTACGGCTGCTACCCGGAGAACCGCGGCCGCGAGAACGTCGGCCACTCGTTCGAGTTCCTCGAGGCGCTGCGCCGCGAGCCGCGCTTCCCGCGCGCGCAGCTCGCGGTCCTGGTCGACGACCGCACGCCCGACGTGCCGCTCGCCACCAGCGACGTCTTCCTCGCCAACCTGGTGCGTCGTGCCGCCGACAAAGCCGGCGAGAAGCCGACGCCGTACCTCGATGGGCTCCTCCGCGAGGCATGGCGCGACAAGGCGGCGTGGGAGCCGGAGATCCGCCTCCTCGACCGGATCGGCCAGGCATTCGGCGTCTTCAGCCCGCGCTCGATGACCGAGCTGGAGGACCAGGCGACGCGCATCCCGCAGATCAGCGAGCAGTTCAAAGGCTACTCGAACGCGTGGAAGGCGGCGCTCGGGGATTCCGCGGAGGCGAACTTGGGTCGCTTCCTCGCCGCGCATCCCGACTGGGCGAAGCGGGTCGCCGATCCCGAGCTCGCGAAGCTCGATCCGAACGCCCAGCGCGCCCTCAGCGACGATCTCCTCCGCGAGCTCGTGCCGTGGACGCGCAAGGACCGGAAGACCCACGACCGGCTGAACCTGCTGCACACCAAGTCGGAGACCGCTTCCGCCCCGACCTACCGGATGGACGTCCGGCTCGCGGTCGTCCTCCGCATGCGCGCGATCCTCACCGACGTCGCCGGCCGGATGTATCTCGCCACCAGGGGCACGCCCGCCGAGCGTGCCGCCTACGAGTCGCTCCGCGCGTGCGAGGACCTGACCATCGGCAGCGGCGCCCCGCTCCCGGGCGGCACGACGCTCGCCGAGCGGGAAACGTTCCCGCGCTTCGAGGACGACCTCCGCGTCGCCGAGCGCGTCATGCCGGCGTGGATGGGCATCCGTTTCAAACCACTCGCCCCGAACCAGTGGAGCGAGCTCGGGCTCCGCGAAGGCGCGGCCGGCGTCGTGGCCGTCTATCCGGGGTCGCCCGCCGAGGCGGCCGGGCTCGCCGTCGGCGACGTCGTCACCGGGCCGCCCGACGCGCCCTTCACCGAGCCCAACATGATCCGCGAGTGGACGATGCTCTCGCGCGTCGACCAGCCGGCGCCGCTCGACGTCGTGCGCGACAAGCAGCACATCCGGGTGACGCTGGTCCCGAAGCCGTTCCCGCAGCAGTGGCCCGAGCTGCCCGGACCGCCGGCGATCGGCAGCGTCGCGCCGCCGATCCCCGTCGCCGCCTTCCGCGGCACGGTGCCGCCGAGCCTCGCCGGCGGCACCGCCCACCTCCTCTTCTTCTGGGCGACCTGGTGCGCGCCGTGCAAGGCCTCTCTGCCCGAGGTGCTCGCCTACGAGGCGGCCACGAAGACGCCGGTGATCGCGATCACCGACGAAGCGTCCGAGCAGCTGACGCCGTTCTTCCAGCAGTTCACGAAGCCGTTCCCGCAGACGGTCGCGATGGACGACTTCCGCAAGACCTTCCTCGCCTACGGCGTGAGCGGCACCCCGACGTTCGTGCTGATCGGCGGCGACGGCACGGTGCGCGCCTACACGACGGGCTACAGCGCGGAGAAGGGCCTCGGGATCGACGGCTGGACCTGGAAGGGCCGGCCGGCCGCCGCGCCGCACTGAGCGGGGGCGGTCAGCGCGCGCCGACCGCCGGGTGGCGGGCCTTCCAGCGCGTCACCGCCTGGTCCCAGACCGCCCGGTTGGTCGTCACCGTGAAGCACGGGGGCAGCGGTGCCGGGTACGCACCCGGACCGAGCCACACCATGACGTTCCGCGCGCAGTCGACGAGCGTCTCCGGCACGCCCATCGACTCCGCGCCGGACTGGCTCACCCGCTCGGCGAAAAAGACGTCGTCGTAGAGCGCGAGGCGCGTGGCGGCGTCGCTCCACTTGAAGAACTGCCCGTGGCCGAGGTCCGAGGGCGACCCGTCGCGCGGCCCGGGCATCGCCTCCAGGCGGATCAGCGAGCGGCGGATGGTCACGAGGTTCTCGTGCCCATCGAGTGTCGAGTCGGGCGACGGCCGCTCGCTGAGCGCGACGTAGCAGCCGTCGAAGAGCACGTCGTCGATGAGGCCGCCCTCGAGGTGGTCGTTCTCGACGCAGTCGTCGCGCACGTACGACAGCCACGCCGCGCGGATGGCGAACGGCCCGACGCCGCGCGGGCGGATGCCGTCGGTCACGTCGTCGATGCGGATGCCGTCGACGGTGGTCGGGCTCGCGAACGCGACCCCGGCGTTGTTCAGGTCGTGCATCGCCGCCCAGCCGAGCGAGCGGTCGTATTCTCCGCGGACGTCGCCACCCGCGAGACAGACGCCAGGTCCTTCGTCGAGCACGATCGGATACCGGTTCGACGGCGATGCGACGAACACCGCGCCGCGCGCGTCGATCCGCGTCTCCGCCGCCAGCGTGCGCGGCCGGTACGCATCCCCGCGCGTCCCCGTGAGGTGCACGAGCGGGCCGCCTCCGCCGAGGCACGCGAACGACCGCGCCGTCCCGCCGCCCGGGACCAGGCAAAGCGCCTGCCCCCGCGCGTCGTCGATCCGTCCGCCGAGATCCGCCGCGCACCCCGCCCCGATCCGCCCGCGCGCCGCCGCCGAGGCGATCTGCTCCCCCGCGTCCTCCAGTCGTCGCGCCGCGCGCGCGACCAGCCGCGCCGCCCTCGTCGTCCCTCGCCCGCTCGCTCGCGTCAGCAGCCGCAGCGCCCGCCCGACCCCTCGCTCGAGGCCCTTGGGCAGCACGTCCGCGCACGCCCCGTCCGGTAACAGACCGCGTGCTTCACCGAGGACCGTCGCGAGGTCGAGGCTCGCATGCTCGCACATCCCCGACGTGCAGAGATCCACCGTGCACGTATCCTCGTCGTCACACTGCGCGACGCTGGAGCAGCATCCCGCATCGCCCGGGCACGCCGCGCCCGCGACCGCCGATCTCGACATCAGCGCCACCAGCAACACGAGCGCCCCGGGGCGGCACGCGCGGCGCGCGCGCACGACCGACGTCACCCGAGCGTCACCGCCATGAGCGCCAGCACGTCGCCGAGGTGACGCGTGATCAGGAAGTTCTGCCGCACGTGCTCGCGCGCCGCCACGCCGATGCGCTCGCGCAGGGTCGCGTCGGCGAGGAGCTGCCGCGCCCGGAACGCCGCCCCCTCCGCCGAGTTCACCGTGAAGCCGGTGACGCCGTACACGATCTGCGACGTGATGCCACCCGCGAAGCCGCCGATCACCGGCTTCGACTTCCACATCGCCTCGGCGACCCCGAGCCCGAACCCCTCGCGCGTCGACTTCTGGAAGACGAGCGTCGCCGCGCGCTGGAGCGCGTTCACCTCGAGCCGCTGGCTCGCGTGCAGCTCGAGGACGTGCAGGTCCGGATCGTGGCTCGCGGCCTCGTGCACGTCGGCCGACAGCTCGACGCCCTCCGGGTCGTCGCTCTCGGCGCCGCCGACCAGGACCAGACGGCAGTCGTGCTGGCGCTTCACGAGACGGTAGGCCTCGATCACGCCGAGCGGGTCCTTGAACCGGTCGAAGCGTCCCACCTGGAGGAGGATCGGCTTGTCGCGCGGGATGCCGAGGCGGACGAGCTGCGCGTCGACCTCCGCCGGCGTCAGCTCGCGGTTCTTCTCGGACAGCGGATCGATGGCCGGGTAGATCAGGAACTGGGGAATCGGCAGGCGCTGCGCGAAGGCCGGCAGCGAGAACACCGCCGCGTCGTACTTGACGACGAACTGGCGGAGAAACGTCCAGGCCCGGCGCTGCGGGCGCGACACGTCCAGATGGCAGCGCCAGATGCAGACGCCCTCCTGCGGCCGCACGTCGACGATGCCGGCCGGGAGCGCGTCGTGCGTCATCACCACGTCGGCGGTGAGGTCGAGGTCCGCGGCGCGCGCGCGGATCAGGTTCCGGAAGTCGTCGTAGACCTCGTCCGGGACGCGCTCCTCGCCGCCCTGGAGGGCGTGGTGGAAGCGCGCGGCGACGGCGGGCCCGGTCGGCGCCCCGTCGAGCGTCTCCCAGCTCGTCTCCACGCCCGCCTCGTCGAGGAGCGGCACGAGGCCGTGCAGGATCTCGGCGACGCCGCCGATCTCGCGGCTCGCGCTCAGGTTGAGGAGCCGCCGGCCGCGCACGCGCTCCGACAGCCGCCGGATCGAGTCGATCGTGCCGGCCGGCGCGACCTCGCGGTAGTCGTCGAGCTCGGGCTCGTCGGGCGTCATGCCGGCTCCTCGAGGGCCGCGTCGCAGAGCGCGACCAGGCGGCGGCGGACCTCGTCGAGGCCCAGGTGGAAGGGGTTCAGACGGGCGATCGCGTTGGCGACCTCGCCGAGACCGAGCTGCTCGTCGATCCAGACGGCGAAGTCGTTGCGCCGGCGCCCGCGCCGGCCGCGCGCCTCGACGACGTGCATGTACACCACCGCGAGGTCGACCGCCGCCACCACCTCGCGGAACTCTGCCAGGGTCCGCACCTTCACGCCGGTCGGGATCTCGAGCACGCGCGCCTGCATGAAGTAGAACGGCTCGCCGAAGATCACGCGCGGCACCGAGCCGATCTGGGACAGGTGGTCGTCGATCAGGCTCACCACCTCGACGCGCAGGCTCTCGAGATCGGCAGCGTCCTGCGGGTCGATGATGCCGAGCTTCTCGCCGAGGACGCGGTCGCGGACCTGGATGGCCGCCCAGGTGGCGAAGTCGTTCGGGTAGGCGCCGGGCATCGTCCGCTCGCGGAGGAGACACGTGTGCGTGTGGTAGTAGACGCTCTCGAGCGGCACCTCTTCGAGCTGCTCCAGCAGCTCGCGCTCGTCGTAGACGCGCCGGCCGAGCATCTCGCGCAGCTCCCAGCAGCCGAGGAAGTGGAACGGGGCGCGGGCGACCTTGGCCGTCATGCTCTCCCCTCCCCCGGGGGCGCCAGGTTCAACCGCTCGCGGAGCACCGCGACCGTCGCGTCCACCGACGCGACCGCCGGCCGCGCGAGCCACCACCGCATGGCGACGACCTGCGCGCGGGCGAGGTCCAGCGGGACGGCCGCAGCCTCGGCGAGCTCGAGGAGCTCCACCGCCCGGCCCGCGCCTTCGGGCAGGGTCGCGAGCGCCTGCTCGAGCGCGCGCGCGAGACGGGGGGCGAGCCACCGGTTCGGGAAGCGCGCGCCCCGGGCGCGCAGCGCCGCCGTGTCGGCGACCAGCGACGCGAGCGGCGTCCCCTGCTCCAGCGCCGCCGCGATCGCGTCGACGGCCTCCCACCCGACCAGCGCCGCGATCTCGATCGGCAGCCGCGTCTGTCCGTCGAGGAGCGGTCCGAGGACGGTGCGCATGCCGCCGAGGGCGTTCCGGCCCGCCGCCCGCGCCGACGTCGCGGCGTCGCGGGCGAGAGCCGCCATCAGCGCCTCGCGCTGCACGCCGAACAGGTCGCCGACCGCGAAGGTCTCGCCGTCGACCATGCAGCGGGGTGGCCTTCCGTCGCTCCGCTCGCCCTCGACGCCGACGGTCGCGCCGGCGCCCGTCGACCGCTCGAGCACGTCGGCAGGGCCCGCGATCGCCCCGTTCGATGGGGCCGGGAGGTGGAGGTCGTAGCCGGGGACGTCGCTCGCCTGGCCGAGGAGCGCCATGACGGTGCCGGAGGCGGCGATCCGTGCCGGCGTCGCCGCCGCGCCGCGCGCGCACCGCCGGTACAGCGACGCGCCCGTCTCCTCCGGCAGCAGGTTGCTCCGTGCGGGCTCCAGGCGCGCCACGAACTCGGCCTCGAAGCGCCCACCCAGGGCGGCGGCCAGCTCGATCGCGCGTGCCGCGTGGCGCAGGACCAGCAGCGGCTCGATCCGGGTCAGCTCGTCGAAGAACCAGCCGCAGCTCGTCTGCATGAAGAGCGCGTGGCGGGCGAGCTCCAGGGCCCGCCGCGCCTGCACGCTCGCGGCGGGCGTCGGCGCGCGCCCGGCCTCCGCCTCGAGGAAGGCGGGCGTGGTGCGCGGATCGAGGACGCAGTCGACGTAGCGATCGCGGGCGCCCCATGGGTCGCGCAGGACGGCGCCGGCCTGCGTCTCGTAGAACGGCGCCAGCGCGTCGCGCAGCCAGTCGATCGCGTCGCGGAGCGGCGCGCGCCACGCCTGCGTCCAACCCGGCCGGGTGGCGGTCGTGCAGCCGCAGTCCGCGCGCCACCGCTCGACGCCGTGCTCGCAGCTCCACGAGGTCCCGTCGACGATCTCGACCTCGTCGGTCGGCGGGTGTGCGGCGCGGAACGCCGCCGGGCCGACCAGCGCGATCGCCGGGTCGCGGCGCAGGTCGCGGAGCGCCCACGCGAGCGCCATCTCGCCGAAGCGGTGGTGGTGGCCGTAGGTCTCCCCGTCGACCGCGACGGTGACCAGCGCCGGGTCGTCGCCGGCGCCGAGCGCGGCGCGCAGGCGGGTCGCCAGG
>JADMIO010839001.1_pt1 | contig 15191 bp, 18 predicted proteins | sample 8958161 | NCBI WGS metagenome assembly JADMIO01 (sample SAMN16585339, study PRJNA669376) | soil metagenome | isolation source: Crop rotation soil | place: USA: Cullars Rotation, Alabama | collected 2011 | reverse complement strand
GCCGCGACTTCAAGTCACGTGAATTCCAAGCTTCGGATCCCACTGTGCTGGAAAGGCGTGCCTTCCTGAGTTTTGCGGAAGAGGACAAAGCCCGCCGAGAATTCGCGCCGCCCGCGTTTTTTCTTCCCCGAATCAGCACCACCGGATGGCTGCTTCTTCATTCCTTCAGAACTCCATTTCCGATTGGGGCGCTAGACGGGTTTGCCGATCAACTGGCGTTTATGTATCAGGAATTTGAGGTGGTGCTCGACGTGGCCGACGTAGGTCTCCAATAGATCCTGGAGCGTGATCTTGCCGCGCTCGTTGTGAATGCCGGTGCGCGAAAAGGCCGAATCGGGAAGATTCCGCAGAATGACGAGCGTCATTTCGCGGTTCCGGCGGAACAGTTCGGCGGCGGCAAACGGGTCGAGCTTGTCGTAAAAGAGCTTCTGCGAAAAGGCCGTCTCGTTGTAGCCGATGATCGCCGGGTTTTCCTCCGCGATGACACGCTTCATGCGGTCGGACGCGATCAAATCCGAATCCATCAAGTGGATGACGATTTGGCCGATGGTCCAGGTGTTGGGCACGGGTCTTGCAAGGAAGTCCTGCGGCGACAGCCCCTTGATGGCTTCCGCGACCTGCCCCGCGCCGCGGGCATACTCCTCGATCAATGTTTTATCCATGGGCGGCCTCCTTTGGCGGTATTATAGTGCAGGCGCCGCGCCTTCGCCCCCGGAGCGAAGAACGTACGCGGCAGTTCCTCGCGGGCTTCATCTTTTTCGTGGTGTCATGGGATATCAGGATCACAAATCGCAGGCTGGAGAGCGCTCGGTCGCGTGTGCGGTCATTACCTGCTCCGACTCGCGCACGCATGAGGATGACGACTCGGGCCTGCTTATCCGCACGCTGCTGGAAGGCCAGGGGCATACTCACCCGTTCTATCAGGTGACCAAGGACGACCCAGCGCAGATTCGCGCGCTGCTGACGCAGCTCTGCGCCCGCGACGATATTCAGGCGATCATCCTTAACGGCGGGACCGGCGTCTCACGGCGCGACAATACGTTCGATGCCGTTTCCGCGGCACTTACCAAGACCCTCCCCGGCTTCGGCGAACTTTTCCGGATGCTTTCTTATCAGTCGATCGGCTCGGGCGCCATGCTCTCGCGCGCCACCGCCGGCATCATTGTCACCCCCCCACCGCCCGCCCCCAACCCGCGTCATCTTGTAGTGTTCTCGGTGCCCGGCTCTCCCAACGCGGTCGAACTGGCGATGACCAGGCTCATTCTGCCCGAACTATCGCACCTGGTGTGGGAAACGATCCGCTGACATACGAGGCAGCTCTTCGCCCGCGTCGCGCTAAACTCATCCCGGACCCACGGCCGCCGAGGGTTGACGAAAGGGCATCGCTCAGCCCCTGATCAGTTACCCGCGTTCTTCTTCTTCCACACAAGGAACACAACCAGGCCCACAGCAGCCAAAATCAATACATAGTGATACCAAGCCCAGTCCATACCGCTATTCCTCCGACAAAGAGCGAAATCGCGGGCACCGACCTTCGGCGTCCAAGGCGATCAAAGTTCACGAACCCTCGCCTCAGCGGGATTGTACTTCTTTTTTCAGAAATGCAAATTGGGCCCGCCCAACGGGGCGACTTTATCTTCTTTCGCCCCGGGGCTGTGCTTTGCTATTGCTTGATCCCGAACTTCGCCGGCTCGGCCACCAGCGCTTTGACGTACTTCTCCGGATCCTTGTTGAATGTTTCGACGCAGCTGCTGCAGCAGATGTGATACGACTTCCCCTTATATGACACGAAGTCTTTGCTCGCACCCACATCCTCCCCCATTACGATGCACTTGGTATTCTTCATGTCCTCGCCCGACATGGCGCTGACTTCCATCATCTGAGCGCGTGAAGGCGGCGTGCAACAGTCCGCATCCTCGCCTGTGCTGCACATCTTGGCGGTTCCCCAGCCGGCCATATAAACATTCCCGGTGAGGGACAACCCGCACAGCATTGCAACGGCATATTTCAGCATGATCGTGGCTCCTGTTTGATTCCTCGCTCGATTCTATCCGAATAGATCGCCATTCCCAAGGGGCTTATTGTGTTCGACTTGCTTTCGCAACGTGTTCCTTGAGCAGGGCGTCCAGGATGCCGTTGATGAAATTCCCGGAATCCGCGGTGGAGAACTCCTTGCCCATGTTGATCGCTTCATCCAGCACCACCTTGGGCGGCGTAGCCGGAAAATGGACCAGTTCCCATGCCGCCAGCCGCAGGATATTGCGATCGACCAGCGCCATCCGATGCACGGGCCACTCGCGCGCCAGGCGCCCGAGCCACTCGTCGGCAGTTGCATGGTAGGCCCAGGCACTTTTGACCATGACGTAGGCGATCTCCCGCAGCCGCGGTTCCTCCGTGGCCTGATCGATGAAATTCTGCAGCCCATCCGCGAGAAAACCATCCCCCTGCACGTCCAGCTGGTACATCCCCTGTAACGCGATCCGCCGCGCCTTTGCCCGCTCGTGAACCATCGTGATGCCTAACTCTCGTGACCTTTGATTTTCGCCAGCACATTGGCCGCCGCAATTGCCGACATGGCGGCATTCCACCCGGCATTGCCGTGCTTGAGGCCGCTGCGATTGAGCGCCTGCTCCAGTGTGTCAGCCGTGATCACCCCGAAGATCGTCGGGACGCCCGTCTCCGGACCCACGGCACCAACGCCCCGCGCCACCTGTCCCGCCACATGATCGTAGTGGTCCGTCTCGCCCCGGATGACGCACCCCAGGCAGATAACCGCGGCATACTTGCCACTCTTCGCCAGTTCTTTCGCCGTCAGCGGAATCTCAAACGAACCGGGTACCAACACCTGCGTGATCTGGCTCTCCTTGCCTCCATGCCGCAGCAGGCAATCGACCGCCGCTTCGGCAAGCCGGGCGGTGATGAATCGGTTGAATTCCGCAACCACCAGTGCGAATCGCTGGTTGGGTCGTATGATCAAATCCCCAGTGAGGGTTTCCACCATGTGCTGCCTTTCTTTGGACCGGATGCCCGATCGTTCAGTCTACCTTGTCCGGATTCATGGAGCCATGAAATGACACGTCGTGCCGTTGCCCTGGCGGTCGCACTTTAACATTCTGTTAGGTGGTCGTCCAAACGCACCCTCAATACTCTCGTAGAAACGCAGTCTTTTCACAAAAGAATATTTTGAGACCGCCAACGAGGGTACAGATATGGCGGTCTAGATATTTCGCAGCCTATACGATCGCAAAAACGAATGAACTTTCCCACGGCTGTTTGCCATTCAATCGCCCCGCCTCAACAATGACCTACTGTCATGACTGAACCCAAACAATACATCGTCACCGTAGGTTTTCGCGCCAAGCCCGGTATGGCCGCCGAGCTTGAACGACAACTCCGCAACCGCGTTCCGATCTCGCGCACCGAATTCGGGAATCTCGATTACCGCCTCTACCGTTCCACCGTGGACGATCACCGGTTCTTCCTTTTCTCCCGATACACGTCGGAGAAGACCTTCGACATCCACCTCTATCAGCCCTATACGCTCTCGCTGGTCGCGGCACTCGATGAGCTGCTGGCCGATCCGCCGCGCGTTGAGACGTACGAGACGATCCTGGGCTGACGCATCGTCACATTGCCGACATATCCGGCGCATAGAGCTTGGCGATGACCGCAGCAGGCGCCAGCAATGCCCCCGCTAGCATGAACGCGATGAGCGCGCATAACCAAGGCCGCCGCTGCAGCGCCGGGACCCAAGCCACCGCAGCCGCCAAGGGCGCACATCCCAGCAGAATGATGGCGCTGCGCACCAGCGGCCAATCGCCTCCCTGGCTGTAGTATGCCGTGAGCGTCAGCAGACTCGCATACATGACTGCGAGAAAAGCTCCCGCGCCTCCAGCGATAGCACGCGAAAACCGCGGCAACGTGGCGACGGCTTCCAGGCCCGCAAGCACGGCGAGCATGACGAACATGCGGCCCAGCTTCAGGTCGAAGGTCATCATCACGATCACCCCCGCCGCCGACGTGCACGCCCACATCACCACCGGCCCGACGAGCCGGATCCTCATTTCCGCCGCGCGGCCTCCTTCGCCGGCAGGCGGAATCGCCACGAGATACAGGCATAATCCGACGGCTAGAGACCCGGCGTAGATGCGCCAGTTCACCCATACCGGCCAGTCGGGTCGATCCTTGGACACCGCCCACGGCCCGCGCACGATCAGCAGCGTCAGTGCTGCCGCCAGAATCAACATCAGGGGAATGCTGAGCCATTTTGGAGAAACCCGCGCCAGCGCCAGCAGCGGCCCGGACATCAACACCGCGACTACCACCAGCTTCCATGCTTCATCGTTGTACCAGGGACGTTCCGGACTGCCCTTGGGGAATGGCGCCATGATCCAGTAGCCCGCGACAAAGCCCGCGGCGAGCGCTAGCGGCATGACCGTGCCGCGACTGCGCTTCCACCAGCTGCGCCTCCAGCAGAGAACTTCCGCGACGCATCCGAGGATCAGTACACCCAGCGCCACGCACAGGGCCGTTATCTGGGCGCTCAGATTCACCGCCGAGGCGATGTCCATCAGCGGGCCCCGGCTTCAAAGGAAACCATGATGCGCACATCATCCCCCACGGCATTGAGCATCTCGCTCATGCCAAAATCGCTGCGCTTGATGTTGAATGTCCCCTCAAATCCGATCAGGGACCTGCCATTGCCACTCGCTTCACCCGTTTTTTCGAGCGTCACCGTGACTGGTTTCTTGACGCCATGAACGGTCAGATCGCCGGTTACCTCCAGCGCTTCGCCGGCACCCTTTTTCACACCGGTCGACTTAAATGTCATCGTGGGCATCTCGGCGACATTGAAAAAAGCCGCTGACTTCAGATGCGTGTCGCGCTGCGGGTTGGCGGTATCGACGTTCGCAATCTTGATCGTGATGTTGAAGCTCGATTCCTCGGGCTTGGCCGCATCGTAGGTGATGGTTCCCTCCGGCGCGTTGAAACGGCCATAGAGGTTGGAGACGTTATTGTGGCGGATGCGGAAAACCGCGGAGGAGTGGACGGGATCCACGGTATAAGTCGCCCCAAGTGCGGTTACCGCCATGGCGCTCACGAACAAACCTGCCAAAAGATGACGAACCCTCATATGCTGGCTCCTCTCAAGAGAATGGGATATTCCGGGCGAATTATAGCGGCTGCTACCTGCACACGCGTGGAGCTTTCAAACTGTTTATGCCCGAACTGGGCGGGTGGTATAATTACGGAACCTCAGGAATATGCCATGCCTACACCGGTACTCAGTGACACCACCACCTACGGCATCAGAGTCGGTGCGTCCGCCTATTACTTGGCCGAGGAGTCCCACCCCGAGGAACATCGCTTCCTTTTCGGTTACCGGATTGTCATCGTCAACCAGGGCGAGGAGACGGTGACCCTGCGATCGCGCCACTGGATCATCATCGACGGTGAAGGCACAGTTGAGGAAGTCAAAGGCCCCGGTGTCGTCGGCCAGCAGCCGCGCCTTGGCCCGGGCGAGGGGTTCAAATACACGAGTTGTTGTCCGCTGCCGACGGAATGGGGCACGATGGAAGGGGAATATGAATTTGAGCGTGATTCAGGAGAGCGAATGGCGGTCAAGATCGGACGATTCTATCTGACCCGCAAGAGTCGCGAGTAAGAGCGCCCATCAGCTTCTGAGCATCTCAAAGAGATTCAAGCGGTTGTCCCGGTACGCGTGCATGAGCACGGCACCGGCGCCAATCTCCAGGCGCGCCAGAAATAGATCTCTGATGCCGGAGATTGCCGGGTCGAAGCCGACCGAATCGCCGGATCGCACATCGACTGAGTCCCCCGAGTCCGCCACCATCGTTCCCGTACCGGCCAGCTCGGCCGCTCCACGATCAAGAAGCGCCAGGCCGCTCTTAATTGCATGTACGGGCGAAGTCGAAATGGAGGGAACATTCATCCCTTCAGCATACGATTCAGGCTTGCATTACGATGAACTGCCCTGCGTGGATGGCACAGGACCATGTTATCGGAAACCGGCATTTACCATTCAGCCTCGCCGAAGGGGTTAAGCGGTGTCTTGGGCTTGGGTTTGGGGAGGTGGTCGATGAGGTCCCGGGCCAGGCGCGCCATTTCGTCGGAATCGATACGCTGATTAATCCGTGATCCGCTGATCGTCGCCAGCTTCAGTCCACTCGCCAGCACCAGCTCCGCATCATCGACGAATGTCCTGCCGCCGCGCTTGGCATAGGCATCCACCAGGGCTTTGCGGCGAAAAATCTGCGGCGACTGCACCTCGTTCACTTTGGACATCTCCACGTACTCGCTGACCATGCGCCCCTCCAGATCGGCAAATGCGCTGCGGCTGGGGAGCACCATGACCACGCCCGCTGCCGCCGGGGCCTTTGCCAATGCCTCTTCCAGTGCATCGAGCAGCGGAAAACCCACGGCGGGGCAACAGGGATCATGGATCACCACGGTTTCGATCTTTTCTTCGAGCTTCTCAATGCCGCGCGCCACGCAGCCGAACCAGTCGGATGTCCCGCCGGCGACGGTGACGCCCTGAAAGCCCAGATGTGCCGCATATTTCTCCTGGACGAGCCCCAGATCATCCGGCGGCACCACGACGATTCGCTGCGTTACCTGGTTGCGAGGCGCATAGAGCTCCACGGTGCGCAGGAATACTTCGCGGTTTTCGACTTTGGAATAGAGGCGCGCGGCGCCAGCCATTGCATATGGCGGTGTCACCAGGGGAAATATCACGGCGATCGACATGCGATGCGCTCCTGAACAACGATATTGGAATTTATTTTACGCCCCGGCCCGCCCGCCGCCATCTCTCATGGCCGGTCTCCCGGATCCATGCGCGTCCAGTTGGCGGACCGGCGCAGGGTCCCCAGGTTCGTCTGTGGGGAGGCCAGCGGAATTATATAGACGGACGGGGTCACTTCCGGTACCTTACACATACCAAACGCGGAGAGGCCTAGGTGACTCAGAGCGCAGCCGACGATTTACGGCAGAACGATTCCGCAGATCCAATGAACGATCTGTTGGCACTTGTCGCTCGCGTCTGGGGATATCGCGAACTTCGCCCGCTCCAGCACCCCGCGATGCAGGCATTTATGGCCCGGCGCGATTCGCTGGTTGTTCTTCCTACCGGCGGCGGCAAGTCCCTCTGCTACCAGGCGCCGGCATTGCACTTGGCGCAACGCGGCGAAGGCCCGACTGTCGTTGTTTCGCCGCTGATCGCCCTGATGAAGGACCAGGTCGATTCGCTGCGCGAACTGGGTGTGGCCGCGTCGCAGCTCGATTCGTCCTTGAGCGCCGATGACCGCCAGCAGGTGACCGATGATCTGCGAAACGGCCGGCTGAATATGCTTTTTGTCTCGCCGGAGCGGCTGGTAAGCAATGATTGGCTGCGCGGGCGCCTGCGCGAGGCCAGGGTCAAAGCTTTTGCGATTGATGAAGCACACTGCATCAGCCACTGGGGTCACGATTTCCGGCCGGAATATCGGCAACTGGCTCGGCTTAAGGAGTATTTTCCAGATGCCGCGGTGCATGCATTCACCGCTACCGCTACCGAGCAAGTGCGCAGCGACATTGTCCAGCAGCTGGGGCTCAGGGACCCTGAGATTCTTGTGGGCAATTTCGATCGGCCCAACCTCACCTATCGCGTCCTGCCGCGGCGCGATCTTTTAGGCCAGATCCGCGAAGTGCTGGAACGCCACGCCGGAGAAGCCGGGATTATCTATTGTCCGCGGCGCAAGGATGTCGACGACATTTCGGCAGCACTTTCTGGGGATCGCACGTTGGGGCGCAAAGTCGGCGGCTATCACGCGGGCATGACGCCGGAACTGCGACAGCGCATCCAGACCAAGTTTATCGAGGAAGAATGCGACTTGATCGTCGCGACCATCGCGTTTGGCATGGGGATCGACCGATCGAACATCCGCTTCGTTCTGCACACGGCGATGCCCAAGAGTGTCGAGGCGTATCAGCAGGAGACTGGCCGCGCGGGCCGCGATGGACTGGAGGCGGAATGCGTGCTGCTTTATTCCGGGCAGGATGCCGTGCATGGTCGCATTCTCGTGGAAAAGTCGATCACTGAAGCGACGACCGATGGTATCAAGGTGGACCCGGGCTATCTCGCCTCGTCGCTGCGGCACATTGACGACATGGATCGCTTTGCGCGAGGCGCATCGTGCCGGCACAAAACCCTGGTCGAATATTTCGGCCAGACTTATCAGGGACCGGAAGAACCGTCGGACGACGGCCGCGCTTTGCGCGGCTGTGGCGCTTGCGACACATGTCTAGGGGATACCGCAGCCGTCGCCGACGGCCAGGTCATCGCGCAGAAGATTCTCTCGTGCATTGCACGCACCGACCAAAACTTCGGCGCGGCGCACATCACGTCGGTCCTGCGCGGCGAGAATACGGAAGCCGTACGCCGATGGGGACACCAGAACCTGACTACCTACGGCCTGTTGTCCTCCTATTCCAAGGGCGAGCTGCGCGACTTCATCTATCAGCTTCTCGGACAGGAAGCGCTGGCAAAAGAGGACGTTGAACTGCGTTCCGGTCACATTGCAACCATTTTCAAGCTGAATACTGCCTCATGGGAGATCATGAAAGGTCAGCGCCAGGTGCGCCTCCTGGAAACCGTCCATAAACCCGCGACCGAAGCACGCCGCAGCCGCGGCGAAGCGATTTCATGGGAGGGAGTCGATCAGGAATTATTTCAGGTGCTGCGCGCGTGGCGCAAACAGACTGCGACGGAACGCGGAGTGCCGCCGTTCGTTGTCTTTTCTGACGCTACGCTGCGCGAACTGGCCCGCTTACGCCCGACAACTTTACAACATCTACGTGTCACCCGCGGTGTGGGGGAAACCAAGCTCAAGGAATTTGGAGTCGCCCTTGCGTCGTTCATCAAGGCCCACTGCGAGGCGCATAATCTGACAACAAATGTCGCACCTCCGCCGCCTCGTGCACTATCCGCCTCTGCATCGGACCGTCCGAGCTTGTCACGGCCCAATCCCGTCAAAGAGGCGGCATTCAGACTGTTCCAAAACGGCGACAGCACTGAAGATGCGGCGATCAAGACAGGCCGTGCACGATCTACCATCACTGAATACCTTGCCGAATTTATTGAGCGCGAAAAGCCGGCGACCATCGAGTGCTGGGTGGTGCCGGAAGTCTATGAAAAGGTGCGCGCCGCGGCAGATAAGGTTGGAGTCTCTGCGCTCAGGCCGGTATTCATCGCGCTGGATGAGAAGGTGCCGTACGACCAGATTCGCCTCGTGGTCGCGCATTTGCGCGCCCTAGCTCGCGCGTAGTTAGCGCCGGGTCGTCGGCATCGCGGGTGGCGGAGCCGTCAGCTGCGGCTGCTCTACTTTGTACTTCTTCGCCTCCAGTTGCTTAAGGATGCCGCGATCTCCAAGGAGATGCGCCGCGCCCACGACGACAAACGCCTTCTCCCTGCCCTTAAGCAACTCATCGATCTTCTTCACCATGTCGTCGTTGCGCTGGTAAATGACCATATCATTGATCTTCTGCAAGGCCGGGTCGCTCTTGCCCTCGTCAATCACCATGGTCTGAATGGTCCTGGCATCGCCCCGTTTCCACGCGCTCATGACCTTCTCCAGTTCCTCCTTGCCTGAATCCTTGAGCGATTCGGCAAGCCACTTTTCGCCCAGCTTGTCATCGAAGCCCAGGATGAGATTGATCTGGGCGTCAGCCGATTCCAGCTCGACGATCTTCTTTTTTGTGTCCCCCGCCTCGCGGAGAAAGTGCATATCCAATCCCAGTTCCGGCGACATGCCCATTTTCTGGACGACCATCGCCTCGACCATGACCGCCGCCAGTGCCGGCTTCATCGGGTTGAAGATGACGTAGGGCAGCTCATTGTCGGTGCAGAATTTCTGGAGCGCCTTGAGCGTTTCGGGTGTGATATGTTTATCCAGCGCGTCTCCCTGCGGATAGCTCCCCTCCTTCAGGATTTTCATGGCCAGCTCCAGCTGATTGACCTTGGTCACATCCGCCTCGACCACCAGTGAGTCGGACCGGTTGAACGCCGCCTCCATTTCCGGCGGCAGCGGATACATGTCCTCGGTCGCCACGTGGATCGAGCCCAGGCAGTAAATCTCGGTCGTCGGCGAGGTTATTTTCCAGAACAGACGATGCACGGCCGTACGCGGGACGGCCGGTGCCTGGGACTGTGCCCGAAGCTGCGCCGGGCCTAGCAAAATAGCCAGCGCGATGACCACCCATTGGGCGACACACCGTCCATCGAACCGTCTTCCGTACATAGGCTTCTCCTTCTTTTACAGTTGGCGCCATTGTAGGGGGCCGCGGCTTAGGGATTCAATTTGGGCGTCATGTACATCAGCGGCAGGCTCGGCATCTTGCCCAGTGCCTTGAGAAAATGGGCCGCCCGTGTGCCGCCGGTCCGCCGGTCATGCACCACCAGAAGATGGTGCGCCAGATCATGTGAGCAGTAGACTTCATAGAGAATCGCAGCCGCCTTCAGCAGCTGATCGTTCGTCCAGGCTCCTAGTTGCGTGTAGTCGCGCACAAAAATCGCATCCCCCCAGAGCAGCTGGCTGACCGGCTCAAACGCGTTTCGTTCGAGCTGGAACGGCCGAATCGCCCGCCCACCGACGTCGATGAACTTGTTGAGGACGAAACCCTTCCCGCGGAGGAATGTTGAAATCTCGCCGAACAGCGGCTGATTCTTGTATATCGGCAGAAATTCCACCTCGACCTCCAGCACTACCGCCTGCGAAAAGGCATTTGTGGCGTGCTCGAGGATATCCAGCTCGCCGCCCTGCACATCGATTTTCAGATAATCGCATTTTGGCAGGCCCGGAATGTCGTCGAGGCGTTTGGTTTCCACGGGCATGGTTCGCATGATGCAGAAGTTGTCCGGATAGACCGTGCCGATCGCGGTGAACAGGTCGATGACGGCGGGATCAGGCTCGAAAAGTGAACAGCAGCCCGGCCATTTGGTGACGTAGAACGTCGCCGGACCGCCGCGTCCCAGGAAATGAGGATGATAAGTCTTGCGCGGATGATGTTCCGTCTGGAGTTTCGCAAGCTCTTCCGGGTTGGGCTCAAAACCGGTGACATGCGCGAGTTCCTGCGTCACCAGCGCCTCATAGCGATCCGGCCCCTCGGCCATCGCGCCGACGTCGTAGATCTCTATCTGTGGAATCTCCCCCATGACGTCGCGGATCGGCGGCTTGACGAGTGGAGGGGAACTTGGGTTCGTCATGACATCGGCCTCTCGGGATGAAGTATAGCCTCAGTCAATCCGACCCGTGGCGGAAGTGGACAAATATGCGCCCGAAGTTCTTTGAGTCCTTTTCCACGCGGTGATAAAGCGCCTTGATGTGCTTTTGCTGGAGGAACTTGAGCACCCGTTCCTTGAGCACTCCGGAACCTTTGCCGGGAATGATTTCCACCAGCGCGATTTTCTTGTCGACGGCTTCGCGCATGATGCCGTTAAGGGCGGATTCAATCTGCTCGCCGCGGTTGAAGATGTCGTGGAGGTCGAGCACGAGTTTAGCCATGATCCACTATCGCTTTTGCTCCATGGATGAGCCGGACGACGTCATTCCTTCGGCAACGCACGCGTATGGATCTCGGACTTCAGCGATTCAATGAAATCCACCAGCAGCTTCGACCCCAAATCCTTGTCCTTCCTCGTGCGGATGCTCACCGTCCCCGTCTCCGCCTCCTTGGCCCCCACGATGAACATGTACGGAATATGCACCTCGCGCGCCCGCCGAATTTTCGCCCCGATCTTATCATTGCTCGCGTCGACCTCGGCACGAACGCCCGCCTGCGTCAGCTTGCCCAGCACCTGATGCGCATATTCGTTGAACTTCTCGCTGATCGGCATCACCACCACCTGCACCGGCGAGAGCCACGTCGGAAAAGCCCCCGCAAAATGCTCGATCAGGATCCCCGTGAACCGCTCCATCGAGCCGAACGGCGCCCGGTGGATCATCACCGGACGGTGCCGGGCGTTGTCCGAGCCGATGTATTCCAATTGAAACCGCTCCGGCAAGTTGTAATCCAGCTGCACCGTCCCGAGCTGCCACTTGCGCCCGATCACATCCTTCACCATGAAGTCAATCTTGGGCCCATAGAACGCCGCCTCCCCCATCCCGATCTCGAACTTGATCCCCACCTCGCTCACGACTTTCTTGAGCGTCGCCTCCGCACGGTCCCAGTTCGCCGGATCGCCCATGTATTTTGGGCTCGCCGGATCGCGCAGCGACACCCGGCACTCATAATCATGGAACCCCAGCGTCGTGAACACATGCATCACCATTTCCACCGTCGTGCGGAATTCCCGCTCCACCTGCTCCGGCGTGCAGAACAGGTGCGCATCATCCTGCGTGAAGCCGCGCACCCGCGTCATCCCGCTCAATTCCCCCGACTGCTCAAATCGGTACACCGTCCCGAACTCCGCCAGCCGCACCGGCAGATCGCGATAACTCCGCGGTTCCGCGGCATAAATCTGAATGTGATGCGGACAGTTCATCGGCTTGAGCAGATACTCCGACTCATCCTCGCTGTCGCGCTCCTTCATCTTGATCGTCGGAAACTGCGATTCCTTGTAGTACGGGTAGTGCCCGGAAATCTTGTACAGATCGACTTTTCCGATATTCGGCGTGTACACCGGCAGATATTCGCGTTTCGCCAGTTCCTCGCGCATGAACGCCTCGAGTTCCTGGCGGATGATTGCCCCTTTGGGCATCCATAGGATCAACCCCGAGCCGACGAGATTGGAGATTGTAAAGAGCCCGAGCTGCTTGCCGATGACGCGATGGTCGCGCTTCTTGGATTCCTCGATCTGGTGCAGGTACGCATCTAGATCTTTCTGCGTCGGAAAGGCAGTGCCGTAGACGCGCTGCAGCTGCTGCTTGGTCTCATCGCCGTGCCAGTACGCCCCCGCCACCGACATCACCTTTACCGCGCCGATGCGCCCGGTCGAAGGTACGTGCGGGCCGCGGCACAGATCCTCCCAATTCTCCCCCGGCTTGCCGGTCGCATAAAAACTGATCACCGCGGCGGCATCCGCCTCCACTGCCCGCTGCGCGTTGTCGATCTTGTACGGATTCCCCTCCTTGTTCAGCTTCTCGAATGCCGGCCCGCGCGCCAGTTCATAGCGGGTGAACGGCCGATCCTCCGTCAGAATCTTTTTGATCTCCTCCTCGATCTTTGCGAAGTCATCGATCGTGAGCTTGTGGTCCAGCTCCATGTCGTAATAAAAGCCGTTGTCCACCGGCGGGCCGTAGGCCAACTTGGTCTGCGGGTAGAGACGGGTAATCGCCTCAGCCATCACGTGCGCCGCCGAATGCCGCATCAGGTAGAGCGCGTTGGCATCCTCGAGCTTGGCCGTCACGATCGCAATCCGCGCGTCCTTCGTGATCGGCGCTGACAGATCGCGCAGCTCGCCATCCACCAGCACCCCGATCGCATCCTTCGCCAGCCGCGGGCCGATGGCCTCCGCCACCTGCCGCCCCGTCACGCTGGAGGCATCGAACTCCTTCACGGCTCCATTCGGAAGTGTCATCTTCAACATCGCGTTGCTCGCTTTTTCTTCTGGCTCTTGATTTCTGGTTCCTGGTTCCGGCTCTAAAACAAATCGGCCCAACCGGGTATTCGGCTGGGCCGCGTGCATCGCTTGAATGCCGGGTTCGCCGAATCTCAGTTGGGCCGCGTCGTTATCCGCATAACTTGTCCGGGTGCCTCCAGATTGACCGCCATGCTACTGCGCCGCCCGCGCGAGCGTCAAACTGACCCCGGCTGGGAAGCCGGGGCTGAGGCACTGTTCGCATTGCGAAAACGTCTGCCACGTCTGACGCTCATCGCGACCGTTCACACCAGATCGCACACATCCCCGGGAATAAAGTGGTGATCTTTCCCCCACCACTTCACCGTACATCCGATTGCGTCCGTCACCGGCACGCGCACATCGCGCCCTGCAAGCAGGTCGTCCACCGCATCCGCCAACTCGTGCGTCTTGGCCAGCAACGCATCACGCGGCGAATTATCCATCCGCCCCACATACCGCAGCACCCGATCCTGATCAAACACGAAGAAATGCGGCGTCTTAATCGCCCCATACGCCTTGGCCGCCGCCTGAGCATCATCCCGCAGATAAGGCCAGGTGAACTTGAGCTCCCGCGCCCGCTCCTGCATGTGCGCGAAATCATCCGTCGGATGATTCTCCGTCTCGTTGGAATTGATCGCGACGTATGCCACTCCCCTGTTGCGGTACTTCTCAACGAAAGCCTTTTCCCGCGTCTCGTTACCGATTACGTACGGGCAATGATTGCAAGTAAATGAAATCACGAGGATTTGCGACCCCGCAAAGTCCGTCACCCGATACGTCTTGCCATCCGTTCCCGGCAGTTCAAACGCCGGCGCCTCTTTTCCAATCTGAAGCGTAAAAGCCATTTCTGTTTCTCCTGCTCGTGCAGTTAGTCATTCTACGCGTCACGCGCAAGCGGAACTACACGCTGCAAATTGCAAAATGCGCGTACGACTTGCCCCAGATCGACGCCAGCCCCTGCTCTACGATCGGATAATCCCCCACCGTCCCAGCCGCGAGTGCCTCGATTGCCCGCCACGATCTTCCCTCCCGCCCTTTGCCCACACGTCCCTTCTTCCGCCACAAAAACGCCATCACCGGATTCGACCATGTGATTCCCTGCCGCAGCGCCTTCACCGCATCTGCCCGCGCCCGCATGCCGTGCGATTCCACCTGCACGCGGATCTCGACTTTCTTGAAGTGAGGCGACAGCAGCGCCAAAAATTCCTCGCGATACCACTCAAAAAAGTGATAAGGATTGTCAGGCTTGCCATCCTTGAACGGCGGCGTATTCGCCCGGTCCGGCGTCGAGATCAGGAGAGCACCCCCTGGCGCCAGTAGCTGTGCCGCCGCCGCCAGGAACCTCCCCGGTTCTCGCAGATGCTCGATATTTTCAAAGTTGCAGATCAGCTCGAACGGTCCGGTGACTTTCGCAAGCATCTGGCAGTCGTCCACGAGAAATCGCACACCCTCGCCCCCATACGTTTTGCCTGCAGCAGCAATAGCTCCCTCATCAATATCCACACCGATCACCTCCCGCGCCCCGCCGCCCGACTCCGCCTTGAGCAACGCCGCCCCATACCCCGCGGGAAAG
>JADMIO011302022.1_pt1 | contig 15194 bp, 12 predicted proteins | sample 8958161 | NCBI WGS metagenome assembly JADMIO01 (sample SAMN16585339, study PRJNA669376) | soil metagenome | isolation source: Crop rotation soil | place: USA: Cullars Rotation, Alabama | collected 2011 | reverse complement strand
TTGCTCGTTGCTTCATTGACAGTGACGGTCAGCCTGGCTTGAGACGACCACGCCAGCACCGGCGCGCTGCATAAGCCAACCAGGAAGAGAAGCCATTTGTGACGCATGATTGCCTCCAGAATCGAAATCGTCTTTGCCGATCTCTTTGAGCAGATCTCAACCGCGCACAGAAACTCATTCTGCACTCTGCTGAAGATGTGCTGTTGGTGACTAAACTGCGTCGGCCTGAGGAGGCGCGCGGCGCTGAGATCGGAACTGGGCTTTCTACAAACTATCGCTTGTAGAATTTCAATCGCGAGACCGGGGAGAGTGCATCGTGACTTGCGCGTGAGATGAAAACGCGCAGAGGTTGGTTGTCAATTTTCGCAGAAAAATTTTTGTGAGACCGATCCAGAAATTTGGATCGTGGTTCCGAGAGTCAGGTGAAACGCAACGCCAGCGCCATCGCCGCCGCGACGCGCGCGTTGTTTTCCAGTAACGCGATGTTCGCGTGCAGCGTGGCGTCGTGACTGGCTTCAGACATGCGCGAGAGCAGAAATGGCGTCAGCTCGCGGCCCGAGATCTTTTGCGCATCCGCTTCCGCAAGCGACTCGTCGAGGACTCTTTTCAGCAGCGAGCTTTCAACCTCGTATTCCGGCGGGACCGGCACCGTCACCAGCAAGGCCGTTTGAAATCCAAGTTCGCGTTGCGTCCGGAAAAGTTGTGCTACGTCGGTGGGTGAATCGCAGCGCACATCGATGGGCAAGCCGCTTTGCCGCGAATAGAACGCGGGCATTTCGTCGCAGCCATAACCGACCACGGTGATGCCATTGGTCTCGAGCCTTTCACGGGTGGCCGGCAGATCCAAAATAATTTTCGCGCCTGAACAGACGACGATCATTGATGTGCGGGCTAACTCGGGGAGATCTGCGGAAATGTCGGGGAGCGGGCCGCGATGCACGCCCCCAATCCCACCGGTGGCAAAGACTTTGATTCCGGCGCGATGCGCTATCCACATGGTCGAAGCTACGGTGGTGGCTCCGTTCCAGCCTTGCGCCACAGCGATTGCGAGATCGCGTGTGCTCACCTTTTTGATGTCATCGCGGTTCGCGAGAATGTCGACCTGGTCGGCATTCAAACCGACACATAGCCTGCCTTCAATCACCGCAATCGTCGCGGGAGTGGCGCCGACTTCGCGCACCGTTTCTTCCAGGCGCTGCGCGGTTTCGAGATTTTGCGGCCGCGGCAAACCATGCGCGATTACCGTTGATTCAAGCGCCACCACGGGCCGGTTGGCAGCTAATGCCGCGGAGACCTCGGGACTGATTCTGAGAAATTTTTCGACCGTCATGCGGATCTCTTGTCAGAAAAACTTTTGAATGATTTCGCTCCAGCAGAGCGAGATGTATATAGCACGGTTCGACCCATAGACTGAGAAGCTCCGTTAGGAGCGAAATGAAACTCGTCCATTCCGTTCCTAACGGAGCTTCTGTAAGCATTTGGCTCCTAACGGAGCCAAAGCTCAAATCGCTCGAGCTCGAATCACTCCGTTTGCTCCGGCAGCGCGTCTTTTTTTGTCAGCCTGAAGACAGTGCCGCCGCCGTTGCGTTTCTTCCATTCGACCGCGGCATCAATCATGCTGGCGCGCGCGCGAATATTCGCCACGCCGCGGCCGGGCTTTCTTTTGGCGTCGCCTTCATCAAAACCCTGACCGTCATCGGCGATGCTTAATTCAAATTCGCTCGCCATCGGAATCGTGGCCGCCATCTTAACGTGCTTCGCGTGCGCGTGCCGACAGATGTTACTCAAGGCCTCCTGTGCGATGCGGTAAATCTGAATTTGCGTGCTGGAGGGCAGATTAAGTTTTTCATCCAGCGCGTCGTCACAAGCAAATTCATACTCAAACTTACAGTCCGGCGCGGCATGCTCGACCGCGTGCGCCAGGGCAAACTGCAACGCGGCCGACAAGCCCACATTCTCCAACGCCGAGGGACTCAGGTCTTCGCAGATGCGGCGCACTTCCTGAGAAATCGATTCAATCTCGGAACGTAAAGCGGTCGGCGCGGAAGGCGCGCGGTTCAAACGTTCCGGCACGCCACTCGCCGGCAAACGATCCACCAGCAAAGCCAGGTTGCGCAGGTCCGCGAGTGTCTGATCGTGCAGGTCGCGCGCGATGCGGCGACGTTCGGTCTCGGTCTCGTTGGCAAGCTGAAGCCGCGCGTCAGCCAACTCGCGATTCGTCGAGGCAAGTTCCGCGCTGGTGCGATGAATTCGCCGGTTCTGCACATAGCCCCACACCAATGCGATGATGGCGAGCAAGAGCAAAATGGCCAGCCCGGTCGAAGTCCACGGGAATGGTGCGCGCGCTACCGAAAATTCGAATGAAAGCGGATTGGCCGGTGTTAGATCTTTGGTCAAGGCGCGCGCGATGACTTTGTACTTACCAGGCCCCAGCTGCTCCATCGCAAACTGCGAATCATGTGAAAGCTTTTGCCGGATGATTTTGCCCGAGCTGTCATAGAGCGCAAACGCATACTGAAATTGTTCGGGAAAAGTCCGGCTGCTAATCGCAGTTACATCAAGCAGCAAGCTGTTCTGCGGATAATCGAGGTGCAGTCCTGAGGCGAGTTCGCTCTGCTGATGAATGCGCTGGCTGATCACGCGCGCCGGCAGAACTGTCGGCTGCGTCCAGCCAGGTTCATAGCGAATGACGCCGCGATTTGTCGCCGCGATGACTTGTTCGTGGCCGAGACTGTCGGCGGTCGTGACCACCGCGAATACGCGCTGCGACGGCAACCCCTGTTCGATGTCGAATCGCGAAACGATCGCGCCGAACTGATCGTCGAGCGCCACGCGCAACAGTCCGCTGCCCACGGTCGCGCACCAAATTTGTCCCGATCGTGAATTGTCTGCGACGCGCTCCAGGCCGCGCGCATTAACTCCCGGGGCGATGTCGCGCAGGTGGGTGTCTTTGAAAAAGTAGAGCCCGCGCGCGCCGGCGATCCACAAGCCGCCGCTGTCAGCCAGCACGGACCACACCGTATCGCCTTTCAACTTTTCCAGGGCCGGCTCGGTGCTGGTTTGTTTGCCATCCGAAAAGAAAACGCCGGCGGTCGCAGTGCCGATAACCAGTCGCCCATTCCCATCGCTGCCGAGGGCTGTTACTTCCCGCAGCTGATTGTCGGCTGAAGCTTCCGGCCACACGAGAGTTCTCTGCGAGCCTTGCAGCTTCTCGACGCCGTAGCCGTACGTCGCAATGTAAGTCGTGCCGTTTACGTTCGCGATCGCGCGCACGCTGTCGCCCTGGGGCAGGTTGTTCGCCGCCGGAATGCGCGTGAATGTCAGGCTCGCGCCCGAACTCGAAGCAAACAATCCATTCGACGTACCGACTAATGCTCTGCCGGTGTGGTCTTCAGCAATTGAGTAGACAGTGCGACGGCCAATTTCAGCCGATACCGACCAGGCGCGCTCGCCATTCTCGATATACAAGCCGGCGTTAGTGCCCGCCACCAGAATTCCTTTTGCATTGAGCCAGAGCGTACGCGCGTAGTTGGCGTTTGCATCACTCGAAATTGCATCCGTGCGCACGGCATGGGGGTCGTAACGACAGACGCCTTTGTCGGTCGCGAACCAGACAACTTGCTCCGCGTCTACAAAGACACCGTAGACGTGATCCGAACGCAGCGCACCGCCAGTCTCTTCGAACGTAAAATGGTCGAGGACTTTTCCGTTAAGAAATCGAAACGCACCATGCCCGTCCGTGGCCACCCAGATGTCTTCGCCGGCCCCCCGCGCGATCGCCGTGACGGTCCCAGTCGCGGCATTGGCGCGCGTTGGTTTCAACAGGTCGCTCTGATCGAACAACGCACTCTCATCTTTGCCGCCGCGGGCCCCGATCCAAAACCGCCCGCCGGTGTCACTTTCCAAAGCGTTGATGAAGAAGCTGCGCGGCTTGCTGACAATCTCTTTCGGCTCGCCGTTTTCGAATTGAACGACACCGCGGCTCTGCGTGCCGGCAAAGAGTTTCCCTTGCACCAGGGCGAGGCTGGTGAATTTCAGGAGACCGGGCTGGTCCTTGTCGGCGCTTTGCAGTGGCTGGTTGGGCATTGCCTGCACGTGGATGGTTAGATCACGCGCGCCTTGGCCGGCCCGTGTTGACGAGTTTTCTGAGCTGCGATCTGCGCGACAATCGAAAATCTGGCCACTCTCGCTGGCCATGATCGCGCGGTCCCGCTCAGGCGTGATGATCGCGGTGATCACTTTGCCGGCCGTCTCGGCTACCGGATGAAACTTTCCATTCCACATCCACGCGGCGCCATTGTCGGTCCCGATCCACATCGCGCCGGTTTCATCCGTCTTCAACGTCAGCACGCGGCCCGGTGGTAATCCTTCCACCGTAATCGCGTTTGTGCGCCGGCCGTCAAAACGCGCGAGGCCACCGTCCGTGGCAAACCAGGTGACGCCGAATTCCGTTTGCGCGATCGCGTGCGTGCGGTCAGACGGCAGACCATGAAACGACGTGACCGCGCCCCATTGATGCAGGTTGGGCGGCGGCGTCGGCGAAGGCGACGGCGATGGAGAAGGTGACGGCGTAGGCGAAGCTACTGGTTGCGGTTGTTGCGTCGCGTTTTGCGAGGAGACGGAAGGCAGCAGTCCGAAGGCGAGCAGTAAGCAGTAAGCCGTGAGCAGAAAAGCCGTTAGAAAAAAGCCACGTAGTGTGAGACCCGAAGGGCCGTAATTAAGTAGCTCCGGCCGTGAGGCCGGGGTCTGGATGCGTTTGAATTTGATGATAGGTCCGAAGGACCGAGATGAGTTGAGGTCGCACCTTTCGCGCTCAGCTTCAAACCAACGATAACTGAACCACGCCCTTACGAGCGTGGCTATTACAATTCGGCCCTTCGGGCCGCCGTGTGCCTCAACTTTCACGCCATCTATCGCTTAGCCTTACCCGGTTCCCGTTTCTGCTCTTCAATAAACTTTTTCCGATCGCGCTCGATCCAGCCTTCAAGATCGGCCGAAGCCTTCTCCAGTTCGTCGTTGTTTAGCAGTCCGCGCCGCAACGCTTCAAAAAAAGCGCGGGTGCGCACGTTGTACGCCAACTTCTCATAGGCTTCATGCGGCGTGCCCTCGGGCAGCGACACGAAAAGTTTTTCATAGAGCGTGGCCAGACGGCTTTCCACGCCGCGCAGGCTCAGACTGCACTTGCGCGCGATGGCCCAGTTGGACAAGCCAAGCGCGAGAAAATACAGCGCCTCGGCTTCGAACTCAGTCAGCAATGGACGTTTGAACGAATCCTTGAACGCCGGGTCGATCATGTCGGCGCCGTCTTCCAGGACTGCGGCGACAAAGCGCAGGAAGCGCGACTCAGGATTGTTCTTGTGAATAAAGCCGTAGGCCGGCGGCGGATCCACCAGTTTGACGATCTTGCGAATCTCGTTGATGTAGATCTCGTGCGGGAACTGTGTCCAGAAGATGATGCGCGCCGTGGGAAAGTCGCGCCAGATAGCGCGCGCGGCCTTCACGCCCGAAAGCTTCGGCATCTGGATATCGAGAATGCAAACCTCGGGTCTTTGCTGCAGCGCGAGCTTTACGGTCTCTTCGCCGTCGCCTGCTTCGATCACCGGTTGGTGCGCTGGAAAGTCGCGCTCGAGGATCTCGCGCAGGTAAGCCCGCTGCGCCACATTGTCTTCAGCGATCAGAATGGACATGGACATGATTCTAGCTCAATCCTCTTTGTGATACTCCAAATTTCGAAGTCCACGTGGCAAATCGCTACTGGCCATGAGGCGTCTCTCGACCTGAAACATCCACGGCGTCGACAGATTCGTGCGGCGCGGAGGGGACGGTGTGGATCTCATGAGTTTCCAGCTCCGTCGAAGCCAGCGCCGTTAAGAAAGCCGCTGCCATCACGCCAATCATGATTGCCAGGATTCTTCGCCACATACCACTTTATTAGACGCTAGACCCGGCGCTGCCTCTATGTGGCCTGCCACATTGATGCACGTGGCTGCGACTGCGATAAGTACCGGCTATTTCGCAAGCAATTGCTTGAGGCGGCGACGCTCTGTTGTGTCTTCGCAATTGTCCAGGAATTGTTGGAGCCACTCTCGGCGTTCAACGTCACCACTGGTGGCGATTCCAGTAAGTTCGGAAAAGTTGTACTTCAGAAGCTCTTCATTGCTGAGGCTGTCGATATTGTAGACCGCGTCAAGTTCCGCCTGAGTGAGATCGGAATGCGTCAGATCAAGCCAGTCAGCTGAGTACCCGAGAGGCGTCACCACCACTGCCGTCTGCCGCTTGCTGAAAAGCGTCATATCGCGCCAGACATACGACACGGAGTATTCAACTTTCGCCGTGACCTTATGATCCGCGAGTGAGCAATCAATGACTCTGCCGTTGAATTCGCGGTTAGTGTTGTCCGGGCCTCCGTATTGACTCCCTCGGGATACGTATGCGAACGCGCGCGTTATTCGAGTAGGCGTTATGAGATAGACCTCATCAAAATAGGTGGCCACTCCCGAACCCGAGGCCCCCTGATTCTCAATTGCGAGCCAGACGATGCCATGGTTAATAATGATCTTGTGCTGAGACGAACGATACTTGCTCCACGCATCGATGTGGCCCAGCAGTTTCCAGTCATGGTTCACGAATTTGAAGATTAGATAGCGACTGTTCTCACAAAAGGGAGTTTCCATTTTGAGCAATACTTCGTCTCCTGGCAGACCATCGAGATCGTACTCGAATATCTGGGCCCGGCAGTTTTCGCAGGTGACGGGAAAGAATTCGCCGGAAGTGGTTGGTGAGTTAGAGGTGTCGGGAATCCCCAGCGCTCGCCAAAGTTTGATTAGATTTACTCTGGGATGGCCGTCGGCAAACAGGACGATATCGTACGGAGAGAGACTTTTCGGAAGTTCCTCATCACCCTCCAAGTGAGTAAAGTTGAAGCGTGGAAATGTCTCAGCCCTCACTGGCTTCTCAGGTTCACCCGAGAGCCGTGGACGTTCGCGGCGCAGGATTGAGACTGTCCCGCTGAGCATCAGCGAGAAGGAAAGGGTGGCAAATCTGACCAACCAACGTCGCACAGAAAATAATTACTGCGCCGCGAGGCTCCGCGACATGTGGCTCGCCACACTCGTGCACACGGCAGCACCCGAGCGTTATGATGTGGGAAACTTTTGCAGCCTGAATCGGGAGTTGGTAGTGCCGACGGCTTTGCCTCAAAAGTAATTCTTCCTCGTCCGCGAAGCGGACTGAAAGAAAATAGCCCAGCGCTTCAGCGCTGGGTGCGGCGGCCGCGCTCCCTGAAGTCCGCAAAGCGGACGACCGAATAAAACATGTGAACCTTTAACATTTAGACTCAGCCGTCCGTTTCCCGGACTGCATTTATCTCTCCATTTTGATCCCACCGATGAATCGGTGGACTATTATCATTCGTCGGCTCAGCCGACTTTTGAGGCAAGCCTGGTGCCGACAATCTTTTCTCATAGCCTCGCCGCCGGAGCGCTGGCGAGTTTTTTTCCTAATCGCAAGCCACCACTAAGGTTCTGGGTGCTGGCTGCGATTTGTGCTGCGGTACCGGACACCGATGTGCTCGGATTCACCCTCGGTCTATCGCGCGATGTATTGTCACACCGCGGATTCACTCACTCGTTACTTTTTGCCGCGGGTCTCGCCTTCCTGATTGTGCTCGTTTTCTTTTCCACCGAAGTTAAGCTGTCAAAGCAGTGGTGGATGTTGGTTGTCTTCTTCTTTGCGGCCACGGCTTCGCATGGTGTTCTGGACGCGATGACGAATGGCGGAAGCGGCGTCGCTTTCTTTGCGCCGTTCAGCGCCCGGCGCTATTTCTTTTTCTGGCGGCCAATTGAAGTTTCGCCACTGGGAATCGATCGCTTTCTGAGTGCTCGTGGCGTGGTGGTAATGATCAGCGAGTTGAAATGGATTTGGCTTCCTTCACTGTTAGTGATTGCAGGCTCGGTGCTCCTGCGGTGGCGGTTAGGGTCGCGCCCATGTAAATAACACCGTGGCTTTAGTCCGATAGCAGCAACCGCTACGGGAGCAGGAAACCGTTTGAAACGGTCCCCTGTTATTTCGTCGGGCGTGCACCGCGCTGAAGCGCGGTGTTAATGAGATACGGAGCGCAATCCACCGATCCGAATCCCCGCGCTTCTGCTAAACTCTGCCGCATGAGACCACCACTGTTGCGCGCGACGTTAACCGCGCTGCTCGTTTTCGTAATCATCGCAGCGGCGCTGCCTGCGGGCGCGCAAAGGCCGGCGACCCAGCGGCGACGGCCTACGTCGAATCGCTCGGCCCGTGACGAGGCGCTGTGGCAACGCGCGCTGGCGATTCATCGTCGTGCTATCGTCGTCGACACGCACAACGACATCACCACCACGATGACGAATGATGATTTCGATTTGATGGGCAATCCGCCCGCGCCTTATCGCACCAACATCGAGCGCATGAAAAAGGGCGGCCAAACCGCCGAGTTCTTTTCGCTCTATATCAAGCCCTGGTACGTGCAGCATGGCGGGGCCGCGCGGCGCACGCTGGACATGATCGATGCGGTGTATCGCGCGGTTGAGCGTCATCCGAATGAGTTGATGTTCGCGACCACGTCCGCCGACATTCGCCGCGCGAAAGCCCAGGGCAAGATCGCCTGTTTGATGGGCATCGAAGGTGGTCACGCGATTGAGAATTCTCTGCCCACATTAAGAGAGTTCTATCGTTTAGGCGTGCGTTACATGACGCTCACCTGGAACAACACCAATGATTGGGCCGACGCGGGCCGCGGCGAGCGAAGGCACAACGGGTTGAGCGACTTTGGCAAGGAAGTCGTGCGCGAAATGAATCGCCTGGGAATGCTGGTGGATGTCTCGCACGTTTCCGACAAGACGATGAGCGACGCGCTGGATGTTTCGAAAGCTCCAGTGATCGCTTCGCATTCTTCGGCGCGCGCGCTCAGCAATGTGCCGCGAAACATTCCCGATGACTTGCTCAGGCGCATCGCGAAAAACGGCGGCGTGGTGCAGGTGAACTTCTACAGTTACTTCGTCGACAAAGATACCGTGGGTCCGCAGGCGGATGAACGCGGCCAACGTTTGCGCGCCCAGCAGGAAGCGCTTACAGCGAAATATGCTGATGATCCCGAGCGGCTGGCGGAAGAAAGCGACCGGCTTGAGGCGCAATATCCGTTGCCTCCGTTGCCGCTTTCGAAACTGATCGATCACATCGACCACATCGTAAAAGTGGCCGGTATCGATCACGTAGGCCTGGGCCCGGACTTTGACGGCGCGAACGATTTTCCGGAAGGCGCGCGTGACGTTTCGATGTTTCCGAACATTACGTATGAGTTGTTAAAGCGCGGCTACAGCGAACCGGACATTCGCAAGATCCTTGGTGAGAATCTCCTGCGCGTGTTCGCCCAGGCGGAACTCACCGCGAGACGGATGAGTCGATCGATCAGCGGCGGCGGGAGCACGAAGAGGATTAACAAGTAGCACAGACTAACGACTGTGCCACCAAAACAATGAGGCTCACGAGTGAGATCCCGTTGCCGGAAAGTCACCGTGAGCCTCGGTGAGGATGGCGCCACTACTAACGCCTGGTCTGCTCGTTCTGTCCGCCTTCTTTGTAACTTCCGCCATCTCCGCCGCGGGTTGGATCAAAGTCATTCTGTGGCTTATTGCCCGTATCACCTTGATCACCGCGGTTCTGATCGTCCTGCCGATCGCGCACTAACTGATCATCCTGCGGATTGCGTCCCGGCGCGTGCTGGCCGGTGCCTTCGCCTGTACCCTGTTTCATCCCCTGATTTCTTTCTCTATCGTCTGACATTACGAATCCTCCCCGTTTTCGTTGATTAAGAAAGTTCTGAGGCCACAAGCGACGGCCTCACACACAAGTGATTGTCATCAACCAGCATGCCAAAAAGAATTGCCGCGAATGCTAAGGGTAAGGTGACATCTGATTCGGTTAGCGAGCATTCAAACGGTACAGTGAGCATAAAAGCAGAACAGAGAATCAGAAGGCAGAAGGCAGTAGGCAGAAACTCGTGAGCTTGAAGCATTCCGCGCAATCTGCGTAATCTGTGGATCAACATGTTCCGAGCCGGTGTTTATCTTCACATTCCTTTCTGTCGCGCGCATTGCTCATACTGCGATTTTGCGACAGGAATGTTTGCGCACGACGCCGCCGAGCGTTACGTGCGTGCGCTGATCAAAGAGCTTTCCGAATGGTCAGAGGTGGTTCAACCCGATCCGATCGACACGATCTATTTCGGCGGTGGCACGCCGTCTTTGCTCTCCCCGTCGCAAATCGAAGACATTCTCAAAGCGGTTCGCCAGCGCTTTCAACTGATTGACGAACTCGAAGTGACGTTGGAAATTAATCCGGCTTCTGTCTCGACCACGGACGCAAACGACGCCGAGTTGTCGTCTCGGAAGCTTCGCGATTTTCGCGGCGCCGGAATCAATCGGGCGAGCTTTGGCGCGCAGACTTTCGACGATCGGGAATTGAAACTCCTGGGACGCACGCACGACGCAGCGGCGATTGGCGGCACGTTTGCGGAATTACGCCGCGCCGGATTTGAAAACATAAACTTTGATCTAATTGCCGGGTTGCCATACCAGAACTTGGCTGGCTGGAAGAGAAATCTTGAAGAAGCTTTGCGGTTGCGGCCCGAACACCTCTCGCTTTATCTCCTCGATGTGCACGAAGGCACTCCGCTCGCCGATCAGATCAATCGGGGGATGAGGCCCGTACCTGAGCCGGATGTGGCGGCGGAGATGTATCGCGTGATGATCGAGGAAGTTTGCGCGGCGGGATACGAACATTACGAGATCTCGAATTTCTGTTTGCCGGGATTCGCGTCACGTCACAACACGAAGTACTGGAGTGGCGCTCCGTATTACGGCTTTGGGTGTTCGGCACATTCGTTTGACGGACAGACCCGGCGTTGGGCCAATGAACGCGATACGGCGAAGTATGTTGCGCTGATCGAAAGCGGAGCACCGGCGATTGTCGAACGGACCGTGCTTAATGAAGACGACGCGCGTTCCGAATCAATCTTTCTGGGATTGCGTCTGATGCGTGGAGTTGATTTGGAAATTTACCGGACGCGATTTGGCCGAGACCTTCGCGAAGAATATGAGTCGGAATTGCGGCGACTTGGCGAGGCAGGTTTGATTGAACTCGATCAAGACTGGTTGAAGCTAACGTCGCGTGGCGCGCTGTTATCGAACGAAGTATTTGCGGCGTTAGCGTGATGAAGTCAGAACCGGGAGCGGTAGCGACCGGGTAATCATTTCATCAACAAGAACCGTCGCGAAAACTGAGACCCGGTCGTTACCGCTCCCGGTTCTGAGCTCAAATCTCGTGACTCAGTAATCCGTCTCTCAACTTTGGCTCGAACCAAGTCGATTTGGGCGGCATGATCTGGTTGGCATCTGACACGCGCAGTAGATCGTCCAGCGTGGTGGGATAGAGAGAAAAAGCCACCGCGGCCTTGCCTTCATTCACCAGTCTCTCCAACTCTTCAGTACCGCGAATTCCACCGACAAAGTCGATGCGCTTGTCCGTGCGCACGTCCTTGATCCCTAGAATACGATCCAACAGGTGGTCCTGTAAGACACTGACATCCAAAGACTCAACCACGCCAGATGGCTTTGTGGCATCGTCGCGCAAGGTCAGGCCCATCCATTTCCCGCCCAGGTACATACTCCAATTGCCGGGCGCTTTTGGTGACGGCTCGGCATTGTCAGTAACCACAAAACTCTCGCGCACTCGATTCAGAAAATCTTCCGGCGCAAGCTCATTGAGATCGCGGACGACGCGGTTGTAAGGAAGAATTCGAAGTTGGTTATCGGGGAACAGAACGCACTGGAAGAAGTTGTATTCTTCATTTCCGATCCACGCAAAACCCGTTTCCTTTAATTCAGCGCGCGCCCGGCTGGCACTGGCGGCACGATGATGACCATCAGCGATGTAAAAGTAAGGAACGCTGGCAAACGCCTCGACCAGCGGTTGCGAATTTTCCACGCGCCAGATCGTATGACGAATGTCGTCGTTGGCGACAAAGTCATAGAGTGGTTCACCATTTCGCCCCTGATCCACCAAAGCATCGATGGCCGCGTTGCCCCGGTAAGTCAGAAACACCGGCCCCGTCTGGGCGTTGAGCGCGAGAATATGCCGCGTGCGATCGTCTTCCTTATCACGTCGCGTGCGTTCATGCTTACGAATTACGTCGCGATCGTATTCATCGACTGAGCAGCAAGCCACGACGCCGATCTGTTCCTGGGCCCCCATGATCTGACGATAGAGATAGAGACTGGGTTCGGCTTCGCGCTCCATTGGACATTCGTTCCTGAGCTTTTCAAAATTCGTTTGCGCTTTGGCATAGACCGCGTCACTGTAAATCTGCGTGCCCTCGGGTAAATCGATTTCCGGGCGTGATACATGCAGGAAACTCCACGGGTTTCCTGACGCCAGCGCGCGAGCTTCTTCCGTGTTGACGACGTCGTATGGCACCGCGGCAACTTGCGGGGCGCGTTCTGGGTTTGGACGAAGCGCGTTGAAAGGACGAATGATTGCCATCCGTTGTCCTCGATCGAGTTGGAATTTAGGAACGCTTTGAGCTAAGACTAACGGCGAAGCTCCCATTTTGGCAAAGCCGCAGAACGGAGATTGAAATGACTGAGATTGAGCGGATTCTTGATCAATTGAAACGCGCGTACGTCGGAGGGGCATGGCATGGACCGTCGGTGCGCGAAATACTCGACGGAATTACCGCGGCGCAAGCGGTCGCGCGTCCTATCGAAAACGGGCACAGTATCTGGGAATTAGTTCATCACATTGCAGTTTGGGAGGACGTCGGACGCCGGCGTCTCACCGGAGATCGGGCCGCGATCGAGATTTCGACACCGGAGGACTGGCCGCCGGCAGACGATCACAGTGACGCTGCCTGGGAGCAGGCAAAAGCCGCGATGGATCGCGGTCATCAAGCTCTGGTTGAAGCGATCGAGAAAGTGCCGGAATCGCGTTTGGACGAGCCCATCCTCGAAGGCATGTCGACTGTCTACGTCACCGTGCACGGTGTGATCCAGCATGATTTGTATCACGCGGGACAGATTGCGATTTTGAAGAAGGGGGTTAGCTAGTAGATCATTAGCCGCGGATAAGAGGTCAGTACCACCTGCGGTAGCGGGTGGGTCTTGTTCGGGATCAATCCTTGCGAAACCCACCTGCTACTGCAGGTGGTACTGACTTCATAACCGCGAGGAAAATACTAAACCGGCACGCGGCCGAACTCTCTGAGCAGTGGCGCCAAACCTTTGATCACTATTTCGTGCGCGGCGCCATTGGTGGCCACGACGCCATTCTGGTTATCGATGCGGACTGCGTTGTAGCGAAGCGGCTGACCAAAGAGATCCGTCAGACGCCCACCCGATTCCGTGAGAATAATTTCTGGAGCGCAGGTGTCCCATTGCTTAGTGCTGGGTGATAGGTGCAGGTAAAGATCGGCCTGCTGCTCGGCAATTAAACCGATCTTCACGCCGACAGATCCTCTCCGGGTCTCTTCCTTAAAACCGATGGCATTAACTACACGTTCCATGCGCGGGCTGCGGTGCGAGCGGCTCGAGGCTAAAACCATTTCGCCGGGATCGGTGCGATTGGAAACAACCAATCTCGAAGTTTGTCGGTTGGGTGCTTCCATCCACGCGCCGCTACCCAGCGCGGCGCGATACAGAAGATCGCGTGTTGGTTGGAAGACGACTCCGGCGACCGTCTCGCCGCCGACGGTCAGTCCGATTTGGACAGCAAAATCGCCATCACGCTGGATAAAATTCTTGGTGCCATCCATCGGATCGATGAGCCACACGCGATCTCGCTGCAGCCGGTATTCACTGTCGGTGGACTCTTCGGCCAGAATGCCATCGTCTGGAAACTCTTCCTGCAGCCGGCTGACAATTAACTCATTGGCTTCGCGATCGGCGGCGGTGACCTCCTCGATTTCCGAGAGCGCGTTTACTTTCTGCTCGACCAGAAACGGACTGTGATAATGCTTAAGCAGCACCGCGCCCGCCGCGCGCGCGAGCTCGGTTGCGACATCGATTTCTCGCTGGTAATTAGAATCGTGCATTGAGAAGTAGGAAAGCTAACACATCGTAATCGCCTGATCGAAGTCACCTTGCAGCGTTTGCTGAGCGCCGCGTATAGTCGTCATTTCAATTCAAAGCAATTTGGAGCAGGCAACGATGCCCTTAAACGGCTGGGCCACGCCGGACGGCACTGAGACGTATGCGAAGCGTTTTCCCCGGGCTGCGGCGGGTCTTTTTCGGCAAGCGCAGGGTCTTGTGCGCATCGATTGGCGTAGGAACGTATCTCGGCCAACCCGATGCGGTGACTGACGAACGGTACGCAGAGGCGATAGTGCGCGCGGTCGCTTTGGGCGCCAATGTCATCGATTCGGCCGCCAATTATCGCTTCCAAAGAAGCGAGCGAGCGATTGGTGTCGCGCTCAGTCGTCTGCAGGAACGTGGCTTCGCGCGTGAGGAGTTGGTGATTTGCACCAAAGGCGGCTACCTGCCTTTTGACGGAGCGCCGCCCCGTGACGTGCGCCAATACGTCGAAGAGAATTTTATCGGCACCGGCATTGCCGGTTGGGGTGATATCGCGGGTGGCGCGCATTGCATGACGCCGCGATATCTCGCAAACCAGCTGGATCAGTCGCTCGGCAACATGGGTCTTGATTGTGTGGACGTCTATTACGTTCACAATCCCGAGTCGCAACTGAGCGCAGTGTCTGCCTCAGAATTTTGGCAACGGCTGCGCGCGGCTTTTGAGTACCTGGAAGCAGCTGTGGCGCAGGGAAAGATCAAGAACTACGGCGTCGCGACCTGGAATGGCTTTCGGGTCGATCCGAACGCGGCCGGGTATCATTCGCTGGAAACGATGGTCGAATGTGCGCGCGAGGTCGCCGGCGCCGAGCATCACTTTCGCTTTATTCAACTGCCTTTGAACCTGGCCATGCCCGAAGCCCTCGGCTTTCGCAATCAAAAACTGGCCGGAAAATATGTGACCACGCTCGCAGCGGCAGAGGCCCTCGGCGTGAGCGCAATAGCCAGCGGATCGATCCTCCAGGGTCAAATCGCGCGCGGTGTGCCCGAGGCGCTTCGCGAGGCGCTCGGCTCGCTTGCCACGGATGCGCAAACGGG
>JADMIO011216414.1_pt1 | contig 15194 bp, 12 predicted proteins | sample 8958161 | NCBI WGS metagenome assembly JADMIO01 (sample SAMN16585339, study PRJNA669376) | soil metagenome | isolation source: Crop rotation soil | place: USA: Cullars Rotation, Alabama | collected 2011 | reverse complement strand
GGGCGCGGCGCAGTTGGCCGCGACGACAGCCGCCGTGGGATCGACGGGGGCCTCCGCGCGGCGCGGCGCGCGACCGCCGCTCGGACCGCTGGGTGGCCGGCTCGCCGGATGGAACCCCGAGGGAGACGGAGGTCGCACGCTCGACCCGCTCGAGGATCCAGGGCCGGGATCGGCCCGGTTCTCGCCGGGCTCCGCGGTGCAGCCGATCGACGAACGCAAGTCGATGCAGCGCAACATCGACGTCGATTTCCTCCAAGCACCGACCACCAGCCTGATGCGCCTGTTCAGCGACGTCATGGAGGTGCCGATCGTGATCGAGGGCGAGGTCGAGACGCGGGTCGACCTCCGGGTCAAGAACACGCCGGTGATCGACGCGCTGGACACCGTGCTGGTGAAGATCGGCGCGCGACGCGACGAGATCCCGGCGCTGCGGATCATCTCGGGCGGCGGTCCGGTTCCGGCCGGGCTCGGTGGTGAGCCGGTGTCCGGCCGCTGGGAGCGAACCGACGTGCACAAGGTCCTCGAGGTGCTGGGTCAGCACCTCGAGCTACCGATCTGGGTCGATCAGGCGGTGCCGCCGATCGAGGTCACCGTCGCGTTCGACCACACCCCGGCGGCGGTCGCGTTCGCCACCGTGCTGAGCGCCGCCGGCCTCGGGGTCGAGACCGACTTCGCGTTTCGCATCAGCCCCGACGACCCCGACGGGCCCTGACGTCAGGAGACGCGGCCGTGCTCGAGGACGACCTCGTGCAGCAGCTCGGCGCCCCACCGCAGCCCGGCCAGCGGTACGCGCTCGTCGTTGCCGTGGAACATGTCGGCGAAGCGCAGGCCGCTGTCGCGCTCGAGCTTCACCGGCGAGAACCCGTACCAGCGCGCGCCGGTGCGGGTGAAGTGCTTGGCGTCGGTGAAGCCCGGGATCAGGAACGGGACCACCGTGGCGTCGGGCTCGCGCCGCAGGATCGCGCGCTCGAGCGTTCGATAGAGCGGCGAGTCGACCGGCTCGGTGACGATCGGCGGGGCCTCGGACAGGACCTCGAGCTCGACGTCGGCGCCGACCACCGCCCGGAGCTCGGCGAGGAAGGCCTCGGTGGTCTGGCCCGGCAGGGTGCGGCCGTCGATCAGGACGTGGGCCTCGCCCGGGATCACGTTGGTCTTGTTGCCGCCGCGCACGACCGTGGGCGTCGCGGTGTTCGACACCAGGGCCTGCATCCCGCGCGCGATCGACGCCGGCATCAAGCCGAGCAGGCGGGGCAAGACGGCCGGGTGGGTCAGCGTGGTGAGCAGCGGCCGGATCATCGCCGGCTGCTGGGCCGAGACCCGGGCCAGGAAGTCGCGCATCTGCGTGGTCGAATGCGCCGGCAGCGCGGTGTGGCCGAGCCGGGCGAGCATCTCGCCGAGCCGCACGATCGCGCTGTCGGGGCGCGGCGTCGACCCGTGTCCCGGCTCGCCCCGCACCGTGGCGCGCAGCCAGACGAAGCCCTTCTCGGCGACCTGGATCGGATAGAACGTCGCGGTGCCGAGGTGGAGCGAGAAGGCGCCCGACTCCCCCAGCGCGTACTCGGCGGTGACCAGCTCGGGGTGGTTGTCGACCAGCCACTTCGAGCCGAGCTCGCAGCCGGCCTCCTCGTCGGCCACCGCCGCGAAGATGAGGTCGCGATCGAGCATGATCCGATCGCGGGCCAGCGCGCGCAGCACGGCGACGCACATCGCCGCCATGTTCTTCATGTCGATCGCGCCGCGGCCCCACAGGCAACCCTCGGCCTCCTCGCCCGCGAACGGCGGGTGCCGCCACTTCTCCGGCTCGGCCTCGACCACGTCGAGGTGCGCGGTCAACAGGAGCGGGGCGGCGCGGCCGGTACCGGGCCGGCGGCAGACCAGGTTGGCCCGGGTCGGTGCGCTCTCGAGGATCGTCGGCTGGTAGCCGACCTCGCGCAGCTTGCGGTCCAGGTAGTCTGCCGCCGGCCGCTCGTTGCCCGGCGGGTTGGTGGTGTCGATGCGCAGAAGCGCCCGGCAGATCTCGATCGCTTCGTCACCGATCACGGCGCCACTCTAACCCGCGCGCCGGCGCGACGCGGCTCCGGCTACCGGGTCGTCGCCATCGAGCTCGGCTCGGTCACGGTGAGGAACGGCGCCAGGCGATCGACCGTCTTCTTGCCGAACCCCTTGACCCGCCGCAGATCGACGACCCGGCGGAACGGGCCGTGCTCGCCGCGGTACTCGATGATCGCCTTCGCCTTGGCCGGCCCGATCCCCGGCAGCTGCTCGAGATGATCGGCCCGCGCGGTGTTGAGGTTGAGCTTGCCGACCGGTCCCCGGGTCGGTGGCCGCGGCGACGCGACCGGCGGCGGACGAGGCACCGCGGGAGGCGGCGCCAGCGCCGGTCCGGCCAGCGCCACGCGCGCGTCGAGCGTCGTCGTGACCACCCCGACGACCACCGCGGCCAGGGAGGCGCCGAGGAGCAGCCGCCGTCCCAGCCGCGCCAGTCGCGCTCTGGTCCGCTCCGCGATCCGCGGCGTCATCAGAACGGCGCTCCCGCGCCGGACGCGCCGTGCTCGCTGCGCGGCTTGAGGTCCTGCTCGTCGAGGTCGCGGATCTGCAGCTTGCCGTTCAGCGGCGTCACGTCGAGGTAGACGTTGGTCGACCCATCCCGGTTGGTGTAGGCCGTCCCGACCCGGGTCCAGAAGGTCTTCTTCTCGTCACCGTTCACGCCACTCTTGCGCTCGATCGGACAGAGCACCTTCTTCGTCTTCGCCATTTCCATGATGTCTCTCCAGTGCGGCGACGCGCCGCGACCGGGGCCATCGCAAGCGCGATGCCACCGCCAACCGCGCGGGATCGCGCGCCGCCGTCCGGCCCGCCGGCCACGCGCGGGTCGTGTCCGGTTCGCGATGTCCGGGTTTCCGGACGCGCAAGGGCGAGAGCCCGCCGACAGCGATCGCTCATCTCCAGCGCTCGACGACGCAAATCAGAGGTACTCGTCGAGTCGATCGAGCGCGGCGTAGAACGCGTCGACGTGGGCCCGAGCGATCTCGCGACCGTCGTCGTCGACCGACGCCGCCGCGACGGCCTCCTCGATCGCGCCGCGTCTCGCACGAAACCGTTCGCGGGCGGCGAGGATCGTCGTCCGCGACAGCGCGCGACCCGTGTCGCTCGCGATGAACCCGGCCGCCTGCCGGGTGAGCGGATCGGCGTCGGGCAGGATCAGCGGATCGAACCGGTTGCGCGGTCGGCCCGTCACGATCGAGGCCAGGTCGAAGTCGTCCGGCACCGGGACCATGTGTCCGTCGGGCTTCACGACGGCGTCGACGTTTCGCAAGCGCGGTGGGTCGCCGATCTCGGTCTCGCCGAGCCGGATCCCCCAGTCCCAGTTCCCGACCAGCGCCTGCAGCAGATCGACCATCGCGATCGCCTCGGCGTCCATCACCTCGGCGGGGTCGTCCTCGAACATCTCGGGCTCGTCCAGCGTCTCGCCCCCGAGCCGCTGGGCCAGCAGGTCGACGTGCTCGAACACGAACGCCTTGCGGATGAGCGTCGTGCTCGCCGTCGGATCCACGTAGGCGATATGCACGGCGCGGGCACGCAGCGTCGGCACGTCGAGGGCCGCGGCGATCGCGTAGACGACGGCTTCGCGCCAGGTGGCCTTCTCCTCCCGAAGCCGCCCGACGGTGCCGGTCCCGCCCTCGCCGCAGTGGGTCCCGATCTTGAGCTTGCGCGCGCCGTCGAACGGCGTATCCGCCACCGCGTCCTTCGCCACCGTCATGCGCAGCTTGGGGAACGGGCACTCGAGCAGGCTCGAGTTGCCGCGGACCCGGAGCTCGATCGGGAGCTCGTGGCTGGCGCCTTCGGCATCCTGGTACCGCACGATCCCCGCGAAGGGATCCTTGTGGCGGACCGGCGGGAACACGCCGTCGGGCTGCCCGGCGTGCGCCGCCGCGAACGCGGCCGCGAACGGACCCTCGAGCGTGAGCTCGTCCAGCCCGTGCGAGCCCCACAGCGACGGGGCACCGCCCTCGGCCCCAGGATCGTCGCCCGCGCCGCCGCGGCCGCCATCAGGACCGGCTGGCGCGTCGGTCGAGCACGCCAGCATACCGACGAGCGGAAGCAGGACGAGCGAAAGGATGCGGCGAGGGTTGGAACGCTCGAGGATGTCGGTGGTCGAATGCATCTGACGTGCCTCCGAGAGGGGTTCCGTTGGTCGTGTTCGCCGACGACGTCGGCGGTACCGCGAAGGTCTCGTCACGGCGCCGCCCGAGCGAGCGTGGTCAGGGCGAAACGCAGGGTGGCCGCCGGAAGAGCGTCGTCGACGTGGCTGCCGCGCGTGACCACCAGCTGGTGGCCGATGCCGGCTCGGGTCAGCTCGGCGGAGAACTTGACCGCCGGCGGGTGGAGGTCGAACTCGTCGGCGTCCCCGACCGTGATGAAGATCCGATCGTCGAAGGCTTCGGCCAGCGCCGCCGCGCGCGCCGGATCCTGGATCAGCCGCGCCGGGCTGTGCTCGATCCAGCGCTCGGAGACCGCGGGGATCAGGGTCCCGTTGTCCTCGAATGCCCACGCGTAACCCGGCGAGGCGGCCTCCGGCGACCAGTCGGCGGCGTAGCTGATGAACTGCCCGGCGCCACCGAGCGCGTGCTCGATCCGCTGCCAGCGACGGACCCACCGTGCGGGCTGGCCGTCGTCGCTCGTCAGCCACGCTGCGAAGTCGTGGATCGCGGCGTCGACGGCGACCACGATCGCCTCGCGGCCGGCGTCCGCGGCAGCGGCGTCGAGGCGTGCGCTCTCCTCGGTCCCGAACATGCCGTCGCCGAACAGGGACGGCAGCTGGTAGATCACCGGGTACCGGCGCTGCGTCGCCGTCGCGTGGCTCGCCGGCAGGTGCACGCACAGCCGCCGGACGGTCGGGTTGCCGACCGAGCCGGCGACCTCGGGCGCCTCGAGGGTGACCGCGGCGGTCCGCTCGCCCTCACACGGCGGCGACGTCGACGGCGGCAGCGGCGACATCGGCACCGTCGGCGCCTCGGCCCCTGACGCGCCGACCGTGATCGGTCGCATCGACATCCCCAGCATCGTGCCGTCGCCGCCACCAAAGATCGCGGGGTACCCCATGTGGCTGACGTCGAGGCTCGCGTACGCCACGATCTCGCCGACCGGGACCGGCAGCACGAACTCGACCTCGTCGGCGCCGTCGACGTCCTGGACGACGACGCCGCGAGTGACCACGTCGCGGATCAACATCATGTCGGGGTTGCTGGCGAACCACCGGGTCGGCTCGTCCCCGGTCATCCAGGAGACGAACAGGTTCCCGGTGGTGGACGGTGGCGTGGCGCCTGACGCGAGGACGACGTGGCCTCGCAACGAGACGAAGCCAGCATCGGGTGAGCCCGCACCGTCAGCGAGTGAGCCGGCATCGGCTGAGTCGGCACCGCCGCTGCCGGCGCAGGCAGCCAGGGAGGTGGCGAGCGTGAGCCAGGCGCTGCTGGCGGCTCGTGCGATCGCGCAACCGTCCTCGTCGACGCAGCGGGGGCTCGGACGATGGATGACGGTGCGGTGCATGGGGGGGTCCTGGTCAGAGAGATGAGGCGAGGTCGGTTGACGATTCCGGAGGTCCGTCGTGTTCCCGGGGGCTACGAGTCCGGGTCAGCGATACGCGTGGTCGAGCACCTGTTCGATCGCGTTGATCTCTCTGGTCGTGAGCCCCTGATCGGCGACCCTCCCGAGCTCCGAGACCCGTTGCACCATGGCCTCGGCGCCATGGAGACCGACCGCGATGACCTGTGGAGACCGCTTCAGTCGAGCCAGGCGACGCAGCGCGTGTCGTGCGGCCACACGTTCGATGCCCTCGCCCACGAGGATCGCTGCGACACGCGCCGGGTCGATGGACTGGATGAACGCCACGGTCGACTCCATGAGCGGTGTCGGCACCGGATCGACCCAGTCCACGGGCCAGCGGAACTCCGTCAGCGGCCCGTTCGGCAGCGTGAGGCCATGGTCGATCCCGATCGGGATGAAGCGACCCCCCAGTACCTGACCCAGGAGGTTTTCAGCGTGTCGGTCGGAGTTTCCGATCACATAGTCGAACGCACGCAGTTGCTCGGCACTCTCGCGATCGATCCTGCGCTTGTTCGGCTCCGTCACCGGCTCGTCGTCCATCCACCCCAGGAGCGCTCCGTCCTGCCCTTCGATCCTCCGGAGCACGACCCCGGCGACCAGATGCCCGATCCCGAGAGCATCAGCGATCGCCGCCGCCGCGCTCTCGCGCTTGTAATAGGTGCCTGGCGCGATGTTCTCCCGGAGCCAGACCTCTCCGGCGCGCGGCTTGAACAGCGCCTTCAGCTTCGCGCTGCCGAATTCGATCTCGACGACCTTCGAGGCGTTCGATCCGGCCCGCGTGTTGGGGTAGACCCTGGAGATTCGCCCGTGCTTCAGGAGCCGATGTAGCTCCGGGCGCGGGACATGGCGTCCCGCAAGGGCTGGCGCAGGAAGCGCGCCGAGTAACGCCACGAGCGTGATGATCTGCCGGGCGTGCGAGCGCCTCACCCCCGACGCTGAAGATTGATGGCTACGGCGCATGACCGTGCACCCACTCGACGATGGCGGCGGTCACACGCGGATCGAACCCGACCGGCAACCCGTATTCCTCGGCGAGACCCTCGAAGCCGTCGGCGTTGTGGATCTGAAAGTGTCCCAGGTCGGCGAACCGTGCGACCTCGACCTCGATGCTGGCGGCGGTGAGCGCGGCTTCGAAACCATCGGCCTGCTCGGCAAGCACCTGGCAATCGCTTCCCCCCTGGATCACCAGGGTCGGCCGCGCCGCCGCGACCGCGTCGGCGGCGCCATCGAACTCCATGAACTGTTCCCAGTACGCGCGCGAGAACGGGGCCAGCGCGGTGTCGGGCGCGGTGCCATCCCGGATGGAATCGACCCACGCCTGCTTGGCCGCGTGGATGGAGTCGAGGAGGGCCGCGGGATAGCCGGCGTTTTCGAACAGGACCGCCGAGTTCTCGACGAGCAGCTCGGCACCGGTGCTGCTGACGCCCGCGACCATGACGATGCCGTCGACGTCCTCGACGGCCATCGCGACGCGCGCGACCCGATCGCCGCCTTCGCTGTGGCCGAGCGCGAAGACCGCGTCCGCGTCCACCAGCTCGTGCGCCGCGGCGAACCGCGCGACGGCGATGGCGTCGTGATCGCGACCTTCGTAGGTCATCTCGGCGGCGTTGCCCGGGCTCTGGCCGAGTCCCGCATCGTCGAAGCGCACGACCGCGATGCCGGCGGCGACGAGCTCGTGCGACAGGCACGTCCACTGCGGCGCGCCCCCGTTGGACGCCTCGCGGTCGCCTCCGCCGGAGCCGGCGTTGAGCACGACCACCGCGAACGGCCCGTCGCCAGCGGGAAGATCGATCTGTCCGTGGATCTGGTGGCCCGTGTCGCTGTCGACGACGAAGGTCTCGAAGCGCGTGGGAGCGGTGCACAGCTGCGGGCGGATCGTGGGCGAGGTGTCGGCGACGTCGAGGGCGTCAACCAGGGGGGCCGGATCGACGACGTCGTCGAAGTCGAAGCGGCCCCAGGTCGGGCTCGAGATGCCGGTCACGCCGCCGTCGTCGTCGAAGGCGCACTCGACGTCGCCGAAGCCCACGGGCTCGCTCGCAGCGACGCTGCCGTGCGGGTCGAACGTCTGGATGAGAGATGCGGTCCCATCGACGATCGTCAGGGGCGCCGAGGACGCCGCGGCTGCGGACGCCACCGCGCACGTCAGCGGCGAGGGGACGGCGTACGTGAGCAGCGTCCCTGCTCGTGCGGAGAAGGGCACCCACGCCGTGTCGCGTTCGGCTTCGAGCTCGACGCGGCCGTTCGGCCGGGTCACGACCACCGTGCCCGCGTCGCGATCGAGCACGACGCGGTGATCGATCACCTTGGCCGGGTAGGTCACGCGGTGGCGCAGGTCCCCGCTGACGAGGCGGCCGTCGGCGCCGATCACGGCGTCCTCGATCGCCTCGAGGCGCGTGGTGCCGCCGAAGCTCGCCGACAGATCCGCGGTGATCTCGCTGTGCAGCGACGTCGAACCGTCGGCGTTCGGCGTGGAGCGCAGCAGCATCTCGGTTTCGGTGTCGCAGCCGTGGAACACGCGCGTGGTCACGTCGTCGTCGTCACCGGGTTCCGCGGGATCGGGATCGCCGCCGCACGCGGCGAACGACAACGAGGCGAGACTGGCGAACGCAAGGATGGCGAGACGACGCATGGTACAGATATTGGTCAGGCCACTCAGCAAGGCCTGGGCCAGCGGCCGCCGAGGTGCCGGAGCGCGCAACGTTCCGAAGTCCTGGCACAGGGGCCGCGCCCCCAGGCCACCGAGGAGACCGCTACTGGCAGACGACGTTCGTGATCGATCGCGCGATCGTCGCCGAACGGTGACGTGGTGACTCATGGTCGGGAACTACGGGCGACCGAGCCGATCGACAACCGCCGAGTCGTGAACGGCAGGTGGCCTTCGCCAACGACGCCGCCGACCCTGCCGATTGCCGGTACGCCGCCGAGCGCCGCCGAGGCGGGTGAACGGCAACTCGCGGCAGACGCGTCGCCATCACGTGGCGACTCTCCACGCCGGCGCCGGATCCGGCATACGGATTGCTGACTCCGTCCGCCGACGCGGCGTCGACGACGTGAGCACTCGACGAAGGTCAGATCACAGTCCTCGCTTCTCTCGCGACACGCACTCCCAGCCATGCCGGCTCTCGCTCCATCCATCGACCACACCGCGCGGCTCCGGCCGCCGCTTCGCCTGTTGCTCGTCGGTCACCTGCTGTACTGGGCGTTCGTGTCATGCACGATCATCCTTCTGAACGCCCTGGACCCCAAGCTGGACCGGGTCGAGTCCTTGCTCGCGACCCTCAGCTGGTCGATCCCCGGATGCCTCGTCACGGCGGCGATGGCGTGGCGAGCCTGGCGCTCGCGAATCCTCGAGCTGCCCCTGCGACGGCGGTTCTGGCGGCTCGCTCGACTCTGCGTGCTCGGGTACGTCGGCTTCCTCCTCGCCCTGATCGTCGTCTCTGCGGTCAGGGCGCCGTCGCAGCCTCAGCCCGCGCTGACCGCGCTCCAGATCGCCGGGTTCCTGGGGTTCATCTGGCTCGTCCAGCTCGGCTGGGTCTGGCTGGGCCTCGTCGCCCACTACGTCTTCAAGACGGCCGGTGCGCAGCGCAGCGCTGAACACGCGCGTGCGCTCGCCGTGGAAGCCCGACTGGCGATGCTGCGCCACCAGATCAACCCGCACTTCCTGTTCAACGCGCTGAACTCGATCGTGGCTCGGATCGCCGAGGACCCGCCGTCTGCACAGACGATGGTGCGCAAGCTCGCCGAGCTGTTGCGCCACGCGGTCGGATCGGACGATCACGACCAGACCGTCGAGGCCGAGATGGAGCGCGTGCGCCTCTACCTCGATCTGGAGGGGGCGCGATACGAGCACGACCTTCGCGTCGGCTTCGAGATCGACGACGAGGCGCGCGATCTCGCGATTCCCCCGTTCCTCCTCCAGCCTCTGGCCGAGAACGCGGTCAAGCACGGGATGCAAACCACCCGGCTCCCGCTGACCGTGCGGGTTCGAGTCCGCCGCGAGGAGCGCGACTTCGTCGTCGTGATCTCCAACTCCGGATCGCTCGTACCGCGCGCGGCCACGGCCCGCTCGACCGGCGGTGTCGGCCTCATCAATGTCAAGGAGCGGCTCATCGCCCGCTACGGCACCCGCCAGACCTTCGATCTGCTCGAGGGCGACGGTTGGGTCCACGCCCGACTTCGCGTGCGGGAAGCCTGGAGCGCCTAGCGATGAGCCCGCTCCACGCGCTGATCGTCGAGGACGAACCGCCCGCGCGGCGGCTGCTTCGCTCGCTGCTCGCTCCGTACGACGACGTCGTGGTCGCGGGTGAAGCGACCAGCGTGGCCGCGGCGGCCGAGGTCCTCGCGGCGCGGGCGTTCGACCTCATCTTCCTCGACGTCCAGCTCCCCGACGGCAGCGGCTTCGATCTCTTCGACCGAGTGCCGATCCACACCCCGGTCATCTTCGTGACCGGCTTCGACGAGTTCGCGCTGCGAGCGTTCGAGGTCAACGCGCTCGATTACCTGCTCAAGCCGGTGGACCCCGCGCGGCTCGAGCGCGCCCTGGACCGGCTGCGTCGTGGCGACAGCGGTTCCCGCCCGCCGGCCAGGCTGCGGCTCACCGACGCGGTCTGCCTCCGCGATCGCGGTGGCTATCGGTTCGTGAGGATCGACGACATCATGTACTTCGAGGCGCAGGACAAGTACACCGAGGCACACCTCGTGGATGGTACGACCGAGCTCTGCGACGTTTCGATGGTCGAGTGGGAGGCGCGGTTGCCCGAGAGCGACTTCATCCGCGTCCATCGCCGGAGCATCGTGCGCGTGACGGCGCTGGAGCGCCTGCAGCCGGAGGGCGACTCCGGCTGGGTCGTGCGCATCGCCCGCACCCCGGAACCGATCCGGGTGGGGCGCAGCTACCTGCCACGCTTGCGAGAACGGTTTCAGCTCAAGTAGCTCGCCCGGACGCCGGCGCTTCGCGGCGCCTGCGACGTCGTTGGCGAAGGCTACCCGCTGCTCACGACTTGTCGGTTGTCGCGCGGCCCGATCGCACGTAGCTCGTGGCCATGAGATCGCGCGGACACCTTGCCCTTGCGATCTCGTGCCATGCGCGCCGTCGATCACGAACGTGGCTAGCCAGCGCCGGCCTCCTCGGTGGCCAGGGGGCGCCCCCTCGGCGTCCGCAGCTCGGCGAGTTGACTGATGCCGGGACCGAGCGAGCCGCGGTCCAGACCTTGCTGGGTGGTCGGACCACCTTGCGCCGTCTCGTCATCGTCACGTTCGCCCGTCTCACGCTCGCCATCGGTCTCGCGGCTTGCGCCGCGTTCGACGAAGCCGCCGACGCCGATCACCTCGACGCCACGCGCTCGTTCGAGTTCAGCTTCCGCGAGGGGGACGCCCGGGGCTTCTTCGCCGTCTTCCGGGACATCCCGAAGCGGATCTTCGACGAGTACGTTCGCCGCAAGGAGCAGGGACTCTCGCTGGGCCCCGTCGCGCCGCTGACGAGCCTCGACGTCGCGGCCGACGACACGCACTGGTTGCTGCACGACGGCGTCATGGCGATGCCTGACGAGCTCGAGGGCTCGGGCTTCCTGCTGCAGGGCAACAACCACTCCGACGACCTCGACATGTTCCTGGTCAGGGAGCTCGGCCCCGAGGACGGCATCCTCCCCGACACGCGGTACACGGTCCGGTTCGATCGGCTCGCGCTGGCGGGCGATGTGCCTCACGGTGCCCTGGGGGTCGGGGGCTCTCCCGAGCTGACGATCCGCGGGATCGCGGCCTCGATCGACCCGCGCGGCTTCGAGGTCGACGCCAGCGACCACGTCCGCCATCCCGGCGGGCTGGGCAGTGACCCAGGCATCCGGCTCGCGACCAACGCGATCTGCTCGCTCGAGCCCGCCGACGTGACGACGACGATGCCGGCGTGTCCGGACGACGTGGACGACATCGAGTTCTCTCGGATCGACGTCGAGCCCGGCGTGGGCGATTCCGTGACGTCGGACGCCGAAGGCCGCATCTGGGTGATGGTCGGCGGCCACTCGGGCTTCGAGAGCTTCTCGGGGATCTACTACACGAACGTCGACGTCACCGTCGAGCCGGAGCCGGGCTAGCGCCTCGGCGGCCTTCGCTTTCCATCCAGATCGTCAGCGCTCTCGCTGCCCCAACCCTCAGGACGAACTACTCCATGCGCCGTATCGTCATCGTCACGTTTGTCAGTCTCGCCGCATGCCACGGCAGCGACAACTCGTCGGGGCCCGATGCCGGTGGCGATCCCAATGCCGATACCACCGGCGCGATCCAGCTGAGCGCCTGGACGTCTTGCTCCCTGGCTCCAGGGGCCAACGACGGGCGGGCGGAATGCGCAACGGCCGAGGTCCCTCTCAATTGGGACCGTCCCGATGGCCGTCGAATCTCGCTCGCGCTCAAGCGGCTTCCCGCCAGCGAGCCCGAGACGGGTCAGTACTGGATGCTCCAGGGTGGTCCAGGAGGGTCGGCCGTGAACGCCATGGCCGGGATGATCGGGAACCTCGCCACCGATCGCCCCGACCTCGCCTACTACGCGGTCGATCACCGTGGAGTCGGCGGGTCGACCCGGCTCAGGTGCGACGTCGAGGATGCTGACGGTCGCATCACCACCGAGGAATGGCCGGGCTGCATCGACCGCCTCAAGGAAACGTGGGGCGACGACCTCGCCTACTTCGCCACGACCCCCGCAGCGCGAGACATCGGAGAGCTCGTGAAGCGACTGCGACCCAGCGGAGAGCGGCTCTTCGTCTTCGGCGCGTCGTACGGCACGTACCATGCCCAGCGCTACCTGCAGATCTATCCCGACCAACCCGATGGCGTGATCATCGAGGGAATCGTTCCCCCGGACTACGGGTACACGACCTACGACACCGAGCAGAACGAGATCGGGATGCAGCTGATCGCGCGCTGCGAGCACGAGGCGAGCTGCAGCGACCATTTCGCTGGGCGCAGGCCGTGGGACGTCGCCGCCGGCCTCGATGACCTCCTCGCCGACGGACACTGCCCGGAGGTCGATACGGCCATCGCGGGGATCCATGGGGGGCTCCGAGGGCTGCTCGGCTCCATGATGTACCTCGACCTGTTTCACAATCTGGTTCCGGCCGTGGTGTTCCGGCTCGATCGCTGCTCGCCCGAAGACGTCGCCGCCCTAGGACAATTCGTCGGGATCGTCCAGTCGGTCTTTGGCACCGTCGACTTGACCGAGACGCTGCAAGTGAACATCGCGACCAACGAGATGTGGTTCGATGGTGCGCTCACCGCCAGCCAGGCCCTCGCTGCCTGGCAAGCGACGGTCATGTCGATCGGGTTCACCAAGGACCTGGCGAACCTGGACGTGTCGTGGCCCGATTTCCCCAAGGATGCGTACGTCGGCCGCTACTCCGACTATTCGGGGCCGATGCTCATGCTGCAGGGTGGGTTCGATCCCGCGACGGTACCGTCCCGCGCCACCGCGGTTCGCGACCACTACAACGCGGCGAATCAGACCTGGGCGTTCTTCCCCGACGGGGCGCACCAGGTGTCAGGTCCCGAACATCCGTGCGGTCACGATCTCGTGCTTCGGTTTCTCGAGAAACCGACATCGCCCATCGATCTGACCTGCATCGGAGGGCTCGCTTCGATCGACTTCGCGGGTGACCCGAACGCCAACATGGCTCTGCTGGGCACCACGGACGCCTGGGGAGACTGACCATGCGCCGCATCATCATCGTCACGTTTGCCAGTCTCGCCGCCTGCCATGGCAGCGATGATCCCTCCGGCCCCGATGCCGGCGTCGACCCAGATGCCGACACCACCGACGAGGTCCAGCTGAGCACCTGGACGCGTTGCTCCCTGGCTCCAGGAGCCAACGACGGCCGGGCGGAATGCGCAACGGCGGACGTTCCTCTCGATTGGGACCGTCCTGACGGACGTCGAATCTCGCTCTCGCTCAAGCGGCTTCCCGCCGGAGAGCCCGAGACTGGCCAGTACTGGATCCTGGACGGTGGTCCCGGCTACTCGGCCGTCTCCGACATGGCCATTTTCGTCGGCGACCTCGCGTCCGACCGCCCCGACCTCGCCTACTACGTGGTCGATCACCGTGGGGTCGGAGGGTCGACCCGGCTCGCGTGTGACGTCGAGGAGGCGGATGGCGACGTCACGACCGAGGAGTTGCCGAGCTGCATCGAACACCTCCAGAACACCTGGGGAGACGACCTCGCCCAGTTCACCACGACGCCTGCAGCGCAGGACATCGGCGAGCTCGTGAACCGACTGCGACCCGCCGGCGAGCAGCTCTTCGTCTATGGCGCTTCCTACGGCAGCTACCTCGCCCAGAGATACCTGCAGCTCTTTCCCGACCAGCCCGATGGCGTGATCCTGGAGGGAATCCTGCCGCCGGACCTGGGCGTCATGACCTACGACGCCGAGATGAACGCGGCCGGGCTTCAATTGATGGCGCGATGCGCGCACGACGCGAGCTGCAGCGACCACTTCGGTGGGAGCAATCCGCGTGACGTCGCAGCCGGCCTCCCCGACCTCCTCGAAGGCGGCCACTGCCCGGAGCTCGGCACGACCCGCGACGCGTTCCGACAGATCCTGGGCGCCCTCCTGTTCTCCGAGCCGCTTCGCGATCTGGTTCCCGCGGTGGTGTTTCGGCTCGCGCGTTGCGCACCTGACGACGTGGCCGCCATCCAGCAACTCACCGAGACACTTCAGTCGGCCTTCGGGGGCGGCAGCCTCGGCCTTCCGCTGAACAGAAACATCACGACCAACGAACTGTGGTCCGAGGATGCACCCACTCCCAGCGAGGCCCTCGCGGCCTGGCGAGAGACCGTGATGTCGACCGGGTACGCCAAGGACATCGCGAGCGCGAACGAGGTGTGGCCCAGCTTCGCCAATGATGAGTATGTGGGTCGGTACTCGGACTATCGAGGGCCGATGCTCATGCTGCAGGGTGGGCTCGATCCCGCGACGCCGCCATTCCCGGCCATGGAGGTTCGCGACCACTACACCGCGACGAACCAGACCTGGGCCTTCTTCCCCGATGCGCCCCACATCGTGGTGCAAGGCCCCGGGCACCCGTGCGGCCACGGCATCGTGCTTCAGTTTCTCGAGAAGCCGACGTCACCCCTCGAGCTCGGCTGCATCGAAGAAATCGACTCGATCCGGTTCGACGGTGACCCGAGCTACAACATGTATCTTCTGGGCACCGCGGACGCCTGGGGTGACTGACCGCTCAGCGCGACGGCGAGAGGCGCACTGTCACGCGCGTCGCTCGGCCGCCGCGCACCTCGATCGACTGGCGGCGGATCGTCGGCGCGCCACCGGGCGTCGTCGGCGGCGTCCAGACCACGAGCTGGTAGCGCCCGGGCACAACGTCGTCGAGCCGGAAGCCGCCGTCGCGATCGATCACCGCGGCGTAGGGATGCGGCTCGACCAGGATCCACGCTTCGTCGGCGGGGACGTCGTCGCGCACGACTCGCAGCCAGCCAGGGCGATCGAGCGTGCGCTCGGCCTCGCTGCCCGGCGAGAGCTCGAGCCGGAACGCGCCGTCGCCGCCCTCCACCGGCGCCGCGCGGAGCGCGTGCGCGAGCGAGTCGAGG
>JADMIO010970602.1_pt1 | contig 15194 bp, 12 predicted proteins | sample 8958161 | NCBI WGS metagenome assembly JADMIO01 (sample SAMN16585339, study PRJNA669376) | soil metagenome | isolation source: Crop rotation soil | place: USA: Cullars Rotation, Alabama | collected 2011 | reverse complement strand
ATACAGACCGCCAAACATCCGATTACAAGTAAAGTATATTTTTTATCATCTTCCACAAACTTTTCAGTTTAATGTTTAGCGTTTAATGCCGAATGACCTTAAACTGTAGACCTTAAACGTTAAACCAAAAAAATTACTTCTTCGGCAACGAAGCCTCTGAATTATTTCCCGGCTCAAAACCAGGCTTCTCTTTAGGATTCCGCAACGGTGATTTTTCCTTAGGATCTATTATTAATGGTTGCTTTTCTTCAAGCTTCGCAAAGTACTTTTCAAGTTTGCTTAACCGCTCTCTTAAATCAGCAATTTCCTTTTGCTGCTTCTGAATCATTTCATCCTGCTCTTTCACAATCGGAATTAAAAAAAGACCGAATTTGTCATACTTTACGCTATAAGGTTCATAGGATGTTTTGTCAGCAATAGAATCCTGTCCATCAGCTTTCTTTAATGGAAGGCCGCTGTTATCAGGCCAGACTCTTTTCGGTCCCCAAACAACTACTTCAGGAGATAACTTTGCTACTTCTTCTGCTATAACTCCCACGTCAGGATCACCGCCTAAGGCCTTTTTGAGATTGTAGCTTACCAACCTTGTTTTAAATAATTTTTCCTTATTTACTTTATAATCATGAATGTTCTCCTTTGCACGTATAGTGGATGTTGTTGTCCTCAAACTTCCACTTGATGATACTACCGTTGAACCACTCCCCGATCCAATGCTGAAAGTAGCACTACCGCTTAAAGAAATTGTTGATCCTCTAAAGCTACCTGCAGTAACCGAACCCCCGCAGCTAATCGAACCTGAAGTAGTAATAGTGCTAACACCACTTAAAGTACCAGACCATGAACCACTATGAATACCACTTACACTGCCTCCATTAAAATCACCATTAAATGTATTAGCAGTAATTGAATTACTAGTACTTAAAGAGCCAGACCATGTACCACTGTGAGTACCACTAAATGTACCAGTATGAGAACCACCGCTGACCCCACCAGTTGATGAAAAATTAATATTATTTGAACCCATTGCAACATCTCCTGATGGAGTCCAATTACCAGTTAAATTACCATTAAATGTTGTTGCTGTAATAGTAGTAGCACCTGTCATGGTGCCAGACCATGAACCACTATGTATGCCACTAAGCGTACCTCCAGTAACATCACCCGTTAAGTCACCAACAAATCTTGTTGCTGTAATAGTAGTAGCACCTGTCATAGTGCCAGACCATGAGCCGCTATGTACTCCACTAACTGTTCCGCCGGTTACATCGCCCGTTAAATCACCTATAAACTTTGTAGCAGTAATTGTATTACTAATACTAACTGTACCAGACCCTAAAATACTACCAGATCCCATCGAAATATTATTTCCATTCATAGAAATACTACCCGTAGAATTAATAGTAGTTCCAAATGAACCTCCTACATAAAGCGCTCCACTTGTTATGCTTGTTGAGCCCGAAACCCTCAGTCGATAAAAAGACGAGGGACTAGTGCCTATACCCACAGCACTCGATGATGCTTGCAAAGCGCTCGTACACACATAAGCCCCGTTTCCATCTCCTCTCAAGGTATAATAAAGGTTACCCACACCGCAGGTAATAAGCGTATCACCCGGTGCAGCTTGCGGAGTCACCGGAACCCACAACCCGCCATTCCAATAATAAAATCCCGGTGCCACATCATTTACTGTTGCTGTATTATATACCAGCAAACCCGTAGCAGGATTTGTTATCGGAGACGCAAGGCTGGTAACCGTCAATGCAACCCGCGGCAGCAACACTCCCTTGTCAGGATAATCAACATCTAAACCCGCAGACGGATCCGGCGCAGCACCCGTAGGATTAACACCTACTCCATTCTGTGCAGTAGCTGTTTCAAGCTGCATAATGCTAAATAGCAGCACAAGGCAGAAAAATGAATAATAATGCCTGGGCGTAAAATTAATTCCCATATTTTTTATTTATTAAGTTTGGTTCCTGATACACTTATTTACAATACGCAAGGATAACTAAATTTTTGCAAAAATCCTATTATAAAACAAAGAGATACCTTCTTTTTTTGGCCAACTGTCATATTTAAGTGGCGAATGACCTTTTTCTCAGATGCTATTATTATAATAAAATACGATTTACCAATTACCGCATATCGGTTCGCATTTCCATACGCTGTCTTACCATAGAGTTTATATGGTTTCTCAATAGCAAAACAGTCCTTCCCAATTGCCTGTTTGCATTATCAAATGGAATAATACGACTGCCCATTCACCTGTTTGCTTTCCCAATTCAATGATAATCCCGCCCAATCGCCTGGCTACTATTACCAATTCCCTGCGCAAAGTCTCCAACAGCATGTCTAATGTTTCAATTGGCATATGCAGTTTTTCCAATTGCAGGTTATTAATTCCCATACTGCTGTCATTCTATTCCAATCATCTGCAAAAGCTTTCCAACTACGTGCAAAACTTTTCCACTAACGCTTTTTAAATTCACGATGTAAGATTTTATCAGCTTCAGTGCATCAACCCAATAAAATTTTGCAAAAAATCTGCACCTCGCAGCAGTTCCTTAATCTAAAGGCTGCTTTTTTCATTGTAAGGTTTCCCCGTGTTTTCATCCGAACATCTTCAATAATCGGCGTATAATTCTGGTGTTAATATGATACATCATTAATTAAAATTTAAAAGCTCTTTATGAAACATATAAAATTCACCTTTGCGCAACTATCCATGCTCAAACGCATCTCTGCTTTTGCTTTCAACCCTTCAAATGTGGGTACAACCAACAGCATACCTTCTCTCCTTGTTGCTTTTAACCTGCTCAATGGCAAGGTAGCCACCGTTGATCAATATTTTGTTCAGTATTATTCCATTATTACCGGTTATGCTGCTGAAAAGAAGAAGGCGCGCTTAAACCTTGCTCTGTCTGCTTTTGTCATTATGAAAACTGCTTATGCCTATGCCTGTGATAATAATGACAGGATATTGGCAGATAAAGTCGCAACCCCTTTATCCAAATTGCAGCGCATGGCCTATGCCACCCTGGCAGCTAAAATTGACGGAATTATAACCGTGCTTCAGCCACTCTCAATCCCCCTTTCAAACTACAATCCTTCTATCGCAGCAGCAATTACGCAATGTGCCGCCGACCTTGCTGCTCTTAACAGCACTCTTACCATTCCCCAGTCAATGTTAAAGGCGCGCAAACTCATCGGCAAAAACATTACTGCTGAAATGAAAGAAGCCATACGCATCACCCGTCAAACCATCGACAGTATTGTGGCATCTATGATGATTACGAACCCTTCTTACAATAGCGGTTATTTCGTTCAACGTAATATCATCAACCCCGGCTACAGGCATACAACCCTCGAAGCCACTCTGGTCAACGAACTCGGACAACCTTTGGGCGCGGGCATCAAAGTAACTGTTAACCAATACATCAAAACAGACCCAAGTAATAACAAGACAAGGACCTTTCCTGCAAAATCTGCTTTTACCGATATCAACGGATTAGCTGTTATAAAAACTTTTGAGCCGGGTCCCAGAACAGTCACTGTTAGCGGCAACTCAATTGCCACTCAAGCTTTCGGCCCTTTTGAGTTCAATCCGGGTAAAACATTGGCAGTGCCGCTCACCTGCCAGCCTCAGTTCAGCACCCTGCCAGCCTCAAACTCTTCTGAAAAGGTTTCAAAATAGTTTTATTCATTGTAGATAGCTTTTCATTATCCATACAACAAGCCCTGTAGATATAAAGGGGCTTTGTTGTTTTTAATATTTTTACCTCCTCCAAATTTAATTATTTGAAAACAACGTTTTTCAAATCTCCTTTTCTGCCGGCTTTTTTAGTTGCTTTGTTTGCTATCGCTCTCTATGCAAACACCATTGGCCACAGCTTTGTATATGACGACTCCGCCGCAGTTACCAACAATTACATGGTTAAGCAAGGAATTAGCGGCATTCCCGAGCTTCTAAAAACATCTTATCACCGAGGCTATTTCGTTAGTTTCATACAGGAGGAAACATATAGGCCTTTTTCATTAATCATCTTTTCAATCATCTATCAGTTCTTCGGCCAAAACCCAATGCCCTATCATTTGCTCAACATTATTCTATACGGGCTAACAGGTTTTTTTCTGTATACTCTTCTCAGGAAGTTATTTGTCCCAAACCTAACTACAGAGTTGTCATTGCGCGGAGAGACGACGAAGCAATCTGCTCTGAATGCAACCGTCATTGCGAGCGAAGCGAAGCAATCTACTTCTTCATTGTCAATGACGGCATTTCAAGAAAATGGTGTTCTTATTGCTTTTATCACAAGCCTCATTTTCATCGCTCATCCCATACACACCGAAGTAGTTGCCAACATCAAAAGCGCCGATGAACTGTTTTCCTTCCTGTTTATCATATTCACATTTCTTGTTCTCTTAAAGTTTCTTGAAAGAGGTCCCGCTTTAATACATGTGCGCAATGAGGGTTGGGGTATTGAGCTGCGCCCCGTGTCCCTGTTACCACTGCTGGCCTTCATTACATTCTTTCTTTCTCTAATATCAAAAGAAGGTTCAATAACCATGTTTGGACTTATTCCGCTAACGCTATGGTTTTTCAAAAATGTGCCGTGGAAAAAGCTTTTACTCATTATACTCACCTTATTTGCAGCTGCCATTCCATATCTCATCATGCGAAAGCTGGCCATTGGAACAGTTAGCGGCGTCAAACCAACTTTATTTCATGACAACGTAATTGCAGGCGCTCCAACATTATCCATCAAGTTAGCCACTGCATTTCATATTCTTATTCACTACATCAAGCTCTTATTCTGGCCGCATCCCTTGTCGTGTGATTACTCTACCCGCCAGTTTACACTGGTAACATGGAGCAACACAGTTGCTGTAACCTCGGTTATCATTCATGCCGCTCTTCTCATTGTTGGTCTTTTCCTATTTAATAAAACAGCTATCAACCGTAATCGCAGAATTGAAAGTACGCTGACAAGCCACATTGCTTTCGGCATTCTCTTCTACCTGCTCAGTATGTTTCTATACTCCAATCTCCTGCTGATGATCGGTACTCACTTCGCCGAGCGCTTGCTCTATGTTCCGCTATTCGGATTTTCAATCATAATTACAGCACTCATCTTTAGGGTTACTAGCTTTAAATCAAAACTGATAACAACTGTTGCTTACTGCTTCCTTGCATGCATATTGATAGCTTACAGCTACAAAACGATTGCCCGAAACACTGACTGGAAAAACGGGCTTACACTTTTCGGCACCGACGTCAACCACTCTCCAAACAGTGCACGCCTGCATTATCTATACGGAGAAAAAATAGTTGCAGAAAAAATATTCGATAATAAAAATCAGCAGGAAGCATTAATGTGGGCTGAAATAGCAATGCGACAGCTTGACACTGCCATCTTTATAAACCGTAATTATGCTGATGCATTTGGTCAGCGTGGCAACATTTTCCTGGTGTTTGGAAATAAGGAGGAAGCATTAAAAAACTACCAACAGGCGGTGGAATTAAACACTAATTCCGAAAGTATCATTAATAACTTAGGGATATTATATCAAAGCATGAAACAATATCAGAAAGCACTTGAATACTTCAACATTACTTTAAAGATTAATCCTCGCTCAGCAATGGCATGGCAAAATGCAGGAAGCACATACTACGAATTAAAGAGATACGATAAATCAATCGAAAGCTATCTGAATTCGCTTAAGTATGAACCGAACAATGCAAAGTCTAATTTTTGTCTGGGAAGTTTATACAATGCGTTAGGAGACAGTGCTTCCGGCAGACCTCTTCTTGAAAAATCAATACGGCTTGATCCCGCACTTAAAAATGAACCTAATCCGTTTAAAATATGATCCGCAGAATAATAAAAGATCTCAACCTTTACGGCGGATTAATCATTGCACTTTTGGCCATAGCTTTGTATGCTAATACTATTAGAAACGGTTTTGTTTACGACGACAATATTATTACCAATAACTACCTGGTAAGCGGAGGCATTCAATCAATACCTGAAATTTTCAAAACCACCTATCGTTACGGTTCCTGGTCTGGCATAATGGAGGATGACCTTTATCGCCCTCTGCCGATAACCTTATTTGCAATTACATGGCAAGTTTTTCCCGGCAATCCTTTGCCTGGTCATTTAATTAATGTTATCCTGTATGCCATTACAGGTTTGTTTCTTTTTATTCTGCTCAGGAAAATTTTTTCTAATTACCATTTTCTTTTTCCATTTATAGCATGTATTCTTTTTGTAGCACATCCTGTTCATACAGAAGTGGTCGCTAATATTAAAAGTGTAGATGAAATTCTTTCTTTTCTTTTTATAGTATTAACTTTATTGTTTGCACTTCGCGACGCAGAAGATGAGAAATTAATAATTAAAATAAACAACAATTCTCCTAAACGAATACTTCTTCTTCGTCCACTTGTAAACATAGCCGCTATTCCTGTATGTTTCTTTCTGGCATTATTATCAAAAGAAAGTGCGGTTACAATGCTGGTCATAGTACCGCTTACTTTATTTTTCTTTAAAAGAATATCCTTAAAAAAAATTAGAAGCATTGCCATTCTGCTTTTAATTCCAACAGTCTCTTATTTTATATTGAGAATAAAAGCTACGTCCGAGCTTTTACCGTCAACTCAGCACCTTTTTATTGATAATATTTTGGCAAATGCAGACGGAAGTTCCCGTCTCGCTACGGCTTTCTATCTTCTTTTGCGCTATGTGAAGCTGATGATTTTTCCACATCCTCTCGTATGTGATTATTCTTATAAAGCATCACTTGTCGTTTCATGGAGCAATCCGCTGGTAATAGCTTCTTTTCTGTTTCATGTCGGGCTGTTCGGGTACGCCATAAAAGGACTAAGAAATAAGCGTACTATTTCTTACGCCATTCTATTTTATTTGATAACCATTTCCATATACTCAAATACATTATTTCTTATTGGAAGCCATTTTGCAGAGCGGTTCTTATATGTTCCGCTACTTGGTTTTTGCATTGCAGTAACTGTGTTACTATGTAAAATTTTCAGAGTGAATTATAATGATTCTGTTCCGACATCAGGTGATTTTAAGCAATTAAAAAATCAATGGGGGATAATCATAGGTGCTCTAGTCCTACTTATTCCTTACTCGTTAAAAACTATTGCAAGGAATAATGCATGGAAAGATGAAATTACTTTATTCAGTACAGATGTAAAATCTTCTCCTGAAAGCGCTCGCCTCCGCGCTATGCATGCCGACATTATCATGAACGAGAAAGTAAAAAAGTTAACTGATAGCACCGAGAAAGCTCCCTGGTTTGAACTTGCATTAGCAGAATATAAAAGAGCAACTGAAATTTATCCTAAGTATGCAGATGCTTATGGTCAATGGGGATATGCATGTATCTTAAAAGGTGATGATGAATGTGCAGTTGATAATTTAATTAAGGCTATTGACTTGAAAAGCCGTATGGAAAGCGTTTACAATAATTTAGGAACAATCTATTATAAGATTGAAGAATATAAAGATGCTTTGGACTTATTTAAATATGCTGTTGATCTGAATCCTCGTTTTATTGACGGTTGGTACAATATGGCAAGTGCGTATAAAGCTTTGAAAGATTATCCCAATGCTATTAATGCTTGTCAGGCAGCGCTTAAGTTCGCTCCCGGCGACAAAGAGATAAATCGCTCTTTAGGAGAATTATATCTAACAACAGGAGATACAATAACTGCTCAACAGTATTTGGATAAACTTTAGAAAAGGAAAGTTAATTACCCAAATGCCTCTCCGCATGATAACTCGACCTCACCAGCGGCCCGCTCTCTACATAGCGGAATCCCATCTTCAACCCCGTCACTTTGTACTCGGCAAAAACGTCAGGGTGAATAAAATCCTGTACAGGCAAGTGTTCTTTAGTTGGCTGAAGATATTGCCCGATAGTGAGAATATGAACTCCTGCGTTTAAAAGATCGTTCATTGTTTCAAGCACTTCCACCCGCGTTTCGCCGAGGCCAAGCATAATGCCTGATTTAACGCGCAGGCCGCTTTTGTTAGCATATTGCAGCACTTCAAGACTGCGGTCATATTTTGCTTGTACTCTCACTTGTTTTGTCAATCTTCTTACAGTTTCCAAATTATGTGAAAGCACTTCAGGCTTTTCATCAAGCACTAATTGAAGGTTGTCCCATCTGCCCTGGAAATCTCCAATCAAGGTTTCCATTGTTGTTGATGGACTTAGCTCACGAATTTTTTTTATCGTCTCCACCCAAATCTTTGCACCTCCATCTTCCAAATCATCACGGTCAACACAGGTAATAACGCAATGTTTAATCTGCATCAGCTTAACTGACTTTGCAACACGCAATGGTTCAAAAGGATCAACAGCTTCAGGCTTACCAGTTGCTACGGAGCAAAAGCCACAGGAGCGGGTGCAGATGTTTCCCAATATCATAAAGGTGGCCGTGCCTGCTCCCCAGCACTCACCCATGTTCGGGCAGTTGCCGCTTTGACAAATAGTATGCAGCTTATGTTCATCAACCAGCCCGCGAACTTTTCGAAAGTTTTCTCCGGTAGGCAATTTCACCCGCAGCCAGTCAGGCTTGCGAGGCTTTGGCATATCTACTGATAAACTTTCTTCAGACATATCAATTGGAAAACGAATCAGCTAATCAACCAATCAGCTAATCATTCTTCTTGCCTCCCCACAGCAGAGAAATATAAAAGTTGAAATAGTACTGGCTGTTTTCAATCCTCGCCATAATGGGAATCTTTTTCAGAAAAACATCTAACACCGCACCTACTTCAATAATGGCGAGCTTTTGATGAAGTGAAGAATGTTCAAAGCTGACGGAGAACTTTCCATAAAGACCCGGATAAAACTTCATCTTATCAAAGCCTTTGAAATAATTTCCGGGTCCATAAAAATTATAGTAGTCCTGTTGGCCGGGGTCATTGGGGTCATATTGCTTAGTGACGGCTACAGGAAAATCTCCGACCACTTCTATTACGTCATTATACACAGGCTTTGTCAAGCCAAGGTCAACACCGCCGTAGTAATTGTAACGCACTTCAACACCGCTCCGCTCTGCCTTTCCGAAGATGACATGCTGCTGCCCAAGGCCAATGCGGGGTATATAAACATAGTTTAACTTGCCGTAAAAAAAAGGCTTTGTGTCGTTGTAGTATTCATTGGTGACTTTATATTGCTTTGGATGGCGCATGGAGACAAATTCAGCCTCAAACATTCTTTTCTTTTTTGCTGTAATGTGTTTGCCATGACGGAACACAATTCCAAGACCATTACCATGAATGGTAATACCTCCACTGGTCTCTTTCCTGTAAAGTAAAGTAACGTCATTGGCAACCGCCGCTGAATCCTGGGCAAAAGAAGCCAGTGAAAACAGTGAACAAATAAGAACCGGGAGTATCTTGTTCATTAAAACACAAAATTACGACATATTTGTTAGTTGAATATCCGATGTGATATGGCTTTTGTCATTATCATATACCTGTATCAATCATTAATTTTGTACCAAATAAGAAAATGGAAATCGCCCATACTATTTATCTTGGAGAGCTTCGAACGGAAGCCACTCACCTGCGTTCTCAAAATAAAATAATTACAGATGCACCGCCTGATAACCGGGGGAGGGGCGAAGCTTTTTCTCCAACCGATTTGCTGGCCACTTCATTAGGAAGCTGTATGCTTACAGTGATGGGCATTGCCTGTCGCACCCACAACATGAATATAGATGGGGCAAAACTTAAAGTCACTAAAATAATGGCTGCAAATCCGCGGCGCGTGTCAGAGGTGCATATTGAATTTGATATGCCGAAAAACAATTATACTGATAAAGAAAAAAGCATTCTTGAAAATACTGCCCGCACTTGTCCCGTTGCTCTAAGTATTCATCCTGACATTAAACAGGTTATAACCTTTAATTATTGATGCAAATGGTAGGTTAGTGATTATTATTTCCTTGATTAAGGAAGATAGCTCTGAAACAAGCTATCTTTTAGTTAAAAAGAACTCTTTTTTTTCAAACCAGAGCTCTTTTTTCTCTTACCAGAGTTCTTTTTTGTCTTACCAGAGCTCTTTTTTGTTTTACCAGAGCTCTTTTTTTTCAAACCAGAGCTCTTTTTTGTCTTACCAAAGCTCTTTTTTGTTCAACTAAGACTCTTTTTCGTCTTACCAAAGCTCTTTTTTTTCAAACCAGAGTTCCTTTTTCCAAAAAAGAACTCCTTTTTGTCCAACCGTAACTCCTTTTTTTCTTACCGTAACTCCTTTTTGTCCAACCGTAACTCCTTTTTTTCTTACCGTAATTCCTTTTTTTCTTACCGTAACTCCTTTTTGTCCAACCGTAATTCCTTTTTTTCTTACCGTAACTCCTTTTTGTTCAACCGTAATTCCTTTTTTTCCTTACCGTAACTCCTTTTGGTTCAACCGAAGCTCCTTTTTTGTTCAATCGTAGTTCCTTTTAGGGTTAACTAAGCTACAAAAACATACATTAGTTTAAACTTTAATATATATATGTTTAAGATGCCATATCTGCATAAGGCATTATTATAAAAGAATTCCGGAGAACTAAAGAGTATTTGCCTGTGCCAATGAACAACGATAAACAACTCCTGTCGGAGCGATTGTTATTTCAGGATTTGCACCTGATGCTGCGGCATCAATCTGTTCGTCAGAAAAAAATTGATGCGGAGTAAAGCCCGGGTTAAATGTGATTTGCTCTTCCAGCCAAACTGTGTGTACTTCTGCATCGCCAATAACATCAATCACAGGAACAAACAATTTTTTGCTGTTGCCTACCACCTTAAGCGGCTCGTCTGAAGTATAAATTACATTCAGGCTTTTATGTTGGTCTAATAACATTCTTGCTGCTTCGTCATCGAATGTTTTATAGTTTATTTGTGTGAGCTTCCTATCAAAGTAAGCTGACATAGTGCCCTGTATTGAAGCAGATTTTGAAATGCCCGAAACAAGCACTCCGGCCTCCGACACAGAGGCCAGGTTTTCATCGTCATCCATAAGTTTTTTTGAACACGCAGAAAGTAAAATTATGGTAAGGGTGAGATATATTAATTTCATAAGCAGCAGGATATTTCCTGGTATGAAATAAAAGTAGTGCCACCTTATAGCAACGCTAAAAGGTTTTCGATAAAGAAGAATGAAACGGCGATGGAACGCTTACTTGTTTAGTTGCTCCCTTAACTTCGGGCGAAGCCTGCTTTTATATACTGAATGAGCATCGTGTTTGATTTTTCCTTTGCGAAGTTTAATCTGCTCTTCTAACGGTAGAGAAAAAATATCCACACAATTGGTGGTACAGCAACCTTTCATTTTGTCAGCACATTCTTCGCATTGAATAAAAAGAAGATGGCAATCATCATTGGCGCAGTTCACATGCCTGTCGCTGGGCTTGCCGCATTGATGGCAAACACTGATAACTTCATCAGTGATGCGCTCACCCATACGGTCATCAAATACAAAGTTCTTTCCTATAAACTTTGATTCAAGTCCTTCTTCTTTCACCTGCTTTGCATAATCAATGATGCCGCCATGCAACTGGTTCACATCTTCAAAGCCATGATGCTTAAGCCAGGCGCTTGCTTTTTCGCAGCGAATGCCACCGGTGCAGTAGAGTAAAATTTTGTTTTCCTTTTTGTCCTTCAGTGCATCAAGCACTAAGGGCAACTCTTGTTTGAAAGTATCTGCATCCGGCAATATCGCTCCTTCGAAATGTCCTATCTCACTTTCATAATGGTTGCGCATATCAACAACAATGGTGCGCTCATCATCCATTGCTTCATTCCATTGCTTTGCTGTGAGATGATTGCCAACATTCGTTACATCAAAAGCATTGTCATCGAGACCATCTGCAACAATCTTATTGCGAATACGAACGATTAGCTTGTAAAATGATTCGCAATTTTCTTCAACTGCAATTTTAAAAGGGACGTCTTTAAACTGCGGATATGAATCCACCAATACTCTGAACTTTTCAAAATTAAATTCAGGCACTGATAGTTGTGCATTCACTCCTTCGCGTGCAATAAATATTCTTCCAAGAACTTTAAGCTCATCAAACTTCTGATAAAGTTCATCACGAAAGGATTCTAAATCCTCAAGTATTACATAACGATAAAAAGAAAGAGTAACCCTGCTGAAATTTTCTTCAGCAAGTTTCTTCTTCAGAGTTTCCTTATCGTACTTATTATGTAATACCATCACTAAAAAACTTAAGGTTTAAAGTTGCCTAAATCTACAACTTTAAACCCTAAGTATAAAACTTTTAAGAAATTATTTATGCATTGCCGAGTCTGATGGAGCTCCGGCAGCAGGCATTGGAGGCAGCATTCCCATTTGTCCCATCATCTTCATTTCTTCTCCAAAGCCCCAACGGTCAGTTGCTTTGCCATCTTTCAAAACAATGACATCAGTGGCCTGTACATTAATTTGCTTGTTAGTTTTAGCATGAGTTCCGGTCATGGTTACCAATGCCATCACTGTATCGCCTTTTCCAACAATCATATTCGGAGTAAAATGAACATCAGGAAACTCCGCAAAGAATTCTTTGAACTGCGCCTTCAAATCATCAAGACCTTTTCCGGAATGATTAGGTGAGGGTTGATGATCTACAAATTCAGGTGTACAAAAAGAATCAACTGCATTTGGATTATGCGCGTTGATTACTTCATCATAAAATCGCTGCAACTTTTGCTCATTTGCCGCAGCCTTGTTATCAGTTTTAGTCGGAGCATTACATGACACAATAATCCCTGCTAAAGCAAGGAGGTAAATTAAATTTTTCATAAAATTTTAGTTAAGGGGTTTAAAATTGCGCCGAAAGTATAAAGTTTTTTCTAATTATAAATTCCCGATTCGGTCAACTTTGAATTGAAAAGTAAATCCTAATTTCGCCCCACCAAATAAATTCACTATGGAAATAGTAACAGATAAAAAGCCTAAAACAGAGGCTCCTGCAGTTATGCAGCCTAATAACGGCGCAAGTTTTTATAACGATGTAGTTGCCTATTTCGATAAGGCTGCTGCCTTCACTGATCTTGACCAGGGCCTGCTTACTCAAATAAAAGTTTGCAACAGCATTTACCAGTTCTATTTTCCTATTGAAATAGAAGGCAAGATACAGGTGTTCGAAGGCATTCGCATTCAGCATAGCCATCATAAAACCCCTACCAAAGGCGGGATTCGTTATTCACAGTTCGTTGACATTCATGAAGTGAAGGCGCTGGCTACACTTATGACTTTCAAATGTGCCGTAGTAGACGTGCCTTTCGGAGGTGCCAAAGGGGGTATTAAAATTATTCCCCGCAATTATACTCCTGCACAGCTGGAGCGCATCACTCGTCGCTACACCACGGAGTTGATTAAAAAGAATATGATTGGCCCCGCAGTAGATGTGCCTGCTCCTGACTATGGCAGCGGCTCACGCGAAATGGCCTGGATTGCTGATACATACGCTACTTTTAAGTTTGAAGATTTGAATGCCTTGGGTTGTGTAACAGGTAAACCCCTTGGCCAGGGCGGCATTAAAGGCCGCACTGAAGCTACAGGCATGGGCGTTTTCTTCGGCATTCGCGAAGCGCTTACTCATGCTGAAGATTTAAAACCATTGAATATGACTACAGGGCTGGCCGGCAAGCGCATCATTGTGCAGGGTCTTGGAAATGTGGGCTATTACTCTGCAAAGTTTTGTTCAGATGGCGGAGCAATTATCGTCGGCATTGCAGAGCGCGAAGGCGGTATCTATAATGCAAACGGACTTGATGTAGATGCAGTCTTCAACCACCGACAAGGCACCGGGTCCATTTTGAATTTCGCAGGTGCAAAAAACATAGAGCGTTCCATTGATACGCTTGAAATGGATTGCGACATACTCATTCCTGCTGCTCTCGAAAATCAAATCACTAAAGAAAATGCGCCTCGCATTAAAGCAAAGATAATTGCCGAAGGCGCCAATGGCCCTGTTACGAAAGATGCAGAAGAAATTCTAACTCTTAGAGGGGTGCTTATCATTCCTGATTTGTTCCTCAATTCCGGCGGTGTAACTGTTTCTTATTTCGAATGGCTTAAAAATCTTTCTCACGTTCGCTTCGGCCGCATGGAAAAACGTTTCCAGGAATTGTCAGCCACACAGCTATTAAATTCAGTAGAGCAAATCACCGGTAAATCTTTAGAAGCGCGTGAAAGAAAAATTCTCACCCACGGCGCAGATGAAATTGATCTCGTTAATAGCGGCTTGGAAGAAACCATGCTTTCTGCCTACAACGAAGTGCGCGAAGTGAAGATGCAGAATAATAAAATTGACAACCTACGAACTGCGGCATTTGTCAGCGGCATCAGGAAGCTGGCTGTGTCTTATCACTCGCTGGGGATTTTCCCATAAATTCGCAGTATATAAATTTAAGGTAGCCATAGACTTTATTGTCTGTGGCTATTTTTTTTGATTTAAAATAATACTATTTTTATTAGTTCGTTATAATAACAGGGTGTTATATTGGCGAAATAGCATTAGTTCTAAAATTTAGCACTCTTCGATATTATATGGCTTTTAGGGTTGTCAGAAAATCATTCTGGGACGACCCTAAATCGTTTTGGGTTAACCCAGAATGATTTAGGGTTGACCCTAAACCATTTTGGGTTAACCCAGAATCATTCTGGGACGACCCTAAACCATTTTGTGTTAACCCAGAATCATTTTGGGTTAACCCTAAACCATTTTGGGTTGACCCAGAATCATTTTGGGTGAACCCTAAACCATTTAGGGTTAACCCTAATTCTTTTTGGGTAACCCTAAAACCATTTTGTAAATCCAAGGAATCATTTTCTAGACCTAAGCAAAACTCTCTTATTAGCTTAAAACCTTTTCCTTTTAAATGAATCTGTTAAATTTTAGGTAGGAATAATTACTATTTAATTTTTCCTTATTTTTTGAAAATGGAGATTGACAGTAATATAATCAAAGGAAGAGGCGCGCAGTTGAACCCTCGGAATAAGTTTTTGAAAAATGAACTGGTGACTGCGCACATTGAGGGGCTGGATGAGCCGCTGGAGATGGGTCATAAGACGCAATATTTTTTGGAGCATCCGAAGAAAATAATTAATGGAAATGACAGCCCTGATGTGAGCGAGTTTTCGATGAATCCCTACCAGGGCTG
>JADMIO010634636.1_pt1 | contig 15194 bp, 11 predicted proteins | sample 8958161 | NCBI WGS metagenome assembly JADMIO01 (sample SAMN16585339, study PRJNA669376) | soil metagenome | isolation source: Crop rotation soil | place: USA: Cullars Rotation, Alabama | collected 2011 | reverse complement strand
ACGAACCTTTGAATCTGCAACCGCCTCAAAGCGAGTCTTCAATTCATCAACTTGATGCAGCAGGTGATTAATGGAATTTCGTGGCAAGCGTTCAGGTGTCTAGCGCAAATGCTTTCTCATAAACGTTGCAATCTTCCAGGCGTCGATTGCTTTCCATGGCAACGAAGCCATCGTGTAATGCCCGCAAGATAACCAGACCACGTCCAGCGGCAATTGGTGACGCCGGGCCTCGGCGATCGTTTGCTTTGTCAGATCCAGCGGAAACGTCAGGTCATAGCGCGCCGCAATAAAACGCATTGGCCGCATGCCGAGCTTTGGCAAACGGCCGATGAACGGAACCGGACTGATTGGCGCCCAAAAATCGCGCAGTTCATCGAGGGACAAATTATCAGCAAAGCCGGCTCGCAAATGTTGGGTCGACAATCCGCGCCAGGCGACGTCAGCTACATATCCGGAAACATGATTAAAAGTTCCGGCGTTGATATCCGGCTCGTGGGCGAAAGCCAGAAACGCGATGCATGAGCCGACGCTGGTGCCGAGAATGCCAATGCGTTCGTAACCCTGTTGCTTTAACCAGCGAACCGCCGCGCGCGTATCGAGCACCGCCTGACGCATGGACTGAATGGTGCGGCCGATGTTGGTGCTAACTAAATGATCAGCGCGGGCAAGCTGCGCCGGGCGGCGTTCCTGATGATAAGGAAGCGTCAAACGCAATGCGGCCACGCCAATGAAATTAAAGATGCGACAAGCCTCAACGTGGCTATCGGGCTGGGCATTCCATTGAGGTAAAACAACAACCGCCGATTTCGGTTTGCGTGCGCGCTTTTCGGCTACCGGAAAATATCGGGCGCGCGCGAGGTTGTTTTCTTCGTCAGGCGTTTGAATGGCGCTGGTCCAACTTAATTGATCGCCGCTTAATTCAAAGTCTGAAATCTCAGGCAAGGCATAAAACGCTTCGCTGTCCTTCATCGCTTGCCGGCTGTAACGATGTAGAACCGATCGCGGATCGTCGCCGTTGACATCGTCCAGAATAAACGAAAGACCCCAATCAAAGGGCCGCACCAGGCGATTGTTATCTCGCTCGTGATGGGCGCGTTCGCGCGCGTGCATGAATGCTTTCCACAAAACGGATAATTCCCCGCCAAGACTCCTAACCAAATTACAAGGCACGAATCGTAAGATAGATCCCGCTAAAAAGTAAAAGTGGGCGCCGTACGGACTGCCTTAATTCCGGTCTTCTCTTTACACCTTGGTGTGATTCTGCACTGCAGACTCAATGGGGCATGTTGATGGAAAAAGGGGTGAGCCTTGCGACTCACCCCAGTGATTGTGACTTGACGTGAATTCAAACGCCGTTATCAATGAGGCGTTGTCTTTCCACTAGCGACATTGGAATATGCTGAATTACCGGCCGCATTGTACGCTCGCACTCGATAACTGTAACGCATGTTACGAGCTAAGCCGGTGTCTGAGTAGCTTGTCGTGTTTGCTACTGCTACATCCGCAATCTGCACAAAGTTAGTGCAGCCATTGCCATCACATCGCTCGATCCTGAACCCCGTCTCGTTGTTGGCGTTGTCGGTCCAGCTCAAGTTGATTTGACTTGTGGAAACTCCCGTTGCCACTAAATTACTTGGAGCAGCCGGAACCGGAGTTGGCGTCGGAGTCGGAGTAGGCGTCGGCGTTGGAGTAGCCGTCGGAGTTGGTGTTGGAGTTGGAGTAGGTGTTGGCGATCCGCCGCAGCCGGCGAACTTAAACGTGCCTATGCGAGTGCGCCAATTGAAACTACCATTCGATGGGATGTACTCCTGCGTGTACCAGAAGGTGCAGTCATCAACCGGATCAACTGTCAGGTCGCTGTAATCGCCCCAACGAGTCAGGTTTCCGGTTTGGCTGCCGGCGCCCGCAAACAGGGTCGTCTCACCCTGTGTTAGGACGTTAAGCGGATCCGTAAACAAGCGTCCCGCGTAACGAATCTGCGGATTGATTGAAGAGCTCGACGCGCTAAAGCCGAGCGCCAGGTTACCTTGCTGGTCCATTGCTGCGCTGCCCATCCAACGCCAGGTTGTATCCAGTTGATAGGTGCTTTGCTGAAACACTGTCACCGGCCCGTTAGTCAGATTGCGTAATTCAAACCAGCGAATGCCGGCTACGCCGCCAGAACTAACAGTGTAGTTACCAACCACCGCCTCGTGATCGCCAAAATTGCGATAGGCAAGGCGAAACATTAAGCGGTCGCCGATGCCGTCAACCTTAGTCGTTGTTCCCGCTTGCGGCACACAAGAGCGGGTGGTGGCGCAAAGCACCGAAAATCCCGCCGAGGCCGGATTTGAAAACAGGGTAAAGCTGGAGTTAGCCGGCGTAGCAAAATCAACGTGGAAATGAAAAACCCTGAAGACGTTAGTGCCTGGCCATTCAACGTATGTAGCCGGCGCGCCGGCTGGCGGTAGAATTGAACCGTCAAGATCGGCGGGCAGGTATACGTCCTCGCCTGATCCGCCGGTGATGCCGGTGGTTACAAACGTCGCGGGCAAACCGGCGAGCATCTTGGCTCGATCGAAAGCGAACGGTTGCGGGCCAAGAAATGCGGTGCCGGACGAGTTAAAGACGTTCATGCTCATGTAGTAAGCATCGGGCCATACCGCGAGATGGGGATAATCAAAGAAGTTGGAACCGAGATGAAAGTCATAGCGGTAGTAACTGCCGGTCGCATCGCCGGTAGTTGAGACTGCGATGCACTCGTCGGTCGGCACGCTCGAACCGGCGAACTGTGAAATCACCCAGCGGTCTGCGATTTGGTCATACATCACGACCGGATCGCCGTCGCCGCTGTTTTGACACACACCGCCAAATCCATTCCATAGAGTAGTGATACCGGAAGGTCCTAATTGTGAAGCGCCAGTGCTCTTATTAAAAACCTGGAAGCCTTCGTTGACCATCTGCACATACTGGGTGGCGCCTACTTCGCCATTTGTATCCGGCGGGGCACAGTTACAAGCGACACCAGGAAATTGAATTCCTTCAAAATTCAAGATTGGTGACGGCATATTCAATCCGGAAAACGCCATCACGTCGCTGGCCGATTGCACCACTTCATCAGGTGTATTCCGGTGATTGCGAGAGCCCGGCACCTTTGGGTTTTCATTGGCTTCGCGCTCAACCTTTCTCCCGATCGGCATGGGCTTCATATCGCGAAGCACTGGCGAAGTATCGTTATGAACTGAGACTCCCACCGTGACGTCGCTGCTTCTTTGGTCCTGCAACCGATTTAACGAAGGGGCAACCGGAAATGCTTTTGAGGTGCTCACGTCCTTTAAACGTTTCGCCTCGATAATCCTTGGCACCACGACTGCTGCGCTAATGGTTAAAGCGGTTGCCGTCAATAAGATTATTGACCTGGATAGTTTTCGCATCTTATTCCTTTCATATGGGTAGCGGGCTGTTTTCAATTAAAACCGCCGGGAGTGAGGTCGTTAAGAAAGCAAGAAGTAATGCACGGCAATATAACTTCAAAACTTTATTGGCTGCGTGCAATTTTTAACTTTAGAAACTTCGGAAGTTCGGAATGTTGACGGCGCAGTATATTACTTTTCAACGGGCCGCGATAGTAGGTTTCCGCGGCCGCAAATCTTATTTTTGTGTTGCGGCAAACAAGGCCAGCAGCATTAGTTCGTAATCGCACCAAATCCAAAGCCCGGAAATGAAAAGGGCACGGAAAACCGCGCCCTTTCCCAAACATCCAGGCCAGCTTTTTACCTCGCTATTGGGTATTCAGCGAGGTGTCGTCAATCAGGAATGAAGTCTGTAACGAAACGTCCTCCACTCCCAAAAAGTACACGCGAATCGTCTGCCCCTTATAGGCCGAAACATCAAATGACTTCAGCAGGTAGGTGCTGCTCTTGTTCAAGTTCGAATAGGTAGCAAGTGTAGCCAACACTACATTGCTGGAATTGCGAATCTGAACCTTGAGCGTGTCGTAGGCAGTCGTGGTCGTAGTTTCCGCCGTGTCAATCTTCAGATAGAAGTTCAAGGTGGCGGTGTTCACATTCGCGGGAATCGTAACCTGTTGATAAAGCGAATCAGTGTGCGACGTTCCATAACCATCAAGCCACGAATACCACGATCCAGTACGTGGTGTGCGGCCGGTGGAATTTGTGATGACACCTGTTGTCGCCGTCCAGATTACATTGCCTGATTCAAAACCAGGATTGCCGAGCAATTGCGTCGGCGTCGGAGTTGGCGTCGGCGTGGGTGTTGGTGTCGCTGTCGGCGTCGGTGTCGGCGTAGCTGTCGGAGTTGGCGTTGGTGTTGGAGTCGGTGTCGGCGATCCACCACAACCCGGGAATTTGAATGCGCCGATACGCGTGCGCCAGTTGCTGCTGCCGTTCGTAGGGATGTATTCCTGCGTGTACCAGAAAGTGCAATCATCAACCGGATCGATTGTCAGATCGCTGTAATCGCCCCAGCGATTTAACGTTCCGGTTTGGCTTCCGGCCCCGGCGAAAAGTGTCGTTTCGCTTTGCGTCAACGTATTTACCGGATCGGTAAATAAGCGGCCGGCGTAACGTATCTCCGGATGAATTGATGAACTGGAGGCGCTGTACCCGAGCGCGAGATTTCCCTGTTGGTCCATCGCTGCACTGCCCATCCAGCGCCAGGTGGTATCAGGCTGGTAAGTGCTTTGCTGAAAGACCGAAACCGGTCCATTCGTCACGTTACGTATTTCAAACCAACGAATTCCCGCTACGCCTCCGGAACTGACGGTGTAGTTTCCGACTACCGCTTCATGATCGCCAAAATTTCGATAGGCGAGCCGAAACATGAATCGGTCGCCGATGGCGTCAAGCTTGTTGATGGTTCCCGATTGCGGGACGCAACTGCGCGTAGTTGAACACAGCACTGAAAAACCAGTGGCGGCCGGACTTGAGAATAGTGTGAAACTGGAATTTGCCGGCGTGGCAAAGTCCGCGTGGAAATGAAAGATTTTGTAAGCGCCAGTGCCTGGCCATTCCACAAAGGTGGCTGGTGCGCCGGCAGGTGGCAAGATCGAACCGTCCAGATCAGCAGGCAAATAAACGTCTTCACTTGAGCCGCCGGTGACGCCGGTGGTTACGAAGGTCGCCGGAAGTCCGGAAAGCATCTTGGTCCGATCAAACGCGAACGGTTGCGGGCCAAGAAATGCTGTACCAGCCGAGTTGAAAACGTGCATGCTCATGTAATAAGCATCAGGCCACACACTGAGGTGCGGGTAATCGAAAAAGTTAGAACCAAGATGAAAGTCATAGCGGTAGTAACTGCCCGTGGCATCACTGGTCGTTGAAACCGCGATGCATTCATCGGTCGGAATACTTGCGCCCGCGAACTGAGTAATTACCCAACGGTTGGCGAGCTGATCATAAAGAACTACCGGATCCCCATCACCGTTGTTTTGGCAAACGCCACCAAAACCACTCCAAAGCGAAGTGATACTTGATGGACCTAAGACGGACGCGCCCGTGCTTTTGTTGAAGACCTGAAAACCTTCATTCACTATTTGCACATACTGGGTCGCGCCCACTTCACCATTCGTATCCGGCGGCGCGCAATTGCACGACACGCCGGGATAAGCGATGCCGTCAAAATTCAATGACGGGCTCGGCATATTTAATCCGGCAAAGGCGAGGAGAGAGTTGGCCGATTGCACCGCCTCGTCAGGAGTGTCGCGGTGATTAAGTGAACCCGGCACTTTGGGATTTTCGTTTGCTTCGTGTTCGACTTTCTTCTTGCCGGGAGCGGGTTTCATGTCTCGCAACGGCGGCGAAGTGTCGTTGCGAATAGAGGCGCCCTCGATAACATTATTACTCTTTTGATCTTGATTAGCCGGGTGAATGGCAGAAGTCGCTGCGGCAGTCGTGTTCATGCCTGCGTCTTTGATCCGTTTTGCTTCAATAATTCGCGGCAGGGCGACGGCTGCGGTGACCAATAAAGCTGCAGTCGTCAAGATAATGATCGACCTTTTTAGTCTTCGCATTTCAGTCCTTTCTAATGAGTAGCGGCTGGTTGCGGATAAAACCCCCCGGGAGTGAGGTCAGTGCTAAAGAAAATGGATTGCTCAGGCCGAGTCAGAGTTTGACCTATGGCTTTCCTCGTTATGAATTTAGAAATTTCAGAGCGTCGGGCGTGTTGAGCGCGGCGAGTATATTACTTTTCAACGAGCGGCGATAGTAGGTTTGCGCTGCGTAATCTTGTTTTTGTGTTGCGGAAGAGCCGGATCCATAGCAGCAAGAGCATTCGGCAGGCTGATGTAGCGCGGAAAAGTGATCTCGGCTACAATTTTTTCCCCATCATACTTTCACCAGAAACGGAAAATTGTTTTCGATGAATACTAATCGTGACGGTTACGCTCACCATTCTCGCCACCATACCCGTACTCTCAAAATTAATCGGCGAGGGCTCGGATTATTTCTTCTTTGCCTGTTTGTTGGCTCGTTTGGCGCCTGCTCGCGGACAGATCAGCAGGAGCAGGCTCGCATGCAAAAGGAAATCGACGAGCTTAAGGAAGGCCAGCGCCAGATTTCGGAACAGCTCAAAGAACTGAAAGGCGAGCAGCCGCCAAAGAGCGTCTCACCGGCAAAATCAGAAACGCCTTTCGATTTTGAGATCGACAAAAGCAGCTCTGAAGCCAAAGGTAACGAGCGAGCCCGGGTGGCAATTGTCGAGTTCTCAGACTTTCAATGCAGCTACTGTTTGAGCTATGTAACGCAAACGCTGCCGCAACTCGATAAGAATTACATTAGCAGCGGCAAGGTTAGATATTTCTTTCGAAATTTGCCTTTAACCAGCGCGCACCCAAATGCGTTTCGTGCCGCTGAGGCTGGGCATTGTGCTGCGGAGCAGGGAAAATTCTGGCCGGCCCATGATCGGTTTTTTGCGAATCAGGATGCGCTTAATCCAAACGATTGGTTGCCTCATGCGCGCGCTCTCGGCATGGATGCTTTCAAGTTTGATGAGTGTTTGCGCAGTGGCAAGTTTGACGATCAGATAAAAAAGGACATCGATGAAGCGCAAAGTCTCGGGATTGAAGGTACGCCGGCGTTTCTGATTGGGCTAATAGCACCAAATGGACACACGATGAGTGTACGCAAGGTAATTCTCGGCGCCGAACCTTTCGATAGTTTCAAACAAACGCTGGACGAGTTGCTTGCCTCGCGCAAGTAGTATTAACGAACGGATACTGTTGAATAATTTCTAAGAGGATCAGCAAAGACAAAAATTCCGCCGTAAGCCTTGCGCTTGCCGGCGGAATTTTGCTTTCTCGAAATTCGCCGATTAAATAACTAATCGGCGTCGAGCTTTGTTAGTTAGTTCTGGGTGGCGTTCATCATGCAGAAGTCGCTGCCACTGTTGTTTAGGTTGTGATAGAGATTGCGCTGAATCAGGAAGTTGCGGCTTCCCAGCGTCATGTTGGCCCATGAGCCGTTTGCGACCTGGAATTGGGCATGGCCGAAAGTCCAGGCGCATTTGTCGGCGTTTTCCGCGCCGCTGCTGTCTGTCCAACCCGAGCGCGGATCGGGATCCGTGGTGGCCTCTTCAAGTTCGTGCGCAATCACTGAAATCATGCCGTCAACACCAGGATTGGAGTTGGGGCTGATGGTTTGTGCGGCACAGCCGCTGAGACAACGGTTCGCATTACCGACGAATGCATAACGCACGTGGCCGGCGCTCGGGGTGGCCGCGGTGTGCCATCCGCAATACAGACGGCAGAATCCGCTGGTCTCGTTCACATCCGAAGAAGTGAGCACGAAATAAACGCCGTTCGCGTTATACGGCAAGCGACTGGCAGTGATTGCACTGTTAACCACGGTAAGAACATCCGCGTCCTTCAGCCGCGTTCCTCGCGAATAGGCGTCCGTTGTTTCGCCGCCGTTATTCACGCCGCCGGTGATCGTATGCCCGTTAATCGAGTAGCTGGTATTGATGTTGAAGTAAGCTGAACCGCCGATGCTGTTGACAAAGTCTCTGACGATCTGTTGGCCGGCTGGTGTGTCAGAGCCATTGCCCTGGTTCCAGTTTCCGTACCAGATAATGTAAACGGTTGGAGTTCCAATCAGTTGGCCGCCGGCATAATTAATCGGCGAGGTGGCTGAGGTGCCGCCAGTAGTCAAAGAATAATTATCCGCCCCACGTTCGTTCATGCGGTGCGGAATGATTTCAGGAGGACCAGCTTCGGCTGATCTTCCCTGTGCATGGACCGTGCGCGATGAATAGGCATAGCTAAGAAGACCGACGACGCCCAGAATCAGGGCGCCGAGTACTAACTTTCTTTTCATCTGAAATCTCCTCCGAGTTAGGGTGCGTTTGTCGTTGAGGATACCCACGATGCGAGTACCCAGGATGAGGTCAGGGACAAATGTATGGGGGAGGATCGGCTCCAATGCTCAATTGTCTTAGTAGAAACCCTGAACCTTGTTGCGTGAATTGTGACCGAGGCCAAACTGAACTAAGAACGCTTACCACTTATTGGTTTTAGTCTCCCACCAGTTTGCGCCGGTCTCGAGCCCTGCCAGTCAACTTCGTGCTGTGAAGAGCGCGAGAAGTATAAGTCTGCGACTCTGGTCGCGCAAGAAAAAGTTTTTGTTGTGCTATCGCCTGTTTTTACCGGCGTTGCTCGAATAGCCTGCGAATTATTTGAGGCATGAGCCATGAGGTTTGCACCAGACTGCCGGTCGTAAACCGGCGCGCCAATCCATCGAAAAGCCGGCTACCGCGAAGACTATAACGAAACCACCAAAGATCGGGCAGGAAGGAAAATCGGTTCACATGAACGTGTTGAGGGTTGACCAGCTCGAGCATTCCCAGTCTTCCGTGCGTTCGACCGTAGCCACTTTCTTTGATTCCGCCCCACGGCGTTTGCGCAATACCGTGAGTGTACACGGCTTCGTTGACCATGACCGTGCCTGCATGAATGAGTTCGGCGATGTGTTTGCCCTTCGCGATGTTTCGCGTCCAAACACTCGCCGTCAGGCCAAAGACAGTGTCGTTTGCCAGCTCGATCGCTTCGGCTTCGTTTTTAAAGGTCATTATCGGCAGTACTGGACCAAAGGTTTCGTCGCGCATAATCGTCATGCGGTGATTGACGTTGGTCAGCACGGTCGGCTCATAAAACCAGCCGGGCAAGTTCGCCGCGCGCCGGCCGCCAGTCAATATTTTTGCGCCGGCAGCTCTTGCGTTCTCAACATGTTCAGAAACGATCGCCAACTGCCGCTCGTTGGACATTGAGCCAATATCGGTTTCGTTTGCAGCACTTAAGCCTTGCTTCAAATTCCTGGTCGCGGCGACTACGAGCTCGATGAACTTTGGCGCAATCGATTCATGCACATAACAGCGTTCGACCGAGGCACACGCTTGACCAGAATTTGCAAACGCTCCCCAAACGGCGCCGCGCGCTGCGTTGTTAATATCGGCGTCGGCCAGCACGATCATTGGATCTTTGCCACCCAACTCCAGCACTACCGGGATTAGATATTGAGCAGCGGCTGCGGCCACGCGTTTGCCGGTAAAGACGCTGCCGGTGAACAAAACTTTATCAACGCGTGCGTCAATCAGCGCCGCGCCAGTTGCGCCATCGCCAGTGACTATTTCAAACACGTGGCTGGGCAGACCGGCCTGCGTGAAAATCTCGCCTATCTTTAGCGCGATTAATGGGGTCAACTCGCTTGGCTTTAGAACTACTGAATTGCCCGCCATCAAGGCCATCACCACTTCTTGCGCCGGCGTGGCCAGAGGAAAGTTCCACGGCGAAATTATGCCGACGACTCCTAACGGTTTATAGACGAGCCGCGAAGAGCGTCCCATCAAACCATATTGGCCCACATCGATTTTCTGCGGCTCAAGCAAATACTGGGCGTTGGTGGCATAGTAATGCGTCGCATCAAGCGTGGGCACAATCTCCATCGCCACTGCCTCAGCAATTGGTTTCCCAGTTTCGCGTGAAATGAGCTTAGCGACTTCATCGCGCTGGTCGAGCAGGATCTGGCGCGCGCGCAAAATAATTTTTCGGCGTTCGCGAAATGGACGATCCGCCCAGCCGGGCTGAGCGGCGCGAGCGCGTTCGACTGCCGCCTTTACAGCTTCGCCTGAGGACAACGGTACGCGGCCAATCTCGTCGCCAGTAGCTGGATCAAAAGAGATTAGTTCGCGCGTTGCTGCGACCGGGGATGGAAAGGTCTGAACGCTCATGATGCAAGGTGATTATCCAACAAAGCGAGTGCGGCAGCCAGTGTCTGACGCTAATCCCCTTCAAGATGGGAGGCTCTCAGGTTGTCAAGGCGGGTTTGCGCCGCTCTTCGAGCCTGCTGCACCGGTATCAATTTGGGAGTTGTCTTGGAATTGCAGCTCTGTGCGAATACACAGCGAAAACTGCAACCAGGACAGTTATCCTTTGGGGGCGCGGTTTCTTGAGTTTCATTCTCTCGGTTACAATCGTGTCCTTCAACAACGAAGCTTCCGAGGAGTGTTCAAATGATCCGACCGCAACTTGCTGAGTTCATGCGCCGCATGGACCAGAAATCAGTAGCCATTATCCCCAGCGCGCGCGAAACCACGCGTTCCAACGACACGCAATATCGTTTCCGCCAGGATTCGGATTTCCTTTATCTGACTGGTTTTGACGAGCCAGATTCGATCGCCGTGATCGCCCCTTCACGCGAACACAAGTACACGCTGTTCGTGCGGCCGCGCGATCCGGAACAGGAAATTTGGGTGGGCCGGCGAGCGGGAGTGGAAGGCGCAAAGAAGGACCATGGCGCTGACGAATCATTTCCGATTGCAGAGTTTGATGAAAAACTGCAGGAGATCCTCGACGGCGCCGAAAACCTTTATTACCGGCTTGGGGTGCATCACGATCTCGATCAAAAGTTAATTCAAAAGTTGGCGCAGATGCGCGGTTACAACCGCAAACCCATTCATCCGCCGCGCACCATAATCGATCCCGCCACGATCGTTCACGAGATGCGCGTCTTCAAAAGTGATGACGAAGTCGAGTTAATGCAGCGCGCCGCGGATATTGCCGCCGAGGCGCACGTGGAAGCCATGAAAGCCGCGCGACCCGGCATGATGGAATACGAAGTCGAAGCGCTAATCGAACGCATTTTCCGGCAACAGGGCGCGGCTGGTCCATCCTACACTTCGATCGTTGGGGCCGGCGCCAATGCGACGGTGCTTCATTACATAAACAATGACGGCGAATTGCGTGACGGCGACTTGTTATTAATTGATGCGGGCGCGGAATACAAAGGTTATGCGTCAGACATCACCCGTACTTTTCCCATCAATGGCCGCTACACTCCCGCGCAACGCGACATCTACGATCTGGTTTTGGAAGCGCAAGTGGCGTGTGTGGAGATGGTGCGTCCGGGAACTACTCACGATCAGTTAAAGCAGCGCTCGATCGAAATCTTGACAGAGGGCATGGTCAAGTTGGGATTGCTCAAGGGCAAACCGGAAGAGCTGATCAAAGAAAAGAAGTACGAACAGTTTTACATGCATGGTCTGGGCCACCTGCTGGGGATCGATGTTCACGACGTGGGTGTTTATTACTACGACAAACAGTCGCGGGCGCTAGAGCCAGGTACAGTGATGACGGTAGAGCCGGGCATTTACATCTCGCCGGAAACGAAAGACATTCCGGAAAAATATCTCGGCATCGGGGTGCGAATTGAAGATGACGTGCTTTGCACCAGCAATGACCCGCGCGTGTTGACTACCAAAGTGCCGAAAGTTGCGGAAGAGATTGAGCAGTTGATGGCGCGGTAAGTAGGATTTCGCCGACTGAAATTCTACACAATTCCAGTTTTCTGCACAGTGCCATCTCGGTAAACTTTCGCAATGAAGGGGGGTGCATTATTTTTGTTAATTCTCCCGATGGCGGGGAGTGCTTTGACAAAAATAGATGCCATCTCTTGTCTGGAAAGATCCCCACGGACCAGAATAAATAATTTCACCCGCGCATTTGTAATAGCCAGTTTTTCAATTTCGTTATATTGCATCGCCTCATCCTTCGTTAGGACGATCCACCCGTGTTTCCCTACTATGGGAAGCCATTCAGGGTCCCGTGCGTCATCGTTGAAATGATCTCGGTGGCGCATAACCGCAACACCGGTTGCCGTGAGGGCTCGGAAGATATGTTCGGAATCTATTGCTCGATCGAGAAAAAGAGGAACGTCAGGCAGCGCGCTCGTACCTAATCGCTTCTTCAACTTCGAACGTTTGGCGGCCATAATCTTTTGCAAGGTCCGTGACTGATTCACCGGCATTAAATCGTCCCGCAATAATTGACGTAGGAATACCAGTTCCTGCGATTACCGGTTTACCGAATGAGATGTAAGGATCAATGACAACGGACCTGCGCTCATGGTGGCCCTCCGCGCGTAAAAAGGGATAAAGTCGAGCTGCTTTGCCAGAAGGATCGCGTTCAATCCTACTTAGATACCGCTCTAATACCTCTTTCATTGCAAGCTGCCCATCTTGAGAGACGTTTATTAACTGACCGTAACGATGAATAAAGAGATCTACTCCGTCCGTCTCAAATCTCTCGTCTGCAAGCGGGTGTTTGACTTCCATTTGCTTCTTCAGAAATAGGAGAGCAGTTCTCACTTTGCGCAGATCAATTCTGTACTTTCTGCGAATAGCATTTAGGACATGTGCTTCGATCAGATTTGTAAAAGAGAGTGAGTGAGTCTCTCTTTTTGGTATGTCAAAAATCGGATGGAAGAACTTGATTGCCTCCTTAGTTGGATAGTGACGACCCAGTACCCATGAGCGCAGGGTAGCCAAAGGTATGTCCAAATACTTGGAAGCGTCCCCAAATGAGTAGGCAGGGATATCCCTAGGATCCCGCCCTCCGTAAAGGCTGAGGTTAGAGGTCTCATTATCGGAATGATCTGTTAACACGTCTTACAAATTAGGGATTCAAATTAGAACCACCTTTATACTGAGAGATCTGCAGAGAGTCAATGACTTTGGATAACCCGGTGATACGAGGTTAATTTGCTAACTCTCTAACGATTTCTTGCACGGTTTCGCGGCCGCGTTCAACTTCATCCGGCTTGAATGAAATCGCGCCCACAACGGCATGACCGCCGCCGCCATAGCGTTCGCAGATCTTTGCGATGTTGTGAGTGCGCGGTCGCGGTGACCAGGGATTTGAACCTACGGAGATCTTTGTGCGTTGCGCGCCGCGGGTCAGGGCCACCGAATAAGTTGTCTCAGGATAAAGGTAGTAAGGGATGAATTTATTAAAGCCTTCGTAACCCTCGTCAACCAGATCAAACTGGATCACGCCATCTTTATAGATTGCCTTGCGACGGACCGCTTCCAAAGTCTCGCGGTGTTGTTTCAGAATCGGTTCAAAGCGCCGTTGCACCTCCACGCTGGTTGCCACTTCATCCAATGATTTAACCGCGAGCTGACGAATTACGCCTTCGGTAAAACTATCATCCGGATCGGCTTCGATCACTTGCATTAGTTGCAGCGCGGGTTCTTTCAGTTCCACGCATTGCGCCGCCGATTCATACAACGCGCCGTCAATAATATGTGCCCAATCTATTAATGATTTTACCGGTCCATCGTCGTAACCGAATTTGGTGTGGGCGATGTCAGCAATAAATTCCGTGCATGACTTGCGGCTGGCATCAAGAAATTTCTTTCCGGAAGTGTCAGAGCGAAAATGAGCTTCGTCCTTGGGAGTCAGAAACGCTGATTCGTGATGATCGAACCACCAGGTGAGTTTATCTGAAGCCGCATACTTGAAATCGACGATCGCATTCTCGTCGCCATCAAGCAAATCCAGATCGAAAAGATTTCCCGGCCGATGCAGTAGTCCTTGATAGTTGACCGCAGCCTCAGGATGAATTCGCTCCTTGTAAAAACGCGTGAAGACCGCCGCCGAGGCGACGCCGTCAAAGCAATGACCATGATAAAGGAGACGCAGTTTCATCGGGACAAGTTTAAGAAAGTTTAGATACAACTCCTCGGGTTGTTGTTTTGAGAAAGGCCAAGCTAAAGGTTCAGCTCTTAATTGCTGATGGATTTCTGAAAAGCCGGAAATCTTACCAGCGAACGCGGGAATAGCAAATTGGCGGCGAATGTCCCTAGCAGCCATTGTTGCTTATCATCGAACTGTTGGTGCGCTGCAAGTCTTTGACTTGCCGAACGGCCATTTTCTTAGACCGATCTTTGACCATTGAACCCGATGACAAAAAAGGAGGGCACGGCTTACCGTGCCCTCACATCGTGTCGCGCTTCTTCGACCGCCCCGCGGTCAATTCTTACAAGGCTCAATCGCGGCAGTTTTTTCGTTGAGATGATCGGCAATGAATTTATCTACGTCCGCTTCAATCAATTCGCCGTTCACTACCCAGGCCTTTTCCGTTAACACGTCTCCGGTTTTCGCGAGCGAGGCGGGCGCGAGAAAAATATTCCAGGGCGAGCCCCACTTGCGTGTGTCGCCAGTCAATTGCCGATAAGCAAAATGCGCCGTCTTGTCCCGATCGTCACGCGATTCGGATTCACTGACGATTGGGAAAGTTGGACCATCGGGCGCAAAGAAAGCGGTAACCGCGTCGCGCGTGCCATACTCGCTGACACCGATCACCTGAAATCCCTGGTCTTTGTATTTCTCATAAAGCTTCGCTGCCACCGGCGCTTCGTTGCGCCAGTTGGGACACCAGGGCGCAAAGTAAACAACCATCACCAATTTCTTGCCCTGGACCAATGAACGCAAATCGACCGGCTTGTTGTCTTTGAGACTATTCAGTGTCCAGTTCTTGTAGTTGACCGTTTTTTCCACGAGCGGGGAATACTCATGACCGTCCTGGGCACGAGCCGCGTTGGGAATGAATAGCAACGCGAAAATAACGGCAAGGAACATCGTCTTCATGGTTGAACTCCTTAAACTAGTTTGCCTTCCTGGCAGTGGCGGCCGGTTCGTCGAGTAAGGGTTTGACGGCCGCTTCCCAACCTTCGCGATCCCGCGCGCCGACAATTTTTTGGCGAATGCGGCCGTCACGATCTATTAGATAAGTTGTCGGCAAAGGAGTGCCGCCAAACTTCGCCTTTGCTTCATCGCCGCCGACCAATACCTGGTACTCAAATTTGCGCACGTCTTTTTGATATTCCTGAACTCCGGCCGCAGTATCTTCCAGCGACGCGCCTAC
>JADMIO011618479.1_pt1 | contig 15197 bp, 10 predicted proteins | sample 8958161 | NCBI WGS metagenome assembly JADMIO01 (sample SAMN16585339, study PRJNA669376) | soil metagenome | isolation source: Crop rotation soil | place: USA: Cullars Rotation, Alabama | collected 2011 | reverse complement strand
TGAGAAGATGTGCCGTCCCGCTTGTCTTTGAAATTGGCAGGCGTGACCAGCACGAATGGATAGCTGGACCGCCGAGCTGGCCAGTCCTGTGCCGGTGCACGGACAAAAGAACCTGGCGAAGGAAAATGCAGAGAGTGAAAGTCTCTCGAGGAGGAGTTTTTTTGTTGATTGAGAGATGCCTTTCATGGATAGGGTGGGCACTGCCCACCATCCGCCCGAGTGGTGGGCAGTGCCCACCCTACAAAACTGGGATCGTGCATCTTCGTGCATTCGTGCACGGTCCGCCGAACTCCGCGATCTGCAAATTGCCAAAGAGCACAGCCTGCGCGTCTCGCCTTCCGAGACGCGCGCTCCTCTCCTATAAATACCGGCCGCGCTGCGCATCGGGCGCTCGCTTGCACAGCGCCGCCAAGGTCAAAACCCTCACAGCGATCTGCAATCGAGGAAAAAAATTCTGCTTCGACCGCATTTTTCAATCCCGGCGCGCTGCGCCGCGAGGCGCGCGTTGCGCAGCGCGCTCCGCGGGCGGCAAAAACGGGGCGCTCGACCGCAAGTGAAGTATTTCGGGTCGAGCGCCACTCGAACCACGAGCGCCGTCATTTTTGCGGGTATCCGATCTCGTCCACGTCATCGTTTAGCTCCGACAGTGCCACTTCCGCATTCAACTCCGTGACGAGCGATTGATTGACCGGTTTATGCGCATAGATCGATCGGATCGCGGCCAGCGGCACGTCGCGCTCGTAGTACTCGGTTGCCCAATCGTGGTACGTCTGTGGCCGACCGTCGAGATACTGAAGCAAACCCGCAGACCCGTCCGGGTCCTCTTCCCCAGCGGGAAAGGTCACCGATCCGCGCTGCCACGCGCGGTCGGAGTGCCCACGCCAGACGCAAAACGTCGTCTCGTCGACCACGAACGCGGGCTCCGTGAGGCACGCCTGAAACTCCGCGGGCACGCCATCGAGCACGCCGCCCGCGATCTTCGGCGGATCGCTCGCGAACGGCGACATCGGCGCTTCGTGATCGAAGCCCTTCAGCCAACATCCGGCGGAGTTGAACAGCGCGAAATAGTGGTCGCCTTGCCCGTTCCGCATGGAACCCATTTGCTCACCGGACAACCAGCGACGGTTGAAAGAGAAATAGCGGTATTCCCACTCGGGGCTCAGGATCGCATCGAGCATTGCGAGCGATTGCATCAACCGCCGCAGAGTGTCGACGTCGGGAAGCATGGAGAGGTCGCGCGTCGAGATCACTGGTGGGTTGCCCCGCGGATAACGGATCATCGTTCAATGGGTCGGCACCGCGCCGGCAGACTCACAATTTACCAAAACGCGCGTCGCGGGGCTGATTTTCCCGCCGGCGGTGTGCCGAAGCACCGTCTACTCCAGCGTCAATTCCCGAATAATCAGCCAGCTCTTCTGGTCCCCCGTCGCACGGATCCGAACGGCTTTTACCACTCGCGGGGAGTCGAAGTTCGCTTCGCCCCAGCCGTTCTTCTTGAAATCGGCGATCTTTTCGAAGGTCGTGCCGTCGGTGGAGATCTCGAGCACGCCGCTTTGGAGAATGTCATCCGGGTGATCGCGGTGGCCGGTCAGGACCGCGACGCGTTTGGCGCTGAATGCCGTGTCGAGTTTGATGGTGAAGAAATCGCCGGCCCGCACGTCGCCGCCGACGTGGGTGCCGCGGAAGTAGGTCTCGCGAACGCCGTCAAAGGCGTTGACGGGGCCAAATTGCTCGTAGGTCTGGAGGTTCGTGTCAATGCTCGCGGGGAGCACACACGTGCGGTACGTCGCGGAGTCGTCGATCGGGGCGGATTTGCCGCTGACGAAATGCCTTGCGCGGATCGTCATCGTCTTGTCGATTTGGATCGGGTCTTTGTACAGCGTCGATTGCTCGCTGGGCTCGCTGCCGTCGCTGGTGTATCGAATCTCCCCGCCGGCGCTCAGCGGCATGATGGAGACCGTCGCGTCGTGATCGAACGCGTGATCCAATGGCGAAAAGAGCACGCGTAGCGGCACACCTTCGATCAGTGCGATCTGACGATCGTAGCGCGGCAGGATCTGATCCAGCCACCACGGGCGGCTCTCGCGCGCCCAGAGGTCGGCATAGCTGGCGCGCAGGGCGGTCAACTGATCGACCAAAGCCTTGATCTGTGCGTGGTCGATGTCGCTGAGCGCGCCTCCGCCGCGAACCTTTTCGCGAAGCGTTGGCAGAAGCTGCCGCGAGACGCCCAGGAGTGCAAGCCGTCGTGCGGCAAAGATGGCGTAATCGATCGTGTCGGCGTTGAGCTTTGCGGATGACTTCGCGGCGCTCAGCGCGCTGGCGATGTCACTGGCATCGCTGGCGAGCTTGGCAGCATCCTCCACGCGCGAGTTCTCACCCGAATCCAGGAGGTAGTCGCGCCAGAACAGCCGGTCTTCCAGGTTCCCGCTGGCCGGGTTTGATCGTAGTTCACTCAACCGCCAGAGCAGCTTGGTGATCGCGTCATCCGGCGCGCCGTAAAAGATTGGGGCGAAGGCTTGATCGAAATCCTTTTGCCGCGTCTCGCGCGATTTATCGTCGATCGGATTCCACGCCATCTCCGCGCCCCACGCGAACGGATACCACGTCTGGCTGAAGAAATTCTCGCCGTCGTCATCCCAGCTCGTGTTGATCATCCCGATGGCGCCGTGCTTTGCACCATCGCGAACGTAGTTGGCGATATTGATCTGCGCGGTTTTCAGATCCGGAAAGATGCGATTCCAGCACGACACGCCCGGGCAGACCATGAAACGAAGGCCGGTCTTTGTGAACGGCTCGATGGCGTCGTCGAAACTCTTTTGCGCGCCGTACCCCCACGACAGGACAATCAAATCCTTCGGCAATTTCGGCACGATGTCCTGATGCTCGACCGCGATGTCGCCCCACATCATGACGGTTTTTCCGTACGGCCGAAGCAGCTCGCAGCAGCGATTGATGTGGCGGGCGTAGACCTCGGCCAAGCCCAGCTTCTTGACCATCTCTTTGCTCGCGCCCTCTTTGCCGAGGGACACTTCGTCGCAGTTGATGTCGAACAATTTACTCTCATATGCCGGCGCGACCTCGCTATAGCAGTCGCCGAGGAACTTGTAGCTCTCTTCCTTCGCCGGGCTGATGTTCCATCCATTGTCGCCCAGATCCTTGTAGGCGGGCAGCGAGAGGATGTGGGCCATGTGGCCGAACGACTGGAAATTGCCGATCAGCTCGACGTGATACTGCTTCGCATATTCTGCGAGTTCCTTAATCTGGTCGGCGGTAATGCCGTCGTCCGGCGCGATGTCGGGATGCTTTTTGAGCTTAAAGACGTGCTCGGTGTAGAGCGTCATCGCGTTGTACTTCAGCTCGGAAAGCGTTCGGACTTCGCGCTTGAGGAAATCCATCGTCGGAATCGGGCCACGGGAAATGTCGTCCTGCCAGACGCGGTATTTGAGGGCGGGCCAGTCGGTGATTTCGCAGCAGGGGATAGAATGATTGGCGTCAGAGTTGGCGCGGATGAGTTGCTTGAGGGTCTGCCGAGCGTAGAACTCGCCAGCGGCATTGCTGCATCGAATCTCAATCCCCGCGGGTGAAACGATCAGTTGATACCACTCGTCACTCTTCGCTTGATCGACGTGAGCGATGCGCACCGGGACCTGATCGACATTCGCCACGGCAAGGCGCCCCTCTTTCAGATCGACCTTCTGCGGCGTGGGAATGAGCTTCAACTGGGCGAAGGTGATCGGTGAGAACAGCAGAAGGAAGCCAACAATCAAAGCCTTCATTGATTCCTCGTAGGGTGGGCACTGCCCACCAATTCCTTGATGTCGATGGTGGGCGGTGCCCACCCTACATCATGGAAATGATCGATTGCTCCAGCCGGCCGGTGAGTTCTTCGGCACCTTTACGCGCCCGCGCGGCGGTGTGCCGCTTTACATCCAGCGGCTCGCCGAACCTCACTGTTGCTCGGCGTTTGCCTTTCGGCGTTGCCACGCCCAGCAGGTCTTCCTCGAACTTCTCCACCGTCTCTGCCATACGCTCGATACTCGGTTTGGTTGAGACGTAATCGCCGGGATAGCTGTACAACTGCAGAACCAGGTGCAGATCGTCCAGCGCATCCTTCGCGGCGCGACGGTCGTCGTCGCTCATCTTCTCGTCGCACATCTGCTCCAGCAGCGATCGCCGAAGCGTCTTCACGCGCAGAGGAACAGATTCGTCGCTCGCCGTCTTCTTGAACTGCTCGATCTCGTGTTTTTCCAGCAGCTTCTCGATCAACCGATGCAGGCGCGTCGGCAGATCGCCGTCGTTTTCCTGCGAATGGCCGAGCTTTTCCTTCTCCTTGATGGTCAGCATCGCTTCGCCGAATCGGATGATCCGCTCATGGAGCGGCGTCCCGGGCGGGGCCTTGAGCAGCAGGCGAGATTCGAGATTCGTGACCGACTCTTCGAGCTTTGGCTTGATGTCCTCTTCGAACGTGTACTTGATCGCGGTGGGCACGACCCAGATTTGCCGGCCGTCATTCGCCTTTTCCAGATCGCGCTGTGACGTGATCGCCATGAACGCCACGCCCTCGCGCAGGGGCGTGAGGCGCTCGTTGGTGTGGTAAATTTCGCCCTCCGGAAACACGACGAGCCACTTCCCCGCGCCCATCAACTCCTGCGCCTGCCGCATCGCCCGACGATCACACCCTTCGCGATCGACGCTGAACGCGCCCATGCGCTGCATCACGAATCCATCGATCCCCTTGTGCGCCAGGAATACCTGCCACGCGGCCATGAAATAGAGCTGGCGGCCAAGCTGCTTGCCGACGTGCATCATGACGTGCGGATCGGAATCGTGGCTGTGGTTCGGGGCGATCAGCGCGCCGTCATTAGCGCCGATGGTTTTGAGATGCTCCTGCCCGGTGATTTCGACCGTCGAGATGTTGTAGAAACTGTGGAGATAATATTTTCGGAGCGGTTCCAGCGCGAAATTCCAGAACGCATTAGGCTTGGGCGCCCAAAACCCCGGCATCAGCTCCATCGTCTGCGGATTCCACATTCACCGCCAATGTTCGGCGACGCAACAGCTTTTTTCAAACATGGATTAAGAGGATCACGAATCGACACGAATTCACACGAATCTTCACGAATGAAGACAAAGCCGTTTCCGTTCTCATTCGTGGAGATTCGTGTCGATTCGTGCCGATTCGTGATCTGATTTATGGGATCTCGCGATCGACTTGATACCCCAGGATCCGGCTCTTCATCCACCGGATCGCCAGCAGATCGCGGAAGCTTTTGAAGAGGCGGTTCCAGACGCCGTACTTGCTTTCGCCGTGCAGGCGCGGGTTGTTGGTGACGGGAATCTCGGTGACGGTGAAGCCTTCCATCTTCAGCAGCGTTGGGATGAATCGGTGCAGGCCGCGATAGAGCTTGAGCTTGTCGACGCACTCGCGCTTAAAGCAACGATACGTGCAGCCCGCGTCCGAGATGTTTTCGTCGCTGAGCCTGTTGCGAACCCAGTTGGCGATTCGCGAGGAGACGACTTTCACAAATGTGTCCCCCTCGCGCCGCGTGGCGACACGCGTGCCGCAGACACAATCGACGTTGTTAGCTTCGAACGCCTTGATAAACGCCGGGATATCCTTCGGATCGTTCTGAAGGTCGGCGTCCATCGTCATGACGTATTTCCCACGCGCCGCCCGCAACCCTGCATCGGATGCCGCCGTCTCCCCGCAGTTGAACTTGAACTTCAAACCGCGGACGCGCGGATCTTTGGCGGATAGCTTCTCAATTTCGGGCCAGGAATTGTCCTTCGATCCGTCATCCACCAGCAGAAGCTCAAAATCGATCTTCTGCGGATCGCACACGTCGACAATTGCCTGGTGGAGCAGCGGAAGATTCTCCTGCTCGTTGTAGACTGGAACGCAGATGGAAAGAAGCGGCATGGGAATAGTTGTTGGTTCTGGAACGGAATTGTCAATCGCGCTGTGCCTGCACCTGCGCGTTGGCGGCTTCCTTGATCAGCGTTGCTCCGCTGCGCGTCTGGCGAATTCTTCGCAACCACCACGCAGCCACCAGCCAGATCACCGAGGCGGCGACGACGGCGATCACGATGAATCGGACGGTGTCTTTGAAAGAGCCTTTGACCATCCCGGTGCCGATGAGGGTCGCGGGGACTGCTTCGGTGAGCAGGCCGATCGCCGAGCCGATCAGGTAGTCGCGATGCTTCACGGCCGACAGGCCCAGACACAGGTTCGTGATCGTTCCGTGCATCGGAAGCTGCCGCAACAGGATGACCCCGACAATTCCCTGCTCCTGCACCAGGCTTGCCAGCCGATCGAGCCTGGGGAATCGACGCAACGCGTGATCGCGGTCGCCCCAGCGAATGACCAGGAACGCGCTGTACGAACCGAGGAGCGTTCCGATCTGCGCCACGATCAACCCCGGCCAGAAACCAAACACCATCCCCGCTGCCGTGCAAAAGAGCAACCGAGGCACCCCGCAGGCCACCAGCACCGCGACGGTCATCATGCTGACGGGATATTTCCAGAAACCAAGCAGGCGCACCTGGCGGCGAAGATGATGCGCATCGGCCAGCCAGGCCTGGATCGGCGTGAAGTGAATCGCGACCGCCAGCGCAACCAGCACGGCGCAGAGGAACAAGATGCGAACGGGCGCGGCGCTTCCCGATCGCGGCTCAGAACCCTGCGATGAGGCCAGTTGAGTCATTTCACATCCACCGGTGCGCCGTTCTTCCGCGCCGATTCATAGAGCGCCATCGTGATCGCGACAGCTTTACGCGCTTCTTTGCCCGACGTGTACGGCTCGCAATTCTCCTGCCAGGCTTTCAGGATCGATTCGATGTTCTGGCGATGCAGTTTGGTCTTGGCCTCGGCAGCTCGCTCGATCGAAGCTTTGTCGGAGAGCGCCTCGCGCGTCACGGAGACGAGCTTTCCGTACTTCGCGAGCAATTCCGCATCTTCGGGCCGCGCTTCACGGAATTTGAAGACCTTCAGTCCATCTTCCGAGACCGCGGTGCCATTTTCGCCGCCGATCTCGACGCGCACGGGCGCGCCGGGGAACATCGCCGTCGTCCCCAGGATCGTGCCGAAGGCGCCGGATTGGAATTGCAATGTCGCCGAGAGCGTGTCTTCGACTTCGATCTTGTCATGCGCCCGCCGGCCGAAGAATGCGCAGACGGTCTTCACCGGCCCGGCAAACCAGTGGATCAGGTCGATCGCGTGGATCGACTGGTTCATGATCGCCCCGCCGCCGTCCATCTTCCAGGTGCCGCGCCAGCCGCCGGTTTCGAAATACTCGTCGGGCCGCCACCAGGGCGTGAACGAGCCGGCCCAGGCAACACGCCCGAAGCGCCCCTGCTCGACCGCCACACGGATCGCAGCATTCGCTTCGTTCCAGCGGTACTGGAAAATCCCGCCGACGCGCACGCCTTTCTTATCCGCAGCTTCGAGCATCTGGTCACAACGATCCAGCGTCACTTCCAGCGGCTTTTCGCAGATGATATTCACACCCGCGTTGATCGCTTCAAGCGCGCAGTCCAGATGAGCGCCGCTGGGCGTGCAGACGTGAACGACATCGAGCTTTTCCTTGCGGAGCATCTCGGGGAGAGATTCGTAGACCGGCACATCGTGCAGATTCAGCTTTTGCAGCGCCGACTTCGCCCGCGCTGGCGCCAGATCGCACACGGCGGCGAGCGTGCACATCGGAGCCGTCGAGATCGCGCGCAAATGCGTGACGCCGACCACGTTCGTACCGATGACAGCGCTGCGCCAGGTTTTCATGCACGCCTCATGCATTTCTCCCTCTCCCTCTGGGAGAGGTCGGGGTGAGGGGGCTTTCAGCTTGTGAACTGCTTCAACACCGAAGACACCCTCACCCTGACCCTCTCCCAGAGGGAGAGGGGACCAGATGATCACTTCCGCAAATACGCCTTGATCGCATCCGCCACTGTCTTCACTTCCCCTTCCGTCAGCGCCGGGAACATCGGCAGGCTGAGGATGCGTTTCACGTAGTCTTCCGTTTTCGGCAGTGACGGCAGCTTGCCATACAGCTCTTCGATTGCCGGCTGCTGGTGATTGGGAACCGGATAATGCACGCCGGTCTCGATCCCCTGCTCCTTCAGCGCCCGGGCCAGCGCCTCGCGCTTTTCGTTGCTTTCAAGACGAATGACGAACATGTGATAGACGCTCTCGGTCACACCATCTTTGTCATCCGGCGGAAGCGTCAGCCCCTTCACGTCCGACAGCTCACGCCGATACCACTCGGCCGCGCGGCGACGACCGGCGTTGAGCTCATCCAGCACCTTGAGCTGTTCGCGTCCCACGGCCGCCTGGATTTCGTTGAAACGAAGGTTGAAACCGACTTTCTCGTGCAGGTATTTGTCCTTACGGCCGTGGTTTCGCAGCATCGTGACCTTGCGCGCGATCTCCGGATCACTCGTCGCAATCGCCCCACCGTCGCCATACACCGTGAGATTTTTGGACGGATAAAAACTGAACGCCGCGTGCTCGGTGAAGCTGCCGGCGCGTTTGCCGCGCCATTTGGCGCCGTGCGACTGCGCGCAATCCTCGATGATCCACAGCCCATGATCGGCCGCGAGCTTCTTGAATGCATCGATGTTCGCGGGCCGGCCGTACAAATGCACCGGCAGGATACCAACCGTGCGCCTGGTGATGCGCTTGCGGGCATCTTCCGGATCGATCGTGTACGTGTCGTCGATGTCGCAGAAAACCGGTTTCGCCCCCGCGTGGATCATCGGCTCGATGCTGGGAAATGCGGTGAGCGATGGGACCAGGATCTCATCGCCCGGCTTTAAGCCCTGGGCCAGATGCAGCAGATGAACCCCCGCCGTCCAGCTCGAGCTGAGCACGACATGCTTGACGCTAAAATACGCCGCGAGCTCCTGCTCGAACGCCTTGCATTCGGGGCCGAGAATAAAATTCCCGCCCTTGACGACATCCAGAATTCGGCGATCGATCAGCTCGCTGTGATAAACGCGAGACAACGGAATTTTCGACGGCATGACTTGGAAGCTCTCCTTAGCCCTTTCCAGGGCGCGAATCATACCACTGTAGTGGGAAAACTGAAATTCCTGTGAAAAAGAAGATCACGAATCGACACGAATCGACACCAATCTTCACGAATGAAAGACAAAAACTGAGTTTTCTTATTCGTGAAGATTCGTGAGGGATCCCGCGCAGCGGGAGGTGATCGTGCAGATTCGTGATCTGCATTTCGTCTCATCACGACGCGCGATAAGCCCCGCCGGTTCGCTTGTTGTACTCCTCACGCATTTTGGCTTCGGCTTCGCCGTAGAAAAACGAAAGCAGAACGAACCTCTGTCCCGACGTAATGTCCGTTGCTTCGTGGAGCAGCGAACACGAGAAGATGCAAGCGCCACCGGCCCTGGGACGGTAGCGATGCAGCCCATACTCGGGGAACCTCAGATAACCGCCCTCGTAGTCGTCATTGAGCAGAAGCGACATCGCGAAACGCCGATGCGCGGTTCCGCTGGTCGTGTTGTCCCGATGCGCGCGAAAATATCCGCCCCGGCTTGCGTCGTAGCAGGCGATCCGGAAATCCTCGCGCCGCGTCACGTTGTAGTTGAACGCCCGCGCGATCTCCGGCGTCACGCGATTGGCGATGTACCGGCTGACACGCTCCTGCAGCGCCCCCGCCGCCAGAAAATGATCGCGCCGGACCTTGTGGCTGTAATCCACCATCCCCACCGTTTTCCCGTCCACCTGCTTCATGAAACCCGAATCTTCATTCTCGGTCTTCCAGCGATCGATCAGATCCTTGCACAGTTCCGCGGGAAATACATTTGGAATCAGCAGCACCGGGGCGTGCCGAACCACGTCGCGCGGCGGTTCCAGATTCAACCACGCCCGCGCATCCTCCAGCACCTGCTTTGCATGTCCGTCCAGCGGCGGGTTTTCGTACACCCTGGCCACACGCAGGCTCACGTCGAAAAAGAGCGTTACGCGCTGAAGCTGCAGCGCCGGCTTGCCGTCAACCTGCGCCTGCTTCGCCACGCCAAAATCGCGCGCCAGCTTCAATTCCGAATCCGACAGCAACGGAAACTTCAATCCGAGTTTCTCGGCAAACGCCTTGTGCGAATCGATCGATTCAATCCCCACCGCCGCGAGGTTCACGTTGAGCTTCTCAAACTCATCCTGCAGATCGCGAAAGCCGGACAGCAGTTTCGCGTCTTCTTCCGCGCCATCGCGCAGGTAAAAGACGAGCACCAGTGCAGATCCGACACAATCGTTGGCATCCAGGAATTCTTCGATTGTGGAAGGCAATCGAAAGGGCCTGAGCGCATCTCCGCATTCCATACAAAAGCCTTTTCCAGCCCGTTAAAAAAAGAAAACGCGTCCGAGCCCCGACCATTATCATCGACCCGACCCGATCATCTTCAAGAGAAGTCGCCGCGATGGTATTTTTCCGCAAGCTCAAGGTAATGCGGAGCCAGCCACCGCATGTACTTCAGTTCCTCTTCCGTAACACTTCGTACAATCTTTCCGGGCACGCCCATGACGCACATCCGATCCGGCACCACCAGCCCCGGCGGAACCACCGCGCCGGCGGCGATGAGACATTCCTTGCCAATCTGCGTCCGGCCCAGCAGTGTTGCGCTCATGCCAATCAGCGTCCCGTCGCCGACGCTCGTGCCATGGACGATCGCGCCGTGGCCGATGGTGACGTCGTCGCCGATCGTGTTGGGAAAACCGGTGTCGCAGTGGATCACCGCCCCGTCCTGCACGTTTACGCGCTTGCCGATCACGATGGGCGCCACGTCGCCGCGGACGACGGCATTGAACCAGATGCTCGAGTCTGCGCCGATTTTCACGTCGCCACAGACGATCGCATTGGGCGCGGTGTAAACCCCGGAGGAGGAACGGGTGAAACGCATCCACGCGCTAGTACTACATCAATCTCACGTTGTCGAGCCCGCGCCTCCCTCTCCCCGGTACTCCGGGGAGAGGGCGGGGGAGAGGGGCTAGAAACGTTCGACCGCAAGGAGCGCAATCCGCCGAACAGCGCTTCCTGCCCCTCTCCCCCACCCTCTCCCCTGAGTACAGGGGAGAGGGAGCTGATTCCCCTTGCCAAACCAACGCGTTCAAGCGAGAAAAATGGCATGCGGCTGATCCATCGGCCACTTCTGATCGGCGTGCTCCATGTCGTCAAGCATCCCGTGCGGGTGCTGGTGATCGCGCTGATCGTTGTCGCGACCTGCGCCGGTGCAGCAAAGTGGAAACTGAATCTGTCGACCAGCCAGAACAACCTGTTCGATCCGAACGTGCAATTCTTTCGCGATTTCCAGACCTTTGGCCAGCACTTTCCCGAGAACGAGGCGACGTACATCCTGATCGAGCCGGTCGATCAGTCCAAACAACCGGCCGTTTCGCGCTGGACCTCCCTGGCAGATGCCATCACCGCGCGGCTGAAAACTCTGCCGCAATACGTGAAAGCGGTCGATGCCAAAGTGCCCACCGAGCAGCTTGGCACGCAGGGCCTGCTGTTCGATGAGCCGCAGAACGTGCGGCAGAATTTCGAAGACATCAAGCGGTTCATCCCGCTGGTCAAACTGTGGGCCGAAAAGCCGGGGCTGACTGCACTGCTCGGGCGCACGCCCATCGAACGGTTTCTGAATGCGCTGCGCACACAGCAACCGAATGCCGAGATCGGATCTTTTGTGGCGCTGCTGGCGCGAAGCTGGAACCAGACGTTAGAAGCTGCAAATCCAGGTTTAGCCCCCGCGGCCACGCGCGGTTCGCGCGAGGAGAATCCCCGCGTGGCCGCGGGGGCTAAACCGGGCGGCGTGGTGCTTCCCGATCTGGCCGCCGCCGGCGCCACCGATCCTTCGCGCCTGGGCTATTACTATGTGCCCGATGAGAGCGATCCATCGCATCACGTCATGCTCGTGCGCGTCTATGAACGGGTGCAGTACAACTCGCTGACCGCGATCTCCGAGACGATCGAGGCCATCCGCAGCAACGCCAAGGATGTCGCCAAGGATTTCCCTGAGTTCAAAGTGGCCGTGACCGGCCGGCCGGCGCTGGAAGCCGACGAGATGCGCACCACCGATACCGATTCGCATCGCGCTGAGATCGTCGCCTGTATCGCGGTGTTCATCGGTTTGGCGCTGATGCTGCGATCGCTCTGGCTGGCATTTGCCGGTGAGATTGCGCTGGGTGTGGGCATCGGATGGACGTTCGGCTGGGCGACGGCGTCGGTGGGGGAATTGAATCTGCTGTCGATCGTCTTCCTGCTGGCGCTGATCGGGATCGGCATGGATTATCTGGTGCAGATCCTCACGCGCTACCGGCAGGAAGTCGCGCGGCGAGCGCACGCCCAGACCGTCTGGATCGCCGTGTTCCACCACGTCGCCCTGCCGATCAACACCGCCTGCCTGGGGGCCGCGGGGGCGTTTCTGGTGAGCATTTTCACGCATTTCCGCGGAGCGGCGCAGCTCGGGATCATCGCCGGCGGCGGATTGCTGCTGTGTCTGCTCGCCGGTTATATCGTGCTTCCCGCGATCCTGACGATCTGGCCCTGCAAATGCGGCCGCGGAGAGGAATTGCCCGATCTTGGCCCGCCCGCCAGTGGCGGCAAACATAATCTCATTCTGCCGATCATCTGGATGCTGCTCCTGCTGAGCGGCGTGTCGTACATGGAGCGCACGCAGTTCGATCCGGGGCTGCTGGGCATGCAGGCGCCGAATCTTGAATCGGTGCAGATGGTGCGAAAGCTCCAGACCTGGTCGGCGGTCGTGCTGTCTAAGGATCTTGGGGTTCTAAGGCAGGCGCGCGACGCGGTGAAAGATTCGCCGGCGGTCGAGTCAACCGACAGCATTCTCAAAGCCTACGACAACCTCGCATGGCTTCGTGAGCATGAGAAGGAACTGCCGGCGGTGAACTGGACAGAACCGACGCCGGCCGAATCGCAGGATCTCCCCCGCATCGCAACGACCGCAAAAGCGCTCGCCGCGCGGTTTAGTGGCGACGCGCACGCCGAGCTTCTGCGCTTTGCCGACAACGTCCAACACGCGGACCCTGCCCGACTTTCCGCGTGGCAAAACGCGTTCATCGACCAGCTTCGCCAGACACTGGCGCAGTTTCACCCGCATGACCTGGACATCGCCGCGCTGCCGATCGAAATGCGCGGCCATTTCGTCGGCACCGACGGCAGCTTTGCGCTCTACATCTATCCGAAAAAGGACCTCTGGAGCCAGGCCAACCTGCGCGCGTTCGTCAAAGATGTCGAAACCCGCATGCAATCGGTCACCGGCGACCACACGCTCACCGGAATCGCCCTCAACATCTTCCACTCGACCGCGTCGATCGAAAAATCGTTCCACAAGGCGACGGTTTACGCGCTGATTCTCATCGTGATCCTCGTCTTCATCGACCTCAAGAGCATTTCACAAACGCTGGCCGCCATCAGTGTGCTGGCGCTGGGGTTGCCGATGCTGGTGGCGCTGATGGGTTTGCTGGGGATTGACTGGAATTTCGCGAACTTCTTCGGCCTGCCGATCCTGATCGGCGCGGGGCATGAATATGGGGTGTTCATGGTGCACCGCTATCGCGAGGCCTGTCATGACGAGCGCCGGCCATGGCGAAGGTGGGATGTGAGCGATCGCGCGCTGCTGCTGTGCGCCTACGTCACGTGCAGCAGCTTCGGATTCTTCTGGGCGCTGGCGCATCACGGGGGATTGAGGAGTCTTGGCGCGGTCATGGCGCTGGGGATCGCGTGCATTTATCTTTCGGCGCTGACGGTATTGCGTCCCCTGCTGGTGTATCGATTGGGGAAAATGCAACGGCGCACGCTCAACGTCGATATCCCAGCCACCGCGCCGGCCATTGGATCGGCAAATCCGGCACAAGAAACGTCCGATGCGAAGTAGCCGGCTTGAAGTTTTGAACAATCGCATCCGCGGCCAGGTAGCCGCTCCGCACGGCTCCTTCCATGGTCGCGGGCCAACCCGTCTGCGTATAGTCCCCCGCGAGATAGAGGTTCTGAACCCCGTTTAGCGGCGGCGCTTGCGCCGGGCGAATTTTGTCGATTCCCGGCACGGGCGAAAACGTCGCGCGCTTCTCAATGACAATCAGCCCCCGCAACAGCTTCGCATCCCGCGCTTCGAGAAACGTCTCCCGCACCTGCTTCTCAAACAAGCCCAGCATCTGATCCTTCGACCGATCGACCCACTCCCGCGCCGCGCTGATGACGCCATGCAGCGCCTTGCCTTCAGCATCCTTCCGAAAAACCCACTGCAGCGGCGGGCTCATCAGTGCCGCGTGCGACTCGCGAAGGACCGGCCGATCAAACCACATGTGTACGCCAAGGATCGGCACGCTGTCGAATCGATCGAGGTTTGCGAATCGCGCATCCCGCGCCGCGATTTCCGGCGGCAACCACTTCTGCACCGCGTGATGGTTCGTCGCCACGACATAGGCATCCGCCTGCAGCATCTGACCATTTTGCACCATGACGCCGAAGATGCGACCGCGCTCGAATCGCATCTCGGCCACCCGCGTCCCCAGCCGCGCGTCGCGGCACGGCAGGCGATGATATAACTCACCCAAGGTCGAAATCGGCATCCCAATCACATATCCGGCACTGTTCGCCAGCAGCGATTCCTGAAAAATCTGGATCGCGTATTTGGCGCTGGCGCGCCGCGTGTCTTCATTGAGCCCACTGATCACCACCGCGTCGTAGAACTTGCGCACCAGTGACTCCGGTTGATCGTGCGCATCGAGCCACTCACCGAACGATAGATCTTCAGTCTGCGCAGCCTCCGTCTGCGCCATGTGCAGCATCGCCTCGGTCAGCTTCCATCGCTCGGAGAACGTCAGCGCATTGAAATTCATCAGCGCGGGGGCGAGATGCACCGGCGCAGGAACGTCTGGGATGCCGAACAGATCGTGCCGTCCGCCACGCTCATCGCGGAAGTGAATCTGCCGGTGAAACCGGATCAGCGAATCCGCGCCGATGCGTTTGTAGAAGTCGATCAGGTTTGTACAGCAACCCAGCAGTACATGCTGGCAATTGTCGAGCAACTCCCCCGTCTGCTGATCTTCAAACGACCCGGCGCGACCGCCAAGGCTCTTGCGCGCTTCAAGAAGTGTGACCGAGAATCCCGCCGATTCCAGCGCGACCGCCGCCGCCATGCCTGCGAGGCCGCCGCCGATGACGATG